>Ga0209712_10000035_pt1 | contig 123334 bp, 109 predicted proteins | sample ArcOceMetagenome_FD_187443 | JGI IMG/M metagenome (GOLD analysis project Ga0209712, IMG submission 187443) | Marine eukaryotic phytoplankton communities from Arctic Ocean - Arctic Ocean - Greenland ARC118M Metagenome (SPAdes) (version 2) | ecosystem: Environmental > Aquatic > Marine > Oceanic...
CTAAAGCGGGTCCAACCGGCGGCGATGGATTCGCTGCGCCTCCCCTTACTTGTAACTTAACTACTTTACTAACTTCTTTTGCCATTTTAAAAATGTTTAATGATTTGCTTTAATTTGGAAGCTAAAAACAAATCGGAATAAATATATATACTTGTGTAACAATTATATCTTTTCTACTTGCATATAACTTAATTCTAACGGTGTTTTTCTTCCAAAGATCTTCACCATTACTTCAAGTTTACGCTTTTCTTCATTTACTTTCTCTATTGTACCGTCAAATCCGTTAAATGGACCATCTACAACTTTTACTGTTTCTCCTATATTAAAAGGAATTGCAATATTTTCATCTTGAATAGAAAGCTCATCAACTTTACCTAACATTCTATTCACCTCTGATTTCCTCATTGGAACAGGTTCACCACCTTTTGTTTCTCCTAAAAAACCAATAACTCCAGTAATCGCTTTTATTACGTGTGGTACTTCTCCTGAAAGATTAGCTTCAACCATAATATAACCTGGAAAGTAAACTCTTTCTCTGTTAACCTTTTTACCGTTTCGAATTTGAACAACTTTTTCAGTTGGCACAATTACCTGACTTACATAGTCAGATAATCCCACTCTGGAAATTTCTGTTTCTATGTATGCTTTCACTTTATTTTCTTGTCCCCCAATGGCTCTTACAACATACCATTTCATTACTGAATCAGCTGCCATAATTAATTAGATTTAAACATTCCAAAAAAGTTATCTAATCCGGTTTGAAAAACATAATCTATACCCGCTACTGCTAATGCGAATACAATTGTAAAAACCGCTACAGTTACCGTTGTTTTTTGCGCATCCTCTTTAGAAACCCACGTCATGTGGTTATTTAACTCCTCAAAAGAATCTTTAATATATTGTATAAATTTCATCTTACATTTATATTTTTTGCACGGGCGGAGAGATTCGAACTCCCGACAGCTGGTTTTGGAGACCAGTGCTCTACCGCTGAACTACGCCCGTTTCTTATTCATTGATAAAGGCGTCCCGTTAAAAACGGAACACCCTTATTATTTATTGATTAATAAACTAATAAACTTTTAGTCTAATAATTCAGTTACCTGACCAGCTCCAACTGTTCTACCACCTTCACGGATAGCAAAACGTAAACCAACATTTAATGCAATTGCTTGAATTAAATCTACAGTTATTGTTAAGTTATCTCCTGGCATTACCATTTCAACCCCTGAAGGTAAATTAATAGTACCAGTTACATCTGTTGTTCTTACATAGAACTGTGGACGATAGTTATTATGGAATGGAGTATGACGTCCACCTTCTTCTTTCTTTAAAACATAAACCTCAGCTTTAAACTTAGCATGTGGAGTTACAGAACCTGGCTTACAGATTACCATTCCTCTTTTTATGTCTTCTTTTGCAACACCTCTTAACAAGATACCTGCGTTATCTCCAGCTTCACCTCTATCTAAAATCTGACGAAACATTTCAATACCAGTAATAGTAGAAGTCATTTTCTCAGCTCCCATACCAATAATATCTACAACATCACCTGTATTAGCGATACCAGTTTCGATACGACCTGTAGCAACAGTTCCACGACCAGTAATAGAGAATACATCTTCAACTGGCATTAAGAAATCTTTATCAATTTCTCTCAAAGGCTCTTCAATCCAAGCATCAACAGCTGCCATTAATTCTATTACCGAATCCACCCATTTTTGCTCACCGTTCAATGCACCTAATGCAGAACCAGCGATTACAGGACCATTATCACCATCGTACTCATAAAAAGAAAGTAATTCTCTTACTTCCATATCTACTAATTCGATTAACTCTTCATCATCAACCATGTCAACTTTGTTCATGAATACTACCATACGAGGAATACCAACCTGGCGTCCTAATAAGATGTGCTCACGAGTTTGTGGCATTGGTCCGTCTGTAGCAGCAACAACTAAAATTGCACCGTCCATTTGAGCAGCACCAGTAACCATGTTCTTCACATAATCCGCGTGACCTGGACAGTCAACGTGCGCATAGTGACGATTTGATGTTTCATACTCTACATGAGATGTATTTATCGTAATACCTCTTTCTTTTTCTTCTGGAGCATTATCAATTTGATCAAAAGATAAAGCTTTAGAAAATCCTGCATCAGCTAATACCTTAGTGATAGCCGCAGTTAATGTAGTCTTACCGTGATCTACGTGTCCGATTGTACCAATGTTTAAGTGTGGCTTCGAACGGTCAAAATTTGCTTTTGCCATGATTATTAATTTTAATTCTTAGTTTAATTATATTTAGTACTTAATAATACGCGTTAAATGAGCCAATGATGGGATTTGAACCCATGACCTCATCCCTACCAAGGATGCGCTCTACCAACTGAGCTACACCGGCTTTGTTGGATTTAATTTGAGCGAAAGACCGGGTTCGAACCGGCGACATTCAGCTTGGAAGGCTGACGCTCTACCAACTGAGCTACTTTCGCAATATGTAAATTTGTGGGGAGAGCAGGATTCGAACCTGCGAAGACGTAGTCAACGGAGTTACAGTCCGTCCTCGTTGGCCGCTTGAGTATCTCCCCTTTAAATTTACTATTTTAATGAACTTAATTTTTACTTTTATGAGCCGATGGAGGGACTCGAACCCACGACCTGCTGATTACAAATCAGCTGCTCTAGCCAGCTGAGCTACATCGGCTTTTTGTTGTAAAAAAACAACCCGCTATTTCTAACGGATTGCAAATGTATAAAGTTTTTTTATATTCTAAAACATTTTATAATTATTTTTTTCTTTTTTTTTCTTTTTTAAGAAATTAAAGAATCTCTGTGTTTTTCTTTAGACCTTTTTAATTGTCTTTTTAAATTATCAACAGCAGCGTTGACACCCTCTTCGAAGGTTTTTGTTTCTCTTTTTACTATTAATTCGTTACCTGGAATATTTATTTTTATTTCTGTAATTTTGTTTTCTTTATCACTTTTATTTTGAACTTTTAAAAAAACTTCTGCATCTACTATCTTATCATGGTATTTTACCAACGATTCTACTTTCTTTTGAACCAACTTGATTAAGCTACTGTCTGCATTGAAGTTAACTGATTGTGTGAATACTTTCATAAATCATTCCTTTTTATTGCTCCTAGGGTGAGCTTGGTTATAAACTTTTTTTATTTCTTCAAGACTATTATGAGTATAGACCTGAGTTGAAGCTAAAGAGGAATGCCCTAACAATTCTTTAACTGAATTTAAATCGGCTCCTTCATTTAACAGGTGAGTAGCAAAAGAATGCCTTAAAATGTGAGGGCTATTTTTCACCTTGGAAGAGACTCTACTAAAGTATGCATTTATAATCCTGTAGACAAGGGTTTCATAAATTTTATTTCCTTTCACTGTAATAAAAAGCTCTTCTAATTCTTTCGAAAATTCCTTTTTTAATTTTAAGTATTTTTTTAAAGTTATCACAACAGATTGCAAAAGAGGCACAAAGCGCTCCTTATTTCTTTTCCCCAAAACCTTAACAACACCACCTGAAAAGTTAACATCTTTTTCTTTTATGTTGATCAGTTCTGCTCGCCTTATTCCTGTGGAATAAAATAATTCTACAATTAATTTATTTCTTACCGCCGTAAAGTCATGTTCTTCATCAATGGCATTAATCACTAAATTAATTTCTTTTGAAGAAAAAGGAACTTGTATTTTTTTCGCAACTTTTAGAGCTTTATGTTTAGCAAGCGGATTAATTTCTAGCTGCTTTGTTTTCTGAAGAAACTTATAAAATGATTTTAGAGAACTAACTTTCCTATTGATAGTTCTATTCGATATTTTACTATCAACTAAAGAAACGATCCAACTTCTTATTTGATTGTAGTGAACTTCTAATAATTCTTCTTGATTGTATTCTGTGTCTAAAAAATCTCTAAAAGAAATTAAATCATTTTTATAAGCGGTTACTGTATGCACAGAATACTTTTTTTCTAGCGATACGTATTCTAAAAATGAATCTATCAATATTACTTATTTAAGTTGAAAGTAAATTTACAAAAAATAGCACAAAAAAAATCTCGTATTGAAATTTCAATACGAGATTTGTTTTATTTAAAAATAAGTTACTACTAACCTACTTCTTCCTGAGTTCTTAAACGTTGAACGTAAGACGCTTTAATTCTTTGAGCTCTATTCGCTACAGATGGCTTCGTAAAGTTTTTTCTGTTACGTAAGTTCTTCATTGTCTTGGTTCTGTCGAATTTTCTTTTGTAGCGTTTTAAGGCTCTATCGATATTCTCTCCTTCTTTGATTGGTATAATTAACATATGTTGGCACCTCCCTTCATCGTATCTTTATATTTTAAATAGTTTTTAAACTATTGGTTTATTTTTTGGACTGCAAATGTAATTACAAATTATGAATTGACAATTATCAAAATTAAATTATTTTATCAAGCTGAATTTGCGTCAGTAATTTAAACAATATCTTTTTTAGTTTTTTCTTTACAAAAAAAACATTAGAAAGCTAAACCCTAATGAAACGTCTTATAAAGTTAATCGTTTTAGTAAATTTATGTTACTGGTTTATACTCCTTATTATCTATAACAATTTTTGCAATAATTTCTTTTAAGATTTCAGAAGTACCTCCTCCTATTGGCCCTAATCTACTATCTCTTAACAAACGTGCCATCGGATAGTCTTCCATATATCCATAACCTCCTAATAACTGAAGAGAATCATAGATAACTTCATCTGCCATTTTTGTAGACAACAACTTAGACATACTTGCTTCTTTCACAACATATTGCCCATTATTTAAACGCTGTGTAATTGAGTAATTATACTCTCTACACATATCTACTTTACTTGCCATTTCGGCTATTTTGTGTCTTAAAGCCTGAAACTTGTCTAAAGATTGACCAAAAGCAATTCTTTCTTGCATGTACTTTACAGCATAATCTACAGCAAATTCTGCTCTTGCATGCGCGTTAACGCCCATTATTAAACGTTCTAAAGCAAAGTGTTGCATTATGTAGGGAAAACCTTTTCCCTCTTCTCCCATTAAATTTTCTTTAGGAATTTCTACATTATCAAAAGCAATTTCTCCTGTATCTGATGCATGCCAGCCTAATTTATTTAACTTAGTGGCAGAAATTCCTTTTGTATTTCTATCCACTACAAAAATGCTAATTCCTTTATATTTATCTGAAGGGTCTGTTTTAGCAGCAACTATTAAGTAATCTGAATACACACCATTTGTAATAAAGGTTTTTGATCCGTTTAATAAATAGGTATCACCTTGTTTAATAGCTGTTGAACGCATACCGGCAACATCAGAGCCACCAAAAGGTTCTGTAATACATAAACAACCAATCATATCTCCTTCAACACTTGGTACTAAATATTTGTTTTTAATAAAATCGTCACCTTCTTTATTCAGATGAGTCATTGCCAAATATTCATGTGCCCAAATTGCAGCTGCAAATCCACCAGAATTTATTTTCTGTAATTCTTCTAAAAAGATAACAGTATAGAAAAGATCTAGATTCATTCCCCCATATTTCTCAGGAGTTGACAAACCAAAATAACCCATTTCACCAAATTTCTTCCAAATGAAACGTTCTATAGTTCCATTCTTCTCCCATTTTTCTATATGAGGGACTACTTCTTTTTGTAAAAAATCTTTAAAACTTGCGCGAAATGCTTCATGTTCTTCAGTAAAATACATACTGTTCATAAGCCAATAAATGTGTTTATTATTTGTTTATTCTGCTAGCAAATATAAGACTATTCTATCATACTTCTCCAAGGGAAAATCTTTGATATTTTTTAATTCTGAGATATTTTGAAGTTCTGCAACTTCATCTCTGTAAGCAAATATTTTTTTACACAACTCATAATCTATGTAGGGATTTCTAAGCAATATCTTGAAAGAGACCGTATTTACATTTATTTTTTTAATGATAGGTTTTTCTATAATTTTGAACGTTGACACTACTTCTTTCGCAACCTCTTTCTCTAATCCCCAAACTTCATAAATTTGACTTTCAAAAGAAAATCCTTGTAATTTAGAACGAAACTTAATAATACGTTCTGAAAATGCTACCCCAATTCCGCTAATTGCTTTAAAATCTTCTGTTGTTGCCTTGTTAATGTCTGTAGTTGATAAAACTTTCTTTTTGTAAGTATTTTTAATTTTAGTAGATGTCAAACTGCCATCCGTGTTTTGATCCTTTCTCTTTACAACCCAATCAGGAAATTTAAAATACGGAGAAATTTTATTTAATAAAGAATCGGATACTCTAGTTACTTGTTGAAATTCTTTTTTTGAGTTGATGAATTTATTCGTTTTTCTGAACGCAAACAATCTATCAATCTGCTGTAAAGACATTCCTAATTGTTCTCCTTTATAATCTGTTATATAATTTGGGTTAAAAAGATAAATTTTAGGTTTTCTTTTTTCAATTTCAATAGCTTTTAAACTGTCTATTTGACTTTGAAACGCTATTAATTCTGATTGATTTATATCTGTAATTTCATCTGAAGAAAAAACATCTACATAAATAAGTAATTGAAGTAGAAGTAATAATGATACCAAAATAAAAATCCCATTTCTTTGGTTTTTGTTATACCAGAAATGGGATTTAAATAATTTCATAAAAAATTATGCTTTGCTTGCTTTTATAGCATTCCTGTATTTCACTAATTCTTCTTTTACTTTTGGAGCCAAAATAATTAAACCTATCATATTTGGAACCATCATTGCAAAAACCATTGCATCTGAGAAACCAATAACAGAACCTAAACTTGCTGCAGCACCGATTACGACGAATACACAGAAAATTACCTTATACGTATATTCCATTTTTTTAGATCTACCGAATAAATACACCCAACCTTGAAAACCATAGTAAGACCAAGAAATCATAGAACTAAAAGCGAATAAAACAACTGCAACTGTTAACACGTAAGGAAACCAAGAAATTGCAGATTCAAATGCCCCAGAAGTTAATAAAATTGCTTGTGCATCATTTAATGAAGCATTTTCCGCATTAACATTACCCGTTATAATTAAAACTAAAGCAGTCATTGTACATACCACAACAGTGTCTATAAATGGTTCTAATAAAGCAACCATACCTTCACTCGCTGCATATTTAGTTTTTACAGCTGCATGTGCTATAGATGCAGAACCAATACCAGCTTCGTTTGAGAACGCTGCTCTTCTAAATCCTTGAACTAAAACTCCAACTGCACCACCAGCAATTCCTTCTGGACTAAATGCACCATTAAATATTTGAGAGAATGCATCCCCTATCATATCATAATTTGAAAAAATCACAAAAAGTGAAGCTGCTACATAAATTGCCACCATAAAAGGAACAATTTTATCAGTTACTTTTGCTATTTTCTTGATTCCACCAATAATCACGATACCTACTAAAATAGCCATTACTAGACCAAATAACCATCCTTTACCGTGTAAAAAAGAAACCCCTCCAACTGGGGTTGTAATATTCTCAACTAATTGGAATGCTTGATTTACTTGGAACATGTTTCCACCCCCAAAAGAACCTCCAATTACAAAAACTGCAAATAAAGCAGCTAATATTTTTCCTAACGTTTTATTCTTCAATCCTTTCGTTAAATAGTACATTGGACCTCCATAAACAGTTCCGTCAGCTTCAATGTCCCTGTACTTTACACCCAACGTACATTCTACAAATTTTGAAGCCATCCCCAAGAAACCAGCAACAATCATCCAGAAAGTAGCACCTGCACCACCAATAGAAACGGCAATTGCAACACCTGCAATATTACCTAAACCTACGGTTGCAGACAATGCTGCCGTTAATGCTTGAAAGTGAGAAACCTCACCATCATGACCTTCAATTCTTATTGTATCCGGATTATCTTCTTCGTCTGTAAATTTAGATTTTGCTATTTCTACGTTATGATCTTCTCTTCCTTCTAAATCGTCATATTTACCTCTAACAATATTAATAGAAGTTATAAAACCTCTAAAATTGATAAAATTGAAATAAAATGTAAAATAAGTTGCTCCTAAAATTAAAGGGAATAAAACCCAATAAATACTAACTGTATCTGTAAAAGGAATTTGATAAAATATAATATCTACAAACCACCCCGTTGCATTTCCAAAGGCTTCATCAATTTTTTGATCTAATCCCTTTTCTTGCGCAAATGTTAAAAAAGGCGTTGCTAAAAATAACAACGAAAGAAGTTTTTTATTCATAATGTATTTTGATTAGTTTTTATTTAATGAGTCGCAATATGATAAAAAAATGCTCTTTTAACAACTTTTCAGCGTTAAAAGTATTTTATAACAAGGTTTCTTTGAATTTTTCTAAATCTTCTTTAAATGACTTTGGATAAAATTCTAGCTCTTTATTTGTTTTTGATAAATTGAAACCTGTTTTTACAGGTCTTGGTGCGGTTTGATTTAAAGCTGATGTAGAGATTGGCTTAATTAAAGTTTTGTCCAACTCAAAAACTTCTGCAATTTGTTGTGTAATTTCAAAAACACTTAACAGTTCATTGGATGAAATATGATAAATGCCTTTCGCTTTTTTATCCATCGAAATTTTACAAGCCAAAGCTAAATCTTCAACATAAGTAGGAGCCCTAAATTGATCATCTACAATTGTAATTTCCTTTCCTTTGGTTAGCATCTCATTTACCCAAAGAACAATGTTAGACCTACTCATATCAAGCACTTTTCCATAAACCAGAATAGTTCTTAAAATTGTAAACTCAATTTTTGAACTTATTAAAACTTCTTCTGACATTAGCTTAGACAATCCATAATAACTTATGGGGTTAGGCTCGTCTGTCTCTTTATAATTACCTTTAATTCCATCAAAAATAAAATCTGTAGAAATATGGATTACATGAATATTCAGTTCTCTAGAAAGTTCTGACAACCATTTTACAACAGTTATATTTAACAAATCGCAAGCTTCCTTATTGTTTTCACAGGCATCAACTTGCGTCATCGCTGCTGTGTTAATTATAAAATTTGGTTGGATTTGATTTATGTTTTTTTTGAGAATTATTTCATCTGTAATATCTATAGAAATATAAGAAAAATCTGCTCTACCACTTCTATTTTCTCCTCTTGAGAAACCAAAAACTTGATATTTATCTTTTTCTTGAAGTAATAAGTTCAACAATGACTGACCTAACAATCCATTACTACCCGTAATTACCACTTTATTCATATTAAAATAACTCTCTTAACTTAATTATTTGCTCGGGTCTTCCTAAAACAATTAAATGTGAATCTGCTATTAATTTACAACCTGCTTCTGGGTTTATAATATATTCTTTGTTTGGATTTCTAAAACCAATAACCGTACACCCTGTTTGTCTTCTTAAATCTAAATCTAAGATAGTCTTGTTCATATACTTTAAGGGTAAATCGTCTACAGCGATTTCTTCTAGATTAGCGGTAGTTTCTCCTTCAATCGTTAGTTGATCCACAAACTCTATAACATCTGGTGTTACTACTAAAGACGCCATATGATCACCCCCTAATTTATCGGGCATAATTACATTACTTGCGCCTGCAATTTTTAATTTGCTGTAAGAAGATTCATTAGAAGCTCTGCTAATTATTTTGCAGTTCTTATTTAACTGATTTGCCGTCAGAACAACAAATAAATTATCTGCATCAGAAGGCAATGCTGTAATTAGATTCGCTGCAGTTTTAACGCCTGCTCTTAGTAACGTTTCATCTAAAGTGGCATCACCTTGAATATATAAAACACCTTCATTATCCAACTCAGAGATTATCTCTTTATCTCTTTCTACAACAACCAATTTTTTATTATAATTATTTAATTTTAGAATTGCTTGTTTTCCATTTCTTCCAAAACCACAAACGACGGTGTGTCCTTTTAAATTTTCAATCTGTTTTTCCACTTTTCTGTGTTTAAATTGTTCGAATAATCTCCCACTCACTATATATTCAGAGAACGTAGAAACAGCATAACCAAAAACAGTTATGCTTGTTAAAATTAAAAAAATTGTAAATACTTTTTCTTCTGGAGAGAATGGTGTTAATTCACCAAAACCAACAGTCGTTACAGTAATGACTGTCATGTACAAAGCATCTATAAAAGAGTAATTAGAAAGCATCATATAACCCACTATACCAATTGTCATAATTGACGCAAGTAAGACTAGTATTTTATGTATTTTAGAATCTAATATTTTCATATACTACAAATCAAAAACCGAACTTCTTTTGGTGTACAACATATCTTTTAACTTTAATAAAAATGCCAATGTTAAATAAAAAGCAAAAGATAAACCTACAGTAAAAAAAGTAACATAGATAAAGAAAATACGCACATTTTTCGCACGCATACCTAGCTTATCAGCAAATCTTGAAAAAACTCCAAAACCATATCTTTCAAAAAAATGACGAACAGCATGTATAAAATTCATCTATAAAAATCTTTTAATTGCAAGATACTACAAACTATTTATTTGTTACTCACTTTTTAATCAAAAGTAATTTCTATTGATTAACTTTGCTTCTTTGCAAAAAACACTTTTTTTGAAAGACCAAGAATACATAGAAGTTTATGGCGCACGAGTTCATAACCTTAAAAATATTGATGTGAAAATTCCTCGTGAAAAACTAGTAGTAATTACTGGTTTAAGCGGAAGTGGAAAATCTTCTTTAGCTTTTGACACCATTTATGCTGAAGGACAAAGACGATATATAGAAACTTTTTCTGCTTATGCACGTCAGTTTTTAGGCGGTCTAGAAAGACCTGATGTTGATAAAATTGATGGACTCTCTCCAGTAATTTCAATCGAACAAAAAACAACGAATAAAAGTCCACGTTCTACCGTTGGTACCATCACAGAAATTTACGATTTTTTAAGATTGTTATTTGCACGAGCTGCAGATGCATACTCTTACAATACTGAACAAAAAATGGTGAGTTATTCTGACGAACAAATCAGACACCTTATTTTAAAAGATTTTGCCGATAAAAAAATTGCTGTTTTAGCGCCCTTGATCAAATCTAGAAAAGGGCATTATCGTGAACTTTTCGAACAGATTTCTAAACAAGGATTTTTACGAGTTCGCGTTGATGGAGAAATCAAAGAAATAGAAAAAGGAATGCGTTTAGACAGATATAAAATGCACGATATTGAAGTCGTTATAGATCGACTTTTAATAACTGAATCTGCAGAAAAACGATTAGAAGAAACAATAAAAACAGCCTTGTATTCTGGTGACAATATCATGATGGTTATTGATATTGATGATAATAATCCACGTTATTTTAGTAGAGAATTAATGTGTCCAACAACAGGAATTGCATACCCAAGCCCTGAGCCAAACACCTTTTCTTTCAATTCGCCAAAAGGTGCATGTAATACTTGTAATGGATTAGGAATTACAAATGAAATCAACCTTAAAAAAGTAATTCCTGACTCTTCTATTTCTATACAAAACGGAGGAATTATTCCTTTAGGTGAACAAAAAAGCAGCTGGATCTTTAAACAAATTCAGAATATTGCAGAACGTTATAAATTTAAATTAACAGACGCTATAAAAGACATTCCTAAAGAAGCATTAGAAATTATTTTAAATGGTGGAAATGAATCTTTTGAAATTGAATCTAAAACCGTTGGAGTTACTAGAAATTACAAAATTGATTTTGAAGGTATTATTGCTTTCATTAACAATCAATATAAAAATGCAGAAAGCACCTCTATAAAGCGCTGGGCAAAAGGCTTTATGGACGAAGTTTTTTGTTCTACTTGTCAAGGAAAAAGATTAAAAAAAGAAGCACTTCATTTTAAAATTACAGATAAGAACATCAGTGATTTAGCACAAATGGACATAACAGAATTAGCTTCTTGGTTTGCAAATATAGAGAAAGACTTATCTAAGAAACAACTGGCAATTGCATCAGAAATACTAAAAGAAATAAGAACGAGAATTCAATTTTTATTAGATGTTGGTTTAGATTATTTAACATTAGATAGAACTTCAAAATCACTTTCTGGTGGAGAAGCTCAAAGAATACGTTTAGCGACCCAAATTGGATCGCAATTAGTTGGAGTTCTCTATATCCTAGACGAACCAAGTATTGGATTACATCAACGTGATAATCAAAAACTGATTGATTCTTTAATAAAACTGCGTGATATTGGTAATTCTGTTCTGGTTGTAGAACATGACAAAGACATGATTGAACATGCCGATTTTGTATTTGATATTGGTCCTGGAGCTGGAAGACATGGAGGAGAAATTGTTAGCCAAGGAACTTATGAAGATTTAAAAAAACACAACACACTAACTGCAGATTATTTAACTGGAAGAAAAGTAATTGCTGTTCCTCAAAAACGTAGAGAAGGAAATGGAAAATCAATTAAACTAAAAGGTGCAACTGGTAACAATTTAAAAAATGTTTCTGTAGAATTTCCTTTAGGAAAAATGATTTGTGTTACAGGTGTTTCTGGAAGTGGAAAATCTACCTTAATAAATGAAACCTTATACCCTATTTTAAATGCTCATATATATAGAGGTGTAAAGAAACCGATGCCTTATAAGAAGATTGAAGGCTTAGAACATGTCGATAAAGTTATTGACATAGATCAATCTCCAATTGGTAGAACTCCGAGATCAAACCCTGCGACGTATACAGGAACTTTTAGTGAAGTTCGAAGTTTATTTGCAAAAACTCCAGAAGCTGCAATTCGCGGCTATAAACCTGGAAGGTTCTCTTTTAATGTAAAAGGTGGAAGATGTGAAACTTGCCAAGGAGGAGGCGTCAGAGTTATAGAAATGAACTTTTTACCAGATGTGCAGGTAGAGTGTGAAACTTGCCAAGGAAAACGTTTTAACAGGGAAACTTTAGAAATTCGATACAAAGGAAAATCTATTTCTGATGTATTAAATATGACTATTGAAGAGGCGACAGACTTCTTTGAAAATATACCTAAAATTCATAGAAAAGTAAAAACCATTAAAGATGTTGGGTTAGGATATATCACTCTAGGTCAACAATCTACAACGCTATCTGGAGGTGAAGCTCAAAGAATAAAATTAGCATCAGAATTATCTAAAAGAGATACTGGAAATACATTTTATATTTTAGACGAACCTACTACAGGTCTTCATTTTGAAGATATTAGAGTATTAATGGAAGTGCTAAATAAACTGGCAAATAAAGGAAATACTGTACTAATTATCGAACACAATTTAGATGTTGTAAAATTGGCAGATTATGTTATTGATGTTGGTTTAGAAGGAGGGAAAAATGGTGGTACAATTCTGTGTACCGGAACTCCAGAGCAGGTTGCAAAACATAAAAATAGTTATACTGCTCAATTTCTTAAAAAAGAACTATTTTAGCAGGCTCCTCTTTTTTATGATATAAAAATTGAACTTAAAAACATACTGATTATGACAAATGATGATAGAAAAATAAGAGAAAAATTACAACAAAAAACCTGGAATGAAGTAAAAACAAACGATTCTTGGGCTATTTTTAAAATAATGGCTGAGTTTGTAGAAGGTTATGAAAAATTAAGTAAAATTGGGCCTTGTGTTTCTATTTTCGGCTCTGCAAGAACAAAACCAGATCATCCATATTATAAATTAGCAGAAGAAGTTGGTTTTAAATTAACCCAAAATGGTTTTGGTGTAATTACCGGTGGTGGACCTGGAATTATGGAAGCTGGTAACAAAGGGGCACGAAGAGGTAAGGGTCTGTCTGTAGGTCTAAACATTGAATTGCCTTTTGAACAGCATGATAACCCGTGGATTGATTCAGGAAAAAGTTTAGATTTCGATTACTTTTTTGTTCGTAAAGTAATGTTCGTAAAGTACTCTCAAGGTTTTGTTGTAATGCCAGGAGGCTTCGGAACAATGGATGAGCTTTTTGAAGCAATCACATTAATTCAAACAAAAAAAATTGGCCGTTTTCCTATTGTTTTAGTAGGAACAAAATTTTGGGGAGGAATTATTGAATGGATCAAAAACACACTTATTGAAGAAGGAAATATTAGCAAAGAGGATTTAAACCTTTTTAGACTGGTCGACACCGCAGATGAAGCTGTTGAACATTTTAACAAATTTTATAGTAAATACAAATTAAAACCAAACTTCTAACATGTTTTTTTTTGAGAAATTTAATTCTTTTTTTTTAGTTTGTTCAAATAATAAGTTTGAAAGACCTAATTTTAAAAAACTATTTTCTAGCCGATTAAATTATGATTTTGTCATAGAAAATCAAATACAAATCAGTTTTCAAAAGGAATTTATTACTTAATCACTGATACTTACAAACTCTTAAAATTTGTAGCATTATAATTTGAAAAAATCGGTAAGCATAATTATTTTTTATTTTTTTATATCTGTATTTTCTTATTCACAGCAGAATTCTATTGCTATAAAATCAACTTTAAATACAGATAGAGATGAATTTTTAATTCAACAAGAAATTATTTTCTACAATACATCAGATTCAACTTTAACGAACATTTATCTTCATAATTGGGCTAATAGTTTTAGAGATAGAAAAACACCTTTATCAAAAAGGTTTATTAAAGATTTTAAGAAGAACTTATACTTTTCTACGAAAAAAGATTTAGGAAAAACGACTATAAAAAACCTTTCTATAAACTATGAAAATAGTGATTTTACAGAAGTTAAAGATAAAGCAGACATTTTAAAAATTCCTCTAAAAAAACCCTTAAAACCCAATGATAGTGTTAAAATATCAATTACTTATATTATAAAAATACCTAATGCAAAATTCACTAATTATGGAAAAACCAAAGAGGGTTACCACTTACGTTTTTGGTATATAACCCCAGCAGTTTATAATAATGGATGGCAATTAATGAGTAATTTAAATATTGATGATTTATATGAAATCGGAACAGATTTTACCATTGAAATTAACATACCAAAAGAATATGTTTTAGAAAGTAATTTATACCAATACAAAACAGAAAAAGAAAATGTTACTAATTACTATTTAGTTGGAAAAAATAAAACTGATATCATTTTAGGAATCAATAAAAACAAGCAGCTAAAAACTTTTAAGACTAAAAAAACTACGGTTTACACTGATGTATTTGATGGTGATATTGGTTATAAAGCAACCACCGATATTTTAAATAGAGAATTACTTTTTATTGAAAAATATTTAGGAAAATATCCTCACAAAGAAATTTATATAGATAAAATTACGCAAAGCAAAAATCCCGTTTATGGCTTAAGTCAGTTGCCAAGTTTTTTACATCCTTTTTCGGATACTTTTAAATGGGATGTTACCATGTTTAAAGCATTAACTAAAAAATATATAGAAAATACATTACTCTTAAATAAAAGAAAAGATTATTGGTTTTTAGATGGGTTACAAAACTATTTAATGCTAGAGTATATTGAGGAATTTTATCCTAACACAAAATTATTAGGTAATTTGTCTGATAAATGGTTTTTAAAAAAATTTTATATTTCTAAACAAAATTTTAATGATAAATATCCTTTAGTTTATCAATTTATATCAAGAAAATTTTTAGATCAAGCACTCGTAACATCTGCCGATTCTTTATCAAATTTTAACAGAAAAATTGCCAATAAATATAAAGCTGGATTAGGTTTCAGGTACTTAAAAGGATTTTTAGGTGATAGTATTTTAAACAGTAGCATTAAAGAATTTTACCAAAAAAATCAAACAAAAATAATATCTAGTTCAGAGTTTCAAAAAATTATCACAGCAAAAACTGATAAAGAAATCGATTGGTTTTTTAACGATTATATTAAAACAAACAAGAAAATAGATTATACAATTGATAATGTAACCCTAAAAGAAGATAGCTTAGAGGTAACAATTAAAAATAAAAGAAATATTACCACTCCTGTTTTACTATATGGTTTAAAAGACAAAGAAATTAAATATAAAAAATGGTTTACAAATATTGAAACTTCTAAAACCTTTACAATACCTAAGCAAGATTTTAATCGAGTTTCTTTAAATTATGAAAATATTTATCCAGAGTTAAATACTTTAGATAATTCGGAAAGTTTAGAAAATAAAATTTTCAATAAACCTTTAAAATTCACCTTAGTAAAAGACATACAAAACCCATATTATAGTCAACTATTCTATCAACCAGAAATTAGTTATAACTTTTATAATGGTCTTATATTAGGAGTTAAACTTCACAACAAACCTTTAATAAAAAGAAATCTTGAGTTTAAACTTGCACCTTCTTATGCAACCAAAAGTAACTCTGTAATTGGCCAATTTTCTGTGTTATATAATCAATATTTAGAGAAAACTAAAATTTATAAAGTTATGTATGGGGTATTTGGGCAAACGTTAGATTATGCACCAAACTTATCTTATGCATCTCTTGTACCTTTTGTAAATATTATTTTTAAAAGAAAATCTTTAAGAGATGCAACGGCAGAGTATATAACAGCAAAATTAGTTCATATTGATAAAGAAATAGCCGCTACAGATATTAGAACAGATCAAGATAATTATAATGTTTTTAGTGCAAGTTACAATTACGTAAATCCTGATATTATAAAAGAATTCAGGTATAATTTTAGTTTAGAAGTTGCTGAAAAATTCTCTAAAGCTGCGGTTGACTTAAGGTTTAGATCTTTATCTACATCAGACACACAATTAGATTTTAGATTTTTTGCTGGTGCTTTTTTAAGCAATAAAACTGAAGGAAATTATTTTAGTTTTGGATTAGACAGAGCTAATGATTATTTATTTCAGCTTAATTATTTTGGAAGATCAGAAGACACGGGTTTCTTTAGTCAACAGTTCATCATTGCTGAAGGCGGATTCAAATCTGTATTACCTACAAGATTTGCAAATCAATATATGTTCGCCTTTAATTCTAGTTTTGGCTTATGGAGATGGGTAGAATTTTACAATGATGTTGCTTTTCTAAAAAACAAAAAAAATCCTATTTATTTTGGATACAATAACGGAATTCGATTAAACTTTGTTCACAATATATTAGAAATATATTTTCCTTTATACTCAAATAATGGATGGGAAATATCTCAAAAAAGATATGGTCAAAAAATTAGATTTACATTAACTGCTGATGTAAATTCTATTTACAATTTTTTTAGAAGAGGGTTGTTATAATATTCATAAAAAAAACTCTTTTTCATTTTCTTTAATTCTATGCGCTTACATCTTAAATAACTCACATTAAAACCAATTCAGGAATACGTATTCCGACCTTATTAAAAGGGTCAATTCTTGTCCCAAATCATCCTATTTAATCCAATAAAACACATAAACAACGGCTATTAAATACAAGTAGAACAATAAAATATACTTTTCTAAAAAAAGCTAAGTTTAAACAAAAAAAGATATTGTGAAAATGATACCTTCATTATATTGAACTATATTTATTAAAATGTGTTTAAAATATAACTTATTTGTCATATTCGTAAAATATTATTAAATTTTTAAATATCAACTAAAAAAACTACATTTGCACTACGTTAAAAATCGATGAAAATGCTGCAAGAAACACAAATACAAAATAAACAAAAACTTTCTTTTGAAGATTTTAAAACAGAAGTTTTAAATGATTACAGAATTGCTAAGATTAGCAGAGAGTGCAGTTTATTGGGTAGAAGAGAAGTGTTAACTGGTAAAGCTAAATTTGGAATCTTTGGCGATGGCAAAGAAGTTCCACAGCTAGCAATGGCCAAAGCTTTTAAACTTGGTGATTTTCGATCTGGTTACTATAGAGATCAAACTTTTATGATGGCTATAGGTAAATTAACTGCTCAACAATTTTTTGCAGGGTTATATGCCCATCCTGATATTAAAGCAGATCCAATGTCTGCAGGAAGACAAATGGGAGGTCATTTTACAACCCATAGTTTACATGAAAATGGAAGTTGGAAAAACTTAACTAAGCAATACAATTCTAGCTCAGACATCTCCCCTACTGCTGGCCAAATGCCACGTTTATTGGGTTTAGCACAAGCCTCAAAAATTTATAGAAACGAAAAAAGTGTACAGCACAAAACTAATTTTTCTATTCATGGAAATGAAGTTGCTTGGGGTACAATTGGAAATGCAAGCACCAGTGAAGGCTTGTTTTTTGAAACTATAAATGCTGCAGGTGTTTTACAAGTACCCATGGTAATGAGTGTTTGGGATGATGAATATGGTATTTCTGTGCACGCTAAACACCAAACTACAAAAGAAAGTATTTCTGAAATTTTAAAAGGTTTTCAAAGAGAAAATGAAAAAGACGGTTATGAGATCTTTGTGCTCAGCGGTTGGGATTATGTTCAACTAGTTGATACATACCAAAAGGCAGCAAAAATTGCAAGAGAAGAACATGTTCCTGTTCTAATTCATGTAAAAGAATTAACACAACCACAGGGGCATTCTACATCTGGTTCTCATGAACGATATAAAAGCAAAGAAAGATTACAATGGGAAATAGAGCATGATTGTATTACAAAAATGCGAAAATGGATTTTAGAATTTGAATTGGAAACAGAAAATGGTGATATTTTAAGATTTGTAGATTCTGAAGAAGAATTAATTATAATTGAAAAAGAAGCAAAAAAAGAAGTTACAAGCGCAAAAAGAAATGCATGGAATGCTTATCAAAGTGACATAAAAGCAGAACTTTCTCATGCTGCTGAAATATTAGAAAACGCGTCAAATAAAAGTAAAAACGGCTCTTTTATAGAAAAATATAAAAAAGATTTATTAACTATTTTAGAACCTACAAGAAAAGATATTTTATCAACTTTAAGAAAATGTTTACGCTATTTAAAAGATGAACATTTTGCAGAGAAAATTGTATTACAAAATTTCATAAAATCCTCTTTTGAAGATGCTCATCAAAAATACTCTGCACATTTAACTAGTGAAACTGATTTTGGTGCTTCGAATATTGAAGAAAAAAAACCAATATATTCTCAAGATAAAAACTTAGTAGATGCTAGAATTGTTATGAGAGATAATTTTGATGCTATTCTAAAAAAACATGATGATGTTGTAATTTTTGGTGAAGATGCTGGATTTATTGGTGACGTAAATCAAGGCTTAGAAGGGCTTCAAGAAAAGTATGGAGAAATCAGAGTTTCTGACACCGGTATTAGAGAAGCTACAATTATTGGTCAAGGAATAGGGCTCGCAATGAGAGGGTTAAGACCTATTGCAGAAATTCAATATTTAGACTATTTATTGTATGCACTTCAAATAATGAGTGATGATCTAGCCACTTTACGCTATAGAACTTTCGGCAAACAAAAAGCCCCTTTAATCATAAGAACTAGAGGGCATAGATTAGAAGGAATTTGGCATGCAGGTTCACCTATGGGTGGCATCATAAATAACTTAAGAGGAATTCATGTTTTAGTACCTAGAAATATGACGAAAGCTGCTGGTTTTTATAATACGTTATTAGAAGGTGACGACCCTGCTTTGGTCATAGAATGCTTAAATGGTTATCGTCTAAAAGAAGAATTACCTGTAAATTTAGGTGATTTTAAAACTGCTATTGGAGTTGTAGAAACCGTAAAAGAAGGAACTGATATAACTATTGTTTCTTATGGTTCTACTTTACGAATTGTACAGGAAGCTGCGAAAGATTTAAATCAGGTTGGTATTGATATTGAAATTATTGATGCACAAAGTTTATTGCCTTTTGATTTAAACCACGATTGTGTAAAAAGTTTGATAAAGACCAACAAATTATTAATTATTGATGAAGATGTTCCCGGAGGAGCTTCTGCATATATTTTACAAGAAATTTTAGATAATCAAAATGGCTATCAATATTTAGATAGCAAACCCTCAACTTTAACAGCTAAGGAGCATAGAACAGCTTACGGTACAGATGGAGACTATTTTTCTAAACCATCAGTTGAAGATGTATTTGAAAAAGTTTATGAAATTATGCATGAAGAAAACCCTACTAAATTTAAGAGTTTATATTAATACATCTTTTTTATTAAAATATAAAAAGCTCAAACAAATTATTTGAGCTTTTATTTTTTAACACAATCCATAAGCTTAATAGTATTCCTTTTTCTTATTTTAGAAGTCAAAAATAAATTCCTTAAAATGAAAAAAATAATACTACACTTTTTATTGATTTTAACTGTTGTATTTCCTTCTTTAATAAATGCTCAAAGAAAAAAATCAAAAGACAAAAACACAGAACAAACAGCACCACTTTCTGAAAAAAATAAAATTCCAAAATATTCAGATTTTGTAACATCTAAAACAAAAAGTGACGAAGGACTTTTTATAGTTCACGAAACTTCCGATAAATTTATATATGAGATTCCTAAATCATTTTTAGGGAAAGAAATGTTATTAGTCACAAGAATCAAAGAACTTCCTGCGGGCTTAGGAGGTGGATACGTAAATGCAGGCTCAAAAATCAATACTCAAGTTATTGTTTGGGAACAATTTAAAAACAAAGTGCTATTAAAAGTAAAATCATACAATGCGGTTGCGAATGATTCTTTACCTATTTACAAATCAGTCATCGCAAACAACTTAGAACCCATTATTTATGCTTTTAATATTAAAACTCAAAACATAGATTCTACCGCAATTTTAGTGGATGTCACAAAATTATTTTCTACTGATGTAAAAGCGATTACAGCGCTCCCTTCAAAATATAGAAAACGTTATAAAGTAAAAAAATTAGATGCAACTAGAAGTTTTATCAATAATATAAAAAGTTACCCAAAGAATATAGAAGTAATTCAAGATTTTACGTTTGACGCAGATGCACCGCCAAGTAATACAAAAACAAATACAATTACTTTACGCATAAATCAATCTATGATTTTATTACCTGAAAATAAAATGATGCCTCGAATTTACGACAAAAGAGTTGGTTATTTTTCTATTGGAAATGTAGATTATGGTTCTGAGGCTTTAAAAGCAGATAACAAAAGGTATATTAAACGATGGCGATTAGAACCCAAGGACATCAATGCATATAATCGTGGAGAATTGGTTGAACCTAAAAAACCTATTATATATTATTTAGACCCTGCAACTCCAAATAAGCTAAAAAAATACATCAAACAAGGTGTAGATGATTGGCAAAAAGTTTTTGAAACAGCTGGTTTTAAGAATGCCATTATAGCAAAATACCCACCCACAAAAGAGGAAGACCCCGAATTTAGTATGGAAGATATTCGGTATTCATCTATTAGATACGTTGCAAGCACAACCAGAAATGCAACAGGTCCAAGTGTTTCTGACCCGAGAACAGGAGAAATAATTGAGAGTGATATTATTTGGTATCATAATCATTTACGCTCTTATAGAAACAGGTATTTATTAGAAACTGGCGCTGCAAATCCATCGGCAAGAACTCTAGAAACTCCTGCAGAGGAAATTGGAGAAATGATGCGAATGGTAATTTCTCACGAAGTTGGTCATGCATTAGGTTTACCTCACAACATGGCTGCAAGTTATGCGTATCCCGTAGATTCTTTACGCTCTGGAAAATTTACCCAGAAATTCGGAATTGCAGCAACCATTATGGACTATGCAAGATTTAATTATATTGCGCAACCAGGTGATGAAAACATTAGATTTATAAGACAATTAGGTCCATATGATCATTATTCCATTAATTGGGGATATCGAAAAATTCCGAATATAAAATCTTCTAAACAGGAAATTAAAACTCTAGATAAATGGATTCATGCCAAAGCTGATGACCCAATATATAGATTTGGTAGTAAACGTTTTGATCCTTCCTCTCAAACGGAAGGTATCGGAAACGATCAAATAAAAGCTTCTACCTACGGAATAAAAAACCTAAAAATTGTTGCTAAAAATTTACAAAACTGGACTTCCGATCAAACAAATAACTACGAAGATTTATCAGAGTTGTATGGAGAACTTTTAAGTGTTTGGAGCAGATATGTAGGTCATGTAACAGGAAATATTGGAGGTGTATATGAGTATAATAAAAAACCTAATCAAACAGGAAATATTTATATCCCTGTCTCTAAAAAAAAGCAAAAAGAATCTTTAACTTGGTTACAAAAAAATGCATTTGAAACTCCAACTTGGTTATTAGATAAAAGTATTTTAGCTAACTATAAAGAAGTTGGGTATACCGATTTAATATTGCGTTTGCAAAATAGACAACTGAATACACTGCTAAATATCGATAAGTTAAAGAGAATGATTGATGCAGAAGTGATTCAAGAAAATTTTTACGCTCTTTCTGACATGATTAGAGACTTAAGGACCGGTCTTTTTTATGAAGCAAATTACACAAGAAATGTAGACGTTTTTAGACGTAATCTACAAAAGTCTTTTATCGATAAATTAGCGACACTACTTAAAAATAAAAATACTAAAAATTCCGATATTAATTCTATCATTAGAGGTGAATTAGATATTATGAATTTTCAATTAACGATTGCTAAAAATAGGCGCATAAACAGAATTACAAAATATCACTACAGAGATTGCCTAGCAAAAATTAAAGAAATTTTAGATCCAAAATAAAATTTAATTTTTCAACAAATCATTACCTATTGCACATTGTAAACAACGTTTATTTGTGCAATAGAAATTTTTAAGTTCTAATAAAGCTTGACTTTCTAAAGCTGTTTTTGCTACAATGTTTAAATCAGAAAAATTAGAAATAATACTATTTTTTTCTGACGAAATTTGCCGGATTAATTGCATAATTCCATCTTCATCAGTCTCTCCTCTACTCTTTAAAAACATAAATTTTAAAGGAATAATAGTATTAATTAAGAGCAAATCTATAAATCCTTTAGATAATTTTTTAAGTGATTTTTTTGACACGCTTTCAAATGTAAAATGCGTTTTCCAAAACTCTTGAATTGCAAATGAAAACAATGTATAAAACTCTTCTTTTTTTGTGATGCCCATCAATTTTGAAAATAAATTTTGATGTGTAAAGAACAAAGATGCCAATTGTGTAATTCTTATCGTTGGAAAATTATGAGGACGCATTCTAAAAAACTGAAACTGACCATGAGCAATGGGTTTAAGATTATATTTATGCTTTAAATATTCATATTCTTTTTTTAATTGCCGATGATAACTCTCTTCCACTTCTTTTTCTAAAAAACCTGCTTGTCCAAAAAACAAAGCGGTTAATTTTTGTTCATCAAAACTAACTTTTCTAAGTATCGAAAAATCAATAGATTTCGCAAGCTGTAAAAAAGAATCTCCATTGACCTTTAATCCAAAATTTTTAGCAATTAATTGAAATAAAACTGCTTCAAAATCATAATTTGTTTGTTGCAATAATTCTTTAATAAAAGTTGATTTTTGTTCTAAGCGTTCAAAATACAAACGCTCCAACCAATTATCAATTAAAAATTTATCTACATTTTTAATTTTATTTTCACATAGAATCCAACTTTGTTGACTAAAAATTAAACTTTTATAATTTAACAACAACTTTTCATCTACAAAATTCTTTAACTCTAAAGTTGGCAAAGGTTTATTATCTCTCATAAAAATAACAGCATCATGTTCCCAAACAATATGTAAAATTACACTATCAAAATTGGTATCTTCTTCATGTTTATGTATATACCAATCTGAAGATTTTACATGCATCTCAACATTACCAGCCCAAAGCTGAGCATCAATCTTTAATCGAGAGTTTAAAAAATCAGGTCCCGAATTTAAATTCTGAATTCCGGACTTTACAATCGTTATTTCTTGATTTTCAGTTGTACATAAACCTTTTTTAGAAAATAGTTTATACTGCCAGATATAGTACAAAAATTCTTCTTTCATCATTTTTTGTTTCAATTTACAAAAAAATTTATTCCCTTATAAATTTTACTAATAGAATCAGAAAAAATAGTTTTAATTATTAAAGTATTTTTGCAGTACAAAACAAAAAAATGAATTCAATAGAAAGTTTAAAATGGCGTTATGCTGTAAAGAAATTTGACGACAAGAAATCACTTACAAAAGAGCAAATAAACACCTTAAAAGACGCTTTTAATTTAACAGCAACCTCATACGGCTTGCAGCCCTTAAATTTAGTGATTATCAATAATAAGACTATCCAAAAAGAACTGGTTGCACATTCTTGGAACCAATCTCAAGTAGTAGATGCTTCTCATCTTTTAGTTATTTGTATTCCAAAAAAATACACTACAGAAGAAGTTAAAAAGTATTTTACATTAGTTAAAGAAATTAGAAACTCTCCAGATCCAATTATCAATCCTTTTAAAGAGTTTTTAACTGCTGAAATTGATAAAAAAACACAAGAAGAATTATTTCTTTGGAATAAAAACCAAGCTTACATTGCTTTAGGGAATTTATTGACCGTTTGTGCTATAGAAAAAATAGACTCTTGCCCTATGGAAGGTTTTATTTCAGAAAAATACAATGAAGTTTTAAATCTAGAAAAACATAATTTAACTTCTATTTTGGTTTTACCTGTTGGATTTAGAGCACAAGATGATTATATGAAAGACTTGAAAAAAGTACGTAAAAACATTAATGATATTATTATAGAAATCAATTAATCATTCATCAAAATTTAAAAAGCCTTCTTTTGAAAGAAGGCTTTTTTTTGGTCTATAAAAACTGTACTTTTGAGGCATAAATTTTAAGCTATTTCATCATGAATCAAGATATAAGAAATCAAGAGCCAAAGTCAGTTTGGAATCATTTTGCAGATTTAAATGCTGTTCCTCGCCCTTCAAAAAAAGAAGAAAGAGTCATCCAATTCATGGTTGATTTTGGTAATAACTTAAATCTTGAAACTTTTGTCGATAATGTAGGAAATGTTATCATTAAAAAGCCTGCAACTCTTGGAATGGAAAACAGGAAAACGGTTGTAATGCAAGGTCATATAGACATGGTGCATCAAAAAAACTCAGATACTGTTTTTGATTTTGACAAAGAAGGAATTAAGATGTTTGTTGATGGTGATTGGGTAAAAGCAAAAGGCACAACTTTGGGTGCAGATAATGGTTTGGGAGTTGCTGCAATTATGGCGATTTTGTCATCAATAGAAATTTCTCACCCAACCATTGAAGCTTTGTTTACCATTGATGAAGAAACCGGAATGACTGGAGCAATGGGTTTAGAAGGAGGTGTTTTAGAAGGAGAAATCTTGCTGAATTTAGATACAGAAGAAGATGATGAAATTGGAATAGGATGTGCCGGTGGTGTTGATGTTACTGCAACGAGAATTTATGCAGAAGAAGATATCCCAGAAAACACAACAGCTTTTTCAATTACTGTAAAAGGGTTAAATGGAGGCCATTCAGGAATGGATATTATTAAAGGTCTTGGAAATGCTAACAAGATTATGAATCGTATTTTGTTTGATGGTTTTGCAAATTTTGGTTTACGGATTTCTGAAATTAATGGTGGAAGTTTACGAAATGCAATTCCTAGAGAAAGTTTTGCTACTGTGGTTGTAGACAAAATTTCTAAAGAACCATTTTTGTTTGAAACGGAGCAACTTATTAAGAATATAAAAGATGAGTTTTCAACACTAGAAAAGAACTTATCCATTGAAATACAAGAAATTACATTAACTAAAAAAGTAATGGAATTAGGTGTTCAAGAAGGATTTACTAGAGCCGTTTGCGCTAGTTTAAATGGAGTCTATAGAATGAGCCCTGATGTTGATGGTTTGGTAGAAACATCTAATAACATTGCACGAATAATTGTAAAAGACGGAGCTATTAAAATTGGGTGTTTAACACGTTCTTCCTCCGAAACGAATAAATGGGATTTAGCAAACTCTTTAAGAGCTGGTTTTGAATTGGCTGGTTTTGAAGTTGATTTTTCGGGTACTTATCCTGGTTGGTTACCAAACATAAATTCAGAAATTTTAAAAACAGTTACCACTATTTACAAAGATCTATTTAATGAGAATCCAAATGTTGCAGCTTGTCATGCAGGCTTAGAATGCGGAATTTTAGGACAGAATTATCCAAAAATAGATATGGTTTCTTTTGGTCCAAATATTAAAGGAGCACATTCTCCTGATGAAAGAGCTCAAATTTCATCAACTCAAAAATTTTGGAAGTTCTTAATAGAGATTCTTAATAATACACCTAAAAAAACATTATAAACCACAACTTAAACTTCATTAGAAAAGACAATAATTCTATAAAATAAAAACGTAAAAAGTAAAATCAAAAACCTATATATCAGTACATTAAATAATTATTTTTTTTTGTTAACATATTTAACTTTTATAAAAGAGAATAAATTGTAATTTTACGATTGAAAAAAGCACATTTTTTAATGGGAAAAATAATAGCAATAGCAAATCAAAAAGGTGGTGTAGGTAAAACTACAACAACCATAAATTTAGCCGCTTCTTTAGGCGTTTTAGAAAAAAAAGTACTACTAATTGACGCTGACCCTCAAGCAAATGCATCTTCTGGATTAGGTATTGATGTAGATTCAGTAAAATTTGGCACCTATCAAGTTTTAGAGCATACAATTTCTGCAAAAGAAACTATTGTAAAAACAACTTCCCCTAATGTAGATATTATTCCTGCTCATATAGATTTGGTTGCCATAGAGATTGAGTTGGTAGACAAGCGAGAAAGAGAATACATGTTAAAAAAATCGTTGGTTGACATTAAAAACGACTATGATTACATTTTAATAGATTGTGCTCCTTCTTTAGGTTTAATTACATTAAATTCTCTAGTCGCTGCAGACTCTGTAATTATTCCTATTCAATGTGAATACTTTGCCCTAGAAGGTTTGGGGAAATTATTAAACACTATAAAAAGTATACAAAACATTCATAATGCAGATTTAGATATTGAAGGCTTACTATTAACGATGTTTGATTCGCGTTTGCGTTTATCAAATCAAGTTGTAGATGAGGTTAGGAAACATTTTTCTAGCATGGTTTTTGACACAATTATAAGAAGAAATACACGTTTAGGTGAAGCGCCAAGTTATGGAGAAAGCATTATTGCTTATGACGCCACTAGCAAAGGTGCTGTAAATTACCTAAATTTAGCCCAGGAATTAATAAAAAAGCATTCGTAAATGGCAAAAGCAACCAAGAAACAAGCTTTAGGAAGAGGATTATCTGCCTTATTACAAGAAACACCAAATATCAATTCTGCATCAGATAAAAATGCAGATAAAGTTGTAGGTAGTATTATCGAAATTGAACTTGGTTTAATTGATGTAAATCCCTTTCAACCAAGAACTTACTTCGATAAAGAATCTCTTAAGGAACTAGCGAATTCTATTAAAGAATTAGGTGTAATTCAGCCAATTACAGTAAGAAAATTAGAAGGAAATAAATTTCAATTAGTTTCTGGAGAACGAAGATTTAGAGCATCAAAATTAATAGGAAGTAAAACAATTCCTGCATATATAAGGCTTGCTAACGACCAAGAAATGCTAGAAATGGCTTTGGTTGAAAATATTCAGCGTAAAAATTTAGATCCAATTGAAGTAGCACTTTCTTATCAACGCTTAATTGACGAAATTCAATTAACACAAGAAGAATTAAGCACAAGAGTTGGTAAAAAACGTTCTACTGTAACGAATTATTTGCGTTTATTAAAATTAGACCCTATTTTACAAACAGGAATGAGAGATGGTTTTATTTCTATGGGCCATGGAAGAGCCATGATTAATATTGAAAACACAGAAGACCAATTAGCTATTTACGAAAAAATTTTACGAGAAAAATTATCTGTGAGACAAACAGAAGATATCGTTAAAAGCTTAAAATCTGTTACCATTGCAAAACCTAAAAAGAAACCAATTCCTGTTTATATAAAAAAGAGTATAACAGATATTAGTGAATATTTTGGTCACAAAATAGACATTAGTGTTAGCAATAATGGTAAAGGAAAAATTTCAATTCCTTTTCATTCAGAAGAAGATTTTAACCGTATAAAAAACTTATTAAAATAAGTGTTTTTTAGAAAAGCTATATTTATTATTTGTATCGCATTCTTTTCTGCGAATATTTTTGCGCAAAAAGATTCGACTGACCTCAAAATTAAGAATGTAAAACTTAAAAAAGCGAAAGGAATTTACAATCCTTTATCGCCCTCCAAAGCTGCTTTTTATTCTGCAATTTTACCCGGTATGGGACAAATTTATAATAAGAAATATTGGAAAGCTCCTATTGTTTGGGGTGCTTTAGCTTTACCGACTTACTATTATCAAGTAAATAACAGCGAATACAAACGCTATAGAAGGGCATACAAATTAAGGAAGAATGGTTTGCAAGATGAGTTTACTTTAGATGATGGTTCTACATCAGTTTCTATAGAAACACTTGAAACTGCACAAAAACAACTTAGAGAGAATAGAGATATGTCCTTATTAACTGGAGTAATTTTATATGTACTACAAATTGTTGAAGCCAGTGTAAATGCGCATTTACTTCAATTTAATACCGATGATAATTTATCATTTAAACCTGCACTAATAATGGATCCAATAAATATAGAAACACCAACAGTTGGAGTAACAATCAAATATAATTTTTAAAATGAAAATCGCACTTTTAGGTTATGGGAGAATGGGGAAAGAGATTGAAAAAATTGCGATCTCAAGAGGTCATGAAATAGTAATTAGAAAAGATGTTGATGATAAAATTGATATTACCTTGGCTGATGTTGCTATTGATTTTAGTGTTCCTACTTCGGCTTTTAATAATATTTCAAATTGTTTAAACAATAATGTGCCTGTAATATCTGGCACTACCGGGTGGCTAGAAAAATATAATGATGTGATTGCTATATGTAAAGAAAAGAACGGTGCTTTTATTTATGCTTCTAATTATAGTTTAGGTGTAAACATCTTTTTTGAACTAAACAAACAATTGGCACAAATGATGAAATCGATAGAAGGTTATGATATTTCTATGGAAGAAATTCATCATACAAAAAAATTAGATGCACCAAGTGGAACAGCAATCACTTTGGCTGAAGGAATTATAAAAAATACCTCTAAAAATAATTGGGAATTAGGGAAAGAGGCATCAGAAGGAAACATCGCAATTGATGCAAAGAGAACATCTAAAGTCCCAGGAACTCATACTGTTTGGTATAATTCTGAAGTTGATTCTATAGAAATTAAACACACAGCTCATAGTAGAAAAGGCTTTGCTTTAGGCGCAGTTATCGCTGCTGAATGGATTTCTGACAAGACCGGAGTATTCTCAATGAAAGATGTGTTAAACATCCGTTAAAAACTGTAACATTTTGGCTACTTTGCGCCTTATAAACAATTAAAACCTTTTCCTTTCTAAAGGAATTTAAAAATATTATTATGACATTTATACAGTGGTTTATCTTTTTCTTAATTGTTCAAGTAATTCATTTCTTAGGTACTTGGAAGCTTTATGTAAAAGCAGGCAGAAAAGCTTGGGAAGCTGCTATTCCTATTTATAACGGAATTGTTTTAATGCAAATTATCAACCGCCCAAAATGGTGGGTAATTTATTTTTTATCCCGATTGTAAACCTATTAATGTTTCCAGTTATTTGGATAGAAACCATTAGAACTTTTGGTTTTTACAAAAAAATAGATTCATTTTTAGTTATTGGGACTTTAGGATTGTATATTTTTTATATTAGTTACATTTCAGATACTAAATACAATGCTGACAGAAGTCTAAAACCACGTTCTGAATTGGGTGAATGGATCAGCTCTATTGCCTTTGCCATTATTGCTGCTACTTTAGTCCATACTTATTTTATGCAGCCATTTACGATTCCAACATCTTCTTTAGAAAAATCATTATTAGTTGGTGATTATCTTTTTGTTAGTAAATTTCATTATGGTGCTAGAGTTCCATCCACTGTAATTGCTGCGCCGATGGTTCATGATTCTTTACCTTTTACAGGTACAGCATCCTATCTTAAAAAACCACAATTACCTTATACTCGTTTACCTGGCTTACAAAAAATTAAAAATAACGATATTGTTTGTTTTAATTGGCCAGCAGATTCTTTGGCGACAATGTGGGGAGATACTTCTGGTAAATTCACCTATAAACCTGTTGATAAAAAAACAAATTATGTAAAACGTTCAGTCGGTATTGCAGGTGATTCTTTAGAAATGAGAAATGGTTATTTCTACATCAATGGAAAAAAGAATAAATTGCCCTACAGAGCTAAACTTCAGTTTTATTATACATTTGAATGTAAACAACCTATCAGCCAAAGAACCTATCCAAAGTTTTTATTGAATAAAGAAAGAACAGGAGTTTATAAAATTTTATCTGAATATTGGAATAATAATAAAGTTCAGAAAGCCATTAAAAAAAATGGAAACTTAACAAAAATCGGTGAAGACTCTTTGTATACAGAGGTTGCTGGAGGTATAAACCAGCAATTTGCCCAAAGATTAAAAATGATTAATGTTGATCATAAAATAAATATTAATTTAACTGAAGAAGAGGTTGCTCGACTCGAAAAATATCCACTTACCGTTTCTGTAAAAAAAATAAATCATTCTGCCGATAATGCGATTTTTCCTCATGTAAAAAAACTAGGATGGAGTCAAGATAATTTTGGGCCGATTTATATTCCTAAAAAAGGCGCAACTGTAAAATTAGACGCAAAATCAATTCCTTTTTATGAACAAATCATAAAAAACTACGAATACAACGATTTGGTTATTAATGATGGTTCTATTTTCATCAATGGAGAAAAAGCAGATTCTTATACGTTTAAGCAAGATTATTTCTATTTGATTGGAGATAACCGACATAGCTCTTTAGATGCCCGATATTGGGGTTATGTGCCTTTTGATCATGTTTTAGGGAAACCAGTTATGATTTGGTTTAGTTGGGATGCTAATGCACCGAATTTTACGGCCAAATTAAAATCCATAAGATGGGATAGAATGTTTACAACAGTTGGTGGAGATGGAGAGCCTATATCTTATAGATATTTTGTTTTTGCTTTGATCGCGCTTTATATTGTTTATATTTTTTATAAACCAAGGAAGAATAGAGCTAAAAAATAAAAGCATGTCTTTGTTTATTCCCACATACTTCTCTCCTATCTCGCAATATTCAGAAATTATAAAATCTGAAAGTATTGTTTTTGAAATGGATGATAATTTTCAGAAACAAAGCTATAGGAACCGGTGTTACATTCACAACTCTAACGGCAAACAATTATTAAGTATTCCTGTAAAACATCAAATTAAAGACGGAAGAAAAAAAACCAAAGAAACCCTAGTAGAAAACAATTTCCCTTGGCAAGATCATCATTTTAAGTCTTTAAAAATAGCGTACAGAAGTTCTCCTTTTTTTGATCTTTTTGAGGACGATATTGCCCATATATTTGAAAAAAAATACAAATATCTTCAAGATGTAAATATTGATACCTTTTTATTTATTGATGACGCTTTGCAATTAGATTCTAGTATTACTAAAACTAAAAAATATAAAGTTGAAGACACAACAAAAGACTTCCGTTTATTTGCAGAAAAAAAGCATCAGTCAAAAAAAGTGACTGAAAAATACATTCAAATGTTTGATGACAAACATGGTTTTATACCTAATCTTTCTATTTTAGACTTATTATTTATGGAAGGTCCTAATACTAGCAGTTATTTATAACTGATTCTGTTCTTTTTATTTAATCTCTTTAATGACAAAATTTATTATACATTATTCACTTCACTTTTTAGTACCACTACTAATAGCTTATTTATTTTTTAGACAAAATTGGAAAACTATTTATTTAATTTTCTTGTTTTCTATGTTGGTAGATTTAGATCATTTATTCGCAAATCCTATTTTTCAAAAAAATAGATGCAGTATTAATTTTCACCCATTACACACCTATATTGCATGTGTAATATATTTAATAGGACTCTTCTTTAAGAAAACTAGAGTTATTGCATTAGCATTACTATTTCATATGCTAACTGACTTAATTGACTGTTATTTATAATTTAATATACTTTTTTAAAAGCTCATTAATCTGTTCAGAAATTGAAAGTTTAATTACTAAAAATAAAAACAAAACTGTAATTAAAATACTTTTTAAAGCGATGTTACATATGGGGTGAATAGGAAATTTAAATAAGTAAATATTTGTTATTGGAAAATCCCAAAAATTAAACAATAAATACAGCACAAGAATTATACAGATCATTTTAAAACTCTTATCCGTAAACGGAGTCATTGAAAATTTCTTTTTTACAAAAAACAATTTAAACGTATTTGCAACTAAAATCACAATTAAAGTTGCCAATGCCAAACCATCTGTTCCTAAATCTAATTCATAATAAAAAAGCTTATTTAAGAAATATACCGAAAAGGCCATTGCTAGACTAACGGGTAAAGTAATTTTATAAAACTTAGAATTGTTTATAATCGCACCATTATTTCCTAAAAACCCATTATACAGTTTTAGAAGAGAGATCATTAACACTACTAATGCACCACCTGCATATTCTTCTGGCAACAAACTAAATAATTGACTAACATTCGCATTAATCAAAACAAAGAAAAAACCGCTTATTAGCAATAAATTTATTGAGCTCTTTTTATATAATGAAGCAACCTCTTTATGATTTTCTTCATTTAATGTTTTAGATGTTAATGGTTGCAAAATATTTAACATAGCTCTGCTTGGAGCTTCAATGAAAGAGCCAATAAAAACAGCTACCGAATAATAAGCAGCCTTTTCTAAAGATTCTTTACCTGGTATCATAAATTTATCGATATCCAAAATAATAGCTCCTGCACTACCTGCTAAAATAATATAGATCGAAAAACGTACTATTTCTTTAAAATTATCTGGTCTTGCAAAAGTGAATTTTGGAAAATATAAACTGAAAGCATACAACATCATTACTAACATTCTTAAAAAATATGCTGCTGTTAAATAATAAATGAATTCTGCTTTTGAGATGAATTCAAAGAAAACTGAAAACAATAAAATCATTACGACAACTCTGTTCCATAATTCTTTCATTATATTTCCAAAGACAGATTGAAATTGCACCTTTGCCCAAGCATAAAAAACTTCAAAGTAAGCCGTAGTAAACGCAACTAAATAAATTACAAAAGTATATTCTTTAATAATAAGATTCTCATTAGATAAATAAATACTTATTTCTTCATAAAAGATATTTCCTAGAAAACCCATAGGAATTGCAATCAATAATGGTAAAAATAATACTGAGGACAAAAACTTGTCTTTCTCTATTTTTGTGAAATAACTTGAGAAAAATTTTACAATTGTATGGTGAATTCCGAGTGCAATTAAAGGCATTAGCAAATTAGAAGTGGCTAATAAAAAAGTAACCAAACCATAATACTCATCTTCTAAAAAACGTGTGTATAAAAACAGCGTATTTATACCACCAAAAGCAAAACCTAAATAAATAAATAAAGTATTTTTAAAAGATTGTTTTAATACAATTCCCATTTTGATTTATAAGTTTTTTATGATTTCTGCTAAATTTTTAGTCAATTCTTTTCGGTGAAATTGTTCAATGTTTTTAGAATTTACTTTTAAATCCCCTATTTTATAATGATGATATAATTTACTGATTTCTGATTTTAATTTATGTTCATTATTAAAATCTACAACAACGCCAGCATGCGTGTTTTTTAATATTTCTGCTAAATCACCATTTTCTGGACCAATTGCTAAAATAGGCCTTTTAGCTGTTAAATATTCAAATAGTTTACCCGTTAAAATCCCTTCAGATTTTTCTACATTAGGTATTAACAGTAATAAGACTTGCGATATTTTTTGAAATTCAATTGCCTTTTGATGCGAAACATAATCAATAAACTCTGTATTTTTAGTTAAATTATGGATATCTATTTCAATTTTCACAGCGTCAGAAATATCACCAATAAAGTTAATTTTTAAATCCTTTTTAAAATCTGGGTTTTCTAAACTTAATATCTTTAAAACTCTAAAAAGAGATTTAGGATTGCTTTGTTTTGGTAACAACCCGATATAAGAAATTGTGAATTTATTACTTAATCTAAGTATGTTTTTAGTTAAAAATTCGTCATCAAAACCATTGGTAATTACTTCTACTCTTTTAGCAATTTTAGAAAATTCTTTTTTCAGAGTATTACTAACAGTTAAAACACAATCTGCATTTTGTAACACTAATTTTTCTAATCTTTTATTTTTGTTTTTCGCAATAGCAAGTTGACTAAAGTCTTTATTATAGTATAAATCAGACCAAGGGTCTCTAAAATCTGCAATCCATTTTAAATTATTATTTTGATGTAATTTATTAGCAATTAAATGCATGCTGTGTGGTGGACCTGTCGAAATTATAACATCAATTTTATTTGATTTTAAGAATTCTTGCAGATATGTAACAGAAGAATTCACCCAAAAAACTTTAGGGTCAGGAATAAAAAAATTACCTCTAACAAATGATAAAAAACCTCCTTTACTTGTATTGGATATATCTTTTTTTTGATCGCTTCTATTTTTCCAGAAAAGCAAATCTGTTGGCTCCCAAATGGGTTGTTTTAAAACTTTTATATTTTTTGGAACTTCATGAATTAAAGAATTATCTTCTTTTGGATAATTAGCGTTATCAACTGTATAAACAACTGATTCAACGCCAAAATCTTGTAAATATTTTACAAATTTTAACCAGCGCTGAACACCAGAACCTCCTGCTGGTGGCCAATAATATGTAATTATTAATACTTTCAAACTGTTAAATTATCGTATAATTCCAATAAATTTTTTGATGTATGTTCCCATGAAAATTCATTTTTTACAAAGTTTTTTCCGTTTTCTCCTAGTACCGTTCTTAAGGATTCATCAGCGAATAATTTTAAAACTTTATCTGTAAAATCTTCTATGTTTTTTTCTTGATGAACTAAACCTGAATTTACTTTTTCTATTAATCGTTTTTGAGCAATGGCGTCACTAACTAATAATGGTTTTGCGAAACTCATGTACTGAAAAATTTTATTTGCATAAGCCAGATCATGTTGCGAATTTCTGTGTAAAGGAGAAATGCAAATAGCGCTTGAAAGTATGTAAGACTGAAATAATTCAACATTTTTCCAGCCCTCAAAATCAACAAAACCCTCTATGTTTAGGTCTTTAACTTGCTGTTTTAAAATTGTATCTGTTGTATTTTTCCCAACAATCACTAATTTTAAATTTGGTATTTTATACTTTAATCTTTCTATAGAAATTATCGCAGTTTGCAAGCCCCTCCTAATGTTCGTGTCTCCTAAATATAAAATCACAAACTTATTTTTATATCTATCTATAATATCTATATCCACTTTATAATCTTCAAAAAAAGATTTTCGAATCGTATTTGGTACTAAGACAAATTTATCTTTTTCTAAAGGTAATCTAAATATTAGAGATGCTATAAATTCTGGAGAAACTGAAATTACTTTATCCGCTTTCAGAATAAACTCTTCTTCTTTTGCTTTCCATTTTTTGGGCGATATAATGTATTTACCAGGAAACTTTTGAAGATGAGGATACAATTTCATTACTTCAGGCATATTATCATGCAAATCTAAAACAATGGGTAAATTATATTTTTTATTGGAATTAAAAACAGCTTGGGCAATTCTAATGTCATGAATATGCAAGGTTTCTACCTTTGACTCTTTTATGAATTGACGAACTTTTTTACTCATTATAAAAGTATACCAAGGAACTGTATATGCAAGAGCAGAAAGTTTGTGTTCTAACTTACTAGAATTATATCTTTTTACTTGAATTCCGTTTATTACTTCTGAAGGTTTTTCATCCCCATATTTTAGACAAAAAAGAAAAACTTGATGACCCGCTTTTATTAAAGAAACTGCCTCATTTTCAACTCTTGGGTCTGGAGGGAAAGGAGCATCTAGTATCATTCCAATTCTCATCTTCTAGCTTTAACTGTTAAAAAAATAAATGAGTATTTATAACTATTTTGGAATAGTACTGTTTCTTTTTTGAATGCTGTATGTGGTTTATTAGTTTCCAAAAATCTAATTTAGATTAAAAAGTAAATTTAATAAAACCCGAGAGAATTAAAGATATATTCACTAAATTATAAACAAAAAAGAAAGAGATAATAAATTATCTCCTTCTTTTTTTCTTTCTCTTTCATAACGATACACCACTGTGTCTGACAAAAGTATTACTATAAAGTGTTAATAACTAATAACTTATTCGTCTTTTTATAAAAAGCATACTCACAGAAGGATGAAAAAACTAATTTTAAATATAAGCCCTCAATTTTCGAGATTGTTGTAAAGTTTTATTAAACTTGCATTTAAGTTTTTAATAAATGATAATAAAGAAAAGTTTTGTTATACTAATACTTTTTTTATATTCTGATCTTATTTCGTCTCAAACCATAGAGCAAGACAGTTTCAATCTAAAAAAGATTAGGGAATTTACAGCTACCAATAGTGATAGTTTAATTTATTATTCGAATAAATTAAAACACTCTAAAAATTTATGTAATTTTTACAATGCGACCAACATAGAAGCAAAAGCTTTTTATCAAAAGAATCGATTAAAATTAGCAGAAGAGAAAACATTATTTGTCTTAGAAAGCATAAAGAATAGAGAAGAATTTTGTTTTAAAGAAAATAAAATCACCGCTTTAAATAGACTTTTTTGGATTTATAAAAACCAAAACCAATTTCAAAAGGCTTTTGATGTTTTAGTCAAAAGAGAGAAGCTCGTGAAAAGCTTACCTATAAAAGACAATTATTATGCTACTAATTTGCTCTCTACAGAATATAATTTAGCCATTATTAAGTCAATTTTAGGCCTTCATAAAGAAGCAAGGCAGCTCCTAAAAAAAATACTTCCAAAATATTTAAGTGTTTACAAAGGCTACGATAAAGAAGATTATTATTTAAAACTAAATCTTTCATCCACATTAAATACGATTGGAGAATCTTATTTAAAATCGAGTAAACATGAGACAAGTAGTGATTTAGATTCTGCGAGCACATACTTTAAAAGAGCTTTCGAAGTTGTTAAAAAATTTAATCCACCACATAAAAACTCAGAAACTTTATATCAATTAAAAGAGGTTGAAGTCTTAATTTCTAAAAAGAAGTTTAAAGATGCTTTAAATCTAATTCAAAAATACACTGCCAATAGTGCGCTATTTAAAACAACCCAAAGTATAAATTCATTAAAAGCAATCTGCTTTTACCAACTTAAAAACAACGACTCTACTCTTTATTATAGCAAACAGTTTTTAAAAAATTACATTAAAGAACCAAAAATTAAAAAAAGGATAATTTCTATTTATGATATTTTAGCAAACCAATATTATAAAAATAAAGAAATAGATAGTGCATATAAATACTCTAACTTAACTCTTGCAGAATTAAAAATTTTAAATAAAAACAAAAACGAGGTTAATAAATCTTGTTATCTCTATGATTATAAAAACGCTCAAAAATTAAATAATTTAATTCTTAAAAATCAAAAAAATGGTGCAAAAAACCTGATAAGAGTTGCTCTTTTTATTATTTTTTCGGGGATATTACTTCTTTATTTCTTATTTAAAAAAAATGTAAAAATATCACAAAACTTAATAGAAGTTAAAACTGAACTTCAAAGAAAACCACATATTCAAAAAAAAGAATATAATATAGATAAAGAATTAGAAAAAAACCTTTTAAACGGAATAAGTGACTTAGAACAATCTGCAGACTATCTTGATGCAAGCTTTAATATAAATATTCTGGCAAAAAAATTAAAGACGAATACATCTTATTTGTCTTATATAATTAACAAAGTAAAAGGCCAGACTTTTAAGCAATATTTCACTGAACTTAGAATTAAATTTTTAATAAAAAAATTAGACGAAGATAAAAACTATAGAAAATATACCATAAAATTTCTTGCCGAAGAAATTGGTTATACAAATGCCTCTGCCTTTGCAAGAGCTTTTAAAAAACATAAAGGAATTACCCCTTCTGAATATATTAAATCTTTAGAACCAGATTAACTTACTTTCTTCTTTCATAAAAGAACCACCCCACAGGAATAAATAATAACAAGGCATACGAAGAAAGAGAAATTAATTTTCCTTGTTTTATTACTTTTGGCTCAAATTTGAATTCTACAACATGTTTTCCTATAGGAATTATCATTCCTCTTAAAACATAATTGACTCTATAATGTGGAACTAATTTTCCATCAACATAAGCATTCCAACCATCTTTATAATAAATTTCAGAAAAAACTGCAAATTGCTCTTTTTTAGTTTTTGATTGATAGGTTAATGAAGTAACATCATAATTTAAAAGTTCTATTGTTGCTCTAACATCAATTTCTGTCGGAAATTTCAACTCTTTTTGTTTTATCCAAGGTCTTTGAAGAACTGCTACTTTCTTAGTATCCAAAGAATCTAAAGCTTGTATTTCTTCATTGGCAGAATTCACAACTTTTACCTTATCGACAAACCATGCATTTCCATTTGCATCTGGATTTAATTGTGCTTGTTTTTCATCTTTCTCATTACCAACAATAAAATATTTAGTGTTTAGCATGTTTAAAACCTGCATGTTATTTTTTGCGATTTGATAATCAAACAATTCTTGATAACGCATCATTTTTGCAGCATGATAACCTCCAATAGATTGGTGAAAATAAGACGTACTTCCATCATTCATAGGGCTTACGGTAAAGTTTCCCACTCTAAAATGCGATTTATCTTCTAAAATTAATTTATCGGCATTTGAAGCTGTAAAAGGATTATCTATTCTTCTAGATGATTTAAAATCATCTTCATTTACGTATTTTTTATCGATAGAAATTAAATCAAATAAAACAAAAACAGCAATTATTACAACAGTAATTCCTTGTTTTAATTTATCTTTTAGCATCATCCATAAAACAAGAGCAGTTAATAACATTAAAAATAAAGAACGTAAAACATCAAATAGTAACATCGCTTTTCTATCAGCAATTACGGCATCTAAAACCCCAAAAATATTATATTCTTTTTCAACATTTAAGTACGTAGAATCTCTAATCCCCTCAAAAGTTGAAAAACTATGTGCCAATAAAAATCCAACAATAATTAATCCTCCAAAGGTATAAACTGCTTTTCTTAGTGCTTTAATTTTTTCTACAGATGAAGTTTTAAATGAGAAAAATTCTTTTAAGGCTAAAACGCCTAAAATTGGCACACACAATTCTGCAATAACTTGTATCGAAGAAACCGCTCTAAACTTATTATATAGTGGGACATAGTCTATAAAAAAATTAGTTAATACTTCCAAATTTCTACCCCAACTTAATAAAACAGAAAACACTGTGGCAGCTAGTAGCCATTGTTTAAACCTTCCTTTTACCAAAAATAAACCTAAGAAAAAAAGAAAGAAAATAACGGCACCAATATAAGCAGGAGCTTCAATAATTGTTTGATCTCCCCAGTATGTAAGCGCTTGGTCCGTAAAATAGTCTGCTCCTTTCTTTCCTAGTTTTGTTTCAATAACTTGATATAATTCTGAACTTTTTTCTAATTTCTCGACAGTTCCTCCACCCATAAATCGTGGAATAAATAAATTAAAAGTTTCTAATTTCGCATAGCTATACTCCGTAATATAAGCTCTATCTAATCCAACAGCAGCTTCTTTTATACTTCCATCAGGATTTATTGTTAGTTCAGATTTTCCTCTTGTACTATAATCACCATATTCTTTCATTGCCATTAACCTTGAAGAATTTGCTCCAAATCCTAATAAAACTGCAGCAGTAATTACAACACTTTGTTTTATAAAAACTGGAAACACCTTTTCTTTAATGGCGTTTATACATTGAACAATGCCTAAAATTAATAAACAAAATCCAAGATAGTACGTCATCTGAGGATGATTTGTATAAATTTCTAAAGCCATCCCAAAACCCGTAACTAAAAAGCCAAGAATATACCGTTTTTGAAAAACCCATAAAACTCCGGCTAAGACTAATGGCATGTATGCAATTGCATGTGCTTTGGCATTATGTCCTGCTCCAAATATGATAATTAAATAGGTAGAAAAACCAAAGGAAAGTGCGCCTAAAATAGCCAATCTCCATTCAACTTTTAATGCCAACATCAATACAAAAAAACTTAAAAAATAAAGAAAAGTATAATCTGCTGGTCTTGGCAGAAAACGTAAAGTTCTGTCTAATACTCTAACAAAATCATTTGGATAATAAGCACTTATCTGATAAGAAGGCATTCCACTAAATGATGCTCCTGTCCAATATGGTTCTGTATTTTTATCAGCTCTAAACTCGTTAATTTCTTTAACCATTCCACGAAACTGAGTAATATCTGATTGTACTATTTTTTGTCCTTTTAAAACAGGATAAAAATAAGTTAAAGAGGCTAAAATAAATATTGCAATTGCCGATATAAAAGGTACAAGTTTTTTTGATTTCACTTTATGAAGTTAAATTTAAATTTGATTATATTCAATTAAAAAAGTGGCTATATTTTTACACTAAACTCTTCTAGTAGCTTAATCTATTTCTTCAAAATCAACATATTCTCCGACCGAATTTTTACCTTGTTGGCTATTCTCTGGGGCTTTATCTATAGTTGTTTCGCCCTTTTTAACCTCACTTTTAGGCTGCTGATTACCATATTGTTGCTCGGCCTTTTTCTTTATCGTCTCTGCCGCTTTTTTTACTAAAAAAGGACCAAACAAGCGTATTAAATACTTAAATCCTAAATAAACTAGAAGAATAATAAATAATGTTTTCAATTTCAATAATTTTAAAAATCAATCAAAAGTAACAATTTGACAACAATTGTAACGTTATCAAACTATAAAATTTCACCAAAGTTAAAAAAGTATCCAATACTTTTAAAAACACCAATTTTGTGCTATGTTTGTTTTGTAAACTAATTTTAAATTTAAATTCCTTTTTTGGCAAATGAAAATCCGTAAACTGAAACTTTCTTTTTTGATATTTCTACTGAGTTTCTCCTCGGCTTACAGTCAATATACGGATGTTATAAACTCTAACAAACCTGGTTTCTCTGAGAGCCCTTATAGTGTTGGAAGGGGCGTTTATCAATTTGAAAGTAATTTGTTTTTAAGAAACACATCTATAGAACCAACTTTTTCTGTACCACAATCTTTTGGGTTTGACCTGCTTTTTAGAACAAGCTTTTTCTTAGAAAAACTAGAAATAAATGCTCAAGTTAGTTATCAAAGAGATAAAATTGCATTTAAAAACACTTTTACTTCTGATTATTTTTCTACAGGATTAAATAAGTTTACTCTTGGTGTGAAATATTTAGTTTTTCAACAAGAGTATGAGGATAAAAGTAAAGAAATTAGAAGCTGGAAAAAAAGAAATGCTTTTGATAAAAACAGATTAATTCCTTCCGTAGCAATTTATGCAGGATTAAACACAGACTTTGTAAGTGACATTTACAAAACAGGTAGTATGTCGCCTAAAGTTGGAGTCTTATTACAAAATAACTTAAGTACTGATTTGAATGTTATCACAAATTTTTACTACGATGAAATTGGTACAGAATATTCAGAATTTTCTTACATAATTACGGCTACTTATAGTTTTACTGGTCAATGGTCTGCTTTTCTGGAAAACCAAACTATATTTCAGAAACAGCAAAAACTTATAAACTTAGGAACGGGCTTAGCCTATTTATATAGTAGAAATTTACAAATAAATACTTCTGCAAGGTTTCTTTTTGAAGGAAAATCTCAAGGCCTTTATGCCGGCTTAGGAGTTTCTTATAGAATTAACAGACATCAAGATTCCATTAAAAAACAAGATGAGTCTTTAAACAACATTAAAGACACACCAATATCACGTTACAATAAAAAACAAAACAACTTTTTTAATAGACTTTTTAGTATTTTTACTAAGAAGAAAAAAGCCACTAGAAAAAGAAAGAGGAATAATTAAACCTCCTAATTATTATGATCACTCTAAAACAAGCCATCACAAAAAGAGAAATGAAACGATTTGTGTTGTTTCCTTTTTCATTGTATCAAAAAAATAAATATTGGGTCCCTCCGATAATAAAAGAAGAAATTGATAATTTTAATCCAAAAAAGAACCCTGTTTTTAAGAATGCAGATGCTCAATTTTTTCTAGCTTATAAGGATAAAAAAATTGTAGGTAGAGTTGTGGCAATCATTAATTGGTTTGAAGTTGAAAAACAACAAATTAAAAAGATGCGTTTTGGTTGGTTTGATGTTATTGATGATATTGAAGTTAGTAAAGTTTTACTAAATAAAGTAAATGAAATTGGCCGCAAACATAATTTAGAATACATAGAAGGACCTGTAGGTTTTAATAACTTAGATAAAACTGGCGTTTTAGTTGATGGTTTTAACGAACTCGGAACGATGATTACTTGGTATAATCATCCGTATTATAAAGATCATTTAGAACAATTAGGATATATTAAAGAAAAAGAATATTTAGAGAATAAATTTAAATTTAAAAATGTTGATGCTGTTTATTTCGATAGAGTTAGCAAAATATTAAAAAAGCGTTTTAAACTAAAAGCTCTCGATTTTAAAAGAACGAAAGACATTTTACCTCTTGTAGAAGAAATGTTTGAATTATTTGACAAAACATATTCAAAACTTTCTACTTATGTACCTATTTCTAAAGAGCAAATCACCTACTTTAAGAAAAAATATATTTCATTTATCAATCCTGAATACATAAAATTTGTGATAAATGAAAAGAAGGAATTAATTGCTTTTGCCATTGTAATGCCTTCTTTTTCTTTGGCATTACAAAAAGCAAGAGGAAAACTATTTCCTTTAGGAATATTACGTTTATTAAAAGCCAGAAGACGAGCTAAAGACGTAACTTTTTATTTGATTGGCGTGCATCCAGATTATCATAACAAAGGAATAACCGCTATTATTTTTGATCAATACACAAAAACCTTTTCTAAAAAAGGAATTATAAATTGTATTAGAACTCCTGAATTAGAAGAGAATGAATCTATTAAAAAGATTTGGGCAGACTTTAATCCAGAAACTCACAAGAAAAGAAGAACGTATAGAAAAAGTATACAATAATTCAGTTGACAGTTATTTTAAACTTTTAAACTAAAAGATTAATGCAATTATTTTACAATCCTGACCTTACCAAAGAAATAGCTCAAGTTACTTTTGATAAAATTGAAAGTAGACATATTGTGAGGGTTTTAAGAAAAAAAGAAGACTCAATTTTGCATATTACAAACGGAAAAGGTTTTCTGTTTGATGCAAAAGTCATAATTGCAAGCGATAAAAAATGCGTTGCTGAGATTATAAATGTTCAAAAAAAACAAAAACCATGGAATTACTATTTGCATATTGCAATTGCACCTACAAAAAACAATGATAGAATTGAGTGGTTTTTAGAGAAAGCTACAGAAATTGGTATTGATGAAATTACACCAATTATTTGCAGTAATTCTGAACGCAGAGTTGTAAAATTAGAACGATTTGAGAAAATTATTCAATCTGCTATGAAACAATCATTAAAATTTACACTTCCAAAATTAAATGAACCTATAAAACTCAATGAGTTTATCAAGAAAGAGTTTAATGGATCAGTTTGTATTGCTCATTGTGAACCTTTCGATATTAGCTCAGGACAAGGAGAAAAAAAATCCTTAAAATCAGTTGTAAATAAATCGGAAAAAACAACTATCCTAATCGGTCCGGAAGGCGACTTTTCAACTGAAGAAATAAAAAAATGTTTAGCAAAAAAAATGATTCCTATCTCATTAGGCGAAAGTAGATTGCGAACAGAAACTGCTGCTTTGGTTGCTGTACAAAATGTATCTTTTATCAATCAGTAGAATCATTTTTAGTATCTTGCTTCGAATTTATTTCCGAATAATTTATGAAGCAATTTATAACCTTATTTATTCTATTGATCTTTTTGTGCACAAACTCACAGGAGGTTGCTATCTTAAAATATAATGGTGGTGGAGATTGGTATGCAAATCCTACTGCAATTCCTAATTTAATAGAGTTTGTAAATAAAAATATTAAAACTACTATTTCTAAAAGTCCACAATCTGTAGCTATTGGTAGTGAAGATATTTTTAATTTTCCACTATTATTTATGACTGGTCATGGAAATGTTTTTTTTTCTGATAAAGAAGCAACCAACTTAAAAAACTATTTAATTTCTGGAGGATTTTTACACATTTCTGACAATTATGGTTTAGATAAGTTTATCCGCAGAGAACTAGAAAAGGTATTTCCAAATTTAGAATTTAAAGAAATCCCAAGCAATCATGCTATTTATAACCTAACTTTTAAATTTCCTGAAGGAATGCCAAAAATTCATGAACATGATAAAAAGACTGCTCAAGGTTTTGGTTTATTTTATGAAGGAAGATTGGTTGTTTTTTATGATTATGAAACAGATTTAAGTGATGGCTGGGAAGATAAAATCATACACAATAATCCAAAAGAAGTGCGCGAAAAAGCACTAAAAATGGGTGCAAATATTATTGAATATGCTTTCACTAATTAGAAAAGACCTCTAATCACTTAAAATTGAAATCTAATAAAAAAATGAATCACCTTCTCCAGAGGAGCGAATGAAATAAAAATATGCTTTTACAAACGAATCCATCTATTAATATTGATGACATTAAAATAAACTTTGATTCAGAAGGTTTATGGATTTTAAATATTGCCATCGCAATTATTATGTTTGGTGTTGCTTTAGGCATAAGAATTGATGATTTTAAACATCTTTTTAAAAATTCTAAAATAGTTTTTGTAGGTGTTTTATCACAATTCATTTTATTACCTGCAGCAACTTTCTTAGCAATTTTAATTATAGAACCTCATCCAAGTTTTGCATTAGGAATGATTATGATTGCAGCCTGTCCTGGAGGAAATGTTTCAAATTTTTTTAGTAAAATGGCAGGAGGAAATTCAGCACTTTCCGTAAGTTTAACGGCTTTTGCAACATTAATTTGTATATTTATGACACCCTTTAATTTACAATTTTGGGGCAGTATGTATGAACCTACAAATGAAATTTTAAAAACAGTTGAATTAAATTGGGTAGACTTACTAAAACTAGTTTCTTTGATTTTAGGAATTCCATTAATTTCAGGAATGGTTATCAAACATTATCGTTCAGAAATAGCAATTAACATAGAAAAGATATTAAAGCCTGTTTCTATGATTGTTTTTATCATTTTAATCTGTGTTGCTCTTTCTCAAAATTTAGACATTTTTACCAGCTATATTCATCATGTTCTATTCTTAGTTATTTTTCATAATATTTTTGCTTTTATTCTTGGTTTTTATACTGCTAAAAGTTTTGGATTAAACAACCAAGATTGCAAAACAATTTCTATGGAAACAGGTATTCAGAATGGAGGTTTAGGCTTACTTTTAATTTTTGGTTTTTTCGATGGTTTAGGAGGAATGGCTTTGTTAGCTGCTTTTTGGGGAATTTGGGATGTATTCTCAGGAATGGCTTTGGCTACTTTTTGGGGAAGAAAAAAAAATAAATAATGGATATATTACAAAATATTTGGTATAACTTCTTTCGCTTTTTAATGAAAATAGGTCTGTTTTTTTACACCAAACGAATACTAGTTTCTGGTAAAGATAATATTCCTAAAAAAGGAGCAATTTTGTTTTGTGCAAATCATCCTAATGGATTATTAGATCCTCTGGTGTTAACCACAAATTGTCCAAGAGAAAGTCATTACCTAGTAAGAGCTGCTGCATTTAAAAAGCCCTTGGTAAAGAAATTTCTGGAAAGTTTAAACCTAATACCCATTTACAGGATTAGAGATGGAAGCAGTCAGATATCAAAAAATAAAGAGATTTTTGAAAGCTGTTTTGAAATTTTTAAAAGAGGAGAAACTTTGCTAATTTACCCTGAAGCTAGTCATAATAGAAAACGAACTATTAGAAATTTAAGCAAAGGTTTTACAAGAATCGCCTTTGGTGCTTTAGATAAATACCCTGATCTAAAAATAAGCATAATTCCTGTTGGACTTACCTATCAAAATGCTTCCTTTTATCCATCAAAAGTGGCTGTAGTTTTTGGGAAGCCAATTGCTACTGAGACCTTTTACAACCCAGAAGAAATAACCTCTTCTGTCAATAACTTAAAGAATGAAGTTAGCAGTCAACTAAAAAAATTAAGTGTTCATATTCCAGATGATAGCAACTACACATCAACCTTCGCAAGGTTAAACAACTTAAATGTTGATTTTACAAATGTTGAATCTGTTAATAAAATTATTGAATCTGGAAATTACCCAGAGCAGAAAAAGAAACATCGAAACCTCTTAAAACCTTTATATTACATTATTATTTTAAATAGTTTGTTACCTTTTTTAATTTGGAAAAAAGCTTCAAAAAAAAATGATGAAATTGAGTTTGTAGATACTTTTAGATTCACACTTAGCTTGTTTACCTTTCCTTTTCTTTATATTTTACAAACTTGGATTATCGATTTATTTTTTGATTGGAAAATTGCTACTTGCTACTTATTAAGTTCTTTGTTTTTATTAATAATATACTCTAAATGTTCGGTGGCAAATACAGAAAATAGTTAATTTTTATAAATGTTAGCAAACAAGTTTAGTCCTTATTAAAAAGAGCATCTTATAAAAGCTTTCTAAAAATGGAATAATTACGATGCAATGAATTCATTAACTTCAAATAATAAGATTGCTGAATTTTACAGAAATAGTAAACTTAGCAAAGACAGTGATTAAAAGCTAAAAACAGCTTTTAATCAATAATTGCATTCTGTATGACTTGTTGAATTTTAGTACGCATATCCGTCTTAATTAAACCTATATTACTCATATGAGGATACACTCTATTTGACAGAAAAACGTAAACAATTTCGCTTTTAGGATCTGCCCAAGTATAAGTACCTGTAAAACCTGAGTGCCCAAAACTTTCATCAGAAACACAACCACAAGTTGCTTTTATTTTAGGGTCTAATTGAGGTTTATCAAAACCTAAACCTCTTCGCACTTGCTTGTCTGAAAAATAACGTGTGTTAAACTTACTTATGGTTTCTGCTTTTAAATAACGCTTACCACCATAAAAACCTTTTTGAAGGTACATTTGCATAATTTTTGCAACATCATTCGCATTGGCAAATAAACCTGCATGACCCCCTACTCCTCCCAACATTGCTGCCCCCATATCATGCACATGACCGTGCAATAATTGATTTCGAAAATAATCATCCTTTTCTGAAGGAACAATTTCTGATTTATTAAATTTATTAAGAGGTAAATAGGTCATTCTATCAGCGCCTAAAGAACTATAAAATTTTTGATCAACTAATGTATTTAATGGTTTATCATATTTGTTTTCTAATACTTCCTTAAACAAATAATAGCCTAGATCACTATATTTATAACCGTTTTCCTCTCTCTGATCTACTTCTCTTATATATTTATAAATACTGTCTTTATACGATTTTTTGAGATATAAGTTTTCAGCAACTTCTATATTAAATTTTAAATTTCTTTCTTTTCTGTAAAATTTTGATGAATTTTTACCTGAGAGGCTATCTTGGGTACCTTTATAAAAAGGAATCCAAGCTTTTAAACGACCATAATGAGAAAGAATTTCTTTTATTGAAATAGCCCCTTTATTACTGTTTTTAAAACTTGGTAAAACATCTTGCAGACTGGCAGATAATCTTATTTTTTGTTCTTCTTCAGCTTTCATTATTAATGGTAAAGAGGCTAAAATTTTAGTTAAAGACGCAAGATCATATACATCTGAATTTTTAACATCTTGAATTTTATTTTCTGTATGATATCCATAACTTTTTTGAAAAACAATTTTACCCTTTCTTGCTACCAAAACTTGAAAGCCTGGAGACATTTTTTCTCGCAAAATAGTGTCAGCAATTTTATCTATTAATGCTAATTTTTTTGATGATAGTTTAACTTCTTCTGGAATCGTATATTCTAATCTACTTAGACTATAAGATTGTAAACCATGTCCTACTTTAAACTCTTTACCTATAGAAACAGGTAATTTTCCGTTCGCTTTAAGTGCTCCAAAAATGATTTGTGCAGAAATTTCTTGCGCTAATTTACTATTTTGATAAGATACAATTATAGCTTCTATATTCGTGAATTTCTTTACTTGTAATAGGCTGTAAGGACTCGAAAATACATCTAAAATAACTTTTTTATTTCTTGAGATTTCTTGTAACCAAACTAATTCTTTACTCTTAAATTTATAGCTTTTCCATGGATGCTTATTCGATTTATGATAACCAATAATTACTTGGTTGTAGGATTTAAGCTTTTTCAATAATCCCTCTAAATTGTCATCACTAATCACATCCACTTTGGTGTAATTTTTTAACATATTCACAAAATGAGTTCCAGAATCATCACCTAATTTTACATATGCAATTTTATTTTTTTCTAAATTTGCAAGAGGAATCTTTTGATCTGAATCTTTTATCAAAGTAATTGCATTTTTTAATAATTTTCTATGAAGCAATTCATCATCAATAGTATTTAAATCTTCTTGTAAATAGGGAAGTTCAACAGGTTTATAACCGTTTAAACCCATCCAGTATTTTGCTTTCAATATTTTACGAACAGATTTATTAATTCTCTCTTCTGATAAGGTTTTAAGAGTATAGGCCTGCTTTATTAATCTAATACTTGCGGGTACATCTTGAGGAATTAAAAGTAAATCATTACCTGCTTGAATTGCTGATAAATTAATTTCTGCTGAACTAGCATAATTCGTTGCTCCTTTCATATTCAAACCATCCGTAATAATCAACCCATTAAAGCCTAACTCTTGCTGTAATAAATTTGTAACTACATTTTTTGACAGTGATGTCGGTAATGTTACATTTGGCTCTAAACTTGGTATATTTAAATGAGCTGTCATTACACTTCCGATACCAGCATCAAAAACTTTTCTGTAAGGATACAATTCGATAGAATCTAAACGCGCTTTATCAAAATTTAAAAGTGGTAATGTGTGATGAGAATCTGCGGCTGTATCTCCATGACCAGGAAAATGCTTTGCATTTGCCATCACGCGATATTTTTGCATTCCTTGGGTAAAAGCCATTGCTTTTTGGGTTACGTTCTCTTTGCTCTCTCCAAAAGATCGATTGCCAATAATAGGGTTTTCTGGATTTACATTTACGTCTACGACTGGTGCAAAATTAATATGAATTCCTAACCTTTTACAATGTTTACCCAAGTGTTCTCCAAATTGCTTTATTAAAGAATCGTTTTTAATCGCTCCTAAAGTCATGTTCCAAGGAAACTTGTACGTGTTTTTCAAACGCATATCCAATCCCCATTCTCCATCAAAACCAATCATTAAAGGCACTTTAGAAAGTGCTTGATATCTATTATTTAAAACAGCTTGCTTTTCTGGAGTTCCTTGCATAAAAATCAAATTACCAACATGGTGTTTAGTAATCATTTCTGAAACCAATTTTTCATGCTCATCACCTAAATTAGAATAGGCTTGCACCATAAATAATTGACCAATTTTTTCATCAATTGACATATTATTCATAATACTATCTACCCAGATTTCTTGCGCTTCAAAGTCTCTTGTTCTTAAAGGATCTATTCTTTGTGATTGTAATTTGCAAACAAATGCAATTAACAACAATAATAGTACTCTTTTCTTCATACCTTCTTTTAAGTCAATTTTTATACCAAAAAGCGTTTATGCCAGCTTTCTTTTGCAGGAACTTCCCATTTTTTCTCGAAATCTTCTTTGGTATTTACCATATTATTGAAAACAATAGTTTCTTCACTGATTTTTCTTTCTTTTGCAAATCTCTGAAAATCAGATAACTTAACTAAATTCACAGTATCATTGTCTTTAAAAGTAACGTTCATTTTATTCATTAAATCTAATTGCAATTCTTTTTCTAACTCTTGTATAAACCGAACTGAACTATCTATAGAACAACCAGAAACATTGTTAAAACTTTCATCTACAGCTAATACTAAAAACTGATTGTATTTTATGATAAATGAACCTTTTAAATCATCTCCATGACGTGTCCATTGATTGATAAAATCTTCTGCTTTAATAACGATAAAGTCGATCTCCTTATTTGTGAATTCTCTACTAGATTGATAAATCCAAACACGGGAACTCTCCGGTAAATTTTTATATTCGGTAAACATTTTATTTTCTTCTAAATTAATTAATTGAAATGAGTAAAGGTCATATTCTGTTGTTATATGTTACCTCAAATTAAACTTCTGCTGCAAGGCCTCTAATTTTTCTGCATCAGACATTTTATTTTTTGGAGCCGACATTCTTTCTTTAATTTCTCTTAACACTTTTTTCGTGTATAAAGGAAAATCTGCATTCTGAATCCAATTATTATAACCAGGGTTTTCTTTTAGCACCTCAACAACTGTTCTTCCTTTATATTTCCCGAAAGAGAAAATTTCTTGATCTTCTTCATCCATCAAAATAAAGCCTGCAAAATCTGCTCTTTTACCGTGTGTTGAATATTCGCTTAAAGCATCAACTGTATTTCCTATATCCTCATATTTTTCTACTTGCGCTAACAAAATTTCATAAGTTGCATTGGTATCTGCCTCTGCTCCATGGGCACCTTCTAGTTCTTTATCGCAATAAAATTGATATCCCGCACCTAAAGTTCTCTGTTCTTTTTTATGAAAGATCACTTGCACATCAATCGCTTTTCTATTCTTCATCTCAAAATCAATTCCTGCTCGCATTAACTCTTCTGCCAATAAAGGAATATCGAATCTATTTGAGTTAAATCCTGCTAAGTCGCAACCATCTATCATTTCATTTACTTTAGCAGCAAGCTCTTTAAAAGTAGGTTCTGTAGCTACTTTTTCATTTGTAATTCCATGAACATCTATCGACCCTTGTGGAATTTCCATTTCAGGATTTACCAACCAAGTTTTACTCTCTTTGTTTCCATTTGGAAAAACTTTTAAAATTGAAATTTCAACAATTTTATCATTTGCAATATTTATACCTGTAGTTTCTAAATCGAAAAATACAATTGGTTTTTTTAAGTCTAAATTCATTTGTTATTTAATTGTGCTTTAAAATCATCTAGTTGATCTACAGTTTTTGCAGGCAAGGTAGGTTCTTTAAAGTTATATTTTTTAAGTCTTTAATTCTAGTTCTAAAGAAAATTTAAAGTTGTGAACCTCCACAAATAATGTATGCTTATATCGTTAAAAATTTCTCTAATCAGCCTATCTTTCACATAAGTTCATTCCATGTAAGAAAATAAGCAAACTACTTGTAAGTCCTACATACATAGTATCTTTCATCTTTCTTACTTTTTTCAAACCTTCTATTCCTTCTTTTGTATAAAACATTTTAAGATTTAAAGTACTCGTAACTTTGTATTTCTCTAAATCCATGTACATTCTGATTATTCTTTAAAGATAAAAAAAATAGACGATTTTCTATTGCTTTTCACTTAGCAATTATCTGTTAAAATGATAATTTTTTCACAAATTTTATAAACACTTAATTTCTTTTTTAGAAATAAAATTCCTTAAATTCGTTTTATAATTACATACTAATGCCTAAAAAAGGGAAAGCAAAAAACACGGTTAACAAAGCTAAACACACAAAGTTGATGAATCAAAAAATCAACAAAGTGAAGTTGGAGAAAAAACTTACTAAAGACCGTTTAAAAGCAATTATTAAAAAAGTAAACGAAAATAAAAATCCCTAATGAAAGCTACAGAAATTATCAATCATTTTAATTTAGCCACGCATCCTGAAGGAGGCTATTTTAAAGAAGTCTATAGAAGTAAAGGTAAAATTCTATCAGAAAAACTAGGAGATGAATTTGATGGAAACAGAAATTATTGTACAAGTATTTATTTCTTATTAATTTCTGATAAATTCTCTGCTTTTCACAAAATAAATCAAGATGAAATTTGGCACTTTTATAAAGGAACTGCATTAAAACTACACATGATTTCGCCTGAAGGAAATTATTCCTTTATAAGGATTGGTGCTAATTTTAGTAACGGAGAAATACCTCAATTTACAGTTCCTGCCCGCTATTATTTTGCTGCTGAAGTTTTAGAAAAAGATTCTTTTTCTTTTGTAGGCTGCACGGTTTCTCCTGGTTTTGACTTTAGAGATTTTGTGCTTCCAAGTTGTAAAAAATTATCAAAAGAGTTTCCAAATCTTGCGAAAATTATTGAGAAATTAACCCATCATTAAAAGAGAAAAATAGCGTTTACAGCTATTAAATTAATGAATAAGCAATTTCTGAGCAAAAATTAAATCATAAAAAAATCCCGAGCTTTTACTCGGGATTTAATTTTATTATGTAAGATAAAGACTATTGATCTATAGAACCTAAAACACGTTTCATAAAGGTATTTAATGCTTCTTTTTTTGGAGCACCTTCTTTAATCATTTTATCAACTTCTAAAGCACCATACATGTTAGAAATCAATTCGCCTATGACATCTAATTCTTCATCCTTTAAAGACGGAACTTCAGTTAAAGCTTCTAACGTATCTATTGTTTCTAAAACGTAATCCTGATCGTTTTCTTCAATAAAATTAGTTAAATGTTTTATTACAGGTAGTTTCATAATTAAATAACTTCGTTTACCAAGTCTTTTAGTACTTCAAACTTGTTCGTTTGTGTTTGATTTACAAACTTGCCATTAACAAAAGTTGCAAAAGTTGGTAAATTACTTACATCTGCTAACTTTCTACTTTCAGGAAACTTTTCTGCATCAACAATTACAAAAATTATGCTTTCATTTTCTGATGCTAACTTTTTAAATTTTGGCTTCATAATTCTACAATTACCACACCACGTTGCTGAATACTGAACAACTACATTATCGTTTTCTGATATTAATTGTGACAGATTATCTTGTTCTAATTCTTTGATCATTTCTTAGTTTAAATGTGCAGACAGGTATTCTGCTGTTCCTTTAGCATTCGCTTTCATTGCTATTTTTCCTTCTTCCCAGTTTGCAGGACAAACTTCACCATGAGATTGAACATGAGAATATGCATCAATTAAACGCATAAATTCATTTACATTTCTACCAACTGGCATATGATTTATACCTTCATGAAAAACAGTTCCTTCTTCATCAATTAAATAGGTTGCTCTATAAGTTACGTTGTCTCCTTCTACTTGAATAGTTTGTGAAGCTTCGTCAAAAGTTTCATCAGTAATGTCTAAAATACCTAAAATTGATGACAAGTTTCTATTACTATCTGCTAAAATTGGATACGTTACACCTTCAATTCCACCATTATCCTTCGAAGTACTTAACCATGCAAAATGAACTTCAGGTGTATCACAAGAGGCACCAATTACAATTGTATTTCTTTTCTCAAATTCAGCCAAAGCTGCTTGAAAAGCGTGTAACTCCGTAGGACATACAAATGTAAAATCTTTTGGGTACCAAAACAATAACACTTTCTTTTTGTTATTTACTGCTTCTTCTAATACGTTTAATTTAAACGTATCGCCCATTTCATTCATTGCATCTACGTTTAAATCTGGAAATTTTTTACCAACTATTGTCGCCATTATATATATTTTTTTGAATTATTAATATTCTTTTTTAACGCTACAAAGATAAATTATATCAAAAAAAAAAAGAAAAAATATAATGGTAACTTTTTATATTATTATCAACTTTATTTATAGTTTTCATTCACAAAATTAATTTATATTATTTCTAATTAACATTTTAAAAATTTATGTAACTTTAAAAACAATAACATATAGCTTTTAGTTATATTAAAATAAAAACTATAGATAAAAATTATTATCTTAGGTTTGTACGCCAAGAAGTAAAATCAATTAACCATGAAAAAAAATAGCGATATAAGTAAATGCCCATTTATGGGTGGTACTCAAAAACAAACAGCTGGCAGCGGAACTTCTGTGCGAGACTTTTGGCCAAATGAATTAAAGTTAAACATTCTACGTCAAAACGGAGAAGCATCGAACCCAATGGCGAAAAATTTTGATTATGCAACTGCTTTTAATAGCATTGATTATGCAGCATTAAAAAAAGATGTCTACCATTTTATGACTAACTCACAAGATTGGTGGCCAGCAGATTACGGAAATTACGGACCCTTTATGGTTAGAATGGCATGGCATAGTGCTGGCACTTATAGAGTTGGAGATGGGCGTGGTGGCGCGCGTTCTGGTTCACAACGTTTTGCGCCAATAAATAGTTGGCCAGATAATGGTAATTTAGACAAAGCACGTTTATTACTTTGGCCTATCAAAAAGAAGTATGGAAATAAATTATCTTGGGCAGATTTAATGATTCTTGCAGGTAATTCCGCAATGGAATCTATGGGATTTGAAACCTTTGGTTTTGCAGGTGGAAGAGAAGATGTTTGGGAACCAGAACAAGATGTATATTGGGGTTCTGAAACCGTTATGGGAGATAATGAAGAGCGATATAAAGAGGGTGAGTTAGAAGATCCACTTGGAGCTGTAATGATGGGGTGGATTTATGTAAACCCTGAAGGACCTAACGGAAAACCAGATCCAATGGGTTCAGCTAAAGATGTAAGAGAAACCTTTGGCAGAATGGCAATGAATGACGAAGAGACGGTAGCTCTTGTTGCTGGCGGACATACATTTGGTAAAGCACATGGTGCTGCTAATCCAGATACCCATGTTGGGCCATCACCACATGGAGCTCCAATAGAAGAAATGAGTACTGGATGGAAAAACACTTACAAATCTGGTGTTTTAGATGATACGATTACAAGCGGAATAGAAGGCGCTTGGACACCCAATCCAATAACTTGGGATCATGATTATTTTGATGTTTTATTAAATTATGATTGGGAATTAACCAAGAGCCCCGCAGGTGCATATCAATGGAAACCAACAGCAGCCTCAAATGCGAAAAAAGCACCCAAAGCAGGTGATGCTAATAATACACAAGATTTAATGATGACTACAGCGGATATCGCTTTAAAAGTAGATCCTAAATATTTGGAAATCTCTAAACGTTTTCATAAAGACCATAAAGCTTTTGAAAATGCTTTTGCAAGAGCCTGGTATAAATTGACTCACAGAGATATGGGACCAATTTCTCGTTATTTAGGTCCAGAAGTTCCGAAAGAAGAATTACTTTGGCAAGATCCAATTCCTGAAGGAACCATGCTTTCTGATGCAGAAATTGCAACATTAAAAGAAGCTATTTCAAACACCAACTTATCAATTTCTCAATTAGTAACTACTGCTTGGGCTTCTGCTTCAACATATAGAGGTTCAGACATGCGAGGTGGCGCAAATGGGGGTAGAATTCGTTTAGAGCCACAAAAAAGTTGGGCCGTAAACAATCTGTATGAACTAAAAAAAGTACTTATTATTTTAGAAGCCATTCAAAAAGAATTTAACGGCGTTGTTTCTATGGCAGATTTAATTGTTTTAGGTGGAACTGTAGCTATTGAAAAAGCAGTAAAAAATTCAGGATATGCTATTGATGTTCCTTTTACCTCTGGCAGAGGAGATGCTTCTCAAGAAAAAACAGATCTCGTTTCTTTTGGTTACTTAGAACCAAAAGCAGATGGATTTAGAAATTTCATCAAAAAAGATTTAAAATTAGCAGCAGAAGAGTTATTGATTGACAAAGCGCAATTACTAACACTTAGTATTCCAGAAATGACAGTTTTAGTTGGTGGTCTAAGAGTATTGGGAGCCAATTATGATAATTCTAAATATGGCGTATTTACGGAGGTTGTTGATACCCTCTCGAATGATTTCTTTATTAATATTTTAGATTTTAACACTACCTGGAAAGCAACATCTAAAGACGATACTTTATTTGAGGGAACAGATAGAAAAACAGGTGAAATTAAGTTTAGAGGAACAAGAGCTGATTTAATTTTTGGATCAAATACAGAACTGAGAGCCGTTGCTGAAGTATATGCTGCAGATGATGCGAAAGAACGTTTTGTAAACAATTTTGTACTTGCCTGGGCAAAAGTGATGAACCTGGATCGCTTTGATCTTAAAAAATAAGTATTATTATGTATCCAAAAAAAGGGAATGAACATCTGTTCATTCCCTTTTTCACTTTTTTGAATATTTGAATATTATCATTTACTAGCAAATAATTTTATATCGTTTGCAGAAACTTCTTTCTCCCCAAGAATTATTAAACGCTCTACAACATTTCTTAATTCACGAATATTCCCTGTCCAATCATATTCTTTTAAAAGATTGATTGCTTTTGAAGAAAACATCTTTTTGGGAGTTCCTTGTGCTTCAGAGATTTGCTTTGCAAAGAAATCCACCAATAATGGAATATCTTCTCTTCTATCATTTAAAGCAGGAACGTTAATTAGAATAACAGCTAATCTGTGGTACAAGTCCTCTCGAAATCTACCTGCGGCAATTTCTTCTTTTAGATTTTTATTAGTAGCTGCAACCACTCTAACATTTACCTTTATATCCTTATCAGAACCAACTCTAGAGATTCGACTTTCTTGCAAAGCACGTAATACTTTTGCTTGCGCTGACAAACTCATATCACCAATCTCATCTAAAAAAATAGTTCCACTATCTGCTGCCTCAAACTTACCAGCTCTATCTTTATTAGCACCTGTAAAAGAACCTTTTACATGTCCAAAAAGTTCACTTTCAATTAATTCTGAAGGTATTGCCGCACAGTTCACTTCAATCATTGGTGCTTTAAAACGATCTGATTTTTCATGCAACCAATGAGCAACTAATTCCTTACCCGTGCCATTTGGTCCTGTAATTAATACTCTAGCATCTGTAGCTGCCACTTTTTCTATAATGTCTTTAATGTGAGAAATAGAAGCACTCTCACCAATCATTTCATAATTTTTGCTAACTTTTTTCTTTAAACGTTTGTTTTCAACAATTAAAACTTTATTCTCTAAGGCATTTCTAACCGTATTTAAAAGTCTATTTAAATCTGGTGGCTTTGATATGTAATCAAAAGCTCCTAAACGCATTGTGTTAACGGCTGTATCTAAATCTCCATGACCGGAAATCATAACAATTGGAATTTCTGGTTTTATTTTCTTAGCTTTTTCTAGCACCTCAACACCATCCATTTTTGGCATTTTAATATCACATAAAACCAAATCGTAATCGTTATTTTTGATCATTTCGATTCCTAACAATCCATCTTCTGCTTCTTCTACATTATAAGATTCATTTTCTTCTGAAATGATTTTTGTTAAAACTCTTCTAATAGCAGCTTCGTCTTCAATAATTAATATCTTACTCATGTATTTTTAGTTTCAAAATTTCAAAGCTTCAAAGTTTTGTTCAACACGATATTCAACGGTATACTTCTTACTTAAAAACTATTTTATTAATATGTTTATTCTTTATTCTGAAAAACATGCACATCTCTCTGTGGAAAAGGAATTGTAATACCATTTTCTCTAAATTTTTCATCTATTTCGAAACGTAAATCGCTCTGTACAAACCTTGTTTCAAAACTATCATTTAAAGAAAAAACAAGTTTAAAGTTTAAAGAACTATCGGCAAAATCAGTAAAGAATACTTTAGGCTCTGGTGTTTTTAAAATCTTATCTTGACTTTTTGTTGTCTCCAATAAAATTTGTTTTACTAATTGCACATCACTTCCATAAGAAACACCAACAGTTACAGCTTCTCTGGTTTCTGTTCCGTTTTCTGTCCAATTAAATAAAATATTGGTTAAATATAAATGATTCGGAATCACTAAAACCTTATTATCAATAGTTACAGCTCTTGTGGTTCTTAGTCTTATATCTAAAACTCTACCAACTTTTCCTTCTAACTCAATAATATCACCAACATGTACAGATTGATCTACGAGAATAAAAATACCTGATATTATGTCTTGAAATAAGGTTTGTAAAGCTAAACCAACACCTATTAAAAGTACTGCTGAAGCAGCAAAAACTGCAGTTACGTTTACGCCTGAGGCATCCATAGCAATTAAAAAAATAGCTATAAAAACCACCCACCTAATATAACTAAAAACACTTACGAATTTAACTTTATCATTTTCCGGCATTTTTCTAGTGATAAATCTTCTTACTAGTTTTAAAACAAAAGCTGTTATTATGATGGCAACTGCCACGAATAATAATCCTTTAAAAGAAATACTTATTTCTTCGCTAAACGTAAATGTATAATCTAAAATTGAATTAGCTTCCTCTACAATAGTATCTGTAACTTTCTCTAATTTGCCTTGCATTTATCCTTTGTATTTTAACCATTTATATAAATCTCTGTAGGTTGGTTTTTTACCATACATTAAAATTCCTACTCTGTAAATTTTAGCAGCCAACCATACCATGAACACAAATGTTATTAATAATAAAGTCATTGATATTGCTAATTCATACCAAGAAACTCCAAAAGGAACTCGCATTAACATCACAATTGGAGAAGTAAATGGAATATATGAGAACAGCACAGCCATGGGCCCATGAGGCTCATTAATTACAGTTGCAAAACCAACATAGACCCCCAAAATTAGAGGAGCCATAATTGGCAACATAAATTGCTGTGTATCTGTTTCATTATCAACTGCAGCGCCAATTGCAGCAAACATTGAGCTATATAACATAAAACCTCCTAAAAAATAAAAGATAAATAAAACAAACATTTTTAAAATTGGTAATCTTACGATTTCTTGAATTATCAATTGCATTTTATCCAAACCTGCAGCTTGTTTTGCAGCTTCTAATTGCTCAGCTGGTAATTTTGAAGTTTGCATTTCTATAATATCAATTCCAAAAATAGAGGATGCAACTGTTGTAATTATAAATATTAGAATTCCCCAAATTAAAAACTGTAATAAACCTGCTGAAGCATTTCCAATAATTTTACCCAACATTAATTGAAAAGGTTTTACTGATGAAACTATAATCTCTACAATTCTGCTTGTTTTCTCTTCAATGACACTTCTCATTACAGAGGTTCCATAAATCATGACAAACATCATTAACAAATAACCAGCAATTGCACCAACTCCAATTTTTAATCCGTTTATTAATTTGGATGATTCTTCACCTGAAAAATTAAACATTTTAACGTTTGACTGAATTTTTGATGCGTTAATTTTTTCAAGATCAATCCCAAAATCATTCAATTTTTCATTTCTTAATTTACGCTCAATTTTTGCCTCTAAAGAATTCATAACAGACATTCCTGGTGAATCTTTTGAATAAAATTCTATAGCATTTGCTAAAATTTCTAAACTATTTTGTTTAGGAATAATTAAAGCACCGTAATAATCTCCTTCTTCGACTTTTTTCTTAGTCTCCGCTACGCCTAAAGCAGTATAGTCTTGATAGTGAATTGTTTCTGAATCTACAAAATCGTCTTTAGAGAACAATCCAGAATTATCTACATAAACGATTTCTTTAACTTTTTCATCATTTTTTTTCATCAAGAAAAAAACAAAAGCCCCCATACCAACTAGTAAGATAGGACTTAAGAAGGTCATAATCAAAAACGATTTATTACGAACTTTAGCAATAAATTCTCTTTGTACAATTAATTTTAACTTGCTCATTTACTATTTGTTTTTATTTACTGCTTGAATAAAAATATCATTTGCATTCGGCATCAATTCAACAAAATGTTGCACTTCTCCTCTGCTGGTTAAAAAAGATAATAATTCATTTGCAGAATTATTTTTTCCTAATTTCACATTTAGTGTTAACTCATTTCCTAATAGTTTAAAATCCGCAGGTAAAACATCAAAGTGTTGTTTCAAGGAAGCTTCCACCTCTTTCGGATTTAAAGTATTTAAACCTACTTGAAAAGTATGAGTTCTAAATTGACGTTTAATGTCATTTAATTTTCCGTCTAAAATTTTATTCGACTTATCAATCAATGCAATTTCATCACACATTTCTTCAACAGATTCCATTCTATGGGTAGAAAAAATAATGGTTGCCCCTTTTTCTCGTAATTGCAAAATTTCTTGAGCAATTAACTGTGCATTTATAGGATCAAATCCAGAAAAAGGTTCATCAAAAATTAATAATTTTGGTTCATGTAAAACGGTAACAATAAACTGTACTTTCTGAGCCATTCCTTTAGAAAGTTCTTCAATTTTTTTTCCCCACCAAGCAGAAATATCAAATTTATCAAACCAATATTTTAAGCGTTTTTTTGCTTCAGACTTACTTAACCCTTTTAATTGAGCTAAATATAAAGCCTGTTCACCTACTTTCATAGATTTATACAAACCACGTTCTTCTGGTAAATAGCCAATATCTGCGGTATGCTTTGGTGATAAAGCTTCTCCATCTAAAATAATAGACCCAGAATCTGGCATTGTTATTTGATTTATGATTCTTATTAAAGAAGTTTTTCCAGCACCATTTGGACCTAATAATCCATATACACTTCCTTCTGGAATATGAATAGAAACATCATTTAATGCTTTAAAAGCTCCATAATTTTTGACAATATTATTGATTTCTAGTAAATTATTCATTCGCAATTATTTTTTTGATAATTCTAAACACAAACTTAGTTATTTTAAACGTATTAATAAATAATAGATGTAAATGCTTACAACATTATAAAATGTTAAATTTACTATGCATGCATAACTTTTTTAAAATTTACTATGCGTGCATAGTAAATTTTCATATCTTTGGAACCATGGATAAAAATAAATCTATAGATCATCAATTAAGAGCAACATGGCAAGCAGTTGCAAAAATGTATAATGAACAAGCTGCAAACTATGGCAGTACTATGTCATCTGCTTTTGTTTTGCTAACCATTGACAAACAAAATGGCACACCTTCTACTGCTCTTGGACCACTCATGGGAATGGAACCAACAAGTCTTTCTAGAGTTTTAAAATCTATGGAAGATAAAGGCGCTATTTATAGAGAAAAGAATCCTGATGATGGCAGAAGTGTAATTATTAAACTAACTGATTATGGTTTAGAAATGCGCAAGTTTTCTAAAATTCATGTCTATCAATTTAACAATGTGGTTAGAGAATATGTTTCCGAACAAGAACTAGAAAGTTTCTTTAAAGTAATGTTAACCATAAACAAATTAATTGCAGATAAGAGTATCTATAAATCAGTTAACAGAGATAAATAATAAAGTATAACAAACAATAATCAAATGACAAGAAGAATTAAAAAAGTAGCAATTATAGGATCTGGAATTATGGGTTCTGGTATTGCGTGTCACTTTGCTAATATTGGAGTTGAAGTTCTTTTATTGGACATTGTTCCAAGAGAATTAAATGACAAAGAAAAAGCAAAAGGACTTACGTTAGAAGACAAAATAGTTCGTAATCGTTTAGTCAATGATGCTTTAACTACTTCTTTAAAATCAAAACCCTCTCCAATTTATAATCAGAAATTTGCAAGCAGAATTACTACTGGTAATTTAGAAGATGATATTGCAAAAATTGCTCACGTAGATTGGATTATGGAAGTTGTTGTTGAACGATTAGATATCAAAAAAATCGTTTTTGAAAAATTGGAAAAATACAGAACTCCAGGAACTTTAATTACCTCTAATACTTCTGGTATTCCAATTAAATTCATGAATGAAGGAAGAAGTGAGGATTTCCAAAAGCATTTTGCGGTAACCCACTTTTTTAACCCTCCAAGATATTTAAAACTTTTTGAGGTTGTTCCCGGGCCAAATTGCAAACCAGAAGTTACCGATTTCTTAATGATGTATGGAGATAAATTTTTAGGTAAAACTTCGGTTTTAGCAAAAGATACGCCTGCATTTATAGGAAATAGAATTGGAATTTTTGGCATCATGAGCTTATTTCATGTTGTAAAAGAAATGAACTTAACGATTGAAGAAGTAGATAAATTAACAGGACCCGTTATTGGTCGTCCAAAATCTGCTACTTTTAGAACTATTGATGTTGTTGGTTTAGATACGCTTGTTCACACTGCTAATGGTGTAAAAGACAATTGTCCTGAAGATGAAATGAGAGAACAATTTGTCATTCCAAGTTTTGTAAACAAAATGATGGCGAACAAATGGTTAGGGAGTAAAACCAAGCAAGGTTTTTATAAAATGACCAAAGATGCCAATGGTAAAAGAAATATTTTATCATTAGACTTAAATACGTTAGAATACAGAGAAAAAAAATCTGCAAAATTTGCGACTTTAGAACTTACAAAAACGATTGATAATATTGTTGATCGATTTAAAGTTTTAGTTGCAGGAAAAGATAAAGCAGGTGAATTCTACAGAAAAAGCTTTGCAGCAATGTTTGCATACGTTCAAAATAGAATTCCAGAAATCTCTGATGAATTATATAGAATAGATGATGGTTTAAGAGCTGGTTTCGGCTGGGAACATGGACCTTTCCAAATTTGGGATGCCATTGGTATTGAAAAGGGTATAGAAATTATGACCGCTGAAGGTAAAGAACCTGCAGCTTGGGTAACAGAAATGTTAGCAAATGGACAAACATCGTTCTATACAGTAAAAGAAGGATCAACACATTATTATGACATTCCTACTAAAGCACACGTAAAAAAACCAGGTCAAGATTCTTTTATCATTTTAGATAATATTAGAAAATCAAACGAAGTTTGGAAAAACTCGGGTGCTGTGATTGAAGATTTAGGAAATGGAATTTTAAACTTAGAGTTCCAATCTAAAATGAATACCATTGGTGGTGATGTTTTAGCTGCAATAAACAAAGCAATTGATCTCGCCGAAAAGAACTATCAAGGTTTAATTATTGGTAATCAAGCAGCAAATTTCTCTGTAGGTGCTAATATTGGTATGATTTTCATGATGGCTGCCGAGCAAGAATATGATGAGTTAAACATGGCAATCAAATATTTCCAAGATACAATGATGCGCATGCGTTATTCTGCAATTCCTACAATTTCTGCTCCTCATGGAATGGCATTAGGTGGTGGATGTGAAATATCATTACATGCTGACAAAGTAGTTGCAGCAGCAGAAACCTATATGGGGCTAGTAGAATTTGGAGTTGGTGTAATTCCTGGTGGTGGTGGCTCTAAAGAAATGGCTTTAAGAGCATCCGATTTATTTCATAAAGGAGATGTTCAATTAAACGTTTTACAAGAGAATTTCTTAACTATTGGTACCGCAAAAGTAGCAACCTCTGCTTATGAAGCTTTCGATTTAGGTTTATTACAAAAAGGTAAAGACGTTGTAGTTGTAAACAAAGATCGTCAAATTGCAGAAGCTAAAAAGCATGCCGTTATAATGGCAGAAGCTGGTTATACACAACCAGCTACTCGTAAAGATGTTTTAGTTTTAGGTAAACAAGCATTAGGTGCATTTCTGGTCGCTACAGATTCTATGCAGGCAAGTAGATTTATTTCGGAACATGATCAAAAAATCGCAAATAAATTAGCCTATGTAATGGCTGGTGGTGATTTATCAGAACCAACCAAAGTTTCTGAACAGTATTTATTAGACCTTGAACGTGAAGCGTTCTTGAGTTTATGTACAGAACGCAAAACATTAGAGCGCATTCAACACATGTTAAAAACTGGTAAACCTTTAAGAAACTAAAAAAATGAAAACAGCATATATAGTACAAGGATATAGAACAGCCGTAGCAAAATCTAAAAGAGGTGCGTTCAGATTTAAAAGAGCTGATGAGTTAGCAGCTGAAACCATTGAATATTTAATGGAGAATTTACCGGAATTTGATAAAAAAAGAATTGATGATGTAATCGTTGGTAATGCAATGCCAGAAGGTTCTCAAGGATTAAATATGGCACGTTTAATCTCTTTAATGGGATTAAAAATTGATGAAGTTCCTGGCGTAACCGTAAATCGTTTTTGTTCTTCAGGCCTAGAAACTATTGGTATGGCAGTTGCAAAAATTCAATCTGGAATGGCGGAATGTATTATTGCAGGTGGCGCTGAAAGTATGAGTTCTGTGCCAATGACAGGTTTTAAACCAGAATTAAACTACGATACAGTCGCTGCTGGTCATGCAGATTATTACTGGGGAATGGGAAACACAGCTGAAGCTGTTGCAGACCAATATAATATCTCTCGTAAAGACCAAGATGAGTTTGCATTAAACTCTCACTTAAAAGCATTAAAAGCGCAAGAAGAAAATCGTTTTCAAGACCAAATAGTACCGATTGAAGTTGAAGAAACTTATGTGAATGCAAAAGGTAAAAAAGTCACAAGAAAATATACCGTAAACAAAGATGAAGGGCCAAGAAAAGGGTCTAATCTTGCTGGCCTTGAACGTTTACGTCCTGTTTTTGCAACAAATGGAAGTGTTACTGCTGGTAACTCATCGCAAACAAGTGATGGTGCTGCTTTTGTAATGGTGATGAGTGAAGACATGGTAAAAGAATTAAATATAAAGCCAATCGCTAGAATGGTAAGTTACGCTGCTGCCGGTGTTCCTCCAAGAATTATGGGTATAGGACCTGTAGCGGCAATTCCAAAAGCATTAAAACAAGCAGGCTTAAAACAAGAAGATATTAGCCTAATAGAATTAAATGAAGCATTTGCTTCACAATCTTTAGCTGTAATTCGTGAATTAGGGTTGGATGCCGACATTATTAATGTAAATGGTGGTGCAATAGCTTTAGGGCATCCTTTAGGTTGCACAGGTGCTAAATTATCTGTTCAATTATTCGACGAAATGCGCAAGCGAAATATGCAAGGAAAATACGGAATGGTAACCATGTGCGTTGGAACAGGCCAAGGTGCTGCAGGTATTTTTGAATTTTTAAACTAACTTCTAAACTAATATAAAATGGAAACAACAAATAAAGAAATTTTAAGAGGAGGTCAGTTCCTTGTAAAAGAAACAAAATGTGAAGACATATTTACTCCTGAAGATTTTTCAGAAGAGCAATTAATGATGAAAGACGCAGTGAAAGAATTCACTGATCGTGAAATCGTTGCGCATAGAGATCGTTTTGAAGCGAAAGATTACGCATTAACAGAAGAAGTAATGAAAAAAGCTGGTGAACTTGGTTTTTTAGGTGTTGCAGTTCCTGAAGAATATGGAGGGATGGGAATGGGTTTTGTATCAACAATGATAACCTGTGAATACATTTCTAGTGGAAACGGTTCTTTGAGTACAGCCTTTGGTGCCCATACAGGAATCGGTACAATGCCAATTACCTTATATGGTACAGAAGAGCAAAAACAAAAATATGTACCAAAATTAGCTTCTGGAGAATGGATGGGCGCTTATTGTTTAACCGAACCAGGTGCGGGTTCGGATGCAAATTCAGGAAAAACAGTTGCTGAACTTTCTGCTGATGGAACATCCTACAAAATTAACGGACAAAAAATGTGGATTTCAAATGCGGGTTTCTGTAATTTGATGATCGTTTTTGCTCGTATTGAAAATGATAAAAACATTACTGGTTTTATCATTGAATATGATGCTGCAAACTCAAATGGAATTATGCTAGGGGAAGAAGAACGCAAATTAGGAATTCGTGCTTCATCTACAAGACAAGTATTTTTTAATGATACTGTTGTGCCTGCAGAAAACATGTTATCGAAAAGAGGTGGTGGATTTAAAATTGCCGTAAATGCATTAAATGTTGGACGTATAAAATTGGCGGCAGCTTGTATCGATTCTCAAAGAAGAGTTACAAATACTGCCTTACAATATGCGACCGAACGTAAACAATTTAAAACTCCTATTGCAGATTTTGGAGCCATCAAGGCCAAATTAGCAGAAATGGCAACGAATACATATGCAGGTGAATCTGCAAGTTATAGAGCTGCAAAAAATATTGAAGATAGAATTGAAATGAGAATAGCTGCTGGAAATTCACATCAAGACTCTGAATTAAAAGGAGTTGAAGAATATGCCATTGAATGTTCTATCTTAAAGGTTACTGTTTCTGAAGATGTACAAGCTTGTGCAGATGAAGGTATACAAATATTTGGAGGAATGGGATTCTCTGAGGAAACACCAATGGAAGCTGCTTGGAGAGATGCAAGAATTGCTCGTATTTACGAAGGAACTAATGAGATTAACAGAATGCTTTCGGTAGGTATGTTAATAAAAAAAGCAATGAAAGGTCATGTAGATTTGTTGGGCCCAGCGACTACTGTAGCCGATGAATTAATGGGAATACCGTCCTTTGATACTCCAGATTATTCAGAATTATTTGCAGAAGAAAAAGAGATGGTTGCCAAGCTGAAAAAAGTTTTCTTAATGGTTGCAGGTTCTGCAATTCAAAAATTTGGACCAGATTTAGACAAGCACCAACAGCTATTATTGGCTGCGGCAAATATTTTAAACGAAGTGTACATGGCTGAATCTACATTACTCCGTACAGAAAAAAACGCAAAACGTTTCGGAGAAGATGCACAAGATGGGCAAATTTCCATGGCAAGGTTGTACCTATATAATGCGGTAGAAATTGTTGCAAAGAACGGTAGAGAGGGTATTATCTCTTTTGCTGAAGGTGATGAGCAACGTATGTTACTAATGGGATTAAAGCGTTTCACAAAATATGCCAATTATCCGAATGTAATTAACTTACGTAATCAAATTGCAGAAAAACTAAAAGCTGAAAACAAATATTGCTTTTAGAAATATTAAAAAACTACCAAAATTTTAGAATTTAGTTGTTTGTTTAAAGAGATCATTCTAATAAATGGTCTCTTTTTTATGCACTAACTTCTATGATTTCCTTGTCATATGTAAGACTCTGATAATCAAAACAACAAATACTTTAATTAAATTTCGACGCATCCATATTTAATCAAATAAATAAGACTATTTTTGCACGCAATTTGAAAACACAAGAATGAAACGTATTAAAGAATATAAAAAACTTTTTAAAGTAGAAGGTCCTATTAATTTAAAAGAATTAAAAACGGCTTATAGAGGTTTAGTAAAAGAATGGCATCCAGATAAGTTTCAAGATCAAGAGAAAAAGGATGAAGCAGATGTTATGAGCACTCAAATTATTGATGGGTATCATTTTTTAGTAAGCATTGCTCCAGAGACAAAAGAAGCTAATTTAGAAGCTTATAAAACGACAATAACAGAGTTTCAAGTTGCAGACTGGCATCACAAAAGTATGTTATTAGAAGTTACTTTTACAGACGGAAATAAATATGAATACTTCGGTGTTAGTAAAATACTTTTCGGAAAATTTGTAAATGCAAAGTCTATGAATAATTTTGGTAAAAGAAATATTTTTAATTCTTTTATTTACAGAAAATCAATGAAAGCTTCTGTAGCAGTTTAAGAGCTTTTCTTTAAAATATATTTGAATAAAAAAAGAGATTACCATATGGTAATCTCTTTTTTTTATTCAAATAATTGAAGTCTTATTCTAAAGCTCCTAAATAACGCTCTGCGTCTAAAGCCGCCATACAACCTGTTCCTGCAGCAGTTACAGCCTGTCTGTATTCTTTATCTTGAATGTCTCCAGCAGCAAATACTCCTGGCAATTTTGTCTTTGTCGTTTTTCCTTCTGTAATTAAATAACCTGTTTCATCCATATCTAAAACACCTTTAAATAAATCTGAATTTGGTGTATGCCCAATAGCTATAAAAATACCAGTTACAGAAATATTGTGTGTCTCTTTCGTTTTGTTATTAATTGCTCTAACCCCTTCAACAACAGTATCTCCAAGAACCTCATCAATTTCTGTGTTGTATAAAACTTCAATGTTACTCGTTTTATTCACTCTATGCTGCATTGCTTTAGAGGCTTTCATAAAATCTTTACGAACCAATACTGTTACCTTATTACATATATTTGACAAATAAGTTGCCTCTTCAGCAGCAGTATCTCCTGCTCCAACAACCACCACATCTTGACCTTTGTAGAAAAATCCATCGCAAGTAGCGCATGCAGAGACTCCTCCACCAATTAAGCGTTGTTCACTTTCTATTCCTAAATATTTTGCAGTTGCTCCAGTACAAATAATAATTGTTTCTGCCTCTATATGTTTAGATTCATCAACAATAACTTTGTGAATTCCACCAACTTCAACACTCAGATCTACACTGGTTACCATTCCAAAACGCACATCTGTTCCAAATCGTTCTGCTTGATGTTTTAAATCTTCCATCATTGCAGTTCCATCTGTTCCATTTGCATATCCCGGGAAATTATCAACCTCAGTAGTGGTGGTTAATTGACCTCCCATTTGCATTCCAGTATACATGATTGGTTTCATATCTGCTCTTGCTGCGTAAATTGCTGCAGTATATCCTGCCGGACCAGAACCTATAATTAAACATTTAATTTTTTCTATTGTATCTGACATAATTTTCTGTATCAATTTTAGAAGCGTAAAAATATAGTTTTTTGACACTTATATTAACGAATGTTTATAAGTTTTAATAATGAGAATATAATTAGATTTAATGAACCATTTACCATGAATAATAATTAGTAATTTAATTGTTATTGTATAAAAAGAATGTATCTTTGCAGACCTTAAATGAGCAATCATTTTCGGGGTGTAGCGTAGCCCGGTCATCGCGCCTCGTTTGGGACGAGGAGGTCGCAGGTTCGAATCCTGCCACCCCGACTAAAACTCCAGATATTTTTTCTGGAGTTTTTTTAATTTAGACAATTCTCTAACTTTTAACTTTATCTTATGTTTAACTTAGTCGAAAATAAGTTGAACAATTTGTATCTTTGTTTTCATATTACAAAAACAAAGAAATGCAATTTTTTGACAATAAAGACATCTTCAATCTCGATAAAATTTATAGAATTAACTTAATAAATAGTTGCTCTGGTTTTAAGTCAGCAAATTTATTAGGATCAATTTCTGTTGACAGTACTCCTAATGTTGCTGTTTTTAGCTCAGTCACTCATTTAGGATCAAGCCCACCAACTTTGGGTTTTATTTTAAGACCCACAACAGTTCCAAGAGATACTTATAAAAATATTAAGGAATTTGGTGTTTTTACGATTAATCATATCTGGGAGGATGTGATTGAAGATGCGCATCACACATCCGCAAAATATCCAGAAGGAATCTCTGAATTTGATATGACGGATTTAGAATCTGAATTTAAAGGAAAATTCAAGGCTCCTTTTGTCAAAAATGCACCCGTTCAAATGAGCATGAAATTTATAGAAGAAATTTACGTACCTTCTAACGATGTAATGTTAATTGTTGCTCAAATTCAAGAATTATATGTTTCAGATGAATTACTTCAAGCCGATGGGCTTATCAATTTATCAAAAGGAAATATTGCGACCATTAATGGTTTAGATACCTATGCAATTCCTAAATTTAAAAAACAACTATCATATCAACGTCCAAAAGATTTAAATAAAATGTCATGAAAATTCTCGTAACAGGTTCAACTGGCTATATTGGCAAACGTTTAATTCCGTTATTATTAAATGATGGTCACACGGTCGTTTGTGCAGTAAGAGATAAAGGTAGAGCAAAAAGTTATTTCAGAGATCGAAAAAACATTGAACTAGCAGAAGCTGATTTTTTAGATTTTACGAGTTTAGAAAACATACCGAAAGATATTGATGTTGCTTATTATTTAATTCACTCCATGTCTAATTCTGCTAAAGAATTCCATATTTTAGAAGAAAAGTGTGCTTTCAATTTTAAACGTTTTGCCGAACAAACTACTTTAAAACAAGTTATTTATTTAAGCGGAATTACAAATGACACAAAACTTTCTAAACATTTACTGTCTAGAAAAAATGTAGAAAACACCTTAGCATCAGAAAAATATGCATTAACCACGTTTAAAGCAGGCATTATAGTTGGCTCTGGAAGTTCATCATTTGAAATTATTAGAGACTTGGTTGAAAAACTACCTGCCATGATTGCCCCAAAATGGTTAGATACAAAAACACAACCTCTAGGTATTCGAGATGTTTTATCATTTTTACACCGAGCAATTGGCAAAAAAGAGTTGTACAACAAATCTTTTGATGTTTTTGGTCCAGAAGTTTTGACTTACAAAGAAATGTTATTGCAATTCTCGGAAGTTAGAAAATTAAAAAGATGGATTTTAACTGTGCCAGTCATGACACCAAAATTATCTTCTTACTGGTTATATTTTGTAACATCTACCTCCTATAAACTGGCAAGTACCTTGGTGAATTCTATGGGTGTAGAAGTTATTGGAAACAAAAGTGACATCAATAAAATATTAGATGTACAACCAATGTCTTATAAGCAAGCTGTTGAGTTTGCTTTTGTCAAAATAAAACAAAACAGTATCGTTTCTAGCTGGAAAGACTCCTACATCAGTAGCGGAAAATTAAAAAACTATGTGCATGAATTTATTAATGTACCAAAACATGGTTGTTTTAAAGATTTTAAAAAAAGAGATGTTAAAAATCGAGAACGAACTTTAAATAGAATATGGGCAATTGGTGGTGAAACTGGCTGGTATTACGGGACTTTTCTATGGAAAATTAGAGGGTTTGTAGATCAGTTATTTGGAGGCGCAGGTTTGCGAAGAGGAAGAAGGCACCCATCAGAATTAAATGCTGGTGATGCCTTGGATTTTTGGCGTGTAATTTATGCAGATAAAGAAAAAGGCAAACTACTACTCTATGCAGAAATGATCTTACCTGGTGAAGCTTGGTTAGAATTCAAAATTGAAAAAGGGATCTTATACCAAACAGCAACTTTTAGACCTCATGGCCTTGCAGGTAGATTATATTGGTATGCTGTAATGCCTTTCCATTGGTTTGTTTTTAACGGAATGATTAATAATATCAATAAATAATTTTGAAAAAAGAACATCTTCCAACAAAAGATTGCCCCGTTTGTAAACGCCCGTTCACATGGAGAAAAAAATGGGAAAAAAATTGGGATAATGTTAAATATTGTAGCGAAAAATGCAGGAGAAACAAAATACCACAGGTTTAATATGGTTTCGTAATAATCTACGAACAAACGACAATGCTTCTCTTGAAAAAGCAGTTAAAAATTGTGATAAAGTAATTGCCGTGTATTGTTTTGATCCAAAATTATTTACAATTGATGAATTTGGGTTTCAAAAAACAGCAAAGTATAGAGCGCAGTTTTTGATTGAAACAATTACCGATTTAAAGAAAAATTTAGCAAATTTTAACATTACGCTTCTCACCTATTTTGAAAGTTCTGAAAACAGAATTCACAAAATTTGTGATGCTTATTCGGTAAATACTATTTACACTCAAAAAGAATGGACAAATGAAGAGATTACCACAAATAACCTCATCAAGTCCACCCTAACAGAAAAGATGAATTTCGTAGAAGATTATGATCAGTTTTTATATCATCCAGATTCTATTTCTAAAGATTTCTTCAACATACCTAATATATTTACCGTTTTTAGAAAAAAAGTAGAAAAAACAGTAAAAATTGAAAAAGAATTTTCTGTTCCCAAACTTTTAAAAGAAAATCTAATTGAAAATGAGACAAAAATCCCAACTTTAGAAAAATTGGGTTTTGTAGACTTTGAACCGAATATAAAATCGGCTTTTCCTTTTTCTGGTGGCGAAAACGCCGCCCTAGATAGGTTAAATAACTATTTTTTTGAAACAAAGAAGGTTGCTTTTTATAAAAAAACAAGAAATGGATTAGTTGGTACAGATTATAGTACAAAATTTTCACCTTGGTTAGCAAATGGCAGTTTGTCTGCCAAAACTATTTATTGGAAAATAAAAGAATATGAAGCTCAATATGATGCGAATCAATCTACGTATTGGGTGATTTTTGAGTTGATATGGAGAGATTATTTTAAATATATTTCTTTAAAATATGATTCAAAAATCTTTAAAATTGGTGGTATTTTAGATAAAGAGTACCATTGGAATACTGATAGCGCAATCATTCAAAAATGGATTAACGGAGAAACCAAAGACGATTTTGTAAATGCAAATATGCTAGAACTCAAAGAAACAGGCTGGATGAGCAATAGAGGGAGACAAAATGTGGCTTCTTACTTTACGAAAGAACTTTTGCTAGACTGGAGAATTGGTGCCGCTTATTTCGAATCTATGTTATTAGATTATGATGTGCATAGCAATTACGGAAACTGGATGTATGTCGCTGGTGTTGGTAATGATCCGAGAGACCGAAAATTTAACACACAATTACAAGCTGAACGTTATGATACCAATCACAAGTTCAGAAAACTTTGGTTAGAAAAAACATTATTTTAAGATGAAAAAATTACGTTTAATTTTAGGAGATCAGCTAAACAGGCAACACTCTTGGTTTCGAGAGATTGATAACAATGTAACCTATTGCTTGTTTGAAATGCGACAAGAAACAGATTATGTAACGCATCATATTCAAAAAATTGTTGGCTTTTTTGCGTCAATGAGAAACTTTACAAAAGAATTAAAAGCAGCAAATCATACTGTCATATATTTCAATATAAATGACAAAAAAAACACGCAAAGTTTAGTCGAGAATTTAGACTCTTTAATAATAGAGAATAACATTCAAAAATTTGAATATTTATCTCCTGATGAATATCGACTTGACCATCAATTAAAAGAGTTTTGTAAGGATCTTAATATTGAATCTAATGTGTTTTCAACAGAACATTTTTATACAGAAAGAGAGGATTTAGAAACCTTTTTTAAAGGTAAGAAACAATTTTTGATGGAGAACTTTTATCGCAATATGCGAAAAAAACATCAAATTTTAGTAGTTGATAACCAACCTGAAGGTGGAAAATGGAATTATGACGCTAGTAATAGAAAAAAATGGAAAGGCGATGCTTTAATTCCGCAAGAAATTAGTTTTGATAATAATGTCGAAGATATTCTTTCTGACATCAAAAAAGCAGAAATACATACGATTGGAAATATCAATCCTAAGTATTTTGAATATCCTATTTCTAGAAAACAGGCAATAGTGCAATTAGATTATTTCTGCGAACACTTATTAGTTCACTTTGGTGATTATCAAGATGCAATGCATACAGATAAAATTTACCTTTTTCATAGCAGAATTTCTTTTGCTATGAATACAAAGATAATTTCTCCTAAAGAAGTAATTGACACCGTTCTAGAAACCTACAGGAAACAAAAGGAAAACATAGATATTTCGCAAGTTGAAGGATTTATAAGGCAAATTTTAGGTTGGCGAGAATACATGAGAGGAATGTATTGGATGTTAATGCCTGATTATAAAAAAGAAAATTTTTTGAACAACAAAAATAAATTACCGAGTTTCTTTTGGACGGGTAAAACAAAAATGAATTGTTTAAGAAACTCCATCAATAATTCTCTAGAAAATGGCTATGCCCATCACATTCAGCGTTTAATGATCACGGGAAATTTTGCTTTATTAACCCAAATAAATCCAGATCAAGTAGACGCTTGGTACTTGGGAATTTATGTAGATGCAATTGAATGGGTTCAATTACCAAATACACGTGGAATGAGTCAGTTTGCAGATGGCGGCAAAATTGCAACAAAACCCTATGTTTCTAGCGGAAGTTACATTAGTAAAATGAGCAATTATTGTGATGCTTGTGTGTATAAAAAAACAAAAAAGTTCGAAGATGATGCATGTCCTTTTAATACACTTTACTGGAATTTTTTAGATGAAAAACAAGAAAAACTTTCTTCGAATTTCAGAATGAAAATGATGTATAGTTTACTAAACAAAATGTCACCAGAGGATAGAGCAAAGATAAAAAAGAAAGCAAATCATATTATAGAAAATTTAGATGAATATTAATAAAGAGGAAATACATATTGTTTGGTTTAAACGTGATTTACGTTTGCAAGATAATGAAGCAATTCACAATGCTTTGGAATCTAACAAACGTGTACTTTTTTTGTATGTCTTTGAAAATTCTTTATTGGAAGACCCTCATTACGACATTCGCCATTGGAACTTTATAAAACAATCTTTAGTAAATTTAAATACTAATTTAAAAAAGTACAATACCAAAATTCTCTGCGTTCAAACAGAAGTTGTAACTGCCTTTAATCAATTATTTAATAGTTATAAAGTTAACACTGTTTTTTCTCATCAAGAGACTGGCTTATTAATCACCTTTAATAGAGATAAAGAGTTTACAAGATATTGCAGAAACAACTCAGTCAATTGGAAAGAAAGCAATAACAATGGAATTTTAAGAGGCTTATTAAACAGAGAAGATTGGTTCGAGAAATGGGATGATTATATGTATGACTCTCAAATTACCAATCAGTTTGATGGAGACAATTTTATTTCTATTGAAGAAATTACTCAATTAGAAAAATACTTTCAGATTGTAGATTTAGAAACACCAAAACATGAATATTTTCAAAAGGGTGGCACAAAAATGGCATGGAGATATGCTGACACTTTTTTTGAAAAACGCCATAAAAAATATATGTCTAACATTTCGAAACCCGCTTTAGCAAGAGAGAGTTGTAGTAGATTATCGCCATATATTGCTTGGGGGAATGTTTCTATTCGACAGATCTTTCAGGAAGCACTAAAACACAAAACCGAGGCTAATAAAAGACATTTAGGAGCTTTTATTTCTAGATTGCGTTGGCAAGCACATTTTATACAGAAATTTGAAATGGAACATAGCATGGAAAATGCCAGTATTAATAAGGGCTATCAAAAATTAAAGAAAAGCATTTCTGTCAAATATCAAAAAGCATGGGAAGAGGGGCAGACTGGCTTTCCTTTAATTGATGCATGCATGCGTTGTTTGCAAGAAACCGGTTATTTGAATTTTAGAATGCGTGCTATGTTAGTTTCGTTTTTTACACATATTTTATGGCAACCTTGGCAAGCATCCTCTCAACATTTATCTAAATTATTTCTAGATTTTGAACCTGGAATTCACTTTCCACAATTACAAATGAATGCTGGCGAAACAGGCATAAATACTCTTAGAATTTACAATCCTGTAAAAAACAGTTTAGAACATGACGAAGATGGTACTTTCATAAAAAAATGGGTTCCAGAATTAACACATTTACCAACTCCTTTTTTACATGAACCTTATATAATGACACCCCTAGACGAACAATTTAATAATTTCGAACTTGGTGTAGATTATCCACAACCAATTGTAGATATAAAAATTGCTAGAAAAAAGGCAAGCGATACGCTATGGAATATGAAAAAGAACTCTGAAGTAAGAAAAGAAAGTGAAAGAATTCTAAAAAAACACACCATCTCTGACAGAAATAGAATGCTTAAAAATAATTGATTCTTAGACTCTTAGCAAATTATAATATTGTGTTAATTTTTGTTTAAGAATAACTTGTTTACGTTAAACATTCTTATCTTTGTGTATATATGATTTATAATACAACACACATCAATAAAGAAGCAAAAGCAATTTTTGACGACTTACTAAGTAAATCTTATTCTTTTTTTCAAGCAATTAAAATGGGAGGGGTAGGCTCAAAAAGAATGATAATAGATGAAGTTAGTCCAGGTTTTCTAATATATATGAATGCAATTTCTGATATTAATTATGGGAATATTGAACTGCGTGAAAAAGGTATTATTGTTCATATAACGAAAGGACTGAAAAGCTTTAGTTGGGCAATTCCTTTTTATCAATTACATACATACAAAACAAATGGTCTAAGCATTCATTCTTGTGGGAACTTTGTTCGTTTTAAAAACAATAAATTATTGAAAGAAAACAAGAAATTTATTGACAAAATAATAGAAATGAAAATAGAAAATAATAAAAACTATGATTTCCACAACGTTATCACTTAAATCTTTTAACAATGGATATTGATAGTATAGCAACTGATCGGATTATCGAAATGGCTTGGGAAGACAGAACCACTTTTGAAGCAATTGAATTTCAATTTGGACTAAAAGAACAAGAGGTCATTAATCTCATGCGCAGAGAAATGAAGTTAAAAAGCTTCAAAATGTGGAGAAAGAGAGTTCAGGGAAGAAAAACAAAACACGAAAAATTAAGAACATTTGCGAAGGGTAGATTTAAATGTACAAGACAAAAAGCAATATCAAATAACTCGATAGCCAAAAGATAAATCATGCTTTGCTTTCAAGAATAAACCACTTAAAGACAGCATCTAAAAAGAAACAAAATGAATAAAAAAGCAGCCATAAAAGAGAAAAAAGTTTCAGAAGAATTAAATGACTTTTCATTTGAAGAAATTGGAGATAATCATTTATCTACAGGTTTAGAAACCCCCATGAAAGTAGATGCTTTTAAAATTTCGGATGAAGAAAAGAAACAAAAAATTGAAAGCTTATTCTCTGAAATTATGGATGTAATGGGTTTAGATTTAACAGATGATTCTTTAAAGGGAACTCCAAAAAGGGTTGCTAAGATGTATATTGATGAAATTTTTTCTGGATTAAATCCGGCTAACAAACCTAAAGTTGCTCTGTTTGATAATAAATATCAATATGACCAAATGTTAGTAGAAAAAAATATCACTTTTTATTCAAATTGTGAACATCATTTTGTACCTATAATTGGCAAAGCACATGTTGCTTATATTTCTTCTGGTAAAGTTATTGGTCTATCAAAAATAAATAGAATAGTACAATACTATGCGAAAAGACCTCAAGTGCAAGAAAGATTAACAAATCAAATTGCAGCCGAACTAAAAACTATTTTACAAACCGAAGACGTGGCTGTGATTATAGATGCGAAACATCTTTGTGTCTCTTCGCGAGGAATAAAAGATGAAACATCCTCTACGGCGACTGCCTTCTTTGGTGGTAAGTTCCAAAATCAATCAAAAATAGCAGAGTTACAAAACATTTTAAAATATTAAGTTATGGATTTAATACACAAAGCTTTAGAATTTGAGACTAGAAAGATGAGATTTCCAACGACTAGCGATCGTATTATGGCTGCTAGAGAAGCTAAATCATTAATTTTAAGTCTAAATGAAATTTATAAAGAAAATAAAGATTCAAAAATTATGGATATCATGAAACGTTTAACCGCGATTAAGCAAAGAATCGAAAAACGTTTAAAGGGTAAACCATTAACTGCATAATAAGTTGAGATTTCTCTTGCTCTTCTAACTTTTATAATTATATTCGAAAATTATAGAATAAAACATAGAAACAAGTAATGGACGTATTAGAAAGAGCTTTAGAATTTGAGCATAGAAAATTCTCATTTAAAACTACAAGTGATAGAATATTAGCATCAAGAGAGGTAAAATCTTTAGTGCTAGAGCTTAATGAATTATACAAATTAGAAAAAGATCCAGAAATAATGGATCAAATGAAGCGCTTGACAGCTGTCAAACAGAAAATTGAAAAGCGCTTGAAAGGAAGAAGATAAACGATATGAATAAAATTTTAGTTATTGGAGGAAGCAAAGGAATTGGAAATGCAATTATAAAATCTTTAATTGATGAAAATTTGGTTATAAACATAAGCAGAACTGCACCTTTGCTTTCCCATACTAATCTTACTCACTTTTCTTGTGATATTCTTGCAGATGATTTACCAGAGATTGAAGCAATAGATTCATTAATCTATTGCCCTGGAAGCATTAACTTAAAACCTTTTTCAAGGCTTAAATTAGACGATTTTAGAAATGATTTTGAAATTAATGTTATTGGAGCTGTAAAAGCCATTCAATATTATTTACCTTTATTAAAAAAAGGAAGCAAGCCTTCTATTTTATTATTTAGCACTGTTGCTGCAAAATTAGGAATGCCTTTTCATGCAAGTGTTGCTGCAGCAAAATCTGCAGTAGAAGGTTTAACTAAATCTTTAGGTGCAGAATTAGCTCCTTTAATTCGTGTAAATGCCATTGCACCAACTGTAACCGATACAGAGTTAGCTTCTAAATTGTTACGTAATGAACGAATGATCGAAAGTATCACAGAACGTCATCCTCTAAAAAAATACTTAGATCCAAAAGAAGTTGCTGACTTAGCTACTTTTTTAATCTCAGAAAAAGCAAGTTCAATCTCAGGTCAAATTTTTGAGTTAGACTGCGGAATTGTAAGTTTTAAAATTTAATTAAACCTCAACAAAATGAATATTTATGATATCGAGATTAAAAGTCTCCAGAATAACCCTATTCTTTTATCAGATTTTGAAGGGAAATATATCCTTTTTGTAAATGTCGCCTCGAAATGTGGCTTTACTCCTCAATACAAAGGTTTAGAAGAATTACAACAAACCTATAAAGACAATTTAGTAGTTATTGGCGTTCCCTGTAATCAATTTGGAAGTCAAGAACCAGGATCTTCATCCGAAATAAAAGAATTCTGTGAAGTAAATTATGGTGTTTCTTTTTTAATTACTGAGAAAATTGATGTAAAAGGATCCGATCAGCACCCTTTGTACGAATGGTTAACCTCAAAAAAATTAAATACTAAAAAAAGTTCTTCTGTAAAATGGAACTTTCAAAAATATTTAGTTTCTCCTGAAGGCCAGCTTATTGATTATTATTTTTCAATCACGAAACCATTAAGTTCAAAGGTAACAAAACACTTAAAATCGTAAAATATATGTTTGGTTTATTTAAAAAGAAAAGTGAAGTAGAGAAATTGCAAGACTCTTATAAAAAAATAATGGAAGAAGCGTATAAATTACAATCCATTAATAGAACTGATAGCGACAAAAAATATTTAGAGGCTGACAATGTTCTAAAAAAGATAGAAGAAATTCAATCAAAAAAATGAAACAACTTAAATTAACATTACTTTTTTTAATGATTAATTTTGGAGGACTAGCCATTGGACGCTGGTTAATGAATAATGGACCAATGACAGATTGGTACACTAATTTAAATCAAGCTCCTTGGAGCCCTCCAGGCTGGGTTTTTGGTATTGCATGGACAATAATAATGATATGTTTTTCAATCTATTTGGGAAATCTTTTCATAAAGAATTATAGTTTAAAATTGACGTATATTTTTTTTATTCAATTTATTTTAAACGTTAGCTGGAACTACATTTTCTTTAATCAGCATCTCATACTAATTGGTTTCATAACCATTACATTATTAACAACACTTCTATTTTATTATTTCCTCAAATTAACCAACAAAACTGATAATTATAAATATTTATTGCTGCCTTACATGATATGGTTATGTATTGCTACTTCGTTAAACCTTTACATTCTAATTCATAATTAAGATGAAAATTTACACACTTCATAAAAAACAAAAACTACCAATTTCATTAGAGCAAGCTTGGGAATTTTTATCAAACCCAAAGAACTTAAAAATAATCACTCCAGATTATATGAGCTTTAATATTGTTTCTAATATAGACAAACCTTTATATACCGGACAAATTATTCAATATATCGTGACACCTCTTTTAGGGATTAAAACAAAATGGGTTTCTGAAATCACACATATAGAGAATAAAAAATATTTTGTAGATGAGCAAATGTATGGGCCTTACGCTCTTTGGCATCATAAGCATTTTATTAATGAAATAGATGGTGGTGTAGAAATGGAAGATATTATTGATTACAAAGTTCCTATGGGACTTTTAGGCCAAATGTTACACCCTATATTAGTAAAGCCAAAATTGGAAGAAATTTTTGCTTACAGACAAAAAAAATTGATTGAACTTTTTGGTGAATACAAATAATTAATAAAAACATCTAAGACTTACTTAGAAATAAAAGCGATACTTTTCACTAATTATTACATTTAAAATTTACACCTTTTTTATATCTATGAAATTATCAATACATATTTTTTGGTTCAGAAGAGATTTACGTTTGGATGATAATTGTGGGCTATTTCATGCTTTAAAGTCGAATAAAAAAGTTTTACCCATTTTTATCTTTGATGAAGAAATCCTCAGCAAACTTCATAAAGATGATGCTCGTGTTTCTTTTATTCATCAAGAACTAGAAAACATCAATAATCAACTTACAGAAATTGGAAGTTCCTTCGCTATTTATTATGGGAATCCGATAGATATTTATAACTCTTTACTAGAAAAATACACAATCGATACTGTTTTCACCAATCACGATTATGAACCTTATGCTAATAAAAGAGATTTAGAAATCAAGGAATTTTTAACATCAAAGAGCATACATTTTAAAACCTATAAAGACCAAGTGATTTTCGAAAGGAATGAAATTGTAAAAAAAGATGGGACGGCTTATAAAGTATATACTCCTTATTCGAAAAAATGGCTGGAAGCTTTACAGTTTAAAGGAATTCAGTTTTTTCCTTCAGAAGAAAATTTAGACAATTTAATCAAAACTTTAAATCATCCATTTTTAACTTTAGAAGAAATTGGGTTTACAAAATCTTCTATAAAAGTTCAATCATTTAAAGTTTCGCCCAAACTTATTGATGCATATGAAGAAACTAGAAATTTTCCTGCAAAAAATAGCACATCGAGACTAGGAACTCATTTACGATTTGGAACTGTTAGTATTCGTAAGATGGTTTATAAAGCATCTAAAAGCAACAATATCACTTTTTTGAAAGAATTAGTTTGGCGTGAGTTTTTTATGCAAATCTTATGGCACTTTCCTCGTACAAATAAAGATAGTTTTAAGCCAAAATATGATAGAATATTGTGGAGAAATAATGAAAAAGATTTTGAATCTTGGTGCAAAGGAGAAACTGGTTACCCTTTAGTGGACGCTGGTATGAGAGAGCTTAATAAAACTGGCTTTATGCACAATAGAGTTAGAATGTTAGTGGGCAGTTTTCTCTGCAAACATTTACTAATTGATTGGAGATGGGGAGAAGCTTATTTCGCAGAAAAGCTGCATGATTACGAACAATCTAGTAATATTGGAAACTGGCAGTGGGTTGCAGGTTGTGGTGTCGACGCTGCTCCTTATTTCAGAATTTTCAACCCTACAACACAAATACAAAAGTTTGATAAAGACTTAGAATATATAAAAAAATGGGCTCCAGATTTCCAAGAGCTTACATACCCCTCTCCAATAGTGGAGCATAAATTTGCAAGAGAACGTTGTTTAAAAATATATAAAGAGGCGCTGCAATAGTGCTAGTATTTCAACTTCAACCATCAGTTCTAAACCACAAAAAAAAGAGCTATTCGCTTTAAAACATTAGAGAGGTAAAATATATTCTAAGGAAAATATTTTATCAAATTTATATCTTGATTTGATAAAATATTTTTTTATCAAAAAAAATCAAATTTATCTTGTTATATATCAATTTTTGCACTTTATTTGCGCTCACAAATTTAAAAGCCGATGTAGCTCAGCTGGCTAGAGCAGCTGATTTGTAATCAGCAGGTCGTGGGTTCGAGTCCCTCCATCGGCTCAAGTTTCAAAAGTCTCAAAAAAAATAATTTTTGGGACTTTCTTGTTCTACAAAAATATACACAACTCTAGTACTTTCAGATTAGAAAATCTAACTAAATTTATTTATCTTGCAGTATAGAGAAAATATAAGACGAAAACTCTTTAATTTTCTTTCAACTTCGAATAAATAAATTTTAGAAAAAGATGGCTAAAAAGATAATAAAAGATCTTTTGCAAGATGTCTTAGATAGTTCTATTCAACAAGTATCTGGGCAAGATGCAACTTTTTTATATGCAGAATCACCATCAAGCCCAATGCATGTTGCTACTTTAACTATTGTAGAAGGATCTATAGCATTTGATGATTTTAAAGAAATAGTTGCTTCCAAGCTTCATTTAATTCCAAAATTCAGAAAGAAACTTTTAAATGTTCCACTGAATTTAGACTATCCATATTGGGTAGATGACCCAAATTTTGATATTGATTTACACATCAACAGATTAAAACTTCCTGATCCATCAAACTGGAAGACATTAAGAGAAACGACTTCTTCCATTTTTAGCAGCCCATTGAACTTAAAAAGACCTCTTTGGTCCATTAGTTTTATTGAAGGCCTAGACGCGGTCTCACAAGTCCCTAAAGGTTCTATTGCTATCGTTTCAAAAATTCATCATGTAATGATTGACGGAAGTTCTGGCGTTGGAATTATGGGAATTTTATTTGATAAAAATGAGAAAGATAAAGACAAGAAGATTTCTCCACCAAAACCGTATGAACCAGAACCCTTGCCTGACGGGATTAGTTTATTATTAAAAAGTTCTTATGGCTTTTTTAAAAACCCTTTAAAAGTTCCGAAATTAATTGGTGAAACCGCTTTCTCTTTAATCAAAGGAAAAATGAAGAGTCAATTGAATAGTAAAAGGACAATTCATAAAAATTCTTTTTCTACTCCAAAAACCATTTTTAATGAATCTGTCTCTCCTAGAAGAACTTGGGGAGCTGCAATTTTAGATTTCGATAGAATAAATACGCTTCGTAAGATTATGGACGTTAGTATTAACGATATAATTCTAGCCATTTGTGCGGGCGGAATTAGACAATATTTGGAAGAAAAAGAAAAGTTACCGGTTCAACCATTGGTTGCAAATGTCCCAATTTCCATACGTGTAAAAGGAGATAAACAAAAAATGAATAATCAGATTTCTAATATGTTAGTTAAAATTGCTACACACATTAAAGATCCTATTAAACGTTTAGAGTACATTCAAGAACAAACTAATTTAGGCAAATCTAGACATAAAGCTGTTGGTGCAAAAGCCCTTTCTAAAATGGCAGATGCTGTTCCTTTTGGGTTGGCAAATTTAGCGGCAGGCTTGTACACTCGATATAATATTAAAGAATTTCACCGACCCCCATTTAATGTTACCATTACAAATGTTCCTGGCCCGCAAAATCCTTTGTATCTAAAAGGTCATAAAATTGTTGGAATTTTTGGGTTGACTCCTGTTTTGGATGGGTTTGGATTGATTATTGCTGCATTTAGTTATAATGGTGTGGTTTCGATAACTACAACTTCTGATGCTAAAACTATGCCAGATGCAGACAAGTTTTCTAGATATATAAGAGAATCTGCAAACGAACTAGAAAAAGTTATTTTAGCAAGAGGAAAAGAAAAAAGTACAACAAAGATTGTAAAGAAAAAAAGCATAACTTTCTTTTCAGCTTTTAAAAAGTTTTTAAATGAGCATGAAAAATTAAGAAAACAAGCAATAGGCCTGTATGATTTTCAATTAGATTTAGGAGAAAATAAAGTCAACTATCAACTTGACGTTCTAGCAGATTCTGTTTCTATAAAAAAGAAAAAAACAGTAAAACCTACCGTTAAAATAGAAATAGATGATGTAACTTTATTTAATCTTTATAAAAAGAATTTATTAATAGAAGAGATATTAATTCAAGAAAGAATAAAACTAATAGGAACTAAAAAGAACACGAACAAGTTACTAGAATTACTGACTAAATTTTTAGAATCATAATTGATGAGTTTTACAACCAACACATATAAAACCATTGATGATGTGACCATTTTTTATTACAAATGGCACTCAAATAAAAATATTCCCACAAAAGGAGTTATACAAATTTCACATGGAGTTGGGGAACACGCAGGCAGATATCAGCCAATAGCAAAAATATTGCAAAACGAAGGTTATGCAGTCTACGCTAATGATCATAGAGTTCATGGTAAATCAGCAAAAAATGATGCCTTTTTAGGTTTTTATGATGGTGATGATTACTTTTCTGATGCTTTAAATGACATGCGCCAACTTACAGAAATTATCAAAAAAGAAAATCCAAATAAAAAAATAATTTTGTTTGGTCATAGTATGGGCTCTTTACTAAGCAGAGAATACTCAACAAAATACGGTGATGACTTAGAGGCTTTAATCTTATCGGGAACCGCGAGTTTTATGAAAAGACTAGGTTCTTTTGGACTTTTAAGTGCAAAATTTTTAGGAAAATTGAATGGAAAACATAGAAGCAATGAATTGCTTAAAAACTTGTTTTTCTCACAATTCAATAAAAATTTTAAGCCTAACAGAACAAAAGTAGATTGGATTAGTCGTGATGAAAACCAAGTTGATTTATTTGAAGCAGATCCATTAAGAATTGAGGATTTTTCTTTGAGTGTTTTTTTAGATCTTTTAAAAGGAAGCAAGAAGATTAACAAAGCGACTACATTTCTGAATACTCCGAAGGACTTACCTATTTTTATTTTTTCGGGCGAAGAAGATCCGGTTGGAGAAATGGGAAAGGGAGTGCAAAAAGTTGCAGAAAAATATAAAAGGGCAGGGATTAAAGATCTAACTTTAAAATTATACGAAGGAGGAAGACATGAAATGCTAAATGAAATAAATAAAAAAGAAGTAGAAAAAGATGTTTTAAATTGGTTACACAAAACGATTGAAGCTTAAATAAAATGGAGAAAAATAAAACATTATATAAAACTTTTACTGAATTAGCCCTCAAAGTGGTGCTTACGAAGGGTATGGATTTATCAGAAGCAAAAAAAGTAGTCGTTCAAAAATTTGAAAACCATCCTTTTGAAAAAATGATTATTGAGCTTATAGATGACAAAGAGTTGAATGTAAAAGATGTTAATACTTTATTATACGATTGTATTTCTGTTTGTGAAGATTTTGGACCAGATCGAGATTATATCACACTAGAAATTGTTCTTAAACGTATAGATGATATTGTTCCTTTGGAAAATGGAACGAATGACGTATCCCAAAAAGTTTTGAAAAAATTTGTAGATTTTGTTGAGGTAATCAATAGGAGAATTGATGCTCCTCCCCTTTTCAATATGATTCTAGAAGGAAGATGTATTTTAGAATGGGTTACAATATTTGGTATCTACCCAATAATACCTAAACATAAAGAAAGTAAAAACAAACCTGTTTTATTAATGCCGCCTTATCTAGGCAATGATTTATCTACAACATTTGTAAGAAATTATTTAAAATCAGTAGGATTTGCAACCTATAAATGGGATCTCGGCGTGAATACAATTAATTCAAAATCTTTACCAAAACTGATTGAAAAATTAGATGACATTTACGAGAGACACCAAGAAAAAGTTAGTTTAGTTGGCTGGAGTGGAGGTGGTATTTTTGCAAAAATAATTGCGAATAGATACCCTGATAAAGTTGAGCAACTTGTTACAATTGGCTCTCCTGTTTGGGGCGTTAAAAATATGAAAACACCCCTCGTAAAAATTTTAGAGTTTTTAAGGGGTAGACATCTAAAAGAAAGGAATTCGAAATTTTTAAAAGAGCTCGAATTAATCCCTGAAGTTCCTATCACTTGTATTTACACTAAAACAGATGGACTATTGCCCTGGAAACATTGTATGGAAGCTGAAACACTAAGACATGATATTAACAACATAGAAGTCTTTGGAAGTCACTGTGGCATGGGGGCAAATGCTTCCGTTTTATTGACTGTTGCCAACGCACTAAATGCAACAATTACTGGAAAAAAACCTCAAGGATTTTTACCAAAAATAGAATCTTTATTTTTTCCAGAATTCTGGGAGAAAAAAGGATTATCAAAATTTAAAAACATCTTTTATAATTGATGATTATGGAACATCGTATACAAAACATTATTAATGATTCTAAATTTCAAGAAAAACTTCAGCGAATTGCTAAAGAACAAAAATTAGAGTTTTCTGAAGTTCAAAAAGAAGCATCAGATTGTATTAATGAGTTGTTTTCACAACAACACCCTATAGCAAAAATGCTCTCTGTTAAAGGATTCCAATTTATGCTATCTAAAGCATACAATAATAAGATAGATATTGATCCTAAAGAAATAAAAAACCTCATGAAATTAATGCGACAAAATTCTGTTGCATTCATTTTAACCCACAAAACATATTTAGATACCGTTGTTTTAATAACCACCTTAGCAAGTTTTGGAATGCCAATTCCTTATACTTTTGGAGGTATTAATTTAGCCGTTCCTGGTTTTAAACAACTAGGAAAAAATTCGGGCTTGATTTTTATTAGAAGAAGTTTTAAAGACAACCAAATTTACAAAGCAGCTTTAAGACATTATATCTCTTGCATGATTGAAAATGGAGATCATTTAACATGGAATATAGAAGGAACTCGATCCAGAACAGGTAAAATTGTGTATCCACAAATGGGTATTTTAAAATACATCATGGAAGGTGAGCAAGCCAGTAACAGAAACTTAAAATATGTGCCGGTTTCTATTGTATACGATTTGATTCCTGATGTAAAAGAAATGACTGAAGAAGGAAAAGGAAAAACAAAGCAGTCTGAAGATATTGGCACTTTTATCAACTATTTTAAAAAGTTAGGAAATGAATACGGCAAAGCAGCCATTAGATTTGGGGAACCAGTTGATGCTAGTGCTCATCAAAATGCCATAATTCCAGATATTGAAGAAGACAGTTATTCAGATAAAAACACATTGCCACGTTTTGCTTTTGAGTTGATTCATAAGGCAAATATGATTACTCCAGTAACGACAGTTTCATTAGTTTGTAATGTGCTATTGAATAATTTTTCGCTTACAAAACAAGAAATAGAATTCAATGTTATTAAATTGATGAATTACATTGAACAGCGTAAAAAAGACGTATTAATAGAACGTGGAAAAAGTATAAGTGCATCCGTACAAAAAGCATTAAACTTATTAAAAAGTTCTGGTATTATTCAGAAAAATAAAGCGGGTTACAAAACACAATATAGTTTAGCTTCCACAGAGTTTTTACCAGCAACTTATTATGCAAATATGTCTGCCGCACATCTGTACCACAGAGCATTTATAGAAATGGCCTTGGTTAAAATAAAGGATGAAAAAACTTCGGATAGAATTATCTCATTTTGGAAAGAAATAATGCGTCTTCGAAACCTTTTCAAATTTGAATTTTTCTACACAAACAAACCAAAATTCAGTAGTGAAATTGAGGCAGAATTAAATTTGTTTGATCAAAATTGGAGGACAATACTTAGCGATCCAAATGGAGATATCGAAAATTTATTAGCAAGGCAAGAAATGTTTGTCTCTAAAGGCTTGTTACTTATTTACCTAGAAGCCAATAAAGTAGTTTGTCATACTTTAGACACTTGGGATTTAGAGGATGATTTTTCTGATGCAGAATTTATTGAATTATGTCTTTTTAAAGGTAAAGAATTGCATTGGGAAAATAGAATTAGTAGATTAGAGAGTATTTCCAAGCCATTCTTAATAAGCGCCTTAAGACTAGCTAAAAACAGTAAACTTACTCCTTTTGACAAAAAAATAGATTTCAAAGAATTGGATATTTGGATGAATTTATTAGATAACCTTACGGATCGTTTACATTTTTTACAAAAAATGGAAATTGTAAACACAAAGAAGACGATCAATATAGAAACAGAAGAAAAAGAAGTTGTCCCTGGGGCAGATTTAGCCAGTGTTCCAGAAAGGATTATTGAAAACGAGGAAGGAAACCATATAGCCGCTTTCTTTGATTTAGACAGAACTTTAATCAACGATTTTTCTGCCAAACAATTTTTAAAGACCCGTTTGTTAAGTGGAAAATCTACTGCAAAAGAATTACTCTCTCAATTTGCTGCGGTTTTAGTTTATGCTGCTGGAAATAGAGATTTTGAAACACTAACAAAAATTTCTGCTTTAGGATTAAAAGGAATCAAAGAAAAACAATTTATTGATTTAGGGGAAGAAGTTTATCACGATCATTTGGTAAACACAATTTATCCTGAAGCAAAAACTTTAATAGCATCCCATTTAGAGAAAGGACATCAAGTTGTTATTATTTCTGCTGCAACTCGGTATCAAATTACTCCAATAGCCAATGAGCTTGGTATCAAGGATATTTTCTGCACACAGATGGAAGTCAAAAAGGGAAAATTCACAGGCATAATTACCGAAGTGTGTTGGTCAGAGGGGAAAGCCAGAGCTGGAAGAAAATTTGCAAAAGAAAATAATATTGATTTGTCTAAAAGTTTTTTCTACACAGATAGTATAGATGATTACCCTCTTTTAGAAATTGTTGGAAAACCAATAGCAACAAATCCGGATCATAAATTATCACAATTAGCATTTGAAAACGATTGGAAAATTCTTCGCTTTAAAGAAAACAAAAGAATCCCATTTGTAAATGGACTAAGAACCGGCTTAGCAGCAGCAAGTATTTACCCATCTGCACTAAAAGGTTTACTCACAGGCACGCTTTCCATGTCTAGGCGAGAAGGTGCAAATACAACCATAGCAAGTATCGGTGATTTAGGAACTAAATTGGCTGGTTTGGATATTGTTATACGAGGAAAACATAACCTAGAAGACCATAGACCAGCAGTTTTCTGTTTTAATCATCAAAGCTCAGCTGATTTTTTCATCATATTAAAAATATTGAGAAAAGATATTGCTGGTGTTGCTAAAAAAGAATTGGAATACACACCTCTGGGACCCGTTTTTAAAGCTATGGGTGCAATCTTTATTGATCGTTCAGATAAAAAAAAGGCAATTGCCGCTATGAAACCTGCTGTTGAAGCTCTAAAAACTGGAACATCTATTGCAATTGCTCCTGAAGGCACTCGAAGCGGAAGTAAAAAACTAGGCAAATTTAAAAAAGGAGCCTTTCATTTAGCTATGAATGCAGGAGTACCCATTGTTCCAATTGTGATAAAAAACGCATTTATGGCGATGCCTAAAGGAACCAAAATGTTTAAACCCACTCATATTGAAGTAGTCGTTCTTGATCCCGTTGACACTTCTGAATGGAAACCTAAACATATAGACATCTATGTAAACGATGTAAGAAATTTATATTTAAAAGAATTGGAGAATTAATCACCAAAAAAAATAACTATGACACTAAAAGTTGGATTATTAGGAGGTGGCTCTTGGGGAACTACTGTTGCTTCTTTAACAGCAAAAAACAGCTCCACTATAATTTGGGCCAGAAATCCAGAAACTGTAGAAGAAATCAACGAACATCATTCAAACGAAAAGTATTTACCAAATGCAAAACTAACTCCATCTTTAAAAGCTTCAAATTCTATAAAAGCAACTGTACAAGATGCTGATGTTATTGTTATGGGAGTTCCTGCACAAAGTTTTAGAAAAGTTTTAATGGAAGCAAAACCTCATATTAGACCCTGGATTCCAATTATAAACTTAGCTAAAGGATTAGAAATCAGCACAAGGATGAGGATGACCGAAATCATTGAAGAGTTGATGCCTGGTCACCCCGCAGGTGTTTTAACAGGTCCAAATCTAGCAAGAGAAATACATTTTGGAAATGCTGCAGCTGCTGTTATTGCAATGGTCGATAAAACAATTGCCTCAAGACTGCAATCCATTTTTAGTTCTGGTTTATTTCGTGTGTACACAAATTCTGATGTTATCGGCTGCGAATTAGGCGGAGCTTTAAAAAATATTATTGCGATTGCTTCAGGCATGGGAGATGGAGCAAATGCCGGTGACAATACACGTGCTGCAATTATTACAAGAGGTTTATCAGAATTAACAAGATTAGGAATCGCTATGGGAGGTAAAGAAAGAACCTTTGCTGGTTTAGCTGGTATGGGCGATTTAGTTGCGACTTGCTCTAGTGCAAAAAGCAGAAATCATCATGTTGGTTTTCAATTAGGAAGAGGTAAAAATCTCAAACAAATTATTAATGAAATGAGTGAAGTTGCAGAAGGTGTAAAAACAGCAAAAATCATAATGGAACTTTCTAAAGAATACAAGGTTGACATGCCAATATCTAAAGAAATCTACAAAGTTCTATACGAGGGAAATAGTGTAAATGCAGCTTTTAAAGGGTTATTAAAATACGAAATAGGTTCAGAAAAAGAACCTGGATAAAATTAAATATATGAGCAAGAAACAAGAGCAAACAGCTTCTTTTTTGGTTCGCTTTCAGCAACGAATTTTTGAAGAAAATGGCGAATCTAAAGTACAATGGCGTGGAAAAATCTCTCATGTTCAAGATGGTGAAGAAAAACGCTTTTCTGATTTTAATGATGCACTTACTTTTATGCAACAAAAATTAGGAGAATTAACCGAAGAAGCTACCAAACATCAAACTTCTGAAGAACAAGAAAGTATCATTCAGAAAAGTCTTTCTATGTGGAAAACCATTAAAGATGTTGGACCCAAAGTAATCAGAGATACTTTAAAAGACCCTAAAAAACAACTCACCCATTTGCAAGATGAAATTCAAGATAAAATAATTACAATAGGTGAAGAAATTTCAGAAAAGGTACATATTAATCAATGGAGAAATGCTTCCAGATCTGATTTCAATAAAATACAGAACCAGATAGAGAGTTTATCTTCAGAAATACAAAAACTTTCAATAAAAATAGATACTTTAAAGTAAAATGGGAACTCGATGTCAGACTTTCTTCAAAAATTACTAGCATTACAAACATTTCAAAAAAATGCTCAAATCCGGATCGAAACTTTGGGTAATTTTTCTGTTTGGCGCAATCATCAGAAAATAGATTCTAAAGAATGGGGAAGAGATAAAACCATTCAATTATTACAATATTTAATTTCTAATCGACAACGAAATGCACTTCATAAAGAAAAAATTATAGATGGTTTATGGGAAGATTGGAACGATCGTGATTTTAAAGTAGCGCTGCACGGAATTAACAAAGCTCTAGAACCTGCAAGAGCCTCTAGACAAGAAGCCATCTACATTATTCGACAAGGTGTTAGTTATCAAATTGATTTGGATAAAGTTTGGATTGATATTGAGGCTTTAGAAAAGTATATTATTATTGGCAATGAAGCATTAACGGTAGACACAACGATTTCAAAAAAAGCTTATAAAGCAGCATTAAATTTATACAAAGGTTCTTATTTACCCAACAGAATTTATGAAGATTGGACATCTGGAGAAAGAGAAAAAGCACAACTTTTAGCTTTAAGTGCTTATATCACTTTAGCAGAACTTACTCTTAAAGAAAATCCTTTAGAAAGTATTCGTTTAGGACAAATTGCATTGGCCATTGATGCAACTTGGGAGGATGCATACAGAATACAAATGCGAGCTTATATTGCAAAAGGCAACAGACCTCAAGCTATAAAAACATATATGAAATGCGAAGTGATTCTAGAAGAAGAATATGGAATTTCTCCTCTTCCCGAAACAAAACAACTACTAAAAGAAATAGAAGAAATTATCTAGTTATCCGTTAGTTAAACTACTTGCAACTCATTTGCAACCCCTCTTTTTTATATTTGTATTAAAATTACTAAGAATACTAAAAAGATGAAAAAGATTTCTAAAATAAAGATTAAAGAGAATACCTTAAAATTTAATCAAATTGCATTAAACGCTGTGGAAAAAGTAATTTTAAAAACTATTTATACTGCAGAAAACTTGCAAGAAATAACTTCTAAAAAAATAAAAAGCAGTTTTAACTTTGCAACAAAACAGGAAGATATTATTTTTAATAACATTGAAAAAAGAAAAGGGATGGTTTGGAAAAACCTGAATAAAACCTTAGATTTTTTCACCAGAAACTAACTTGCAACTCATTTGTAACTCGCACAAATTATATTTGCACTATAAATATTAATAATAAGTAAAACACATATATTATGGTAACTAAAACATCGATAAAAGAAAACACATTTGGAAAAGCTAAAGCAATCGTTAAAAAAATAAATAACGATCTAATCGACGCTTCTTTTAATGCTATTGAAACTACAGTAAAAACTGGAGAAAAATGGCAAAACTTAACTGTTAAATTAATAGAGAAAGCAGAACCTTTAACAAAACAACAAATTAATATGGTTGTTGAAACTGCAGAATCTATCAAAGGTCAGTTCGAAAATAGCACAGAGCGTTTAAAAAACTTGGTAGGTTATAATGCAAAAATAGTTCAAAAAGCAAAAAAAAGGGTTACTGAACACCCTCTAGTTGAGAAGGCTGAAGTAATAAAGGATAAAATTGAAAAAAAAGTTTCTAATAATAAATTAGTTCAAAAAGCAGAAAAAATGTCTGCTAAATTAAAAGAGAACATTTCTGAGACTATTGAAAATGTTAAGGATAAAATTGAAGATTATACCGAAGATATTCTTGATGATGCCAAAGAAAAAGTAACTGGTGCCAAAGCAAAAAAAGATTCGAATAAAAAAACACCAACAAAAAAAACAGCTGCAAAAAAGAAAGTGGTGCTTAAAGAAAAAGAAGTAGTCATAGAAAAAATAGTAGTTGAAAAAACAGATATTATTAATGATTTAAAAGTTATTAAAGGAATAGGTCCTGTGTTAGAGAAAAGCTTGAATGATTTAAATATTACAGCTTACGATCAAATTTCAAAATTAACAGTTAAAGATTTAACTAATTTATTAAATGGCGCAGGAATCAATGCTAAAATTTACGATTTATCTGGATGGAAAGCGGAAGCAGAATTAGCTTTAAAAGGAGAATTATAATTATTAAAATAAAATATTATGAGCACTAAAAAAATAAACTTCACAGAAAAAGTGAACAATGTTGTAGAAACAGCTAAAACCTCTGTGAAAAAAGTAAATGATTATGCTTTAGACACAACAGAAGAAATAGTTACAGAAACAATTACTGTTGCCGGCCAATGGCAAAGCGTTACAATAATGGCTTTAAAAGGAACTGTTAAGCTATTAGAAAACCAACAAAATTTAATTTTTGATGCATTAGAAACTTACAAAAATCACTTTGTAAAAGGTAAAAAAAGATTTACGCAAATTTTTGCATAAACTATGCCCAACATTTCTAAAAACCAAGTTAAAATTTAACTTGGTTTTTTGTTTTTATATACTCTGTTTTCATATAAACCATAAAACGTTTCGTATTTTTGTTGTATAAATCTACACATGACAAAAGAGAAAAACATTTCTAAAATTGACATTCTATCATTGTACATGGATTTTGTTACAGAAAACCAAACGAAACCAGTCGATATAGAAGATTTTTGTCAAAGAGTAAATTTAGAAGAAACCGACTTTTACAAACATTTTAAATCTTTAAAAAAAGTTGAAAAAGCAATTTTTAAAGAACTTTTTACGAACTCATTAGAAGTCTTAAGTGAAAGTGAAGAGTTTATTTCTTTTGATAAAAAGAACAAACTAATTAGTTTTTATTTTACTTTTTTCGAAAACTTAAACTTAAATCGAGCATACATCTTAATTGCCTTAAAAGGATGTGAAAATAAACTCAAATCTTTTAGTACCCTTTCTAGTTTAAAGAAAAATTTCATTGCTTTTATCGATAATTTAGACTTATCTGAAAGTATATTACCTATAGAAAGTTTAGAAAAAACACAACGAAAACTAATCAACGAATCCTCTTGGATTCAACTGTATTTAACCATTCAATTTTGGTTAGAAGATACATCTGACACTTTTGAAAAGACAGATATTCTAATAGAAAAATCAATCAATACCAGCTTCGAACTTATAGAGAACAAATTTTTAAAAAACGCCTTTGATTTGGGCAAGTTTGTTTACAAAGAAAAATTTCAAAAAAAGTACTAGATAAGAATGAAAAAAGCCAGTAAAATCCCAATTACAAAAATTCAACGGGCATCTAAATTAGTAAAAACAGGTGCTAAAGTTGGCATAAACTACCTAAAGTATTATGGCGATAAAATCACCAATTCTGAAGAAACTGCAAGACAGAAATTAAATGAGTCTAATGCAGAAGATATTTATGACAGCTTAAAGGATTTAAAAGGAAGTCCTTTAAAAGTGGCACAAATGTTAAGTATGGACAAAAGCATTATGCCAAGAGCATATGTAGAAAAGTTTTCTTTAGCACAATTTTCTGTCCCTCCACTCTCCGAAGCATTAGTAATAAAAACCTTCAAAAAGAGTTTTGGGAAATTTCCATCCGAAATTTATGATAAATTTGATGTTAAGGCTTATAATGCAGCAAGCATAGGTCAGGTTCATAAAGCCGAAAAAAAAGGTAAAAATTTGGCTGTAAAAATTCAATATCCTGGGATTTCGGATAGTATAAAATCAGATTTAGCCTTACTCAAACCTTTTGTTATAAGGATGTTTAATATGAAGGGTAAAACTTCTGATGAATATTTCTTTGAGGTTCAAGATAAATTACTAGAAGAAACAGATTATATTTTAGAGGTGAAACAAAGTCAGGAAATCGTAGCTGCTTGTCAACACATTCCTAATCTTTCTTTTCCAAATTATTACCCTGATTTATCATCAAAACAAATTATTACGATGGACTGGATGCAAGGAGTGCATTTATCGGAATATACCAAGGTAGCAACAGATCAGGAAAAATCTAATAAAATAGGTCAGGCTTTATGGGATTTTTACATGTTTCAAATACATAATTTAAAAAAAGTACACGCAGATCCTCATCCTGGGAATTTTTTAATTTCTGAAGACGGAAAATTAATTGCATTAGATTTTGGTTGTATGAAAACCATTCCTTTAGAGTTTTACAATCCGTATTTTGTATTAGCAAAAGAAGAGACACTTTCTAATAAAGTTCTTTTCGAAGAAAAAATGTATGAATTAGATATTTTATTAAAAGATGACAGTAAAGATGAGTCAGAATTCTTTAGTGCCATGTTTCATGAAATGTTATCTATTTTCACCCAACCCTTTCATTCAGAAACATTTGATTTTTCTAATGAAAAATTCTTTGAGAAAATGACTGAATTTGGGGAACGCTACGCTAAGAATGCAGAGTTAAGATCATACAATGCAAGTAGAGGTTCTAAACATTTTATATACATGAATAGAACCTTTTTTGGCTTGTATAATTTAATGTTCGATTTAAAAGCAAAAGACATTAAAATTAATAATTTTACTGCTTTGTAAAATCTTTATTATTTTAGTGGTGTAAATATTAAAAAAAAGAAACAACCCATATGTTAATTATTGGAATTGCAGGAGGAACTGGTAGCGGAAAAACAACCGTTGTAAATCAAATTATAAAACAGTTGCCAACTGACGAAGTGTGCGTGATTTCGCAAGATTCTTATTACAAAGAAACCATCAATCTCTCTTATGAAGAAAGAACAAAAATAAATTTTGATCATCCAAGAGCTATTGATTTTGAGTTATTAATCAAACACTTAGTAGCATTAAAGAAGGGTGAAACTATAGAACAACCTGTTTATTCTTTTGTAACACATAATAGAACGAAAGACTCTGTAAAAACGCATCCTAGAAAAGTAGTAATTGTTGAAGGAATTCTAATTTTTAATAGTGAAGAATTAAGGAATCTATTTGATATAAAAATATTTGTGCACGCAGAAACCGATGAACGCTTAATACGCAGAGTTCGAAGAGACATTACCGAAAGAGGAAGAGATATTGATGAGGTTTTAAATCGCTACCAAACCACCTTAAAGCCTATGCATCAGCAATTTATAGAACCCACGAAAAACTTTGCTGATATTATAATTCCAAATGACAGATACAATACTGTTGCCATTGATATTGTAAGAAGTGTAATCAATGAACGACTATAAATGAGTTTTTTAAATCGCTTAAAAAAGAGTGCTATTTTTAAAATTTTTACAAATGTTTTTGTAATTATTTTAGTACCATTTATTATTTGGATGCTTTTTTTTGATGAAAACTCATATCTTATACATCGAAAATTTGACAAAGAAATTGAAGATTTAGAAAGTACTATTTCGTTTTATGAAGGTAAAGTTACAAAAGACAAGGAAACCATTAAGAAGCTGCAAGATTCTCTAGAATTAGAACGTTTTGCAAGAGAACAATATTTAATGAAAAAAGAAAATGAAGACATCTATATTATTGAATTTGATACCATAAAAAAATAATGAACAATTTTCCACTTGATGAGTTTGAACCGATGCAGGCTGCTGCATGGAAACAAAAAATTCAAGTAGATTTAAAAGGAGAAGATTATAATGACACTTTACTTTGGAAAACTGACGAGGGTATTATTGTAAAACCTTTTTACACCAAAGAAGATAGAACAAACACCGCATTAAACTTACCAAAAAAAGGATTTAATGTTTGTCAAACTATTTTTATTGACGACGAAAAAATAGCAAACTCATTAGCTTTAGACGCTTTAAAAAGAGGCGCAAATTCGATTCAATTTAAAGCTTCAAAGAAGTTTGATTATCAAAAGGTTTTAAGAAATATTGAGCTAAAAAAAAGAACTATTTATTTTCAATTTTCCTTTTTGAATGCTGATTTTCAAATAGAACTTTCAAACTTTTGTAATTCAGAAAACTGCTATTTCCAAACAGATATTATTGGCAATTTAGCCGAAAATGGTAATTGGTTTATCAATTTAAAAGAAGATTACAAAAAGTTAGAAAATATAGTTACTTCAACAAAAAATTGTCTTTCGGTTTCTGGTGATTTATATCAGAATGCAGGAGCAACAATTACACAACAACTAGCTTACGCACTTGCACATGCCAATGAATATTTAATTTATTTTGGTAACGCTGTTGGTCCTAAAATTCACTTTACATTTTCTTCAGGAAGCAATTACTTTTTTGAAATCGCAAAGTTAAGAGCATTTAGGATTTTATGGGAAACCCTTTTAAATGAATATGATATAGAAAACTGTGAAACTCATATTTTTACGCAACCAAGTTTGCGCAACAAGACATTGTATGATTATAATGTAAATATGTTGCGAACTACTTCTGAATCTATGAGTGCAATTTTAGGTGGCTCAAATACAGTTTCCACTATTTCGTATGATGCAACCTATCATAAATCAAACGAATTTGGCGAACGAATTGCAAGGAATCAGCTTTTAATTTTACAACAAGAAAGTTATTTGCAAGAAGCACAAAAATTTGCTGACGGTGCTTACTATATAGAGGCAATTACGCAGCAATTAGCAGAAAATGCATTAACTCTTTTTAAACAATTAGAAAAGTCAGGTGGATTTTTAAAGCTTTTAAAATCAGGAGTTATCCAAAAAAAAATAAACGAAAGCGTCTTAAAAGAAGAAGGACGTTTTACTAATAAAAATATTGTTTTATTGGGTACAAATATGCTGCAGAATAAAGATGATAAGATGAAATCTGAATTAGAATTGTATCCCTTTGTAAAACAACGAAATATAAAAACATTAATTACACCAATTATCAGAAAACGTCTTTCTGAAACTCTAGAAAAAGAAAGATTAGCTCAAGAAAATGACTAGAAAATCCTTTGAACATATCAAACTAAAAAGTTCTAAATCAGAACAGCAGCAAAACTTCAAGCATGAAGATTTTGTTGCAGGAATTGCGCCAAACTTAAGAGGCCCATACTCCACGATGTATGTAAGAAGACCTTGGACCATTAGGCAATATGCTGGTTTTTCGACAGCTGAAGAAAGCAATGCTTTTTATATAAGAAATTTAGAAGCAGGCCAAAAGGGATTATCTGTTGCTTTTGATTTGGCTACTCATAGAGGTTATGATTCTGATCATGAACGAGTACAAGGTGATGTTGGTAAAGCAGGTGTTGCCATAGATTCTGTTGAAGATATGAAGGTTTTATTCGACCAAATTCCTTTAGATAAGATGTCAGTTTCTATGACTATGAATGGTGCCGTTTTACCCATTTTAGCCTTTTATATTGTTGCTGCAGAAGAACAAGGAGTTGCACCTGAACAACTTTCGGGAACCATTCAAAATGATATTTTGAAAGAGTTTATGGTCCGAAATACATACATCTACCCTCCTGCCCCATCCATGAAAATTATTGCAGATATTTTTAAATATACCAGTAAAAATATGCCAAAATACAATTCAATTTCTATTTCTGGTTATCATATGCAAGAAGCAGGTGCCACAGCAGAAATTGAATTAGCGTATACTTTAGCAGACGGATTAGAATACATTAAAAAAGGAATTGAAGCGGGAATGGATATTGATTCTTTTGCGCCAAGATTATCTTTCTTTTGGGCCATTGGTATGGATCATTTTACAGAAATAGCAAAATTAAGAGCTGCGAGAATGTTGTGGGCAAAAATAGTAAAGCAGTTCAATCCAAAAAATCAAAAATCGTTAGCTTTAAGAACACACTGTCAAACTAGCGGCTGGTCTTTAACAGAACAAGACCCTTTTAATAATGTTGCCAGAACTACTATCGAAGCTATGGCTGCTGTTTTTGGTGGTACTCAAAGTTTACACACAAATGCTCTGGATGAAGCGATTGCTTTACCTACAGATTTTTCTGCAAGAATTGCCAGAAATACACAAATATTTTTACAGCAAGAAACACAAATTACAAAAACAGTTGATCCTTGGGCTGGAAGTTATCATGTTGAAAAACTAACAGCAGAAATTGCGAACAAAGCTTGGGATTTAATGAAAGAGGTCGAAGGTTTAGGAGGAATGACTAAAGCCATCGAAAAAGGAATTCCTAAATTACGTATTGAGGAAGCTGCTGCCAAAAAACAAGCAAGAATCGATAGTGGAAAAGACGTTATTGTTGGCGTTAATAAATACCAACTTAAAAAAGAAGATCCTTTACATATATTAGAAGTTGATAACGAAGCTGTTCGTAAATCTCAGATAAAAAGACTGAATCAGTTAAAATCGAATAGAAATTCTGAAGAAGTTGAAAAATCTTTAGTCGCTTTGACTGAAGCTGCTAGATTTTGTATGAATTCAAAAGATTCTGATGAAGATCAGAACTTATTAAGTTTGGCTGTTATCGCAGCAAAAAAAAGAGCTACTTTAGGTGAAATATCTGACGCTTTAGAAGTTGTTTTTGGCAGACATAAAGCAGTTACGAAAACCATATCTGGTGTGTATAGTAAAGAAATAAAAGACGACAAACTCTTTAAAGAAGCTTCTAAATTAGCAAACCAATTTGCTGATTTAGAAGGTAGACGTCCTAGAATTATGATTGCCAAACTAGGACAAGACGGGCATGATAGAGGTGCAAAAGTTGTTGCAACTGGTTATGCCGATTTAGGTTTTGATGTAGATATTGGGCCTTTGTTTCAAACCCCCAAAGAAGCAACCAAACAAGCCGTAGAAAATGATGTGCATATTTTGGGAATTTCTTCGTTAGCAGCAGGTCACAAAACCTTAGTTCCTCAAGTTCTCGCAGAACTCAAAAAACATGGCCGGGAAGATATTATGGTTATTGTTGGTGGTGTAATTCCTGCTCAAGATTACCAGTTTTTATTTGATGCCGGAGCAGTTGGTGTTTTTGGTCCAGGAACGAAAATTGCGCAAGCTGCTATTGACTTAATAACTATTTTAATTGATAGTATCGTAGAAGAATAAAGTAGAAAAATCGTTCTTAACAACTATATCTCATATCATATTCATTAAAATGTACTAACTTACTCCTGGAATCAAGATAATAAATGATTCATAGTCTGCAAATAAACATCTACAATGAGTACTATCTTGAAAATTAAAGAAATTTATATCCTTGCATTTTTAGCACTTATATCTTGTTCTGAAAAAAAAACTTCTCTTTTAGAAACTGATTTTTGTTCTAGTATTCACAGAAATGAGACTACAACACTCACCAAAGAGTTACAAGATGTATCTGAACTCATGCAAAATAAAACGGGAGTTTATGTTTTAGAAGATGGCAGTGGTTCTATGGTGGCTAGAGCTTGGTTAACGGAATATGCAGAAAAAACAATAGATATTCAATACTTTATTTTTTCTACAGATAATGTCGGACTTATTGCTTGTGATTATTTAGTAAAAGCTGCTAATCGTGGCGTAAAAATAAGAATTATTGTAGATGATATTATGGTAGATGCTGATGTCGAAGATATTTTAACATTTAGTTCTCATGAAAACATTTCAATAAAAATTTATAATCCTGGAGTTAATTTAGGCAAAAACATCTTTCAAAAATTAGGAAAATTTACAACCGATTTTAAATCTGCCAACCAACGTATGCACAATAAAACTTTTATTGTAGACGACAAAGTCGCGATTACTGGTGGAAGAAACATTGCAGATGAATACTTTGATTATGACCATGAATATAATTTTAGAGATAGAGATATTCTTCTGTTAGGAAAAGAATCTGGTGAAATAAAAAAATCATTCAATGCCTTCTGGAATAGTTCACTGAGTCAAGATGTAAATTTAGTTCTTAAAGGCAACCAAAAAAAAAGCACTTTAAAAAATCGTTTTAAAAATCTTCATGAATACGCGTGCAACCCAAAGAATTTTTGGCCGCAAATAAGAGACCGAATCAAAAACTTACCGAAAGCATTTTCCGAAATTAAAAATTCTGGAGATCTTGTTTGGTTAGATGATGTACAATTTATATCTGATATCCCCGGTAAAAATAATCAAACAGAAAGCTTTACAGGGGGGGGGAAATCTACATCAGTTCTAATTAATTTAACTAAAAACGCAAAATCGTCTATAGACATTCAAACCCCTTATTTAATTACCACCGAATTAAGTCAGAAATTATTTAAAGATGCCATAGATCGAGGAGTTAAAATTAGAATATTAACCAACAGCTTGGCATCTACAGACAATGTCGAGGCTTTTAGCAGCTATCAATCTGATAGGCAAAAATTACTGAATACTGGAGTTAGAATTTTTGAATTTCGCCCAGATGCTGCCGAAAGAATGCAAATAATGACTGGAGAGTTACAAATAAAATTAAAACACAAACCTATCTTCGGTTTACATGCAAAATCCATGGTCATTGATGGAAAAATGACTGTAATTGGCACTTTTAATTTAGACCCAAGAAGTGCTAATTTAAACACAGAATGTATTATTATTGTTCCATCTGAAAAAATTTCTAAAGGAGTATTAAAAGGTATGGAAGAAGAGTTTAAACCAGAAAATTCGTGGGAAACAACACTAACCTTTAACCCAGATTCTAAAGTAGGAAAATACAAAAGGTTAAAAACTTGGACAAGGAAAATAATTCCTAAAAAAATACTATAATTTCATTTAAGAATAACACTTCATTTTTAACAATTCTTAACATAAAAAACTAATAATCAGCAATCATTATTCCTCTATTTATCCTTAAATTTGTGAGACTTTTAAAAGCACTTAATTCGGATGAAAAATATTTTTAATTCCCTCTATTCTACACGTTTAACGGCAATATTATTTATTCTTTTTGCTACAGCAATGGGGATCGCTACTTTTATAGAAAATGATTTTGGAACACAAACTTCTAAAGCACTAGTATACAATGCTTGGTGGTTTGAAGCTATTATGGGATTTTTTATAATCAACTTTTTTGGAAACATCTTTAGATATAGATTGTACAAAAAAGAAAAGTGGGCAGTTTTAATGTTTCATTTATCTTTTTTATTAATCATTCTTGGTGCAGCTGTAACAAGATATATAGGCTATGAAGGCATTATGTTAATTAATGAAGGGGAAACTACCAATCAATTTTTATCAGAAACTACCTTTGTTAATGTTATCGTTGATAACAATAAAGAACAAAAAAAAATTCATAAACCTATTTTATTATCTGCTTGGGGATCGAATTCTTGGTCTTTCTCTGATAATTTTAGAGAGAATGAGTATTCAGTTGAATTAGTGAAATATATTCCTTGGGCAGAGAAAAAATTAGTGGATGATGAAAATGGAGCTGAACATTTATTTTTAGTTGAATCCTCTAGCGGAAGTAGACATGAACATTACATAAAAGCGGGAACCGTTCAGAATATTCACAATGTTTTAGTTGGTTATGAAGCGAAAGATAATAATGCCTCTATCAATATTTTTAAAAGAAATGATTCTTTAAAAATTATGACTAAATCTGATGGTGATTTTCAGGTGATGGCAACAAGACAAACTGGAAAATTAATAAAAGATAGTATTCAAGATTTTAAATTACGCTCTCTTTATAATATTACTGGATTGCCTTTTGTAGTTCCTCAATATCCTACAAAAGGAACTATGAAAACTATAAGTGGACCTAAAGATGATAAAAAATTAGATATTATAGTGTTAGATGTTACTGCAAACAATGAAACTAAAAGAATTGAACTTTCTGGAGGAAAATTTAATAATGATAATTTTAAAGAATTAACCGTTGATGCTTTAAATTTCAGAATGTGGTATGGATCTAAAATTAAAGAAACTCCATTTCGTGTGAAGTTGAATGACTTTCAGTTAGAAAAATATCCAGGTTCAGAAAGTGCAGCTTCTTACTCCAGTGAAGTAAGTGTAATTGATACCAATGAAACTTTTGATTATCGTATTTTCATGAATCATATTTTAGATCATAAAGGCTATAAATTATTTCAGTCAAGTTATGATTTATCTGGCGAAAAAGAACAAACCCATTTATCTGTAAATCATGATTTCTGGGGAACTTTTATTACCTATTTAGGCTACTCCTTTTTATACATAGGTTTAATCTGTATTTTGTTTGCTAAAAACACCCGCTTTGATGATTTAAAAAATTCATTAAGAAAAATCAGAAAAAAGAAAATGACGATGTCTGTGATGCTTGCAGTGTTTTTATCTTCTTTTAGTTATGGTCAACATACTGATAACGATGTTCATGAGGAAGATAAAATCTCAAACCAACAAATAGATTCTATTTTAAAAGCTAATTTAGTTTCCTTAGAACACGCAGAAAGCTTTAATAAACTAATAATTCAAGATGCTGGAGGACGGATGAAGCCTGCACATACTTTTGCCTCAGAATTAGTAAGAAAAGTTAGTCAGACAGAAACTTTACATGGTATGCAACCAAGTCAGGTTTTGTTGTCAATTATAGAGAATTCAAGACTTTGGTATGAAGTACCTGCAATATATTTAGAGAAAAAAAATACAAAAATTAGAAAACAATTAGGTATTCCTGATACCACTAAATATGCAAGATTATCTGATTTTTTCACCCCTAGAGGTGAATATAAAATTAGAGAATTGGTCGCTGAAGCTCAAAAAAATAATATTAAAAATAATTATGAAAAAGATCTTATAAAAATTGACAGACGTTTAGGTTTACTATACAATGCAATTGGTGGTGGAATTTTAAAAATTTATCCAATACCTAACGATGAAAACAACAAATGGATTTCTCAACCAGAAACCACTTCAACGAAAGGTTTTATACCTGCAGATACCATTTTTGTGCAGAAGTCTTTACCGCTGTATGTGCAATTATTGCAAACTGCGAAAAAGACAAATGACTACTCGAAAGCAAATGATATTTTAAACGGTATTAAAAAATATCAAAAGAAATACGGAGCTGCCGTGTATCCTACAGATAAAAAAATAGCTTTAGAAATTGCTTACAATAAATACAATGTATTTACCAAATTAGTTCGCTACTATGGTTTGGCAAGTTTACTTTTAATTGGTTTTGTAATTGCTCAAATATTTATCACAAAAAAATGGCTTAATCGTGCTGTAAAAATCTTAATTGGTTTGGTTATTGGCTTATTTCTATTGCATACTGCTGGGTTAGTTAGTCGCTGGTACATAAGTGGAAACGCACCTTGGAGTAATGCTTATGAGTCTATAATTTATGTTGCTTGGACCACTATGCTTTTTGGTTTTTTCTTAGGAAGAAAATCTGCTTTAACAATAACGGCCACCACATTTATAACCGCTATTATATTATTTTTTGCAAGTCAAAATTGGCTAGATCCAGAAATCGCTAACTTACAACCTGTATTAAATTCTTGGTGGCTACTCGTGCATGTTTCTATCATTGTCGCCAGTTACGGCCCTCTAACTTTAGGGATGATTTTAGGAATTTTCTCTCTCTTTTTAATTCTTTTCACGAATGAAAAGAACAAAAAGAAAATGGATTTGAACATCAAAGAGATTACCATTATTAATGAAATGGCCGTTACTGTTGGTTTAATCATGTTAACTATCGGAAACTTTTTAGGTGGAATGTGGGCCAATGAAAGTTGGGGACGCTATTGGGGATGGGATCCAAAAGAAACTTGGGCTTTAATTTCTATTATGATTTATGCTTTTGTTTTACATATGCGTTTAATTCCTGGTTTAAGAGGAAGATATACTTTTAATTTATGGACAATCATTGCTTATTTTTCTATTATGATGACCTATTTTGGAGTGAATTTTTACTTGTCTGGCTTGCATTCTTACGCAAGTGGTGATCAAGTAATTACACCAACTTCTGTGTATTATTCTATTGGATTTGTGGCCGTATTAGGCACTTTATCTTGGTTTAAGTACAAAAAATATTACAAGAAGTAAATCGTTACATTTTTAAGAGAAAAATGTATTTTTGCTTTTTAATGAAAAACAAATAACATCTAGACTTTACTCGAGATGGCAAAAAAAAAGAATAATTACATATGTTTAATAAAAATATAAAATTAATTTTAGCTGGTTTAATTACAACCTGGTCGGTATACCAATTGAGCCAAGGAAACATTTTGAATGGAATTTCTATCTTATTATTGGCTGGAATTTTTGTTTTCCTTTATTTTAAGAATGAATTCATTTTACTAGCATTTTTACAATTGCGTAAACAAAATTTCCCTGGAGCCCAAAAATGGTTAAGCTACATCAAAAATCCAGAAACTGCTTTAATAACTAAGCAACAAGGCTACTATAACTATTTACAAGGAATTATGTTAAGCCAAACAAACATAACGCAAGCCGAAAAATTTTTACGAAAAGCCGTAAAATTAGGTTTAGCTATGAATCATGATTTAGCCATGGCTAAACTGCAGTTAGCAGGAATTGCGATGACTAAAAGACGTAAACGTGAAGCAACTAATTTAATGGCTGAAGCTAAAAAACTAGACAAACACGGTATGTTAAAAGAACAAATGCAAATGATGAAACAGCAGATGAAAAAAATCTAGAACTTCGTTATTTTCTGATATCATAAAAAATCCGCTAAAAGCGGATTTTTTATTTGTAGAGATTTATCTAATTTAACTTGGCATAACTTTAACCGTATAACTAATTTTTATTTCAACTTGGTTAAAGTTAAATCTTCATTATACTGCACTATAAACAATCCCTGATTAGCAGTATTACTATCTCTGTAATCAAATTTTGTTTCTATTCTCGAAGATGCTCCTTGATTAAACGTTGTTTTTAAATCGTTTCCCGATGCTAATCTTATTAATATATCATATGTAACATCAAATCCTTTAGTTGCATAGAAAGAAGGCAATGCTTTGTTCTTTTCTAAATATTGCTTTCTAAAAATACTTGCGCCCAAAGAACTTTCATCAATAAACTCCTCACTTACATATGTAAAACCAACCTTCGCTAATTTTCTGTTATCAATCTTGTCATATACCTGGGCTTTATCAAAAGTAAACACCTTAGCCGTGGTTTCCTCTGGCAGACTTATTAAACTATTAATAGCATCTGCAACAATTACATTGTTATCTGTTGCCAAAATAACCCAGTTATTTGAATTTGGTTTTAGGATTTCTAAGAATCTAGACTTTTCGATATATCCATTATCCGGACTTAAGATACTTACACTATTAATAGAATCTTCACGCTCTAATGAAGATTTTAAAAGTCTACTAGTTTGTAAGTTTTCAAATTTATCGTCACTCACAACAATAATATTTCCTAAACCAAAATTATCTTTAATATACCTTTCTAATTCCTCTCTAAAAACACTTTTTTCTGGGGAAGTTTTTATAATATTAGATAAAGAAAAACCTGACTGATTGTTAGAATATACAGGAAAAATAACGGGTATATTTACGCTACTTGCTACCATTTCGACTTCTTCTGAATATAATGGACCAATTATAGCGTGATTACTGCTTAAGTCTTTATTCAAAATAATACTTCTAATACTGTCCGATCTTCTGTTTCCAGTATCGAAAACATTTAATTCTATCTCTAAACCTTTTTTTCTTAATGAGTCTATAGCAATTTCTGCCCCCATATAAAAGTCGGTTGCAATGTTTACTAAAGTTGCATTTTTAGTAAAAATCTGTTGCGGAGTAATGGTATCATTATTATAATTACTCGTTCTAAAGGGCAATAATAATGCTATCTTTAAAGCTGTTTCTGGTTGAATATAATCATCATAAAAAACTTCCTCTAAAATTAAATTTACCGGTATTTCTTTAATTTTTATAATTTGTCCAACTTTTAAGCCATCCTTCAGCGCTGGATTTAAAATTAATAATTCTTCTCTAGTAACATTAAAGTTATTTTTAAAACTGTAAAAAGTATCTCCTTTTTGTACCTCATAAACAATAAACTTTTCTTTTAATTCTTCTAAAAGCTTCGCTTTTTCATCTACAATATCGTCTTCATTTGGTGAAACCTTAAAAACATCTTTTGGTTTATCTTTTATTATGTTTTTATAATTACTCAAGTTTTTTTCTGGTACAACAATAAAAGAATCTGTTTTAAGATCACTTGCTACATCTGGATTTAAACGCAATAAATCTTCCGTTTTCATATTCAAATTAGCAGCAATAAAGCTTATCGTTTCACCCTTTTTAACTTTATACTGAATGTATTTTTTTTGTTGACCACAAGAAACTGTGAAAGTTAAGATACACAGAAAAATAAAAAACTTTAAATGCTTCATATATGTTATTCCCATTCTATAGTTGCAGGTGGTTTAGAGCTAATATCATACACAACTCTATTTACGCCTTTTACTTGATTTATTATTTTGTTTGATATTTTTTGCAAAAATTTATATGGTAAATCTACCCAATCTGCCGTCATTCCATCTGTACTCTCTACAGCTCTTAAAGCGACTACCTTTTCATACGTTCTTTCATCACCCATAACTCCAACAGAGTTTACTGGTAATAACATAGCACCCGCTTGCCATACTTTATCGTACAAGCCATCTTCTTTTAATCCATTGATAAAAATAGCGTCTACCTCTTGCAAAATACGAACTTTTTCTGCAGTAATATCTCCTAAAATCCTGATTCCCAATCCTGGACCAGGAAAAGGATGACGTCCTAATAATTCAGGGTCAATTCCCATAGATGCTCCTACTCTTCTTACTTCATCTTTAAAAATCATTCTTAAAGGTTCCACAATTTTCAACTTCATATAATCTGGCAAACCTCCAACATTATGATGACTTTTTATCGTCGCTGATGGACCTCCGTTGACAGAAACAGATTCAATTACATCCGGATAAATAGTTCCTTGCGCTAACCAATTTACATCCTTAATTTTATGAGCTTCATCGTCAAAAACTTCAATAAAAGCATTCCCAATTGCTTTTCTTTTTTTCTCAGGATCTGTGAGACCTTCTAATGCTTTCAAAAAACGTACGGATGCATCTACACCTTTAACGTTTAATCCCATGCCTTCGTACCTCGCTAATACTGTTTCGAACTCATTTTTTCGTAAAAGTCCATTATTCACAAAAATACAATATAGGTTTTTACCAATTGCTTTGTTCAATAAAACTGCCGCTACAGACGAGTCTACACCTCCTGAAAGTCCTAAAACTACTTTATCATCCCCAACTTTTTCTTTAATCGCTGCCACTGTGCTTTCTACAAAAGAATCTGGCGTCCAAGTTTGTGCAACACCTGCAATTTTAACTAAAAAGTTTTCTAATAACTGCTTTCCGTCTTTCGAATGATATACTTCTGGATGAAATTGAATAGCGAATGTTTCTTCACCATCAATTCTAAAAGCAGCATTTTCTACGTCTTTTGTACTCGCTAATAAAACGCCATTTGTTGGTAAATCTTTAATCGTGTCTGAGTGACTCATCCAAACTTGGCTTTCTTCAGAAATATTCTGAAAGAAAGTTTCCTCACTTTTTATAAATGATAAATTTGCTCTTCCGTATTCTCTTGTATTTGAAGGTGCTACTTTTCCACCAGCAAAATGTGCTAAATATTGTGCTCCATAACAAACGGCTAACAAAGGTTTTTTACCTCTAATTACTGATAAATCTGGATGTAAGACATTTTCTCCTCTTACAGAATTTGGGCTTCCTGATAAGATTACAGCTTTAAAACTCTCTAAATCCTTTGGTGGGTGGTTATATGGATGAATTTCACAATAAATATTTAATTCCCTGACTCTTCTTGCAATTAATTGAGTGTATTGCGATCCAAAATCTAATATAAGTACGTTGTGTTGTTGCATGCGCAAAAATACTATTTCAGATTAAATTTTAAATACTGAAATTGATATTTTTTAAGATAAATTTTAAATTATTGAAATCTACTATAATTTTCAAAAAACTTATTTAAACACTTTATTGATTTCTAAACTTAAAAATACTAATACCTATATACAATTGCATTGATATTCATGCCTGCTCCAACGGAAGCTAACATGATTACATCTCCTTTAAGTATCTGTTGATTTTCAATTTTCCCTTTTAAAACCAAGTCCAATAAAGTTGGTACCGTAGCCACAGAGCTGTTTCCTAATTTATGAATACTCATAGGCATTACCCCTTCTGGGACTTGTTTTTTATACAACCTATAAAACCGTTTTATAATCGCTTCATCCATTTTTTCATTGGCTTGATGAATCAGTATTTTCTTGACATCATCAATTTCAAGACCACTTTTTTCTAAAGCAGCTTTCATTGCAGCCGGAACATTTGTAATTGCGAATTCATAAATTTTACGTCCAAACATTTTTATATAACGTATATTTTGGTTTTCATCTTGCTTATAAGACCCTCCATAATGTAAAAAATATGCTTCATCTTTTGCAAAAGTTTGCGTTGCATGACTTAAAATTCCTGCATCTGATTCCTCCGTGTTTTCTACAATACAAGCTCCTGCTCCATCACTATAAATCATTGAGTCTCGATCATACTCGTCTATAACTCTTGATAAAGTTTCTGCACCAATAACCAAACACTTTTTAGCAATGCCAGATTTAATAAAAGCTTGCGCTTGAATAACACCTTCTATCCATCCAGGGCATCCAAATAGAATATCGTAAGCAACACAATTAGGATTCTCAATTTTTAATTTATACTTTACCCGTGTTGCTATACTCGGCAACATATCTCCTTGAATAGTTCCTTGCTTTATATCACCAAAATTATGTGCTACAATAATATAATCTAATTCTTCTTTATTTATGTTCGCATCTTCTATTGCTTTTTGGGCTGCAAAAAAGGCTAAATCTGAAGTTGTGTATTCATCTTTTGCGTATCGTCTTTCTGAAATACCCGTAATTGCTTTGAATTTTTCGATAATAACAGTATTATTAGCTGAAAAGCTAGAACCATCGTTATTTAAAAATTCATCTTCTAAAAAATCTGCATTCTCTTTTATTAAAGATGGAATAAAAGTTCCTGTGCCAGTAATTTTTGATGCGATCATTTTTTCTAATTATCAATTTTTTTAAAATTACGGAGTTTAATTATCAAAAAAAAAGTAAATTCTTTAAAAAAACGAAATCCAACCGATTAGACCACTTTGATTTATGCTACTACAAATTGATCTTCAACTGCATAACTGCCGCAATAGATAGCACAGTAGACTTCCTTTTGATAGAATTATCACCGAAATAAAAGGGCTCAATTGTTTCAAAAAAATACGATATCCAAATGGTAAAATGTTCTTTTTAAGAATAGATAAATATGTTTTTATGAAGGTGTTTTTACATCAAATTATGCCGACATACATGCGTTTCTAAAATAAGATCATTTCAAAAACCTGTTATACATTCTAAATAATATTGTAATTGATTTTAGTAAAAATGACTTGAAAGAAAGAAACCATTTTTTAAGCAATCATAAAATTTAGTAATAAAACGCTTGATGTCCTCTATTGAAGAAATATCTCCTTTCATATTTTAAAAGTAAAACCTTTCACTTGTAAATTATGATTTACAAATAAGAACTATCAAAAGAAAAAGGCAATAAAGAAAGTAATGATTCTGTTTTTACAATCTCCCCAACTTCGCCCATAAACAAGACTTCAAAAGGTTGTTTTTGTTTGATCTCATATTCTGATAATGATTGTCGACAAGCTCCACAAGGGCCTACAGGCTTATCCACTTTATTAATTGATGAACTTGCAGTAATGACTAATTTTATAATTTTCACATCAGGAAACTCGGAACCAGCTTTCCAAATAGCTACACGCTCTGCGCACATTCCCGAGGGGTAAGCAGCATTTTCTTGATTGTTTCCTAGAATAATTTGGTTATTTTCTAATAACAAAGCTGCACCAACTTTAAACTTAGAATAAGGTGCATATGCCTTTTCTCTTGCTTCTACGGCTTTATCCATTAACATTTTATCTTCTGAAGAAAGTTCTGATACATCATTAAAAACAATTACTGATGTTGATATTTCAATTTTTTTCATAAATAACAGCGTAAAAAAAAGCAGCCTTTTTTGACTGCTCTGAATATGGTAAACTTACTAAAAATTTATCAATTTTAATAATCATTATAGATTTCTCCTAAATCAAAAGATAAAGAAAAACGCAATGAATTTTCTAATGGATTATTTACATCCGAAGAATTAATTAAATAAGATAAGTCTATATTTAAAGAGTTGGTTTTAAAACCACCACCTAACGTAAAATACTGTCTATTTCCTTTGTCTTCACTTTCATGAAAATACCCTCCTCTTAAAGCAAAAGCATCGTTATACAAATATTCGGCACCTAAAGCATAAGTAAATTCTTTTAACTCTTCACTAAATCCTCCTGGAGCATCGCCAAAAGAACTAAACATCCCTTGAATCCAACCTATATTTTCATCATCTTTTCCACTAACAATATTCCCATCACCATCCCTAATTGGTGGAGTTGGTACTAATAATTTTGTAAATTCAATGGTTGTGGAAATAGTATTATAATCGTCTAAGATAAAATCAAAACCACCTCCCAGCTTTAAATTTGTTGGTATAAAATCTTCTTGACCAGGAACATAAGAAACTTTTGGACCGATGTTAGAAATATTAAATCCGATTCTATAACGCCCATTAAAATTACCATAATTTTCTTCAAAAGACTGATAGTATCCCGAAACATCAACTGCAAAAGAATTGATCGGTTGTAAGTTATTTCCTTGAGTTCCGTTAAATGCTAAATTTGACCGTATATATTTTAAAGAAACTCCCATAGAAAAGGTTTCACTTAATTTTAAAGCATAAGAACCTGTTGCAACCAATTCATTTGGGTTTATTGTTCCATTGGGATTTCCTTGGTCGTCTGTTAAGTCGATTTGACCTAAAGAAAAATATTTAAAATCTGCACCCCAAGCTGAATTTTCACTAAACCTATTAATGTAGGAACCACTTCCTATAAAAATATCGTCTGTTAAATTACGTAACCAAGGCGAATAAGTAAGTCCTGTTTTTATTTGCCTAGAACTAAACACCATTTTTGCTGGATTGTGAAATAAAGAAAAAGCATCTGCTGTTGTTGCAACACCCATATCTCCCATACCACCCGCTCTAGCATCGGGTACAATTAATAAAAAAGGGGTTGCAGTTGTAATTCCTCCCGTTTGTTGTGTATCGGTTTGAGCGTTTATTTTTAAACTTACTAAAGCACATAGTGCAATAAAAAATCCTATTTTTCTCATTTTCTGTTTTTCTCGTTAGTTTCGTTCTTTTAGCAAATATCTAATTTTTATTGGAGTATTACTAATTTTTCATACTTCTCTGACACTAGATTACTTGCCACTGATTTTACTCTTAATTTATAAATGTATACTCCTTTTCCTATTTTATTGCCAAAATCATCTAAACCATTCCAAATAATGTTTCTTGATAAATTACCTGTAGTTTGAACATTTTGATTAATGGTTTTAACCAACTTCCCAGAAACTGTAAAAACCTGAACAGAAACCTCTAAAGGCTCATTTGGCTTATTATGGTTGAACCAAAACTCTGTATAATTAACAAAAGGATTTGGATAATTCAACACATTTTCTAAATTTAAAATGGCATCACTCACAACCACAAAGTTCAACGTGCTTTCTGATGAGTTATTGTAAGTATCCCAAACTTTTAATTTTAAAGTATGTGGACCCACTTTTAAATCTCTTAGCCGATACGTAACTTTTCCTTTAGAAAAATCATTTAATTCTGTTTGGTAAAAATCATTTAAAATAATTGGGTTTGAGGTATCTCCATCTAAAACACCAACTATATCATGATCTACAGCGGTTATAGAAGTATTGATTCCGCTAGCATCAGACAAAACAGCAATTAAATTGGGTGATGCATTTGTGTTGCCTCCATCCATGAAAGATTCATCGTTCATGAATAATTTTATTTCTGGCCCCACAGTATCTTCTGGGGCGTTTTCATTAATACCGCCAACAAACACCTCAAAATTAGAACCTGCTTTATCTATTTCGCCATTTTCTGCGTAAAAACTTATTTTTCCTTGTCCGTACGCAACTTTAATATCTTTAGGCACAATAAAATCGAAACTAAAAACACCATTTTTTACAGTAGATTTACCTCTAAACAACTTACTATCTTGGGAATCAAAAGACATTTTAACTCCAAATCCGTCATTATCTAAGGTTGTTTTTTTTATTATTTTATCAAAAACGGTGGTAGAAAGTGTGCCGTTAAAATTGGTTAAAACGGCATCTAATTCATCCGTAACAATACCTTCAAACTTTACTTTTGACAATGCTCTTATTGTGTCTAACCCTTCTGTAATAGGCACATCATTCATTTTTGTGATGCGAATATCTGTTTTTGGAGCCGCTAGTTTCATAGCAGGATCTCCGAAGGAAAAGATAAAGAATTTTTGATTACTAGAAACAAACGAGTTTTTAGTCGCCATTAAAGCTTCTGAAATTGTTAAATTTTCATCATTAAAGGATAATACTTTTTTAATTAACTCTTCGTTAAAACGCTGACCTTGATAAATGTACACCTCTCTAGCCGTCGTAATCATACTTGCTGCACCACCTGTTGCATTTTTTAAAGTAAGCTCACCGGCTGTAATCTATTCGGGTTGTCGAATCTAGAGAAGTCGCAGGTAACCGTGATTAAAAGCGGCAAGCTATTAGGATTGTTAAACCCTTGAATTTGAGGAACGGTTAAAATTCTTTCTGATGCAAAGCCACTTTCTCCTCCATGCCCAAAATAATCAAATACTAAAGTTCCTTTTTCAATGGCATTTGTAATTGCTTTGTTTACATCCGGATACCGTTCTCCACCAGAAGAGTTCTGTTGCACGTATGCGTCTACATAAATTTGATTGACATTAAAAATGGGCTTTTTTTCTTTTATAGATTCCGCGATCTTTTTGACTGCTAGTTCAAGAACTTCTTCACCTGTTTTATCAATATCATCTGCTAATAACGTTATAGTGTTTCGCCAATCTCCAATGGAGTTTTTACTGTAATAACTTAAAATTTTATCTACGACAACGGTTGCTTCAGAAATCGTAGAAATGGGAATTCTACTGGAAGCAACATCAATCGTATGAGATTTTGCCATCGTACCTTCATTGTCCTCTAACATAACAAAATAGTCATCTGTAACCCATGATTCTGCTAAGTTGAAACTACGGGTTGCTAATTTTACAGGAACGATATTATTGTTTCCTTGAATTCTATCCTTGTAATCATAAGAAGCATCCCCAAAAAAACAAACATATTTTAGTTCTGTTTCTTTGGATGAATTTGTGATATATACGTGCTTTAGAAAATCTCGAATCCCTGTAATGTCTTTTGATCCCGAAGAAAACTCGTTATAAATTTCATCTAACAAAACAACTTTAGTCGTTAAATTTGAGTTCGTTTGATGATAATCTGCCAATCTTTGCGCTTGTACAGAAAGTTCAGAATTTGTAATTACAATATAATTAATGTCTTTTAAAGCGTGTAAATTTTGGTTTTTCACTTTAGAATCTTGCGCTGTCTCTGGTCTGTAAAAATCGGAATCATCTAAAATTATATATTCTCGCAAAGCACCTGCATTGTCTTTAAAGGTGAAATTATTTGCAGTACTCTCATTGGTAATTATTTTCGGAGCAATAGGATTCGTTACATCCCAAACTTGAAAAGCAGCACTACCATTCGCTATTTGATACTCTACAGTACCTGCTGTATTTGCTTGTTCAAAACTTCTGAATGAAAACTGAAAATCGGTAAATTTTAATTGTTTTTTTCCAACAATTTCTATGTAGTCTAAAAACGCGTTTGCAGAAGGGTTTCCGTTGTTATTATAGGTAATAGATATATCTATATTATCAGCACTATTTGCAACATTACCGCTTTTCTCCACTGTTTCTGCCTTTGTTAAAGATTTTGAACTTATTGCTGCATAATTCATGGAATACAAATCTTGACCGTTCAATGTAACATCCATAAAAGATGAAACCACAGAATTACACACCCCTCTTACTGTTATATTTATGTTCTCGTTTGGCACTGCATTCGGAAAAGGGATTTTAAAATTTTGTGTATTTTCTATATTAAAATCTTCTTTAAAAAACCATTGTGTGCCCACGGCATACATGCTTTTTTCCTCTTTTTCATAAAAAACATAATCATCAAAAATGTTTATCGGTGTGTCTGGGCTACTTGTAACTGCTGTTTTTTGACCAATTCTTTTACCATCCGCATTATTTACAGTAATAAAATAATAACCTTTGTCAGAATAAATATTTTGCCTGTGTTTTATCGCATTATTCGCTGTGTTTATCTCCCAATCATGAGGGCCTTTTGCGTAAAAAAGGATGTAATCATTATTGTCAAAAGAACCATCATTTTCGCCAGCTACGTAAATGGCATTTTCTTGTAAATCCTCATATCTAAATTCGCTATTTGCAGCAGGTAAAAGTTGCCCCCCATTTCCGTAAACATGCAATTTCTTAGGATTTAATCCACTTGTAGAAACACCTATTTGCTGTAATAAGCTTTTATCAATTTTAAAAACACCCGTTGTATCTATTGAGAATTTAAACCATGCACCCTCTGATAACACAGAAGTAGTAACTTGAGAAAGGCTAACCTGTATTAAAAATCCACAAAAAAGAAGTAATAACTGTTTTTTCATATGAGTAATCAAATAACGCAAATAATTATTAGATATTTTAATGCAAAGAAAGATAAATTATACTAAAGTAAAAAAGCAATCGTTAATAACAATAGGTGGAAAAAATGATGCGTTAATTTTCATAAATTACTTGTAAGAAATAATATTTATTGTAAATTGCATAACTATAAAAAAACCTCTCAATTTTTAAATTAGGAAATGAAAAACATATTTAAAATAACTTTAGTAGTGTTAACCGCACTGCTTTTATTTAATTGTAAAAGTTCTAATAATAGTAACAATAAATCTAGACTTACCGGTTTACCTTTTAATGATGCTAGATATGGTAACTTTATCAAAGGAAAATTTGATGCTGGCCAAAAACCACCTTTGGGAATGGTTGCAGTAGAAGGAGGTTCTTTTACAATGGGTCAAGTTCAAGATGATGTAATGTTTGATTGGAATACAACTCCTAAAAAACTGCATGTTCGTTCGTTTTTTATGGATGAAGCAGAAGTTACAAACTCAGAATATTTTTTATATGTACAATATATGAAGAATGTTTTTCCACCTTCAGAAGAAAATTACAAGCATATTTACAATTCTATTCTCCCGGACACTTTGGTATGGAGAAAAAGTTTAGGAAATACAGATCTTTTATCAGAAAACTATTTCCGTAATCCAGCCTATTCTGATTATCCAGTAGTTGGTGTTAGCTGGTCGCAAGCGAATGAATATTGCAAATGGCGAACCAATGCTGTAAATTTAAAAATATTAATTGACAAAGGACATCTCAAAAACATTTTTGAAACAGACACCGTCAGTAACTTTTTTGATACCGATGTTTTTTTAGCTGATGATTCTCAATTATTTGACGGAGATACCACTGTATATAAAAGAGGTGTAGGAAGAACTTTAAGAAAAAAAGGAGACCCAAAATTAAGTAGAGATGATTTTCAAGGAAGAAAAATTTCACAAGCTGATGGTATTTTAACGCAACGATTTAGATTACCTACAGAAGCTGAATGGGAATTTGCTGCGAAGGCAAACGTAGAAAATAGAGAATACAACAATATTAGAGGAAGAAAAAAATATGCTTGGAATGGAAAATATTCTAGATCTACAGCCAAAAGAACTAGAGGAGATCAGTTAGCAAACTTTAAACAAGGTGAAGGTCAATACAGCGGTTTATCTGGCTGGAGTTCTGATGGTGCTGATATTCCAAACAAAATAAAATCGTACCCACCAAATGGTTTTGGGTTGTATGACATGTCTGGTAATGTAGCTGAATGGGTGTCGGATGTTTATAGACCTATAATTGATAATGGAGCTAATGATTTCAATTATTTTAGAGGAAATATATTCACTAAAAAAATGATTGACAAAGAAGGTAATGTTGTAATTGCGTCAAATAATGCTAGTGAAATAGCAGAATACAAGACTTTACCTAATGGAAAAATAGTTCCTATACAATTACCAGGAACCATTAAATACGAGCCAATTACAAAAGATGATACGACTTTAAGAAGAAATTTTACAGCTGCTAACAATACTAATATTGGTGATGGAGACTTAAACTCCTCACGCTTTTATGAGGAAGATGCTAATGAATTTGCATCAAAGCCTCGTATGTATAACTCACCTACAGCACCAGAGAGAACAATAGATTCTGATACAGGGCAAGTTGATGTCACCATTGATGAGAAAACACGTACTACGTTAATTAGTGATAACACGAGAGTTTATAAAGGTGGGGCTTGGTCCGATAGAGAATATTGGCTAGACCCAGCACAAAGAAGATATTTACCAGAGTATATGGCAACAAGCTTTATTGGTTTTAGATGTGTATCTGACAAATTGGGGCCAATGACAAACGGTAAAAGAAAAGCAAGAAACCCAAGTAGATAAAATATACTTATTAAAATTTAAGCCTCATTATTATAAAATATAGTGAGGTTTTTTTTTATATTTAAAAAATGAAAATAGCCAGCCTATATAAATTATATCGTCAATATTTTCTTGTAGATACAGACACAAGAAATATTCGAAAAAACACACTTTTTTTCGCTTTAAAAGGGGCAAATTTTAACGGAAATAAATTTGCAGAAGAAGCACTAAAACTAGGAGCTAGTTTCGCTATTGTTGATGAAAAAGTATACCAAACAAAAGAGCATATTATTTTAGTTGACAATGTTTTAAAAACATTACAAAAGCTGGCGAATTACCATAGAAGACAATTAAACATCCCCATAATTGCTTTAACGGGTAGTAATGGTAAAACAACCACAAAAGAATTAATTCATGTTGTGCTCAGTAAAAAATATAATACGCAAGCGACAAAAGGAAATTTAAACAATCATATAGGGGTACCCTTAACACTGCTTTCTATGACGGATAAAACTGAATTAGGCATTGTAGAAATGGGTGCGAATCATCAAAAAGAAATAGCTTTCTTATGTACTATTTGTGAACCTGATTTTGGTTACATTACTAATTTTGGAAAAGCACATTTAGAGGGTTTTGGAGGGATAGAAGGTGTAATTAGAGGAAAAAGCGAGCTGTATACTTTTTTGCAAGAACAAAACAAAATTGCTTTTGTAAATCCTGATGATGAAATTCAAATTGAAAAAACAAAGGCAATACAAACTGTCAATTTTAAGGTTGCTGAATTAAAGTTTTTAGAGGTAAATCCGTTTGTGAAGTTTTCTTATAAAGAGAAGTGTATACAAAGCAAGTTAATTGGGTCCTATAATTATCCAAACCTGGTTGCTGCAATAACCATTGGTACCTATTTTAACGTTTCTGAAGAAGCTATTATAGAAGCTATAGAAAGTTATGTGCCTAAAAATAACCGTTCACAAATTATAGTAACAAAAAAGTATAAAATTATTCTAGATGCTTACAATGCGAACCCTTCTAGCATGAAAGTGGCTTTAGAAAATTTTGCTGCTATAAACCCCGAAAAAAGCCTTGTTATTTTGGGAGATATGTTTGAATTAGGTACTGAAAGTTCGCCAGAACATCAGGCAATTGTTGATTTAGCAGCTTCCTTCAACTTTGATAACACCTTTTTGGTTGGTGAAAATTTTCATCAAACCAAGACTAAAAAGCATCAATTTAAAAAATATGAGCATTTGGAAACCTATCTCAAAAAAAACACGATAACACAGCAATCCATTTTAATTAAAGGTTCTAGAGGAATGCGTTTAGAAAGAGTTTTAGATATTATTAATTAAAACGACTAGCATTTCAATTACCAGTACTATATTGTGTCAGGGAGCGTACAATTACCGTTCACCTATTGCTTAACTTTCTTTACTAAATACATACAACTATTTAATTGATGTTGTTTTTATGATATTCTAACAATTTATCAATCGGTCTTTGAATCACATCTGTAACTTTTAGATTGTTTTTTTCTGCAATTTCTTCAAGAATGTCTCTAAAGTAATGCGCTATAGACCCTATGAAATAGATGGGCGTTTCAACCGTTTTGTTGAAAGGTAAAATTCTATATTTAAAAAACTCTTGAAATCCGTGTGTGATAATTCCTTTAATGTAGCCATTGTCTTTAAAATCGAACATAAATTTTGCAAAAGAAGCTAAATACATATTAGGGTTTGGCACTCTGTACAAGTTTTTCTTAATCTCATCTGCGTCTAAATTAAACTCTTTTTTAAATTTTTGGGCAATCTCTAAAGGCATTTGATTGTAGAAATAATCTATAAGCAACCTTTTACCGAAGTAATTACCACTCGCTTCATCCATTAAAATGTAGCCTAAAGAAGGCACTAACATTTTCATGTGTTTACCATCAAAATAACAGCTATTAGAACCTGTACCTAGAATACAAACAATAGCTGGTTTTTTACCAGAGGCAGCATACACCGCAGCTAACATATCTTCAGAAATCATAATCTTCGCATTTACAAAGATAGATGCTAAGATTTTTTTTAAAATTTCAATTGGCTTTGGAGTTCCACAACCTGCACCATAAAAATGAATTTCTTCAACATCATCTTTAACCTTAATCAATTGAAACATGTTGATAATTCTGTTGTGCAATTCTTTTTCAGGAACAATAGCAGGATTTAGACCTAGAGTTCTTACTCTAAATTCTTCCTTTTTTTCCTTATTTATAGCTATCCAATCCGCCTTTGTGGATCCACCGTCTGCGATTAAAATCATACCTCTTTTTTGTTCAAATATATTACAACTAAAATTACTATACAATAGCTATGAAAACTTCAATCGTTTTCGCGTAAAAAATTTAAAATTCTAGCGATATCTTTTGATGAAATAATGTAAATTACCCCTATATCTATAGTGCGAAACACATACCATAGATGTCTCAATACCTATTTTCACGCCTGCATTAAGTGCAGATACGGTTACCTTGCGATCAAACTAATATTATAGAAAACATTATACCTAAAATTGACAACGGATTAAGAATGAAAATTTTAAATTTGCATAAAAACTATTAAATGTTATTTTTTAAGAAAAATAAAATTCCTTTAAATGATTTTTTTTCTGAAGGATTTGTAGATATCCATTCACATTTACTTCCAGGAATTGATGATGGTGCCAAAAATTTGGATACTTCAATAGCATTGATTCAGAAAATGTCTTCTTACGGAATTAAAAATTTTATAACGACACCGCATGTCTTAGGCGATGTGTATCCAAATACTCCTGAAATAATTAAAAGTAAACTAAAAAAGGTTAAAGCAGCATTGCAGAAAAGAGGTATTACTGACATTTCAATTGATGCAGCTGCGGAATACATGCTGGATGAACAATTTTCTGAATACTTAGATAACGATGCTATTCTCCCTTTAAAAGACCAGTATATTCTTGTAGAAATGTCTTATTTTAATGCTCCTATAAACTTATATGAACTATTATTTAAAATTCAATTAAAAGGCTATAAACCTGTATTGGCACATCCTGAACGTTATATTTTTTACCACAACGATTTTAACCATTATTATAAATTAAAAAAAGCGGGGTGTTTATTTCAATTAAATTTATTGTCTTTAACCGATCACTATGGTAAACACATACAAAAAACGGCAGAAAAACTTTTAAAAGAAAACGTATATGATTTTGTAGGAACCGATGTACATCACGAAAACCATCTACTATTACTCCAAAAAATCAGTACCTCAAAAAATTTAAAAAAATTAGAACCTTTATTATTGAATAATACGAAATTTTTAAAATAAGCCGTGAATTAACTCATTGAGTTTATTGAAATATGTCTTAAAGAAAAATTAACCTTTGATAATAAAATATCTTTTTACCAATAGCAAGAGACATTGCCATTGCCGAGATACATATAGGATCAAAAATATACAAGTTACATGTAACAAGAAATTCTTCTTTTTTCAACAAATAATTGGCATTTTTATTACATAAAAAAAAGGAAGCTTACTGCTTCCTTTTTTTTCTACTATTTAAATATTCTTTTGAACCAGGGTTTTTTACGCTGTTCTAAGTACTCATTCCCATACCCATAGCCATAACCATAGCCATAACCATAGCCATAACCATAACCTTTAGTAACGTCTGTATCGTTTAGAACAATCGCCATATTGGGTAATTTTTTCTCGGCATATAACGTTTGTGCTACTGTTAACATACCCTTATCTGAATAATTAGCCCTTGAAACATATAAAGTCATATCTCCGTATTTAGACAATAATAACGTGTCTGTAACTAAGTTAATAGGCGCAGTATCTATAATGATGTAATCATAATCCTTTTTAACTTCGTTCATTAATATATTAACCTTTGGGTGTAAAAGTAATTCAGAAGGATTTGGAGGAATCACACCGGAAGAAATTATATCTAGCCCTTTTATTTCTGGAACTGAAAACTTAAGATCATTTATATTCAATTTATTATTTGTAATATAGTTTGTAATCCCAGTTCTTTCTGATATTCCTAAATATTTAATTAATTTAGGTGCTCTTAAATCCAACCCAATTAACAACACTTTTTTATTTGCTAAAGAAAGCGCTGCTGCTATATTAATAGCTACAAACGACTTCCCTTCACCACTTGTTGTTGATGTTACAAAAATAGCTTTACCTACCTCTTGCTCTTTCGTTGGCAACATAAAATCTAAATTCGTCCGTATCAATCTAAAAGCCTCGGCAATGCCCGTTCTTGAATCGTTGCTTATCACTACTCTCGAATCCAATTTAGAATGCGGGATATCTCCTAAAAAAGGAACCGTTGTTAACGCTTCAATATCTTTTCTAGAATGTATCTTCGTATCTAATAAATTCTTTATAAATATGACTCCAAACGGCACCATCAACCCTAAAAGCAACCCTCCTAAATAGACCATCCTTCCATTTAGATTAATTGGACTATTAGAACCGTAAGCCACATCTATAATTTTTGCATTGGCCACAGCAATTGCTAATGAAATCGAAGTTTCTTCTTTTTTCGTTAATAAATAAGAATAAAGATTAGATATAATTTCTTGTTGTCTTGCAATGTCTATAAATTCTCTTTCAATAACTGGTATTGTAGCTTGTTTTGAACTTATTTCCTGTTTTTCGTTTTTAAGTCGATCGTATTGTACCTGAAGAGAATTTGTATGGATTTTTAAATTTTGTTTTAAGTTTAACTTGATGTTAACAATCTGTTTTTGAAGCGCTATCAATTGAGGGTTTTTCTCACCAGCATTTGAAAGCAACCTATCTCTGCTCATTATTAGTTGATTATAATTCACAATAGCTGTAGAGATACTAGCATTAGAAAAACCTAAATTTGTTGGCAAGAGTTCCTCTTTCGAAGACTGATTGCCAATGCTTTTTTTAATCCAATCAGAAAACCTTATTTCTGTTTCTAAAGATTGTAACTCTGAATTATTCGTAGCTAAACTTTCTAATATAGATGCCCCACCACTAGAAATTCCTGCAAAACCCGTTTTTGCTTTAAAATCTTTAATACTGTCTTGTAAAACAGCAAGTTCTTTACCGACACTTTGCAAACGGTTGTCTATAAAAGTTTTCGTTTTACGCGAGACTTCATTTTTATCATTAACAGCATCCAGATTATATTGCTTTACGAGTTCATTTAAAAAATCTTTCGCTTTTTCTGTGCGTGCATCAGTTATAGATAATTTAATTACAGAAGTATTTTCACCGACTGAACCAATATTTAATCTACCTTGATAACTACTTATCATTGCGTCTCTTGGTGCAACTGTAATAGTCAGTTCTTGTGGAATGATTTTTTTATTCCCAAATTCAGGATTTTTAATAATCTTAAAAGTTCCTAATTTACTTTCTACGAACTCATTAAATTTACCTTGAGCTAAAAAAATGCCATTGGCATCTCTTATACTAAATGAATTGTCTTTAGACAATGCGGCAATGATTCGTGCACCTCTTAAAAAAAGATTTTGATCGTTTTTAATGAAAGAAAATAAAACTGGAGATTCTTTGTAAATTTCAAATGCATGAAATCTTCCCTGTCTATAATAGGAAACATTAAAATTAAGACTATCAATAACACTCCCTATTATTCTTCTAGATTTTAGTATGATAATTTCATTATCTGGATTATTACTAGAACCTCCTCCCACAATCCCTAAATCTTCAAAGGCCACTAATTCTGTAGAAAGACCTGAATTCTTATTGTCTTTTATTAAAATAGTAGTACTAGCGGTGTAAAGAGGGGTTATATATCGCACTTGAACATACGCGATTGATAATGAAATCCCTACAAAAAAAAGAAACCATTTCCAATGCACTAAGTATTTTGCTAGTTCTTCTCTAATATTTAAACTATTACTACTAGCTATATTTGTGTGTGTATTTTCTTCTTTCATATTTAATTTTTATCTAAATAATACAAAAAGTGCAACTGCTGATCCCAATAGTCCCAAGACAAAACCTATATTAGCATTAGCATAAGCCCCCTGAATACTGGCATAATTTTGCTCTACATACACCACATCATTTTGTTGCAAGTAATACACCGGTGAGGTAAACACCTCGTTAGACGTTATATCAATTGTATATTTATTTTTTTGATTATTTTCTTCTCGAATTACCATAATATTCTCTCTTTTACCGGTAAGCAGTAAATCACCTGCCAAGCTAATTGCTTCTATTATGGTAAGTCTTTCATTGGGTATGGTATAACTCCCAGGGCCACCAACGGCGCCAAGCACAGTTACTTTATAATTTGCAATATTTATATTAATAGTTGGTTTTCTAATATAATCAGGACTTAATCTTCCTTCTAGTAAAGCAATCAATTCTGATCTGCTCAAACCTCCAACTTTTAACTTTCCTAGAATCGGGAAATCAATCTCTCCTTTGTTATCTACCAAATACCCTTGCTTTGCAGCTCCAGCAGCTGACGAAACTATGTTAAAAGGAATAGCCGCCTCCAAATCTTGGGCTGTAACTGTAATTAATAACAAGTCATCAGGTTTTACAATCGTCGTATAACTATTGCTTACTTTTATTTGGTTTATTTCATCTTTCTGAAAATACAGAATGTCTTTTTTAGACACGCATGATGAAAAAAAGTAAAGGGATAAAATAATCAATAAGAACCCTTTTTTATATATGTTTTTTGTTGTTCGCATATTCGTTTTTTTTTTTTTTAAAAATAATCTTTTATTTATATATTAATTATTTTTTTTTTTTTAATCATTA
>Ga0209712_10000036_pt1 | contig 123068 bp, 117 predicted proteins | sample ArcOceMetagenome_FD_187443 | JGI IMG/M metagenome (GOLD analysis project Ga0209712, IMG submission 187443) | Marine eukaryotic phytoplankton communities from Arctic Ocean - Arctic Ocean - Greenland ARC118M Metagenome (SPAdes) (version 2) | ecosystem: Environmental > Aquatic > Marine > Oceanic...
TTACCCGTTTATCTGGCTTGATGCCATTCATTATAAGATTAAAGAAAATGGGCGCTACGTGAGTAAGGCTATTTATACCGTACTAGGTGTCAATATCGAGGGCCGCAAAGAGTTACTTGGTTTATATGTCTCTGAAAGTGAAGGGGCTAACTATTGGTTATCAGTATTAACAGATTTACATAATCGTGGTGTATCCGATATTTTAATTGCCTGTGTTGATGGACTAAAAGGTTTCCCTGAAGCAATAGCAACAATCTATCCTGACGCCGAAGTACAGGAGTGCGTTATTCATCAAATTCGTAATTCGATGAAGTATGTTGGGGTTTTGCGCCCATCCCCTCGAAATTAACCTTAGTCTAAATTTTTAAGCTTTTTTCTAACTCTAATTACCGTACTTCGACTAACTCCAACTGCTTCAGCCGTTTTATTAATACTAAATCCAGCTTCAGTAAACGAGGCAATCCTATCATGAGCCTCTAAATCAGGCTGACGACCGTGATAAAGTCCCTTTTGCTGTGCTTTTACAATACCTTCTTTTTGCTTACGTTCACGTTCTCGATATTCTTTATATGCACTGGCCGCTAATATTTCTAACAGCATATTATTAATAGCACTAAGTATTGATCTCATAAAATCATCACTTGGAAAACTGCCAAATGTTAAATGACTGGTTGGTAGATCTAAACTAACAACACTAATTCCTTTTTCATTTATTGAGGCTACAAGAGTTTTCCAATCATCAGGGCTTAGCCTTGTTAAACGATCGATTGATTCAACTAACAAAACATCACCGGACTCTGATTCATCCAATAAACGAATTAGCTCTGCTCTATCTAAAGAATTACCAGATTTATTTTCTATATAAAAAGAAGCAATTCGTTTGCTGAAGCCAGAAACGAATTTTTTTAATGAGCTTTTTGCTCTATTTGCATCTTGCTCAGAAGTTGATGCTCGTAAATATGCTCTTATGAACATTTTTGCCTAATTAGGTCTATTTAGATGGTGTCATATCATATAGGTTTATTTAAGTGGTGTCATTACGTAATTGCCTGTGATATATTAACAGTATCTTTAGGGTGTACCCATGTAGAACTGCATGTAATAACACTAATTTGGACTTTGATAATGAAAAAGGATAAACCATACATTGTTGTGGTTTAATATTGTTGTAACAACGGTAACTTTACTTATTTAATAGAAGAAAAAACAAAATCAATTAGCGATGTTTAAACTGGTATTCATTGATGGTCACTTTAATTAGATATAAAGTAAGTAAACAAAAAGTCAGTAAGGTAATTGATAACGTGTCTAAACGAACCATAAGTATGTTGGCTAAAGAACTGAGTGTAAATGTCGAAACAATTCGCTTTTATGAACGCAAAGGCTTAATTAAACAACCACCAAAGCCTATGCAGGGCTATAGACATTACCCGAAAGAAACGGTAAATAGAATACATTTTATCAAGCGTTCTCAAGAATTAGGTTTTACGCTAAATGAGATTGAAGGGTTACTTGCGTTAAACGATAGTCCATGTAGTAAAGTACAAGAATTAGCTAATAAAAAGCTGATCGCAGTACAAAAAAAGATGGCTGACTTGTTGTTGTTAGAACACGCTTTGGAAGAACATTTAGGACAATGCCAAAATAATGATGACGATAGCCACTGCCCAATAATTGATTCGTTGCAACCGAAGTAAATGATTCACTTAACTACCATTTCCCACTAAAACAGCATATCCAATTTTACTTCTGCGCCTTAATTCAAGTTAGCTTATTCCCCGTATCTGTCGTAGCAGATTATCAAAGATAAATTTTTTATAAATCACCCTTGACTCCGTACTTAGGTACATGCAATACACTTGCATTATCACTTAATGAGGTATCTATATGAATCAAAAAGAATCAAACCTTCCAATGATAGGAGGCATCATAGCAGCATTAGGCGCAGGCGTATGCTGTGTAGGTCCTTTGCTCCTGTTATTACTTGGGGTAAGTGGCTCATGGATTGGTAATTTAACTGCATTTGAACCCTATAGGCCATTATTTATCGCATTTGTAGTGTTGTTGTTTGGTTACTCAGGTTGGAAAATTTACCGTCCTGTAGAAGAGTGTGAGCCGGGAACGGCCTGTGCAATTCCTAAGAAACAGCAACAACGAAAAGTCATTTTCTGGCTGAGCGCTATAGTTGCGACAATTTTAGTGACCAGTAATTATTGGATACTTTTGTTTGCTTAATATACAGATCAAGAAATTTATAACATTTTAAAATTTGGAGCTAATTATGAAAAAATTATTATTAACCGCACTGCTTTCACTTTCTAGTTTTGGTGCTTTTGCTGAAGTAAAAACAGTTACACTGGAAGTGCCAACGATGAACTGTGCGACATGTCCAATCACAGTTAAAAAGTCATTAGAAAATGTTGGTGGCGTTGAAAATGCGAAAGTTACCTACAAGCCTAAGCTAGCTGTTGTTTCTTTTGATGACACTAAAACCAACATCAATGCATTAATTGCAGCGACTACCAACGCTGGCTACCCTTCAAATTTAAAAAGTGAAAATAAGTAATGTTTAGCCCCTTAGAACTAGTTACGCGTATCGGAGATAAAGCAGGCTCTATAGGTGCACTTGTTTCGGCAATGGGATGCGCCATGTGTTTTCCCGCGATAGCTAGTCTTGGTGCGGCAATTGGGATGGGATTTCTTAGTCAGTGGGAAGGGGTATTTATCAATACGTTGTTACCACTGTTTGCAGTATTAGCGCTGGCAATGAATATCTTAGGCTGGTTTAGCCATCGTCAATGGCACCGTAGTTTTATCGGTTCAATTGGCCCCATTTTGGTTTTACTCTCTTTATACCCTTGGTTCCAGTACGGGTGGAGTTCATACGTTACTTATACGGGGCTAGGACTAATGGTTGCTGTATCAATTTGGGACATGGTTTCTCCTGCGAATAAACGCTGTGATGATGAAACTTGTACCGCTTAACTTTTTAAGAGGAATAAAATATGTCAACGAATAGTTGTTGCTCGTCAAATGACATCCAGCCAGAACAATTACATGTAGCCATTATTGGTAGTGGTTCAGGGGCCTTTGCCAGTGCGATTAAAGCAGCAGAAGGCGGAGCAAGAGTTACTATCATTGAAGGAGCCGATGTAATCGGAGGTTGCTGTGTAAATGTCGGCTGTGTTCCTTCAAAAATATTGATCCGTGCTGCGCAATTAGCGCATCAGCAACGTACTAACCCGTTTGATGGTTTAGAAAATATTCAGCCACAACTTAGCCGCTCCTTATTAGCACATCAGCAAAACGCTCGCGTCGAAGAACTACGCGATGCTAAATATCAACGTATTTTAGAGAGTAATCCCGCGCTATCTTTACTTAAAGGTTATGCACGTTTTAAAAATCAAAATACCTTGCTAGTTCACAAGTCTGATGGTAGTGAAGAAGAGCTGGTTGCAGATCGCATTTTAATTGCAACAGGCTCTACACCAAGCATTCCGCCAATTAAGGGTTTAGTTGATACACCTTATTGGACATCAACAGAAGCCTTATTTGCAGAAGAGTTACCGAGTAGTCTAGTTGTCATCGGCTCCTCCGTTGTTGCTCTGGAAATTGCGCAAGCTTATGCCCGTTTAGGTAGCCGTGTGACAATTCTAGCCAGACATACCCTTTTATATGCTGAAGATCCGTTATTAGGTGAAAAACTGGCAGAGTGCTTTGAAAAAGAAGGTATTAGGGTACTTAATAATACGCAAGCAAGTCATGTTTCTTATGATAGCAATGGTTTTTCATTGGAAACTAACGAAGGAACATTAATCGCTGAAAAATTGCTTATCTCTACGGGTCGCCATGCAAATACTGGAAAGCTTGGTTTAGAAAATGTTGGTGTTGAAACAGATAAAAGTGGTGCCATTGTTGTTAATAGTATGATGGAAACATCAACAGCTAACATTTATGCCGCTGGAGATTGCTCCAATATGCCACAATTTGTTTATGTTGCTGCTGCTGCCGGAAGTAGGGCTGGAATTAATATGACAGGTGGAAATGCGCAACTCGACTTATCTACCATGCCTGCTGTTATATTCACCGACCCACAAGTTGCTACGGTAGGTCTAACCGAAGTACAAGCTTCAGCGGTAGGAATAAATACGATAAGTCGTGTACTTGATATGGAAAACGTACCAAGAGCTTTAGCAAATTTTGAAACGGATGGTTTTATCAAGTTGGTAGCTGAAGAATCCACGGGAAAACTGATAGGCGCACAAATTTTAGCCCATGAAGGCGGAGAACTGATTCAAAGTGCGGCTCTTGCTATTCATAATAAAATGACAGTCGAAGAATTGGCAGGTCAACTATTTCCGTATTTGACGATGGTTGAAGGATTGAAGTTATGCGCTCAAACCTTTAGCAAAGACGTTAAAGAGCTATCTTGCTGCGCAGGGTAATCATTTAACGGTAATGTACTTACAGAAATGTTAATGGAGTGCCAATTGATTGAATGTAATCAAGATATCTTAAGGCATTCCATTAACAACACAAATTGGAAGCATGCTAAATCATGATTAAATCTAAGGTTGAAAACATTCCTGTTGGTGAAGTCAGTTTTTTGACAGAGATACCTGACATCAATAAGTTCATTAGTAGTGATGATGATGCGTTGGATTTTCCTTTGAGTATTTCTCAACTGGCACTAGCTGCACAAACATCTGTCCATACGGTAAGAAATTATGTTCTTGAGAACTTAGTACACTGCGAAGAAAAAACTAAGTCAGGCCATTCACTTTACGGCTTATGTGCATTAAAGAGATTAAAGTTCATTCGAGCAGCAAGGGCGGCAGGTCTTCTTGTAGTTGATATCAAGCCATTACTAATGGCAATAGATGCAGGAGAAAGAAAAGTTCCTGAAGACATCCAAAAGCTGCTACTTACTAAAATCGAGCATAGAAAAGTATTTTTAAATCTAGTAACAAACCAAATTGAAGAGTTTTGCAATTAGAACAATTATAGAACAGTTCATGGCTCGACTAAAAACTTGTTAGCTTATCTGTTTTCTATCAATGTTAGCTTGTATATATCAAGCATATAGAATATCAACACCTCCAATTTTTAATGGCACTTTGATGCGCAGTACCTTTTGAATTAGAAATACAAACAGATGGCATTCTTTAACTTATTGATTCTACATCACTAAGTAAACCAGCTAAGTCGATTTCTTTGCGGTCTTTATTAAAGGCATATTCCCCATTTAGATTAATGTGTTGCCAAGCAACAGGTGAAAGCCGAGAAATAACATCAACCACATCTTGCCTACCGTTCCTCTCTTGGATTTGTAAAAATGCCGATAGTAACGCGGAATTATAATAAATATTGTATGCAGGCATATTAAATGCCTCGAAGAAATGGACAATGCCAATCCATAATTGGAATCTGACATTGTCGCAATTGGCCATCCACTTCGAAGGTAGGTTAGATGGTGTGCTAGATATTTAGCAACTTAGGCTGACACAGAATTCTGAACGCCCTCCCGTTGTAGCCATTTTCTCGATAGCTGCACTTCTTGCTGTCGCATCTCAACATTTTGCTTCCGGCTCATTTATCTCCATCAGAACACTGATGCTATTTATAGCTTTTTCAATGACGCTCTTAGCGGTGCAAAAACTGAAAGACCTATACAGTTTCACAAATTCGTTTATTACTTATGATTTACTAGCGATGAGATGGATAAGATATGGTTATATTTATCCCTTCATTGAAGCATATGCAGGTATTGGTATGGTTGCCCAACTACAGCCTCTCGCAGTGGCACCATTTTCATTGTTTATCGGCACAGTTGGAGCAATTTCAGTTTTCAAAGCCGTTTACATCGACAAACGCCAGTTAAAGTGTGCCTGTGTAGGCGGCGATAGCAGTGTGCCACTTGGATTTGTATCGCTATCTGAAAACTTATTTATGATCGCGGGAGCATTGATTATGCTGCTGATGTAAAGGTATAGCTCTATTCGGCGGCCCCTTAACTGTTAAGATTAGACCTAGGATGCCAGCCCACACCTTTCTAATTCATATGTAACATTTTTTCTGTCGTACTGGCATCAAGATAACCAGAACTGAGCAAACAATCTCAAAGGTTGTACAAAATAACACTAAAGTTTTTTCATTAAGTTTTATTGTTATGCTCTTGTGGTGGCTTTCGCCACCACTTTACTAGTCTTCAAGTTCCACCATATCTTTCGCTGCGATGTCACCAGATATTAGTTTTACCGTTGCGAAGTGATCATTTACAATTTTAGTAATTTGTACCGTTCCCACTTTTTCAATAGTGTACGGATCATCACCTTCACCCGGCGCAATTTCCTCATGGAATCTAATAACACTGTATTTTTGTCCAACCTCTGCACCATGTTTGGCACCAATACAAATCAGAGTTCGATCAGTAGACTGCTCAACCACTTGGCCCCTCATCATATTTTTGTGATAAAACGCAGTATTCGAACAGCCTGCTAAAAAGATACCGAATACAACAAGCAAAAGAATTTTCATATTGGATGTTTTCATCATTTTTTCCTCATCTAACTTATTAACTGAGCAAGCTCTTTGGAAGCTTACTTATTTTTCCGGCTTGCACCCGGAGGAACTTTGTGACAACTCCACGGTTTATGAGCAGCGTTGTCTTTAACATTCTGATCAACAAATTTGTAGTAACTTTCTTTAGTGTGCGTCCACCAATCATCATGAACATCGGCACCATGTTTGCGAATAACTTCCTCAATCCCATCAAGGTTTATATTTGCCGCATCATATGCTAGGTGTATTTCACCTTCTTTGATGTTGTAACTGACTTCATCTATACCAAAAAGCTGATCAATTTTTTTTACTAACTCGTCACAGTTTTCTTCTGTGACATTACTTAGTCTTAAATTTCGAACAACTAAATTCTGCTCTCTAACGCCAACTCTATGATCTAAATCGCTCATAATTTATCTCCTAATGTGAGTGCGAGTGTTGTTGTTTTTTGTCTTTCATTTCTGCCATTTTGTATTTCATTTGTGGCATTATGTTTTCCATCATTTCCAGATGATGTTCAGCCATCTTGATTTGCTTATGCATTGGAATTGCTTCCATGTTTTTGTGCATGGATTGCATCATCTTCATCATTGAGCGGTGATGTTCAGCCATCATCTGCTTTTGCTTTTCAGGATCTTTTTCAGCTTTAATGGCATGGACTTCCTTTTTCATTTCCATCATTTTTGAATGCATTTTTCCCATGTTCTCATGCGACATTGCCATGCCTTGATGCATATCCGATTTGTTCGCACCTTCATGTTTATTCTCATTGTTTTGAGCAAATAAGCTTGTGGCCGCCAATAGTGAGCTGACAAATAAAATTGATTTAGTTAACGTTTTCATGATTTTTACCTTCTATGTTCTTATTAAAATTTGGAATCCAACTTGGTGTCGATTCCATATAGCTATGGTACTCCGAACCAAACTCGGCAATAGCTTGTGTCTCTTCGCGTTTCGCTAGCTTGACGTAAACAACGACTAAGATTGGAAACATCGCAAGTGTTGGGATGGTCGGCCACTGCAATAAAAAGCCGAACATGATTAGAATGAAAGCTACGTACTGTGGGTGACGACACCTCGCGTACCATCCTGTAGTAGCCAATTGATGGTGTTTTTGCGCGTGATGCAATACGTTCCATGCTGAAGACAACATAAAGAAACCTGCCACAATAAACACCATACTCGCTATATGAAATGGGTCCCAATGGGCATCACCTTCCAAACCAAAGAAAGTATGTAATAAGTGCCCATTTTCATGCGCAAAGAAGTTAACTTCTGGGTAATTTTCAGTTAACCATCCAGACAAAAAATAGATAGTTAAAGGAAAGCCATACATTTCAGTAAATAGGGCAACAATAAAGGCAGAGAACGCTCCTAGGCTTCGCCAATCAGTTGATGTTTTTGGTTTTACAAAACTAAAGGCAAAAAAGATAAAAATTGCTGAATTCAGTATCACCATTGACCATAAGCCATAATCATATGTCTCATTCATCACTGTTCTCCTTCTTATGCAATTCCTTGCGTCCTTCTTCTAACCCTTGTATGTAGCCATCGCGATAGGCTTCATTTTTATCCGTGAGTTCTTGAAAGCTCTCTTCCTTTTTGTCATCAGGCGCATGTGAATGATCGTGACCATGTTTGCCGTGACTGCCATGCATAAATACATGCATCAAAGGACATAACAGCAAAATTAAATAGGGAAGAAATTGCAGAACATGTTGTCCATGTTCAAAGATTAAAAAATAGGTGGCTGCGGCAATAAGCACCAATGCAGCCCAACCTGTGGGTGTAAACCAAAATTTAGGGTGCTCATTTTTCATGTTGCCTCCTAAACGACCTTTAAGACACCGCGATACATTTGCATCTGACAATGAAACTCATGCTCTCCCGGTGATAAGTTCAATAAGGTAATTTGAGTAATTTCATTTAATTTAAGCTGCTCACTTATCTCCAATGATGGAATAAGCATTGTTTCAGCGCAGGGTGATTGATCTTTGCGCATAAACTTCAGAGTGACAGGCTGGCTAGCAGACACTTGAATTGAGGATGGTGAATACACGCCATCCCTCACTTCAATGAGTACTTCACTATCTTGAACAATTGTTTTATTGGGTTTGTATAGCCAAAACCACCAAACAATCATTGCAATTAACACTAAGCCTAATAAGTTAATTATAATCATTGTGATTCTCCTAATGCTTACTTTCTATGAGTTTTGGGCTTTAAAAAAGCGAAGTCGATTTGCATTTGACACTACGGTCAATGACGAAAACGCCATTGCAGCACCAGCAATTACAGGGCTAAGCAGAATGCCAAAGAAGGGGTATAGAACCCCCGCAGCAAAAGGAATCCCGGCTACGTTATAGACAAACGCGCCAAACAAGTTTTGTTTGATATTTCGTAAAGTCGCTTTGCTTACCGCGATGGCATCAGCAAGGCCATGAAGTGAACCACGCATCAGGGTAATATCCGCGCTTTCAATCGCAACGTCTGTACCTGTGCCTATAGCAAAACCAACATCAGCTAACGCTAGCGCCGGAGCATCGTTGATGCCATCACCTGTCATACCAACGATTTCGCCACTGCCTTGTAGCTCTTTCACATTGTTGGCTTTGTCTTCTGGCAGCACTTCAGCAAAAAACTCGCTAATGCCCGCTTTTTTGGCAACAGCGGCAGCGGTTTCCTTGTTATCCCCCGTTAGCATGATGACGCGTATACCATTAGCCTGAAGACGTTGGATAGCAGAGATTGAGTCTGACTTAATGGGATCTGCAACAGCAATGATTGCTGCAAGTTCACCATCTACAGCAAAGTACATAGGTGTTTTGGCTTCTTTGGCTAAAGACTGTGCTTGTTCAACAAAGCCTGTGAGGTCTACGCCTTTTAACTTCATTAGTTTATCGTTTCCGAAAAGCAGGGCTTTGTTGTTGCAGCTTGCTTCTACACCAAAACCCGTAATGGCGTTAAACGATTCAATTTTTAGTAACTCAATATCGTGATCTAACGCACTTTCAACAATCGCTTGCGCTAAAGGGTGCTCTGAGCCGCTTTCTAAACTTGCTGCAAGCTGTAGTACGCCTTCTTCGTCAGTAGCTTTTGCCAAAACAATATCGGTTACCTTAGGTGCCCCTTCAGTAATAGTGCCCGTTTTATCTAAAATCATGGCAGTGATTTTAGAGGCGGTTTGCAGTGCTTCACCGTTTCGAATTAGCACTCCTGCTTCTGCTGCTTTTCCTACTCCGACCATAACAGACATAGGCGTTGCCAAGCCCAAAGCACACGGGCAGGCAATAATAAGCACAGTAGTTGCTGAAACGATGGCAAAAGCAATGGCTGGCTCAGGTCCAAAGTTAAGCCATGCTAGCGCACTTAACACAGAGGTGATCATCACGACAGGTACGAAAAAAGCTGAAATAACATCGGCCAAACGGCCAATCGGCGGTTTTGAATTTTGTGCTCGTTTCACCATATTGATGATTTGTGCAAGCGCCGTGTCTTTACCAACGCGTGTGGCTCTAAATAAAATCATGCCTGATTTGTTCAAAGTACCTGCGACAACCTCATCTTCTTCAGCTTTTTCAGCAGGCATAGGTTCGCCTGTCAGCATGGACTCATCAATAGAGGTGTGTCCTTCCAATACCACGCCATCGACGGGAATTTTTTCACCCGGTTTTACCTTCACAATATCGTTAAATAAAACCTGCTCAATACCTATCTGAACTTCTTTGTTGTCACGAACCACGGTTGCTGTTTTGGCTTGCAAGCCGATAAGACGTTTAATGGCCTCAGAGGTTTTACCTCTGGCTTTGATTTCTAATGCTAAACCTAAATCAATTAAGCCAATGATCATGGCGGTAGCTTCAAAATAAACATGCCGTGCCATCAATGGAACAGCGTCAGGTGCAAACACGACAACCATCGAATACAACCAAGCTGTACTTGTTCCTAAAGCTATTAGAGTGTCCATATTAGCGGAGTGGTTTTTAAAGCTTTTCCAAGCGCCAACATAAAAATGCTTACCTGAAAAATACATAACACCAAAAGTTAAAATGCCTACAACCAGCCAAGACATGCGCTCAAGGTTTGTTTCAACCGTCATTTCTCCAACCACAATGCTGTAGATCATCAAAGGAACGCCGAGTGAAAGGGCAATAAACGTATCGCGCATTAGCTTTTTGTAATATGCAAAATCCGCAGCCTCTTTCTCATCAAGCGCATCTGTTGCTGAGCTATCATCAATTGGCTTCGCGTTATACCCCACTGACTCAACAGCTTTGATCAACTCTTTTGTTTTAGCTGTCCCATAAACTGTTACTGTCCTATCAGCAAAATTCATTTCCGCACTGACGACTCCAAGAGTTGCCTTCAACGCCCCTTCAATTTTGCCTACACAGCTAGCACACCCAGCACCTTCAATGATAAGCTGTTGGTTATGTGATACTTTCTCCAACGTATTCTCCTTACTTTTACACGAAGAGAATTGAGCTTTTGCCTGACAGCAACAGCCTGATTCAGTTTTTATATTTGTGTTAGTAGCCACCCTTTTTCCTCCTATGCTTTTTTAATTTGCTCAAAGTTTTCGATGAGATGACAAACCATGTTTGCAGTCGGTGCTTTGTCTTCCATTTCTTCCCATCGAGAAAGCGCAGAAGACATTTTTCCTCGAAGTGCCAACATTGCTTGAAACTGCTTTTCTGTTTCTTCAAGCCGCTCTTTGATCAGGCTTCTGACTAATGGGCACGCACTTTTACCATCTTCAGATTCATTAATAATTTCCTTGATATCTGCAACGGAAAAACCAAGGTTTCTGGCACTTAAAATGAATTTAAGTCTCGATACTTCTTTATTCGAGTATGACTTGTAGCCGTTCACTGACTTAGCAGGTTTTAACAATCCTAATCTGGTGTAATAGCGCACCGTATCAGCAGTCGTTCCAAGGCTTTTTGCCAGCTCCGCAACTTTCATATTCACTCCTCAGTTTTTTAGCTAAGTTTGTACTCTCATCTTCAGCTTAGACCTGTGTCTAAGACACAGGTCAAGTACTAATTCTAGTGAATAAGCTAAAAACTAATTTTTTGGTAAAAGAGAAATCTCGGTCAAAATCGACAGCATTAAGTACTGTAAATAGCAATAGTTTGAGCATGTTCATCATGCCTCCAAAAAATATTGTGCTAATTGTTCAAAACGGTTGGTAATTTAAACCAATCAGTAAATCGTTTTATTTTTGATGGGACTGGCGAAAAAAAGGCGCACTGATCCCGTGATTAGCCAATAATTGGTGGACGATAAAGTAAGAGATGGATACCAGATTTTGGTAGGGGTATACGCTGTAGAATTAGCTCAGAATGAATATTGCAAATACCTTCGTCTTGCGCTTCCACAAGATAGGCATTTAAATGAAAGCTTGTACAAAAACCGCCTTCACAACAAACACAATCACCAGCTTTACATTTTTCACAGTCTTCATCACCATGACGGTTTTTAGAATCTTGCGAATTTTCAGTGTGATAGTGACTATTGTCATTCATTGATTGATGATGCATATTTTTGCTTGGTTGTATAATATGCGTGTCGGAAGATCCATTTTGATGTTCTTCACAATTCATTGGTTTAGCAATAGCAAAGCCATGCTGCGTAAGCAACAGAGTAATTACCACTATTTTAAACCACTTGAAAAGTCCAAACATTTTAATTCCTTATTTATCACCTACAATATTAGCCACTTTATAAAAATAATTTTATGATCTTGATCAACCTTTGAACTAAAACCTAAACTTTTTACTTTTTACTTTTTACTTTTTACTTTTTACTTTTTACTTTTTACTTTTTACTTTTTACTTTTTACTTTTTACTTTTTACTTTTTACTTTTTACTTTTTACTTTTTACTTTTTTAAACAGCTTTAACTTCACAAGTATAAAAGGGGTGTCTAATTTATACTCATGAGATTGAAGCCAAGCATGAGCACCATTAAAAGAAATAAAAACCCTACGCTCATAACTAGGTATTGAGTAATGGATCATTTTTCCAATTGTTCAGCTTTAAGCGCAGTACTTTGCAACAATCGGTTCTATCCCGGGCACATCCAATTCCCGTTCATCAAAAGTGATAAAATGGCCTATTGTACGTCTTTCAATGGCGATGTTTTTTGCCTTGACTCTTTAACCTTAACCATTCGCCAACTTTACTTCTTAGCTGATATTCCACCTTGATAGGTATACACCAGACTGGCACCGACTGAAAACAAGAAGTAGCTTACTATTACTGCTCTTAGTTCTTTCCAAAAAAACTATTAGCTAGGCCTTTCCTAACATAACTAAAATGGTTTAAATCCCAAAAAACGAAAGCTACCATCAATATAGTTGCGGTAGCTCTCATCAAGTCAATATAGTATTTCTTCATATCAGAGCCAGAACTTGATACCTGCAACAAAAGCAGTATCACGAGTACTTTGCCCATTTAACTTCGCAAAGTCGGCTGTATTACCAAATTTATTTGTCCACTCAACGCCAACATAGGGAGCAAACTGGCGGGTAAACTCATAACGAACCCGAAAACCAATAGCACTGCTAGACAAGCCACTACCAAGGTTATTTTGGACGTCATCCTTACCGTAAAGCGTCAACTCTGCTCGTGGTTGAACAATTAACTTTTGAGTAAGTAATAGCTCATACTCAGCTTCGATCGAAAATGTACTATTACCTTGCTCTCCTAAATACGCAGTCATATCAATTTCAAACCAGTAGGGGGCTAGACCTTGTAAACCAAAAGCTAGCCATTTGCGGTTTTCACCTTCGTTATTGTAATCAAGTCGAATACCGACTTGTGTATCCCAATAAGCAGATATTGCGTGGCCCCATAGAAAATCTGTTTGGTTCTCCTCTAAATTACCTTCGCTAAAATCTCCTTCAGTTTTGATGACTAATCTATCAAAAGTAGTGCCATACCATGCCTGAAAGTCAAAAACACCTGCGTTTGTTTGCTCATTATATTCAAGACGATCCCCTAGTAGCGCGTAAAATGAATGCTCATCTGCCAAAGTCAGTCGTTTGTCGCTACTGAGTGCATAAGGGCCTTCAGTCAAAGTTGTACCTGCTGCATAAGCATGGGGGTCTCTAGCATCTTTAGGTGCATCTCCACCTTGTGCTTGCATTTTAGAATCACCCATCTCAGTCATCTCATCTTTTGCAGATACAGATACAGATACACTTATAAGGGGCAAACCTATTAATAATAGTCTTAACGTATTGGTTAGTATTAATTTTTTCATGATACAACTACCTCTCTAAACATACCTGCATCCATGTGGAATAATAAATGGCAATGCCATGCCCAGCGACCTACGTCATGAGGTGTTGTTAAAAAACTAATTCTTTGCGCTGGTTGTACAGGGATAGTATGGCGACGAACCTGTACATCACCTTTTTCATTCTCCAAATCGCTCCACATACCATGCAGGTGCATGGGATGTGTCATCATTGTATCGTTTTGTAAAATAACTCTTAAACGTTGATTATGCTTCATGTGAACTGGCGTGCTTTTTCCAAATTCCAAGCCATCAAATGACCAGCTATAACGCTCCATGTTTCCAGTTAAATGTAATTCAATTTCAGCCTCTGGCTCTTGCTGGTTTGTAATTCCCTCAAGAGAATGTAAATCTGCAAGTGTTAAAACACGGCGTCCATTTTTACGTAAACCTATACCGGGATCATCAAGGTTTGTTCTAGGCATATCAACACGCATATCAACAGAAGCTCCATACTCTGTTTTTGCATGACGCACTTTAGTGCTAGCAACAGCTAATGGGTTTTTAGTCATTCCATGTTTACTATGATCCATTGCCATCGCTCCATGACCCATTGCACTATGATCCATTTTATTAGAATTCATGCCCGACATACCTGCCGTATCAGCCATTGTAGAATGCACACTATCATGGGTCATATTGCCCATCATATCTGTCATCGTTAACCACTCAACGGGGTCTAAAGAAGGTACTGGTGCATCAACGTTAGGTGCCATTGATAAAGTACCTTTAGCATAACCTGAGCGATCCATGCTTTGTGCAAAAATCGTATATGCATCATTTTTTGGCTCGACAAGTACATCATAAGTTTCACCGGGACCAAATCTAAATTCATCTACTGTCACAGGTTCAACATTTTGTCCATCAGCTTGTACAACTGTTAACTTCAGCTCAGGTATTCTTACATCAAAAAACGTATTGCTAGAACCGTTAATAAATCTAAGCCTAACCTTTTCGCCAGCTTTAAACATTCCACGCCAGTTTGTCAAAGGCGCACAACCATTCATTAAAAAAGTCATTGCAGATGCTGATAAGTCTGCAAGATCTGTAGGGTTCATTCTCATTTTATTCCACATTTCCCGGCGTTGTAGCGCATTTGAAACGCTGCTATTTGAAATGTCATCAAAAAACTCTGGAACAGTAGGTTGATTAAAGTTAAATACATCGCTCTGTACTTTTAACTTGCGAAACAAATCCATTGGGTCATCATCAGTCCAATCAGACAATTGGATGACATGCTCATTGTCAGCACTAATAATATCCTTTTCTCTTGGCTCAATAATTAATGCGCCGTACATACCTGTCATTTCTTGAAAGCCACTGTGTGAGTGATACCAATATGTGCCGCTTTGTTGCAGCTTAAATTTATAAACAAAGGTTTCACCCGGCATTATACCTTTAAAGCTAATACCCGGTACGCCATCCATTTGATACGGAAGAATGATCCCATGCCAATGAATTGAACTCGGCACTGATAATTTATTAGTTACCCTGATAGTAACGTCATCACCTTCTCTGAGGCGCAAGGTAGGAGCTGGTATTGAGCCATTGATTGTTGTAGCCATTCTTACAACACCTGTGAAGTTTACGGGTGACTCATCTATCACTAAATCTATTACTTCTCCACTTAGTTCGGGCGCAGTACCTGTTGAAGTTCCAGCAATCAAAGATGAAGCTGCATGAAGAACACTTGGAAAAGCAGCTAATACACCGCCAGCAATTACACCTTGTACAAAGCGTCTACGTGGCGTAGAAACTTGATGTAATGGACTTTTAATTCTCATTTTGTACTCCGTTATTTAACCAATAAATTAATGTGACCAATGAATGTGCTTAATCTTCCATTCACCATTTTGTTTTTCCAGCACCATCGTTTCCATGCCTTGATAATCGCGTTCAACACCTTTATGAGTACCTGTAGTTTGACTACGCGACGCAGAGATAGCGGTATTTCCAAGTATCGTCACTTGATGTTCAAGTGTGTCGCTCTTCATCGCTGCTAAATACTTCATATCCGACAACATATGATGATGAGCATATTCATCAGCGCTCCTTTCAACGCGGCCTCCCTCGAAAATGGTGACATCATCCGCTAACTGCGCTCTAGCCTGTTTTTGATTGCCAGTTTCAAGTGCTTGATGAAATGCCAAAACAACTTTTGCGGCAGGGGTATCTATACCTTTAAACAAACCTTTGTCTTTGTTCTTATCACCATGAGCGTTTGCTGCGAAACTAAACGTCATTAATAAAACGAGTAATATATTTATTGTTTTCATTTTCATTCTCTCTTTTAGGTTTTAATTTGCAGGGCCAACAACACTAGTAAGCCCAGCCGTTACAGATAAAATGGCAAAAGCTACTACCATTTCTATCGAGATAAATTTAGATAAAGCCTCTCTGCCTTGACTATTTTTAAGTTGTGGAACGAGTATTAGTTTATGTTTAGCAGCAAGTGCCAAAATAGACACTACAAGGGCCAATTTAAACAACAGTATTTGTCCGTAACTTGAGCTTATTAGTGCATCAAGACTTCCGACCAATTGAATCACGAGCCAGAGGCCTGCTACCAACAATAGGCTCAATGTAAAACTTGCTTGTTTGCCAAAGCTTTCCATCAGCAAATGAAGTTCTGCATAACTTAGCTGATGGCAAGCCTGTTTTAATGGCAATAACGCCCCAAACCACCATGCCATAACGAGCACATGCAAAATAAGCAAGCCTTTTTCAATTGTGCCTAACTCAGAAATATGACCCAGTAACGTGAATGAGTATGCAAGGATTAATAAACTCAACATTAAAGCGCTTTGTTTTAAGTACGAGTTCACAGCGAGTTTGAACCTTAAAGCTAAAGCGATTATTGCGGTAACTAGCCCAAGCGCTCGAAGCAAAGCTCCAGTGCCGACAGAGGAGTCCCACATAATAGCCAATATATCAGCGTCTATCGCCCCCTGAATTCCCTCTTCTGCCATTGCACCAGTACTGGCAAAGAACCAAGTAATATTAGCGATCAAAGCCATAACTATATAAGTTCTTGTCCACGTTAAATTCGCTATTACAGCATTAGTATGAGATTCATTATTCTCAAATATTTGCCTGAAAAATGTATAACCTGCAATACAGGCAAAGCCGACGTAAAATACAATTTTTGACAGTACAATGACTGTATTCCAGATATACATTTCCATATCAATCACACCGCCTATTTTAGTGAACCATAAAGCCGAAGCTATGTTTCATTTTATGACCATCGTTACCTAAGAAGGTTACATCCACAGCGTAGTTTGCAGGAGCTAATTTAGGTAGTTTCCATGTAAATTTGCTAGTAGCGACTTTAGAAGGCTCGAATCCAAATTTAAATTCTTCGCCTTGTTTATTGGCCAATGAAACTTTTACAACCCGTACCTCTTTGGTGAACATCAAAGTTAATTCTTCTGGAGGATTCATTAGCATTGCATTATCAGCAGGCACACTTTTTTCAAGATGCACATGCGCAAATACCGCACTACTAAAAACGACACTGATTACGGTTAAAAATTTAATTAGTTTTTTCATATTTACCTCTATTTTAGTTTATTGAAATTGCTATTTATGGTTTCTTAACTTCGCTAAGCATTACTTTTTAGCTCCGCCTTAGAAAGCTCCTTGTTAAAGGCGTTTAATTCTGGCTTTTTAACGATTGAGTAAATTACTGGGAGCACAATAAGAGTGAGTAGCACAGCACTTGTCATTCCGCCTACCATAGGTGCAGCAATACGACTCATAATCTCCGAACCTGTTCCTGTACCATATAAAATGGGCATCAAGCCGATAATGATTGTTGCAACTGTCATCATTACTGGACGAACTCGTAAGCCTGCACCGTGCAATAATGCATCTTGATATGCATCATCAGAGATAGGTTCAGCTCGCTCTTCAGCTTTTTCCTTAAGCTCAGCAAGTGCCTGATTGAGATAGACCAACATTATCACACCAATCTCAACCGCTACCCCAGCTAGAGCAATAAAGCCCACGCCAACAGCCACAGAGAAGTTAAACCCTTCCAGATACATCAACCATAAGCCACCAATCATCGCCATCGGCAAGGTAACGATAATGATAGCCACCTCACTAAACGCTCTGAAGTTTAAGTAAAGTAGAATAACAATAATGGCGAGTGTTAAAGGCAATACATAGGTGAGCTTTTCTTTCGCTCTTTCCATATATTCGTATTGCCCAGCCCAAGTAATTGAATAACCTGCTGGTAGTTTTAGATTATTAGCCAAGTGTATTTTTGCACTTTCAACATAAGTACCTACGTCAACACCGTCTATATCGATAAACGTCCAGCCATTTAAACGAGCATTTTCACTCTTAATCCCCGGCGGACCGTTCTCAACTCGAATATCTGCGACATCACCTAGTGCAATGCGTTGACCACTTGGTGCTACAACAGGTAATCGTGATAGCTGCTCAGGAGAGTCTCGATAGTCTTGCGGATAGCGTAAGTTAACAGGGTAACGCTCTTGACCTTCTACCGTTTGGGTAACGTTCATACCACCAATAGCTGTAGAAACCACTTGTTGAACATCTTCGATGTTTAACCCAAAGCGACTTGCCTTATCGCGTGAAATATCAACCTTGATATATCGTCCACCTGCAACTCGCTCTGAGTAAACTGATGCTGTGCCTGTAACTTCGGGTAAAATTTGCTCTATTTGTTGGCCGATTTCCTGAATCACATCAAGCTCTGGTCCGGCGACTTTAATACCCACAGGCGTTTTTATGCCTGTTGCTAACATGTCGATTCGGGTCTTGATTGGCATAACCCAAGCATTCGTTAAGCCCGGAAACTTAACCAATTTATCAAACTCAGCTTTTAACGATTCAGTAGTCACACCCTCTCGCCACTGCTCTTGTGGCTTCAATTGAATAAAGGTTTCAATCATGGTTAAAGGTGCAGGATCGGTTGCAGTTTCAGCTCTTCCTACTTTACCAAATACAGTTTCAACTTCTGGCACAGTGCGAATAAGCTTGTCTGTTTGCTGCAATAACTCCCTTGCTTTACCAATTGAAATACCGGGATAGGTAGTAGGCATATACATGAGATCGCCTTCATCCAATGGCGGAATGAATTCACTACCAATTTTATCGACAGGCCAAAAGCCAACGATAGTCACTAATATTGCTGCTACTATTGTCGATTTTGGAAACTTCATGACTTGCTTTAAAACAGGCATGTAGATAGCAATCAATAATCGGTTTAACGGGTTTTTCTTTTCAGAAACAACTTTGCCTCGAATAAAGTAGCCCATCAAAACAGGCACCAATGTGATCGCCAAACCTGCTGATGCCGCCATTGCATAGGTTTTTGTATAGGCGAGCGGAGAGAACATTCTTCCTTCTTGCGCTTCCAAGATAAATACAGGTAAGAATGAGACTGTAATGATCAGTAAGCTAAAAAATAGTGCAGGGCCTACTTCACTCGCAGCCTTAGCAACAATTTGCCAGCGATTTTCATCTGTTAGTGGTGTTTTCTCCATATGCTTGTGCATATTTTCAATCATCACTATTGCACCATCAGTCATCGCACCAATCGCAATAGCGATACCGCCTAAAGACATAATGTTGGCATTGATGCCTTGCATATACATGATAATGAACGACACCAAGATACCTAATGGCAGAGTAACAACTGCCACAATAGATGAGCGAAGATGAAATAGGAAAGCCACACAGACAATAGCAACGACTGCAAGCTCCTCTAGCAACTTGCTCCAAAGATTATCAACAGCACGATCTATTAACTTCGATCTGTCATAAACAGGGACAATCTCCACCCCCTCTGGTAGAGAAGATTTAAGCGATTCAAGTTTTTCTTTTACCCCGTTTATGGTTTGTTGAGCGTTTTCACCAAAGCGCATAACGACAACACCACCAACAACTTCTCCTTCACCATTTAGCTCTGCGATACCACGGCGCATTTGAGGCCCTAAATTAACGGTAGCAACATCACCAATACGCAATGGCGTGCCTTGTTCGTTAATACCAAGTGGGATTTTCTCTATATCACTAACTGATTGAATATACCCCGTTGCGGTAACCATATATTCAGCTTCAGCCATTTCCACAACAGATGCGCCCGTTTCTTTATTGCCTCGTTTAAGTGCCATTTGGATATGACTTAACGGCACGTTATAAGCTCTGAGCTTGTCGGGATCAACTAGCACTTGATATTGCTTAACCATACCGCCAACGGCGGAAACCTCAGACACGCCCGGTACAGTTTGCAATTCATACTTTAAAAACCAATCTTGAATACTTCTTAATTGGCTTAGATCATGGTTTCCAGATTTATCTGTTAAAGCGTAGATGTATACCCAACCCACACCTGTCGCATCAGGTCCTAATTGTGGTTTTGCCGAATCAGGCAGGCTTGATGCTACTTGGCTTAAGTATTCAAGTACTCTGCTTCTAGCCCAATACAAATCAGTATCATCATCAAAAATGATATAGACGTAGGAATCACCAAAAAATGAGTAACCACGAACAGTTTGCGCTCCCGGTACTGACAACATGGCTGTAGTAAGGGGAAACGTCACTTGATCTTGCACTACTTGTGGTGCCTGTCCCGGATAGCTCGTCTTAATTATCACCTGCACATCAGAAAGATCGGGGAGTGCATCTACTGGTGTTTTTTGTAATGAATACAAACCACCAAACGCGATAATTAAGGTAATCAACAAAACAAAGAAACGATTGCCGATAGACCATCTAATAATTGATTCAATCATTATTTTTCTCCCACTTAATGATTAGAATGATCAACAGCAGCTTTATTTTCCTTGCCGTGTTGTTCATCTGATTCAAGAGAAATGTCAGTGATAACTAAGTCATCTCTAACCTCAAAAGTGAAAGTGACATTATCACCGACATTGAAATCAACCATTTCTATATTGTCCGCGATGATAAAATCCATCGTCGCAGCAGGTCTATCCCATTTCTCTATTGGGCCTCTGCTAATATTTAGAATCCGTGTATCAATATCAATCGCATTGATCAAACCAGATACTGTTGCTGATGATACTTCAGGCTCACTCATGATATGAATTCCAGTAATTTCATATCCACCGTCTTCGGTTTTGCTCACTTCAAAGTGCAAAGATTGACCTGACTTTAATGAGTCAATATCGACTTTTTCAGCCACAGTAAAATCCATAACCATTTCAGGCCAATCCCAAGCTTCAGCTGGGCCATGTGAAATATTAACCATGCGGTGCCCTGCCATAACACTATTAACATCCCCTTGCATCCAAACAGAGTTAGGCACTTCATCATGAGTCATTCGTTTAAAGTCAGAGCTTTTACTTGATTCAGAATCAATCAAGAATTGGGCAGATGTCACCACAACGTCATCTTCATTTAAGCCGTCTAATATTTCGATGCTGTCGATATCAACCCGGCCAATAGTCACTTCAATAGATTTAAATTGCCCATCACCTAACGCAAGTACTACTCTGTCCTGTTTACCTGTTCTAATAACGGCTTCTTTAGGCACGAGGATGGTGCTATCAGCTTGATTAGCGTGAATAGAGACTTGTGCAAACATATTTGGTTTTAATTGATAGTCTGTGTTATCAAATTTCAATCTCACTCGGAGTGTGCGTGTTTTACTGTTCAATGTTGGATAAACATAATCAACGACACCAGCCCAGTCCTCACCGGGTAAATAATCCAGTGTCATTGATACAGGAAGTCCTTTTTTAATTAAGGCTGCGTCACGTTCAAACACTTCTGCTTCAACCCAAACTTGATCTAGCTGGCCAATGCTTAATAAGGTGTTTCCCGGCTTTACATAAAAACCTTCTCTAACCTTCAAACCATCGACAACACCTGCTTGTGGTGAATAAAAGGTAATTGTTTGCTGAACCTTTCGTGTTTGCTCTAATTCTTTAATAAAGTCTGCTGAAAGCTGTAACGCTTTTAGGCGATCTTTGGCTGCTGAAATTAAAGAACTATTGTTGCGCTTTAACGCTATTAACAGCTCTTCCTGAGCATTAACTAACTGAGGAGAATAGAGCGTATAAAGAGGCTGCCCTTTCTCTACAGGGTTACCTGCTGCTTTGATGTAAAGTTTATCAATCCAGCCATCAACCCGTGGGTGGATATGAATTAGCTTATCTTCATCATATTGAACGTAACCTACCGTTGAGATTTCAGTATGCATATTTTTCAGTTCAACAGGTGCAGTGCGAACCCCAAGGTTATTCACTACATGAGGCGCAATTTTTACTGCTCCGGGGCCAAAGTCATCACCAGATGATCCTTCCTCATACACAGGAATTAAATCCATCCCCATAGGCGACTTACCGGGCTTGTCCCGGCGGTAATTAGAATCCATCGGTGCAACCCAATACAGCGGTTGTTTCTCTGCTGATGTAGCTTCATCAGTATCACTGTTTGAGCCTGCACCTTGATATAAGCTCAATGCTCCTGCACCTAGTGCTGCCCCAATAATGACGGCAATAATTGTTTTCGTATTCGTTGACATTATTTTTCTCCAAATTGCTTATTGGATAAGTGCTGATTAGTTTTGTGCGAAGTGTGCAATGGCTTATGTTCAGCATTTGATTTAGATTGAGAATGCGCAAAGAAATAGTTGATGCGAGTAACTGTTTTAAGTGCATCAACATCAATTCTTAAAGCTGATATTCTGGTATTTAATTCGGCAATTCTTGCTCGAACAACTTCGGCAAAATCGCCATCATCATTGGTGTAAGCCGTCAAAGACGCTTCCGCTTGGTCATGAGTTTGTTTAAGGAGTTGTTCTTGATAGATAGATTGTCTATCAGATAAACGCTTAAGCTGTCTAAGCTCCTTTTCCACCGCACTGATCATTTGCTTTGTCAGCAATAGTTTCTCGGTTTTAACAGCCTCTGAATCTGCAATAGAAGCTGCAACTTGCTTATCTTGTCTGTTCTCGGTAAACAACGGTAAATCAAACGTTACACCAACAGAAAATAAATCAGCTCGGCTATCACCAGAAGGCATATTGTCACGATAGGCATAGCTCGCATTAACACCCCATTGCGGCTCATATTTCTGTTTAGCTAATTCAACACCTTTTTCTAAAGATTTGCGTTTTACATCAATTGCAAGTATGGCTGGATGATTAGCAAGAGCCTGAGCCAATAGATTTCTTGAGTAATTAGATGCTTTTAGGACTGTTGGATTATTCAATTGAATCGAAGGCAATTCTTTTGAGACGCTAAACTCTAGTGGTTGCGCGTCAAAGTTGAATGATTCATTCAATCGGTCAGCATCGTAAATATGAAGCCACTCATTAAGGCGAGCGATTGTCGTTTCTAGTTTCTGCTTTTGCGAAGTTAATCTGTCATCTAACTGCACTATTTCCAATTGAGCACGAATAACATCTTGCTGTCTAGTTTTACCAACAACGTTTGAATAGCTAGCTTTAGCCACTTCCGCCATCTGCTCAAAGAGAGACCAATCATCTTCAATCAATTTAATAGTTTTCTGGGCTAAGTAAGCATCTAACCAAAGTTGTGACACTTGGCTTTTCAACTTAGCTTTACGATCCTCTCGTAGCAGTGGAAATTTCGTGGACTCAATTTGTAACTGATCTTGCTTGATCTCTAGACTGTCGCCTCTCGGAAACATTTGAGAGACGCCAACCTTTAGCTGAGTCATTCCTTCCTGATCTAAACCCCAAGTATCTGTTGGTAAATTCATTATCCCTAGCGATACTTTCGGATCAGGCAAAGTACCTGAAGCAATACTTCTATTTTCAACTGCACTTTGTTTCAATCGGCTACCATGAAGCCAAGGATCATTTTGCTGAGCTAAGGTGATAGCTTGTTCAAGCGACACTACTTTCTCAGCTTGAGCTGAGAATACAGATAAGCCGAGTATTAATGCAGTTGAAAGTGAAGTAAGGTTTGAAGAGTTCAATTTCATTAGAATTGCTCCTCGTATGTCTTAACTTTTGCATAGACTTTGCTCGTTCCATCTTTAAATAGAATTAACACGTTGTATGGCATAAAGCGGTCATCGACTTCCATACCGGGAGAGCCAACTGGCATTGCTGGAACTGAAAGCCCAATCGCATTGGGATGTTCTTCTGATAAGAACTGCTGAATAAATTTAGCAGGTATATGACCTTCAAAGGCAAATCCATTTCTACTCACTGCCGTGTGGCATGAACGGTAATTAGGTTTGATACCATACTTAGTTTTGATGTTGCCGATGTTTCGGAAATCTTTGGAATGCGCAACGATCCCTTTGTCTTCAATATGAGTTATCCATTTTTTACAACACCCACAAGTAGGGGTTTTATAAACGATTAACTCCAAAGGTGTTACGTCGTTATTGTGTGCATGGTTATGTTCGTTGGCGTTTGCAAACGCAGGTGAAAGCAGCATTACTACTGCTATTTTTAAATACTTATTGATCATTTTTGCCCCCAGACATCGCTGGAAAATATCTATAGCGCTACGACGCTATATTGACTAACAGAAAAATTAATTACATGTGCGCGAAATTTGGACGCACTAATCCTGTATTAGGCAAAAATTGGTGGACGATAAAGGGAAGTGGAAATTGAATGAGGTTGTTTAGATTGCAGAGCAGCTACAGATTCACTGAATATTTGAATATCTGTCGAATCAATACTGGAATTTAGGACTGTCGTAGATGAGCAAGCATTTGCAGGACAAATACATTCAACGTCACAACAATCTTCTGATTGACCATTACTGCTTTTATTCATATCCCCATGATTCATTCCTTCATGATGACTCATTTTGGAATGATCCATGTTCATGTGTGATTCGTGAGAACCTGATGACATTTCACAAGACATAGCAGTATAAGCCAATGCTTGCCCAACAAAGGCAATCAGCATAGCTACAACAACTAAGACTTTTGAAAGTGCTTTAAACATAAAGTTCTCTTAAGAAAAATACCATCACAATACTAAATTAAAGTCATATCTAAGTAAATGATAAACCGTGGTGCTTTTAAAAATTTTGATTAATACAGGAGACTAGTGAATATAGTCGAGAAAAAATAACTAATTAATCACCAGTATGAGAGCAACAATTATGTCCTTCCTGAATTGGTGGACACTTTACTGTTCCATATGAACAGTAAACACAGCAGTCACCCTTTAATGGTTTTAACAAAACTTTGCACGATTCACATTCATAATACCACTGACAAGCGTTTGTCGGCATTTCTTCAATTTTACTATACCCACATTCTGGACATGTAATAGTCGACTTTAGCTCTATACGTTGCATGTTTGCTCCCTTACTGGTTTTACGATATCCAAAACCGACATAACGACCATTAAGCAAATACCAAAGTAAAATAGGTATGTGCTCCAATCATATTGCCAAAGAGGATAAAGCGTTAATAGCACTGCTACAGGCCCAAGAATGCTGAAGGCAGCTCTGGTATGGCTTTTATTTTTGTGCCAGTTGTATAAGTTTACTAGTAGCGCCAGAGTTGCAAATATAGGTAACAAGGTATTTACAGCAATCCCCTCAAAATGAGAAAGAAAACCTAACCCCAACGCTGATGCTAATGAACCAAGTGCAGGGAAACACCCTGTACAACTAAGTGCTGCAAGCCAAACCCCGCCTGAGCCAACTTTATCTAAAATTTTATTTATCATTTGAAAGTCTATTGGTTGATATTACCAGCACTTTAAACTCCGTACATGAGTACGGAGTCAATCATTTTAATGAATCAATAATAGGGCAATATGTTGGATCATCGTTTTGTATACAGGTATTTGTCATATCCACAATTACTTTCTCTAAACGTTGAAGGTCGCTAATTTTTTCTCGAATGATTGCTAACTTTTGTCGGCTTAATAACTCAACTTGAGCGCAGTCGTTGTCCATAGACATTAGCGATTTAATTTCTTTTAACGTAAAGCCGAGCATTTTGGCTTTTGTGATGAACCTAAGTTGTCCTGCTATTGTTTCGTCATATTGTCTATAACCTGATATTGGTTTTGTAGGTTGTGTAATAAGTCCTTCTCGCTCATAAAAACGAATGGTTTCTACGTTTAAATTTAATGATTGTGCTAATTTACCAATGGTTTTCATAATTGCCTTTGCGACTAAGAATAGCTCAAAGCAGAATTTAGATTAACTATCCAACGACTTAATAATACCGCATCCTTCAATGGTATTATCAGAATTGCATGTACTTGCCATATGTTGTAATTCATTTTTTAAGGCCTTTAATTCTTTCATGCGTTTGTTGACTAAATTTAATTGCTGCTTAATCAATTCATTCACACTAGAGCAGCTTTCTTCTGGCTTATTCTTTAATTCAATAAGACGTTTGATATCATCAAGAGATATATCGAGGCTGCGACAATGCTTAACGAATTCCAGCTCTTTTAACGCCTTATTGGAATACAACCTAAAGTTACCCTCAGAGCGCTCAGGATCTGAAAGCAACCCTTCTCTTTCATAATACCTAATTGTTTGTATTGAACAGCCTGATGTTTTCGATAATTCGCCAATTTTCATAAACCTTTCCAATAAACTTGACTCTATAGTTACTATAGGTTTTATAGTTAAAGCATACAAGTTAATAAGGGGTAAAAATGTGTGATAAGTATCTAACCAAGACCAGCATAGTCAATTTTGAACACAAAAATATCCAATCCCTCATAAAACAACGAAGGTGGAAAAGCTTGGATGATTTCAACAAAATTGGTGCGGCCTACCAATTTGTTAAAGATGAAATATTATTTGGCTACAATGAAAGCGATGACATTTCTGCAAGCAATGTTTTAGCGGATGGTTACGGACAATGTAATACCAAAGGTAACTTACTGATGGCCTTGTTACGAGGGTTAGGTATTCAATGCCGATTTCACGGGTTCACCATTGCTCAGCAATTGCAAAAAGGTGCTATTCCAACGTATGTCTTTTGGTTAGCGCCGAAATACATTATCCACAGTTGGGTAGAGGTTTACTTTGATGGACGTTGGATCAACTTAGAAGGCTTTATCTTGGATGAGCAATATCTCACTTCGTTACAACAGAAATTTAGCGAAGAAAAAGATAACTTTTGTGGTTATGGTGTTGCGACAAAATGCTTCTCTACTCCAGATATAAATTGGCGCGGAACTGATACCTATATTCAAAAAGAAGGTATTCATGATGATTTCGGACTTTATGACTCTCCTGATAAGTTCTACCAAGAAAAAGGCACTAATTTGTCAGGCGTTAAACGTTGGATGTATCAACGAGTGATCCGTCACCTGATCAACTTCAATGTCGCCAACATTAGAAAGACGACAGTACTGGAGGTGCAAAATGCACAACCATAATCATAGTCATCAACATGGTAAAGATGACCGTATTGGTTGGGCATTTTTCCTTAATGTGACATTCACTATTATAGAATTTATAGGTGGTTGGCTCACTAACAGTACGGCGATAATGGCAGATGCAGTTCACGATCTTGGTGATAGTCTTTCAATAGGTTTTGCGTGGATTTTAAGTCGTTTTTCAGATAAAGAAGCATCAGATAAGTTTAGTTATGGTTATCGTAGACTTACACTCTTTGGCGCATTGATAAACAGTATTGTTTTAATCATTGGCTCAATTTGGATTTTATTTGAAGCAATTCCAAGGCTGTCCAATCCTGAAATGCCTGTTGTCGAGGGGATGTTAGGGCTAGCGATACTCGGCGTTGCCGTTAACGGATATGCTGTATTAAAATTAAAAGCTGGAGAAACCTTAAATGAAAAAGTACTTACATGGCACTTGCTTGAAGACGTACTTGGCTGGGTTGCTGTGCTTATTGTATCTATTGTGCTGTTATTTGTAGATTTGCCCATTTTAGATCCGTTACTATCTATTGGCTTCACATTGTTTATCTTGTTCAATGTTTTTAAAAATCTGAAATCAACAATTGTCTTGTTTCTTCAGGCCGCGCCAGATGAAGAAACTCAAGAAAGTATAAAAGAGTCGCTAACTAACCTTCCAGAAGTTAATGGCGTACATCATCTGCATTTTTGGTCGTTAGATGGCGAAAGTCACGTATTAACCGCTCACATAGAATTAGTCGAAAAAATTGACGTTGATGAATTAATTAAACTTAAGGAACAAGTGGCTAAGAGACTTTCTGCCTATCGCTTGTCTCATACAACCATTGAATTTGAGTTTCCTAAAGAGACTTGCCGAGATGATGCGAATTAAACTTTAAAAATTAAAATAAAAAGATTAAATATAAAAGCAGCTTAAACATAAATTAAGCTGCTTTTTTGTTTTTAAATTTCGTCAGATTGCTGTTTACTGCTCTCAGCGCCATGCGCCCATTGATATAAAATAGGCAATACAAACAAAGTTAAAATTGTAGAAGATATAATACCGCCGATAACAACTGTTGCTAGTGGTCGTTGCACTTCTGCACCAATTCCAGTGTTTAACGCCATTGGAATAAAACCTAAACTTGCGACCAGTGCCGTCATTAAAATAGGTCTTAAACGAATGATGGCACCTTCAATGATCGCTACGTAAAGGTCGCCTTTTTCATGCCAAAGATCTCGAATAAAAGCCAACATAACCAAGCCATTTAATACGGCAACACCTGACAATGCTATGAAGCCGACACCTGCCGAAATAGATAAAGGCATGTCTCTTAAATAAAGAGAAATTACGCCCCCAGTTAATGCTAACGGTACACCACTGAAAATGATCAATGCATCTTTTAATGAACCAAATGCAATAACCAAAATACCTAAGATAACAATTAGTGTGATCGGCACAACTAAGCTTAATCTTTTACTCGCTGACTCTAGCTGTTCAAAGGTTCCGCCATAATCAAGCCAGTATCCTGCTGGAATTTCTCCTTCCTGATTAATTTTAGCTTTCACTTCTTTGACAAAACCGCCTAAATCTCTACCACGAACATTGACGGTAACCACAACTCTTCTTTTACCGCTCTCACGGCTAATTTGAGCAGGTAAAGACTCAGATTTAAGCTCTGCAACTTCTTCAAGTGGCACATAGTTACCATTCTCAAGTGGAAGCGGCAGAAATTTCAAACCATCAATATCCGTTCTAGTTTGCTCCGGTAGACGAACAACTAACTCAAATCGTCTGTCTCCTTCATAAATGATCCCCGCAGATTCCCCCCCTATTGCAGTGGCAACCCAGTCTTGCAATTCGGTAACGTTCAATCCATACCTACCAAGTGCTTCGCGTTTAGGGATTACCGATAAAGATGGAACACCTGTGACTTGTTCCATTCTGGCATCTGCTGCACCATCTACGGTTTTCACAATATTTAGAATATCTTTTGCGGTAAGTAATAACCGATCCAAATCATCGCCAAATACTTTGATGCCCACATCAGCTCTAACGCCAGAAATCAATTCATTGAAACGCATTTGAATAGGCTGAGTGAATTCATAGTTGTTGCCCGGAATGTTTTTCAGTACCTCTTCCATTTCTTCAACTAATTCACTCTTTGGCTTTGAAGGTTCGGCCCAATCTTTACGTGGTTTTAAAATAACAAAGATATCAGCAATACTCGGTGGCATTGGATCAGTTGCTACTTCTGGTGTGCCGATGCGCGAGAATACTTTATCAACTTCAGGAAACGCTTTAATACGTTGCTCAAGTACTTCTTGCATTTCTACTGATTGCTCTAGGCCAGTCGATGGAATTCTTAATGCCTGTAGTGCAATATCACCTTCATTTAATTGAGGAACAAATTCTGTCCCAAGCGTAGTTGCTAACCAAAGGCTATACCCCATTAACAGCGTTGAGAATGAAACAATAATCCAACGAAATTTCATCGCCATTTTTAACAATGGTTCATAAATAGACTTGGTTGAACGAATAACTACACTTTCTTTTTCGCTGATTTTACCTTTCATAAACACAGCTACAGCAGCAGGAACCAGTGTAACTGAAAGGATCATTGCGGAAATTAACGCCATAACGACAGTTGCCGCCATAGGGTGGAACATTTTCCCTTCAACGCCAGTTAGCGTGAAAATGGGGATGTAAACAACAGTGATAATTGCCACACCAAACAAGCTTGGACGTATCACTTCTGAAGTGGCTTCAAAAACGGTATTTAGGCGTTCTCTTAAGTCTTGCCTATGACCGTTGTGTTGGGCCTGTGCTAACCTACGGACAGAGTTTTCAACGATGATTACAGCCCCGTCCACTATCAAGCCAAAGTCCAATGCGCCGAGACTCATTAAATTGGCAGATACTCCTGCTTGCACCATACCTGTGATTGTCATTAACATGGAAATAGGGATAACAGCAGCGGTAATGAGAGCTGCACGTAAATTTCCAAGTAGAATAAATAACACAACAATAACTAAAAGCGCACCTTCAACGAGGTTTTTGGTAACGGTTGCAATCGCTTTATCTACTAATGTTGTTCTGTCGTAAACAGGCTCAGCGGTAATGCCCTTTGGCAGAGATTTTTGTATTTCGCTGAGCTTCTGTTCAACTGCTAAGGCAACGGTGCGAGAATTCTCACCAATCAGCATCATGGTTGTACCAAGCACTGTCTCAATGCCATTACGAGTAGCAGCCCCTGTTCTAAGTTCTTTGCCAATAGCAACATTGGCAACATCACTTATTTTTACAGGAATACCATTGTTCTTTTTGATGATGACATTGAGGATCTCATCTATTGTCTCAAGTTGCCCAATGGAGCGCACTAACACTTGCTGTCCGTTTTGTTCGATATAACCTGCGCCACGGTTGTCATTGTTTTTACGTAATGCATCAGATATTTCTTCAAAGGTTACCTGATGAAAAAGTAATTTTTCGGGTTTAGGCGTTATGTGATATTGCTTGTTGTAGCCGCCGATACTGTTGACCTCAATGACGCCTTTAACTTGAGCCAATTGCGGTTTAATGATCCAGTCTTGTATTTCTCTTAAGGCAATAGCGGTATAAGGCTCTCCATTAGGCATTTTAGCGTCAGGAGAAGCTTGTACGGTATACATAAATATTTCGCCAAGCCCTGTCGAAATAGGCCCCATTTCTGGCTCTAAGCCAGAGGGAATAACGCCTTTTATCGCAGCTAATCTTGCATTGATTAAGTTGCGAGCAAAATAAATATCGGTTCCCTCTTCAAAGATAACGGTTACTTGAGGTAATCCATATCTTGACAGGGAGCGGGTGTGAGACAGCTTTGGCAATCCGGCTAAGGCTGTTTCTACAGGAAAGGTCACCCTTTGTTCCGCTTCCAAAGGTGAATAACCGGGGGCAGAAGTGTTTATTTGTACCTGCACGTTTGTTATATCTGGAACAGCATCAATGGGAAGTTTTTGATAACTCCACATACCAACGCCGATGATTACCATCAGCAAGCTTAATACTAAATAGCGCCTATTTATTGCAAGACGCAAAATTGATTCAATCATATTGCGTCTCCTAATCGTCGTCTTCTACTTCAGATTTCAATATATCTGCTTTTATCAGATAACTGTTTTTGTTTACATATTCAGTGTCTTTACTGAGGCCACCAATAACCTCGATATAGTTCTTATCTGAACGTCCTAATACAAGCGGTGCAAATTCGTACTCTTCATCTTCTTTAACAAATACACCTAATTGTCCCCCCAGTTCTTGGATAGCAACTTTCTCAACGGCTAAATCCACCTTGAATTGATTTATTTTGACGTTGCCTTTTAATAATTGACCTGACGTTAGCTTTAACTCAGTGTTGTTTAATCGTACCCGTGCCAATACATAAGGTTGGTCTTTAGCTGGAATAATATTAGTGATGACTGAACTGAATGCGTGTTCACCTTGCTCAATATCAACATGCTGACCGACTTTGATTTGATTATATTGGCTGGTAAACACCTTAAATTCAGCCCACAAGGTGTCAAAATTGACGATTTCAAACAAGCTAGTGTTTTGCGTGATACCGCCAACATTTCCATTTCTCTGTAAAACTACCCCAGAAACAGGGGACGTTATTTTATAGGTATTTAAGCTTTCGTTAGATTCAATAACAGCCAATAGATCTCCTTTTTTTACCTTATCACCAACAGTGGAGTTAATTGTCTTTATAACGCCGTTATATCTAGCGCCAACTTGAAATAATTGTTCAGCGCCTATCGTCGTAGCGCCGTATACAGGGATAGTTTGGTTCAACGTTTTTGAAGCTAAATAGGCTGTTTCAACACCAAGCCTTTTTGCCATGTTATTGTTTATTTTGCTAATGCCTTCTTCGCCTTCATGTTCATCTTCACTAGCGATAACACTTTGAATGGGTGATAGATACCCAATAAAAATCAATAGTGCGAGTAAATAGTTTTTCATTTTGAATTCCTAAACGATTCAGTTAATAACTGAATCAATAAATTGTTATTAAACTTAAAGTGATGTTTATTTAGAGTGACAGCGCTTCGTTTGTTAGTTTTTCTATCTCTGCGCCATAAATTAGGGCAGCAGATGCCGCATCAATGAGGGTTCGCCGAGCATTTAACAGCTCTTGTCTAGCCGATACATAATCAAGATATCCATATCGACCTTTTTGATAGGCGTCTTGAGTATCTTCCAGTGCATCTTCAAGCATTGGGATAACCGACTGCTTTAATGAATTAGCTGTTAATATGGCTTGTTTTCTATTGGAGTATGCTCGTAGTAAGTGATTTCTAAACCTCAACTTAGTCGCCTCTTTCTCTATGGCAACTTGGTCACGCTCTGCTAGCGCACTAGCGATTGCACCAGAATTTCGCTTTTCAGCAAACAAAGGTAAGCTAAAGCCAGCGACCAGTACCGTATCATTGACTTCTTGAGAGCGCCTAACACCAACAGACCATTTGATATTGGCCGTTGACTCTGTTTTAGCCAACTGTAATTCGGCCTCTTTTAGTCGCTGCTCACTTGCATAAACTTGAATAGCAGGGTTTTTCTCTAATTTCGCAAAGAGACTACTAAAATCACTATCATTGCCAAACTGAAACAGATCTCCAGTTACTCTAGAGAATGACACTGATGTTTCTCCCCAGTAAGCTGATAAAGAAAGCTTTAGATATTCCAAGCGCTTTTGTTCAGATTGAAGGGTGAGGTTAGCCTGAGCAATAACTGCTTTTGAGCGTTTCACTTCAGCCTCAGGAGTAGCACCTGCGCGGTTACGCTGAGATACAATCTCTAACGTTTCTTGTGCTAAGCTCAAAGCATTTTCTGCCAATATAACTCTTTGTTGGGCTGCAAGTACTTCCACGTACTTCTCAGTGACTTGAGCCATTAAATTAAGCGCAGAGACTTCTTTCTCAGCATTGAGTAGTGCTCTTGATTTTGAAACAAGTCCAATCCGCGCTGAGCGTTTATCTCCCATTTCGATAACCGAAGATAGAGCGACTGTTAATTCAGCACTGTCGAATGCATTAAATTCACCTGAGCCTGCAAAGTTCTCAGCTTCAACTTCTAGTTCATAAGCAGGATTTAAACTTGCTGTTTGTTCTTGTCCTGTTAATGCGGTTTGTTTGAAATCAAATATTTTGAGTTCAGGATTTTGTTTAAGCGTCCACTGAATTGCCTCTTGAAGATTTAACTGCTTTTCAAAGGCATAAACATTAAATGTAAAAAGTGACAACGCGAGAAACGCGATATATTTAAGCCGAGGTGTTACACACCTCAAAATTGCTATCTTGCGATGCACACAGGTATTAAGTGCCATGTATACTTTCCTATAAATTTATATGTTTTTTTCGGTCATTAACATTTGACCTTTCATAATTTTCTATAAAATTTAGGCGTATTTAGGTGGGCGGAATGGCACCGAGATATAGCCTTTTAGCTCAGGAGAAACTAAGGCGTAGGTAAGGAAATATTCTATTGTTTGTAAAATGTTACAAGAATAATCTGCATTTAAAAATAAGTGACAACAGCAACAAAAATTACAATTATCAATTGAAGTGTTGCTATTACTCACCTCAAATATATTGGAGGTTTCTGGAGATTTTAGCGGGGTAATAGACTCAGTTAGTGATGTATTAAAAGAACTTTCAATTAAGTTTACTTCAAGCTCTTCTAGCGAAAAAAACACAGATTGCACCGCGATTAAAATCATTATCACGTATGATATATTTGATTTGATATACGATGAGTGCATTATTTTCATTTCTCTGCTTAATACTTTAGCTGTAAGATGCGGCGAGCACCGTTTAAAACGACAAGAGCAATTATCAAACCAATCACTAAATCTGGATAACGACTGCTTGTTGCTGTAACTAATAAGCCAGCTAAAATTACACCAACGTTTGCGATAACGTCATTTGCTGAAAAAATCCAACTCGCTTTCATATGAGCGCCGTCTTCTTTGTTGCCAAATATCAAAAACAGACAAGCAACGTTAGCGATTAGTGCTATTCCACCAAATATCATCATTAAAGAAGAGATCGGTTCACTACCGTAAACAAAGCGTCTTACGACTTCGCTCAAAGCACCTAGCGCTAGAATAACTTGAAGCACACCAGATATATGTGCTGCTCTAAGTTTCATGCTAATACTTTTACCTACGGCATAAATAGCTAAACCATACACAGCAGCATCAGCAAACATATCTAATGAGTCTGCAATTAGGCCAGCAGACTGTGCAATAATCCCAGCAATTACTTCTATAAAAAACATGACTCCATTAATGGCTAACAACCATTTTAGGGTTGATGCTTCTTTCATCTCATTTTTTTGGGCTAAGTCTTTTGCTTTTGCAGCTTCTGTACTGCAACTTTGTTTAGTTGACTCTAACTCTGCACCGAGTTTAAGTTGTTGTAACTTTTTTGTTATCTCATCTAAATTTTCATCATGAAAAACTTTGACTAAGCGATTAGGAATATCAAACTGCAATCCAACTGAAGGCTGAATTGAGTCAAGTGCTAATCTGATCAATCTCTCTTCTGAAGGACAGTCCATTTGAGGCACTTTATATGTACTGACAAACGCGCCACTATAGTTATCTAATTGTGTATCAATTTTTACGTCTTCGTTGGTAGGAGATGATTGACACTTACCACTACATTTTTCTGACATATTTAACATTCCGAAACAATATTAAAATAAGTATAAAATCTATAGTGGCTATAGAGTCAAATAAAAAGTTATTTAATTTGAAAAGATTGGGAAGTAACTAAATTGGCTAGTTTAAGTAAATAGTTTCTGCTAGTATTTTAAATACTATATTTAACAGGTAATAACTTTGAACCTTAATGTTGTGCTAAAAATACTATTAGTCGTTTCTATTGTTTTGCAATCGTTAACTGCTGTTGTATCCGCAACATCTGAGAATCACCAGATAGATATAGAGCACCTTCAAACTCAACATGATCATAGTGATGACTTGAGCAATAATGCTGAAGAAATTGGGGAAGATGACCACGACATCAAAGATTGTCATCACTGCGGTCATTGCAGTGGCAGTCATTTATCATGGATTCTGATCAATAATATTAACAATTCCACCAAGTTATTCACTTACACTAATATTCCTTATCAGTTTGATCAGACAAAAGAGTTTTTAAACGCAATTCTGCGCCCCCCTATTTCTTAAATTTGTAGATTTATAACCATCCATTCATCGATTAAAAATCGGTAAATGGGTTGATGTTTATTAATTAAAAATTTAAGAAGTCCTATGTATAAATATTTAAAAAATACAGGCGTATGCCTGTCATTTTGCCTGCTTGTAAGCATTTCAAATGTGGCTTATAGCAAGCAAAAAAACGTTTCGTGGCTAGATGCTCAAATAAACAAAGATCCCGAAATCATTGAAGCGAGAGAGTTGTTAATCGCAAGCAATCATCATGCAAAAAGCTTAACTCAGGCAATTTATAACCCTGAGCTTGACGCAAGTTTTGAGAAAGAAGGTGATTTTAATAACTATTCAATCGGTTTGAGTCAGACCATTGATTTTTGGGATAAACGCTCTGCCAATACGTCAATTGGCGAGATAACTCTTTATGCCAGCCAGCAGCACTTATTGAATTTAATCGATTCAAAAAAGGCCGATGCGTTAATTGCTTTGACAAATTGGCAATCAGCGAAAGATACTGCACAGCTATCTACGGAGAGAGAAAGTCAACTGCAAACCTTACTTAGTATTGTGGAAGACAAACAAAAGGCGGGAATACTTGAGCCTCTAGATGCTGAGCTGGTTTACTTAAACTTGTCTCAAGTTTTTAGTGAAATAGCTGAATATCAAATAGAGCTAAAAAATGCTGAGGTTAAAGTTAAAGAGCTGCTGCCTGATTGGACACCAGAGTTAGCCAGTAAAATCTCTATTGATTTCGATGTTGAAAACTATTCATACAAAGCTGAATGGATTGAACAACACCCCCAAGTACAATTGGCTAAAGCAAAATGGAAAGAGCAACAAGCTAAAGCACAACTAACAACCATAGAGAATAAAGCTAATCCCACCATAGGGATTAGCGCAGGAAAAAATAGTGACGATAATATCGTTGGCTTAACATTCTCTATGCCTTTGAATATCAGAAATAACTATTCCGATGCTACTAAAGCGGCATATTCAGAAGCCGTTGCTGCGGAAGCTTATTTCCAATCCATTTATCGAAAACGCTCTTTTGAAGCTCAGGCCAACTATGAATCCCTCATGATCAGTAAAAAATACTATCAGCGATGGCAAAACCTTATGCAAAACCGAATTGATAATAGCGCGAGGTTGCTAAACGCTCGTTGGGAGGCTGGAGACATCAATACTTCAGACTATCTAATAGCGTTGAGCCAAAGAGCTGATGGATTGCACTCGGGCATTCAACTAGAAAAACAATTTAGACTCTCTGAAATAGCCTTCATTTGGAGCATGGGTCAATTATCTAAGTTTAAGATTTAATTAGTTAAAACGGCAATTAGAAATCTTAAACGTTAAAAGAATATAGGTAAAAAATGAATACATTATTTAGCAAAAAATTATTAGCAATAGTAATTAGTGGACTTTTTTTAGGTGGGACATTAAGCGGTGAAGTGTATGCTCTACAAGTAAATACAATTGAACCTGTAACAGCAAATCCCAAAAAACATAAACACGAACACTCGGAAAGTGAAGAAAATCATGTAGAAGAAGGCCATCAGGAAAATGAAGGCAACCATTCTGAAAAAGACACAGAACATGACGAACATGGTCACGACCAAGAGAGCAAAAATAAAGAAACTGAAGAGGAACATGAAGAAGGTATTACTCTAAGCCCTCAAAAAATGTCACTAGCCAATATTAAAGTTCAAAGCATAAGACCTGATTATCAATTCAGTACAATCTATGCGCCCGGAGAGGTCAAAGTAGATGGTTATAGCAGCTATGTCGTTTCTCCCCGTACCGAGTCAGTGATAATAAGCAGACATACTGCACTCGGTGAACACGTAGAAAAAGGACAAAAGCTGGTCACCCTATTTAGTGAAGCAATGGCTCAAGCTCAAGCTGACTACTTGATTGCGTCAACTGAATGGCAGCGAGTAAAGAAATTAGGCAACAAAACAGTAAGTGAAAGTCGTTTACTTCAGGCTCAAACCACATTTAACGCCACATACGGAAAACTTATCGCACTAGGGTTAACTGAAAAAGCGATAAAAGACATATCAAATAAAGACATAACTTCGTTTGGCCAATATTCGCTAGTAGCTCAGCGAGAAGGAGTAGTTTTACAAGATGACTTCACCCAAGGCCAACGAGTCGATGCGGGTGATACTATCATGCTTTTGGCAGATGAAAATAAGCTGTGGGTGGAAGCTAAAGTATCACCCAACAAAAAGCTCAATCTATCAATCAACTCTCCGGCAATAGTTAAATTAGAAGGAGAGGATTATAAGGCAAAAGTTATTCAGGAAGCCCACACGATTGATCCCATCACTAGAACTCGAATCATTCGCCTAAGTGTTAATAATGCAGATGACAATCTCCATTCAGGCATGTTTGTTAAAGTATATTTTCAATTTGCCACTGAACAAAAAGTTATGGCTGTTCCAGAAGAAGCTTTAATTAGAAGTGCGGACGGAGACTGGACCGTCTTTGTTGAGGATCATCCCGGTGAATTCAAAGCGAAAGAGGTTGAGTTAGGTCGTGCACTAGGTAATTTCAGAGAAATTTTTGGTTTAGAAAGTGGTACTCGTGTGGTAACTCAAGGAGCGTTTTTTGTTGCTTCTGAAATAGCTAAAGGCGGATTTGATCCGCATAACCATTAAGGAGAGACGCTATGTTTAATAAAATTATAGATTGGTCTGTAAACAACCGACTCCTTATATTGATTGCCTTATTTGCCACTATTGTTGGCGCAATAATGGTGATCCCCAAACTGAACTTAGATGCTTTCCCAGATGTAACCAATGTTCAAGTCGCTGTTAACACTGAAGCACCGGGGCTTGCAGCAGAAGAAGTGGAACAACTCATTACTTATCCGATTGAAGCGGTCATGTATGCGTTACCTGATGTTGAACAAGTACGTTCAATTTCCAAAACAGGATTATCTGGCGTTACTGTCGTCTTTAAAGAAGGGACAGATATCTATTTTGCTCGGCAGCTCGTCTTTGAACGGCTTCAAGCAGCAAAAGAGTTGATACCTGACGGTGTAGGTACGCCTGAAATGGGACCAAATACGTCTGGGCTAGGACAAGTATTTCAATACTTGCTCGTGTCAGATAAAGACGCAGGATATGACTCAATGGCATTAAGAAGTTTAAATGATTGGATAATTAAATTGCTCATTATGCCAGTCGATGGTGTCACCGACGTCTTATCTTTCGGCGGAAACGTTAGGCAGTATCAAGTTAACGTAGATCCATCTAAGCTCCTTGCATATAAATTATCACAAGAAGATATCGTTAAGTCGCTTGATAGTAACAATGCCAACGTTGGCGGTTGGTATATGAATCGAGGGCAAGAGCAACTTGTCATCCGAGGAACAGGCTGGTTCGAAAGTGGTGAAGCAGGCATTAGCAACATTAAGCAAGTACCTGTAAAAACCGTTGATGGAACAGTCGTGACAGTTTCCGATATCGCCAAAGTCGAATTAGGCAGTGAGATTCGACAAGGTGCGGTCACTATGACCCGAAAAACAGCAGATGGAAAGGTTGAAAACTTGGGTGAAGTCGTATCAGGCATTGTGCTAAAACGTATGGGTTCAAATACAAAAGCAACCATTGATGGTATTAACGCAAGAATCCCTTTGATCAATCAGGCGTTACCTAACGGTGTTCGCTTCGAACCCTTCTATGATCAAGCTGATTTAATCGAAAAAGCAGTCAGTACCGTAGTAAATGCACTCTCACTTGCCTTTATCTTTATTTGTATCGTACTAGCACTTTTCTTAATGAATTTAAGAGCGACTTTTCTTGTCCTTATTTCGATCCCTATTTCAATAGGCATTGCGCTGATGATAATGGCTTGGTGGGGTATATCGGCAAACCTTATGTCGCTAGGTGGCATTGCGGTAGCAATTGGTATGCTGGTCGATGGCTCGGTTGTGATGGTTGAAAACATGTTTAAACATTTAAACCGACCAGACGCTACTCATAAACAAAATGTGCAAGAACGCGTACCAAGTTCTGATATTGATCCACATGCTGTAGAGCAAGACGATCATGGAATTAAATTACGACTAAAACAAGCAGGGAAAGAAGTTGCAAGACCTGTCTTTTTTGCTGCATCTGTCATTTTGGTAGTGTTCTTACCTTTGTTTAGCTTTGAAGGCGTAGAAGCCAAACTCTTCCAACCGATGGCTGTTAGTATCATTTTGGCTATTATTTCGGCCATTGTAGTTGCTTTATTTATCGTTCCTGCACTTGCTACTTATATGTTCAAAAAAGGAGTGAAGGAGAGAGAAAGCTTTGTACTTAAACCATTAAATAACCTTTATAGAAAAGGGCTTAAGTTCGCACTTAAACACACCAAATTAATTGTATCAGCATCCTTAATAATGGTTGTGTCTGCATTTTCAATCGTGCCTTATATTGGCACAGAGTTCGTTCCAGAACTGGAAGAAGGTACAATTAACTTAAGGGTTACACTCGCTCCTTCTTCAAGCTTGGATACAGCATTAAGTGTCGCACCTATCTTGGAGGATAAATTGATGGCATTTCCTGAAGTAACCTATGCGCTTAGCCGAATAGGACGAGCCGAAATCGGAGGTGATCCTGAGCCTGTTAATAATATTGAAATTTATATAGGTTTAAAGCCAGTCGCCGAATGGACCTCTGCCTCGAATCGCTATGAACTGCAAAATAAAATGGAACGTTCTTTAGAAGAGTTTCCGGGTCTTTTACTCAACTTTTCTCAACCTATTGCGACACGAGTTGACGAACTATTATCTGGTGTAAAAGCACAATTAGCGATAAAACTTTTTGGCCCAAATCTAGACATATTGGCAGCTAAAGGGCAGGAAATTGAATTGGCAATCAAAGACGTTGAAGGCGCTAGAGATGTCGCTCTTGAACAAATCGCTGGTGAAGCTCAGTTAGTTGTAAAGCCTAACAGACAAGAGCTTTCTCGCTTTGGCCTTTCTGTCAGTGATGTTATGGAAATTGTACGAGATGGCATTGGTGGTATAGAAGCAGGACAAATCATCAACGGTAATGAGCGTTATGATATATATGTGCGTATAGAAAAAGAATATCGTAGTAATAAAGAAGCTATTTCTGATATTCGCATTCAGTCTCCAACAGGGGCTTGGGTTCGTCTGGGTGATGTAGCAACTGTCTCCTTTGAATCTGGCCCACCACAAGTGAGAAGAGACGACGTGCAAAGGCGTGTTGTTATCCAAGCCAACGTGCAAAATAGAGACATGGGTAGTGTTGTTACCGACATCAGTAAAGTCATCGCAGAAAAGGTTGATTTGCCTGCTGGTTACTCTGTTTCAATAGGTGGTCAATTTGAAAGTCAACAACGAGCACAACAACGGTTAGCTATAGTGGTTCCTCTATCTTTAGCCCTAATTGCTCTTTTGCTTTACTTCGCATTTGGCTCAGTTGGTCAAGCCATGTTGATTTTAGTTAATGTCCCATTAGCTGTTATCGGCGGTGTTTTCTCCTTATATTTGTCTGGGCAATACTTGTCCGTGCCAAGCTCCGTTGGCTTCATTACACTATTTGGTGTTGCCGTGTTAAATGGTGTGGTTATGGTTGAGAGTATAAACCAACGAATTAGGGATGGCTTGGATGTTGCCCAAGCAGTATTTGAAGGAGCAACTTCGCGTTTAAGACCTGTTCTTATGACAGCAATAACATCTGCATTAGGTTTAATACCGATGTTAATGTCAAATGGTGTAGGAGCTGAAATACAACGACCACTGGCAAGTGTTATAGTTGGTGGTTTGATAACAGCAACATTACTCACATTGTTTGTTTTGCCTGTTTTATATCGCTGGTTCTCCAAAAAGAAAATTGAGGAGTTATCCCGCTAATTCAATTTTCATCAATTGTGAAGCTTCCGAATCAAGGAATATGAATTGGAAGCTTCACTTTATTGCTATCACTAAAAAGCTAGCTATTACGTAAAATTACTAATCTGATCGAATATTGAATTTGTTGAAGTCATTCTAGACTCCTTATTTTCGTTATTTAATGAATTTTATTTCGAGACTTTAGTTGTTCCCTCATTTCTAAAACTCGATCTGCTGAATAAGCTCCTGCTCTCATAACAACCAGTTCAACAAACGAAATATCAATTAACTTATGGTCAGCATCAATCACATAATAACTCCCATTATGTGTGGTTATTTCTAGTTTATCCTCGACAGCAGTTTTGCTAATAATCTTTGAAGTTACTATTTGCTCAAATGGCCGAAATCTGAATGTTTCATCGTCAATAACCACCCCTGATAAAAACTCGCCAATAAATGATTTTTCAAATTCTTTATAGTCATAGACTGAGACTATGTAGGCATCCTTTAAAAATGTTTTATCCATGTGTTACTCCCTACTAATAGCTAGCAGGGAGCATATCTCGCAACTCTAATAACTCATTTGGAGAATACATACACTCATGCATTAAATTGAACTCAAATACATTTACATCAAACTCTTTTGGTTCAGCATCTAAGGTATAAAAGTCAGCACCAAAAGTTCGGAACTCAAGGCCATTGATTTCGATAACTTTTGTTGTGAACAAAACTTCTCCCTTTTTACCGCAATCACTATCTTCAGCAAATGTGGCGTAAAGCACCTGTTCAACTTTTTCCTCTGTATCAGATTGAATTGAGATAAGTGTGGCGTTAGTCAGTTTGATTTTTGGTCTCATGCTTGTGCTTCCTTGTTATCCTCAATGCTAAACGGGCGAAAAAAACTTAGATATTTAACCCCATCGACTTCTAGTAAATTCTTGTCAGCATCAAAATGTGACAGAACACTAGATTGATACAACGAAATGTATTTTTCATAATCTATGGTGTTAAAAAAATTGGTATCGACACGGCGTGCATGGAAAACAAGAGCTTGCTGGTCGACACGAACAATGAACTTCTGATCGCCATCTAGATTTTTGACTTGTAGACATAAATCAGGTTTGTGCCAATCAGATACAAAGGAAGGAATCAGTGGGAAGCCATATACCAAATAGCGCATACCTTCAATTTTGAAGGTTGTTGGATTGAACTGAGCCTTATTTACTTTGCCGCTACTGAATAATTCAAGTGTCAACACCAGCCAGTGCTCATGCTTAGAAAATGTATTGCCTTCAGAAATACAGCCTTCGAACTCACCATCATGGTTTACATGATTGATGTACATGTATTTTTTAATGTTATCCAAGGAAAGCTTTTCAAACGGAAACTTGCACGCGATTAGCCTGAAATAGCAATCATGAACTTTTAAATCAGCATATTGGACTATCAACGGATCATCAAAGGCATCAAAGTATGGTCGCCATTCTAGACGGAAATCAGGACCTGTATTTATTACAAATTTAGCGTCATCAGGTAGTCCTAAAACTTGATATATAACCGAAACTAACTCTAGCGTTTCGATATCGACTAGCATTAGGCTTTCAATACGGTTTGCCATTGACTCAATTTCTTTATGAAGCGACTCAATAATTTCTTGATCATCATATTCGTTGATCAATAAGTATTTCAGGGAATCGTGCTTTAGAATTGAGTCCAGCTTTTTCTGTTCAAATGCCTCAGTGAGACAGCTATGGGTGTCAGAAAAATGAGGGCTGTTATAAACACCTCTCGCCCACAGACCTTGGGCGTAAAGATCAGGAAACTCTAATAACTCAGCAAACTCTTTTGCTTGTTTGTTAAGCTTATTCTTTAATTGATAAAGTGAGATCATTTAGTTCTCCAAACAACTTTCCAATAAACAATGGCCTACCAACACATTGCTTTATTTATTGTTCAAATAACCAAATTTTTACGGATGCTCCGCTTCACTGTTCACGTTCTTCAGGCGAAAAACATGTGTAGGCGTAGGCTGTCCGTTCAGCCTTCACCTCATATTATCGTCAAAAAATAAAATAACAACTTACGTATTTGTACAATTATTGGCTAGATACTTTGACGTTGAACTCTTCAATGTTAAGCCCGAAAAGGGATACGACCATTTCTTCATTAATATTGGAGCCGGGAAATTTTTTTTCAAAATTTCCGATGATGCTATCTAGGTGGCTAGCTAATATTTTTACTAAAAATATTTCCGAGTTTGGTGAGAGAGCAGACAGTGCTATCAAAGGATTGTCAAAGGATTCAGCTTTTATTTTTACTAGTAAATCGCTGTAACTGTCACAGCCGTAAAGACAAATAGCTAGGGCTTCTTGGGCTTGTCCAAGGGGAATAGTTAATAATTTAGATAATCGTTTTGCCTGCCTTTTTATATTTACTAGCAGGTCTTCTTTATTAAAAGACATCAATACACCAAAAAACGGCAACGCTAGGCCACGCACCTATGTCACTCAGTTTTTGTGAATATTTAATCTTTTAGTTCAGAGTAAATCCATTTCGTCCTGTTTTCGTGGGAACGGGCTTCTCTGAAAAGCCACTGCAAAAAGCAGTGGCTATTGTCGCAATATTATAAGGAAATGTGAATTGTAGTTTGATGCCTACATGTTCTTTTCAGTGAATTCAGCCAAGCTACTACGCTCTACTTCATCAAATATCAATACTGAGCCTTTTTCATAGTTTCTATACACGTTAACAGCCGCGCTAGCACCTGAAGATGCGGGTGTGACAAACTTATCATCAATCTGGGCTAAGTTGCCCAACACGATTGTGCGACAATTTTTCCCACCACGGCTTAACATGCCTTTGATTTGCGCTCTAGTCATGTTTTGAGCTTCATCAATGATTAACACAGCATCGTCTATTGAACGGCCACGAAAGTAAGCCATGCTAGTAAATTCTATATTGGCTTTTTCAATCACATGCTCGACTGTTGCATGAATATTTGTTTCATGATTATCATCTGAATGCATCGAAATTAAGGCATCTGTAATACCTGCTAGAAGAGGCATTGATTTTTCGGTTAAATCCCCCGGTAGGAATCCCGGATCGTCATCCATAAAGTCTCTTGACCGCACCACAACAATTTTTTTGTACTTTTTCAACTCCAATACTTGATGCAGCGCCGAAGCAACTGCCAAAAAAGTTTTTCCGGAGCCAGCAGGGCCAAGGATGATATTTAAGTCATAGTAAGGGTCTGTTAATTGACTTAAAGCTACCGCCTGACGCTGGTTTTTAGGCAATATGCCCCATACTTTTTCTTGCTTACGCGGCAATAACTTTGTGTAAACCTCAGTATCAGTTACTTCTGAAATCCGGCCAATGTGTCCGGCTTCATCGTACCAATACATGTTTGGCTGAACTTCATCGTTGAACAAGCTTATTGGGAATGTATAAACCTCTCCTGACACTTTGAAATCTTTATCTGATTCAATTCGATCAAACAAATCTCCCTCAAATGCCTGCACTCCTGTATATAACAAATCTATATCTGCGATTTGATTATCAACGGATACATCTTCAGCCATAACACCAACAGTTCGAGCTTTTAGTCGCATATTAATGTCGCGGCTAACAATGGTAACGTCTTTATCTAACTCTTTCTGAAGATGTAGTGCATAGTTAATTATTCTGTTGTCAGCATCGCTACCAATCGTGTGCTTTAACTCTTTTGCCATGTCCAATTGAGTATCAATACCAATGAACAACTTGCCTCTTTTAGCTGTTTCAGTAGAAGGCAGTGGAATACCTGCTTCCATTTCTTCTGCACTATGCCCGTTTATAATGTCTTCAAGCATACGGATACATACACGAGCATCAGCACTTACCGATTTATTAGTTCTCTCTTTTAAGTTATCTAATTCTTCTAAGACTGTTAGACAGATGTATACATCTTCACTGTAAGCAAGCAATGACTTTGGATCATGAACTAGTGCCGATGTATCTAATACTCTTGGATTTCTATTTTCACTTGGATTATTCATTTTAGTTCTCCTTTGAGAACGATTTTCATTAATTAGCATTTTAGATTTACCTTAGCTTTATTATTTTTGTTTGTGCCTTCTTGCAGGTTAAATCCGTTATTTATATTTATTGATTAATGGTTCTATTCTTTAAGTCACACTTAATGACATGTTAGAGAGATTAGATCTTAGCCTGTTATAAATACTCAATTTATTCAGTAAGAATAAGGTCTGTAGATAGGTCTGCACAAATATTGAAAAAAAGCTTGCAGTAATACCTGTTTTCCCACATCCAGCGGGACCCGTTAAAATCACCAGTTCAATGCTAGTATCAAGTAATGCATCAAGCGCCATACCCTGATAAATATTTTTGGGCTTAACGCCCCATGCATGATGATGCATTAACCGCTCAACACTAATATCTTTTATAGTAATGTGCTTATCATCAAACGATTTTACCCTAGCTGCAAAGTGATTACTCTCGTCAAGTAAATACTCATTACAAAATACATCGGGTATTAAGTTTTTAGGCACATGATGAAACGTATCTCGCCCGTGCTGCTCTGTATTGCATTGCCCTACATGTTCCCAAAAATCACCCTCTACTTTTTTATAACCGCTAGTGAGCAAATTAATATCATCAATAAGCTGATCTGTTCGGTAATCCTCTACATATTTAAGCCCTGCACCTTTAGCTTTTAAGCGCATGTTTATATCTTTGGTAACCAATATTACTTTTGAATCGCTATGCTGCTTTTGTAAATATACAGCACAGTTAATAATTCGATGATCGTTTTCATTGCCTGGCAAACCCGAAATTGAATCTGCGAATAAATGGTCGTTAACAATAATGAGCGTACCGGCAGAGCTCGACTTTGCTTTTTTATTACTGGGTAAGGCTACACCTTGTAGCATTTGTTCAGGGGTTGCGTTTTTGAGTACCTCATCTAAACCACGAATTGCAACGCGGGCATCGCGGCTGACATCGTGTTTTCTATCTTTAATATGATCAAGCTCTTCAAGTACGGTCATCGGAATAACCACGTTATGTTCTTGAAAAGACAAATAAGCGAGGGGCTCGTGGAGGAGTACGTTGGTGTCTAGCACATACATTTTACTTTCAAGGTTCGAAGCTTTTTCCATAGCACTTTCCTAACGTTTTATGATTTTTATGCTATACCAAAATAACTAAGTAAAACGGGCAAAAATCAAAACCTGCAATACTTAATTGCCAAGGCATATTGAAAGTTTAGTCTATTTGTCATAAAAGTCCGTTTTATTACAACCTGAATTTAGTTTTTATTTACCTTTTTAATAGGTTAAAAAATGGCGGTTTTATTCTTTATAATTAACACTTATAAAATTAATTAAAAGTGAGCTAAATAGCGCCTTGCAGTGGTGTTAGCTTACAGGTAACATAGCCGCCTTTTTCATCATAGACGAGACATACATGAATTTTTCCTTAGGTCAGCGTTGGATCAGTGATACAGAGTCAGATTTAGGATTAGGCACCGTTGTTGCCATTGAAGGCCGCCAGGTCAGCATATTATTTCCAGCCAGTGGTGAAAACCGTGTTTACTCTACAGCAGAAGCACCCGTTACCCGTGTGGCATTTAATCCAGGCGATGTGATCAAAAGCGTTGAAGAATGGGAATTAGAAGTCGAATCTATTGAAGTACAAGGTGAGTTACTTTGCTATGTGGGCACCCGCGTTGATAACGGCGAAGAAGCAAAGTTAAAAGAAACCTTTTTAGATCATTTTATAAAATTTAATAAGCCACAAGACCGTTTATTTGCCGGCCAAGTAGACCGTTTTGATCGTTACACGCTTCGTTACCAAACATGGCAACATAAATTTGAACGCGAACAATCACCTATAAAAGGATTGATTGGTCAACGCGCTAATCTTATTCCGCATCAGCTTTACATTGCCCAAGAAGTGGGTAAACGTTTTGCACCACGCGTATTATTGTCTGACGAAGTAGGCCTAGGTAAAACCATTGAAGCAGGCATGATACTGCATCAGCAAATTATTAGTGGTCGCGCCAGCCGTATACTTATTGTTGTACCTGAAAACCTTCAGCACCAATGGTTAGTCGAAATGCTACGCCGCTTTAACTTACGTTTTTCTATTTTTGATGAAGAGCGTTGCGACGAAGCCTTTGCCGACTCGCCAAATGTATTTGATACAGAGCAGCTAGTCCTTACTAGCCTTGAGTTTTTAACCAAGAAAAAGCGCTGGTTTGAACAAGCAACATTGGCTGATTGGGATCTATTAGTTGTTGATGAAGCGCACCACTTAAGCATTAATAACGGTAAACCAAGTACTGAATATCAGCGCATGGCTGAGCTAAGCCAAGATATTCCAGGCCTTATTTTACTTACAGCAACGCCTGATCAACTAGGCCATAGCAGTCACTTTGCACGTTTACAATTGCTCGACCCTGACCGTTTTTACGACTACGACGTATTCAAAGAAGAAGAAGCCAATTACAAAGATGTAGCGCAAGCTGCAAACCAGTTATTGCAAGAGCAAGCTCTTGACGACAATGCTAAAGCAACGCTTATCGAGCTATTAAAAGAAACCGACATTACCGTCATTCTTGAAAAAGCACAGCAAGGTGATTTACCAGCGCGTAAAGAAATACTTAACATGCTACTCGACAGACACGGTACTGGCCGTATATTGTTCAGAAATAGCCGCAGTGGCATTGATGGCTACCCAAGTCGTAAATTGCATGCCTATCCAATGGCATTACCAAAGCAATACAAAACGGCCATGTCGGTATTAGGTAACATGAGTGGTATTCAAAACGCTGAGCTGAGCGCGCATCGTGCTCTTTTTCCTGAAAAAATATTCCAAGAGTTTGAAGGTGAAAGCGCAAGCTGGGGCGCCTTTGACCCTCGCGTAGATTGGTTAATCGAAACACTTAAAACACTTAAACACGAAAAAGTACTTCTTATTTGTGCCAAAGCCGAAACGGCTATTAGCCTTGAACAAATACTGCGTGAACGTGAAGCGATTAAAGCTTCGGTTTTCCACGAAGGTATGTCGATTATAGAGCGTGACCGCGCGGCCGCCTTTTTTGCAGACGAATACGATAACGCACAAATATTATTGTGTTCAGAAATTGGCTCAGAAGGTCGTAACTTTCAGTTCTCACATCACCTAGTGTTATTTGATTTACCATTAAACCCAGATTTACTAGAACAACGTATCGGCCGATTAGACCGTATAGGGCAAACACAAGATGTAAACATTCACGTGCCATACTTTGAAAACACTGCGCAAGAAGTGTTACTGCGTTGGTACAACGAAGGCCTTGATGCGTTTGAAACCACATCAACGACTGGCCAGCTATTGTATAAAGAATTTCGTGATGACTTACTCGAGTTTATTTCAGCCCATAACTGTGATGAAGACGAACTTGACCCACTCCTTGAGCAAGTAGCTCAGCAAAATACTGTGCTACGTAAAAAAATGGAAAGTGGACGAGATCGTTTATTAGAACTGCACTCATCGGGACAAGGCGCTGCCGACTCATTAGTTGCTGATATTGAAAAGCTCGACAACCAGTTTGAGCTGCCCAGCTACATGATTAACGTGTTCGACACCTTTGGTGTAAGCCAAGAAGACAAAGGCGAAAATACAATTATATTAAAGCCTACAGAGCATATGTTAAGCGCGTCATTTCCATCGCTTAAAGATGACGGCATGACAGTGACATTTGACCGTGATACTGCACTTTCGCAAGAAGATGTACATTTTATCAGTTGGGATCATCCAATGGTGCAAGGCACGATGGATATGATTTGTGATGATGACTTTGGTAGCGCATCGGTTGCTTTACTCAAAAACAAAAAACTCCCTGCGGGCACCTTTTTTGTTGAGCTAATATTTGTAGCCGAAGCTATGGCACCAAAAGCCCTGCAAGTAGGGCGCTTTTTACCGCCAACGCCTATTCGCATATTACTTGATAAAGCCAGTAATAACTTAGGCGAAAACGTCGCATTTGACGGGTTTAACCAACAGCTTTCAGCCGTTGGTCGTCAAACAGCAAGTAAACTTGCGGGTGCACTACAAAGCGCAATTCACCCTATGATCACAACAGCAAAAGACATGGCACAAGAAAAACTCGAGGTTATTCGTGCACAGTCGCTAGCTAAAATGCAAACGTCTCTTAGCGAAGAACAAGAGCGATTAAGCGCGCTTAAGCAAATTAACCCTAATATTCGCCAAGAAGAAATTACCTTTTACGATAAGCAACGCACCGAGCTAACTGCACACATTGAAAAGGCGCAGTTACAACTAGATGCAATTCGCTTAATCGTGGTTTCTCACTAAGGTTTTGAGCTTTTAGTTGTTAGTAAAAATTGCAAACAACAGCAGCTAAGTAAAGCGTGGTATTTATACCGCGCTTTTTTATATTCAAAAAAGTATATAAATTAGAAGCCTTCGTACAGGCTATCAATGTTTTCCTTGAGCCTTTGCCCTTGCTACCCTAAAATAGCGTCCTTCAAAATCATTAAGGTCGGCCGTGTTAGTTAATTACAATCCCCCAATGAACCCGTATTTAACCATACTTTTTCAAGACGACGACTTGCTCATTGTTAATAAACCCAGCGAATTATTGACCGTACCGGGTAAAGATCCTAAGCATGCCGATAGCTTAATTAACCGCGTTAATCGTGTATTTCCAACCGCAAGAATTGTTCATCGTCTTGATATGGCAACGTCTGGCATACTCTGCCTTGCTATGAATAAAGCTGCACACCGACATTTAAGCATGCAATTTCAAGAACGCGAAACCGCTAAGCGTTATATAGCTCGCGTTTTTGGTAAGCTTGAACAAGACAATGGATCGGTTGATTTACCCCTTATTTGCGACTGGCCTAATCGCCCAAAGCAAATGGTAGATCATGAAAATGGCAAGCCATCACTCACTCATTTCAAAGTACTTGAACGAGAAGAAAACGCCACACGCGTAGAGCTCACTCCAATTACGGGGCGTTCACATCAATTGCGCGTACACATGCTAAGCCTTGGCCACCCTATTCTAGGTGACCGACTCTATGCTCATAAAGAGGCGCTTGCAGCCGCACCGCGTTTACAACTCCACGCACAAATGTTGCAACTAAAACACCCTGTCACCGAACAAGTAATGGCCTTTGAAGCAGAACCCGAGTTTTAATGGGCTCAATTACTTAGGAAAAATTAAACTTTTAAACAAGCATGCCGATACCTAACTAATGACGACTGGTTGAGCGTGTTATGGTGTTTTTGCAATTATTTAAAAAGGTTCTGTGTTACATGGCGTTTAGCTGTGTAGCCCTTTTAGCACTCTGTACAACGGCTGCAGAACATATTGCCCCGCCTTCTTTATCAAGTATTGAAAATAGCGATATTAAACGCCTTTTACCTACCGACGAAGTAAAAACAATGCTAGCAGGTGAAACTGAATTTTTAAGTTTACGTAGTGAGTACATGAGCGCTGATTTTAGAGGGGTTGTATTACTTATTCCCGATTGGCAATCAGCCCCTACCAACAATGCTGGAATGAGTTACTTACGCAAAGAGCTTAACAATTTAGGCTACACCACCTATGCGATGACCACCCCTGATATTGATTGGCAAGCGAGTAAAATAGCTGAGCCTGCTGCAGAAACAGCACCAAGTGCCGCCACTGAAACAGAGAGTCAAGCCAACAGTGAGTCAGAGCAGCCTAATGCTTCAAGTAAAAATGAAGCGCCTCATCATGTGGATGCCATTGAAGCCATCAGCGACGAAATACTCGATAACTACAAACTAAATTTACTTGCTCGCTACAAAGCGCTTTACCAAACCGCGATGCAAGAACCCACTAATATCGTTGTGATTGCGCAAGGCACCAGCGCAGGGGTTTTAACTGAGTACTATGCAGACTTTCCACAAGAGCGTATTGATGCGTTTATTAGTGTAAGTAGCTATCTGCCCAATGCAAAGCGCAATAAAAGCTTAAGCCAAACAACGTCTCTTGTTACGCCTGCATTTTTAGATATTTATTACGCCAGCGACAACCGTGATATTTTAATTAACTTAAAAAATCGCCAGCGCTGGGTTAACCGAAACGCCAAGTTTGACTACCGCCAGCGCCAGTTATTTGGGCTTCGTGATCAACCTCAACAACATGCTCGGCTAACAAAAGAAATAGACGGCTTTTTACGCCGCCTTTTTTAAATACTCATAGGCTGCTTGAATGTCTTGGCTTTTTTTAACCGCCAATTCCATCATATGTTTTGGTAAACCTTGCGATACTAATTTATCAGGGTGATGTTGCGCCATTAACTTTCGGTACGCTACTTTTACTTCCCGCTCGGTTGCCCCATCGTTAAGTCCTAAAAGCCCAAGCGCTTGCGCACGATTCATATTATTGTTGGGGGGTACATGGTGCCCTGAGCCTTCTTTATAACTGCTACTTTGCCCTTGCTGCTGTTGGTAACGCTGTTGCTGTTTTCTAAAGTTAAATTCAGCTTGATAGCGTTTAAGTACAAACGCAAAATGAGTTTTAGAAATACCTAACTGCTTGCTTACTTCACTTAATAACTGCTTTTCTTGCTCAGCTAAAATGCCATCAGAAAACGCCATTTGAATTTGTATTTCTAAAAATAATTGCAGTAAGTCATGACGCTTAGCAAAGCGTTCTTTAAAATCATAGACGGTTTCTTTTAATGAAAAGTCGCTTTGTTTACCCGCTTGAAAAGCATGCTGAGCTTCACGGCGTTCTTCGCCTTTCAACCCCATTTCGTCCATAAATAAGCTAGCGGCTTTAATGTGTACCTCGCTTACTCGGCCATTAGACTTTGCAATATGCCCCATCACTGCAAAACAGCTTGAAAAGAATAGCGCTTGGCGCTCGTGAACGTCATCACCATTAAATAAACTTGAAAAACCACCCGCCTTATCAAAATTATTTTTTAAGCTTTTATCAAATAAATGACCAAGGTATAACCCTAAAATAGCACCAAAAATTTTGCCAAACATAAAACCAAAACAAAATCCGAGTATTTTTCCCCACATGTAAACGACTACTCCTATTAATTATGTGTCGGCTTACGCCAAGCGCTCATTTAATGCCGTTAAACGCGCTGGTGTGCCTATGTCATCCCAATTACCAATATAAAGCTCGGTAGACACTAAATGCTTACTTAATTTTTCTCGTAATAACGGCCCAAGCGGACGAATGCCCGGCTCTAAACCATTAAAAAAGTCAGCCTGATAACGACTAATACCCGAAAACGTATATTTTTGACTATCTGGCGATAAGTGGCTCAATGTAAAATCCCCATCAAGATTATGTGGGGGATTTTCAATAAGCACCAAATGTGCCTCACCTGGTTGCAAATGTAATTGCATAAGCGAGCTTACATCGTAATCGGTAAATACGTCGCCATTTATCACAATAAACGACTCCCCCAATAAAGGAAGTGCTTGAATAATACCACCCGCGGTTTCAAGGCCGCCTTCAACTTCTTGGCTATAAACAATATTTACACCAAATTGACTGCCATCTTTAAAGTACGCTTTAATTTTATCACCCTGCCATGCAAGGTTTATCACTATGTCGGTAATGCCAGCGGCCTTTAAGTTATTAACATGGTGCTCTATTAGTGGTTTATTTTGCACTTTAAGCATAGGTTTAGGCATAGCTTGAGTGAGCGGCATCATGCGCTGCCCACGCCCTGCGGCTAAAATCATGGCTTTCATAAATTTACCTGCTCTAATCTTTTAGTCACTTTTGGCACTATCGTATTTTTAACCCAGTCACTGAGTGCATTGAGTTCAGGATAGCGTTCAGCAACATCTACAATATATTCAAGGGTAGGCAAAATATTAGTTAAATAACCTGTCTTACCGTCACGCAAATACAGGCGACAAAATATACCGGCGGCTTTTAAATGACGCTGTAAACCCGTTAAGTCAAACCAAACTTTAAATTCTTCAAACGACGTGTTAGTGACTAAGCCTTCGCGTTTAAACTCGTTATATCCAAATGCTAATAGCTGAGCGAGTTCATTGTTAGGGAGCTTAAAATAGCAATCGCGTAACAACGAAACTAAATCGTAACAAAGTGGCCCGCGTACGGTGTCTTGGTAATCAATTATTGCCCACAGAGAATCACTGTGCATAATATTACGGCTGTGGTAGTCGCGATGAACTGTTACCGTGGGTTGTTCAAGCATGGTTTGAGTGAGTAGATCGCAGCTCAACTCCCACATTTTAAGTTGGTTTGTATCAACGCTTTCAGCAATAAACTCTTTTACTAACCATTGGCTGAATATCGACAATTCAAGCGCTATAAAGTCTTTACCATAGGCCTGCATATCTGAAGCCTCAGGCGTTTGTGCCCACTTGGCTGATAGACTTATTAACTGTGTGTAGTAGTCGGTTCTATTTGCATCATTAAGCATGTCAGCTAAGTGTGTACTGCCTAAATCAGTTAAAATAAAAAAGCCTTGTTGTTCATCACTTTTAATAATATGCGGTAACAAAAAACCCTGGTCAGTAAAAACTTGATTCAAAGATAAATACGGTGCGTTATTGACCTTTTGTGGATCGGAGTCCATTACAATAAAGTGCTGATTATTAATTGTTAAGCGAAAATACCGCCTAAAACTCGCATCTCCGGTTATCGCCTCAAGTGTATCTGGCTGTTTGCCAAAGTGGGTCGTTATGAAGTGTTGTAAATTATCAAAGCGTGTCATTTTATAAGATATCTATTTTTAACTAAGTTAATTAGGTCAATTACTGTATTTGCCATTATTTTCCTTTATTATGTGTAAATTATATTTATACACACAGTATTAGGGTCAATAAATGAGCAAAACCTGGGGCATTTTGATGCTAAGCGTAGTTAGCGCACCATCGCTTGCCGAAACTGAACTGACACACAAACTTTGTGGCACTTCAATGCAAACCAGAGCTTGGCAACCGCTACCTGGCGTAAAACTCGGTAATGTTGACATTAAGGCTGATGATGTAGAACTCCTTGGTACTCAAAGCGCCGAATTTACCGGCAATGTTGATATTAACACCGTTAATATGAGTTTGTCCGCACAAACTGCATTGATAGACAAGCAACGTGGTTTACTTAATGCCACAGGTCCTATTGTATATCGCGACGCTGTTAGTAACGTAAATAGCTCTGGGTTAAATGCCGATTTAAATAATTCAGAAATTAGCCTGTTAGGTGCTGATTACAAGCTAACAGAACAACAAGGTAAAGGCGGTGCTGAAAAGCTCACTATAAATGATTCAGGCTTAGTACTGATGAATGCAAGCTTTACTGCTTGTCCGGGCGAAACCCCAGCTTGGGAAATTGAAGCCGACGAGATTAATTTATCTCGCGAAGAAGGTTGGGGCGAAACTCACAACGCCATACTTCGAATTTTAAATACCCCTGTTTTGTATTTACCTTATTTTACTTTTCCATTAGACGAGCGCCGTAAATCGGGATTACTCACGCCTAGTATCTCAAGCTCAGACAAGTATGGCTTAGAAACCATTACTCCTTATTATTGGAATATTGCGCCTAACTTAGATGCCACCATCACGCCGCGTTATATGGCTAACAAGGGTTTGCAATTAAAAACAGAGCTTAGATATTTAACCAAGCAACATGAAGGCCTAGTGGGTATAGAATACCTAAACAAAGACGACTCAGAGCCAGCGCTTGGTGAGCGCTACATGTTTCATTGGCAGCAAAAAAGTTACTTAAACGAAAATTGGCGAGCAAGTGTTGACGTTACCAATGTAAGCGACGATAACTACATTACTGATTTAGAATCTAATTATGCGAGTAAAACCGACACCCAACTTTATCGTACCGGCGTACTGACTCATTTAGGAGACACATGGCGGACCGATATAAAAGTTCAAAACTTTGAGGTACTGGGTGATCACTTAGAGTCGTACACTGCTATACCACAAATTAATTTCACACAAACAGCACCATGGAAATTTGATCATTTTGATTTTAGCGTGTCTGGTGAGTTGAGCCATTTTACCAACAGCTCTGCAATTATAGATCAAGCAACTCGAGTTCATATTGAGCCAAAAGCACGGTTTGATTACGACCAATACGCATGGTCATTTTTATCTGAAGTAAGCTTATTACAAACAAATTACGATCAACAAGGTGACCTATCTGGCACACAGTTTAAGCAAAGCGTATCGCGTACTTTGCCAAAAGTACGTTTATATTCACAGCTTAATTTTGAGCGCGATACTTCCTACCTTGTCCAAGACGGTATTCAAACACTAGAGCCGCAAATACAGTATTTATATACGCCTAATAAGGATCAATCTGATATTGGTTTATACGATACAACCAAATTACAAGACGATTATTACGGCTTATTTAGAGACACACGCTTTTCTGGTGTTGATCGAATAGCTGCTGCAAACCAGTTTACGCTCGGTGCAACAACGCGCTTATTTGATAAAAAACAAGAAGAGATTTTTAACTTTAGTGCCGGACAAATCTTTTATTTATCTGATGATGCCAAGCCAACCGAGCAAAGCTTAAACTCAGATACCAATTACAATGCATTATTTGCAGCGCAAACCATGGTACATTGGCATCGTCGTTGGTATTTTTCTGCGGGTATACAGTACAACACTGATAGCAAACAAATGATTCAATCAAATGCCACTTTAGATTACAAAGGTGATAATAATCAGCTAGTGCAATTGAACCATCGCTATGCAAATGATGTCTCAGGAAATACAATCGAGCAAACAGGTGTGTTTACAAGTATTCCAATAAGTGACGAATGGCAGTTTATTGCAAGCTATCATCGCGACCTTGAAAACAACCGAAGTGTCGAAATATTAAGTGGATTGCAGTATGAATCGTGCTGTTGGGCGTTTCAAATTACTGGTCACCGCCAAATCGAAACTGATTTAAATCAGTCAATAGGTACAGAGCAAGCCACCTTTGATTCAGGTATTAGTTTTAATTTTGTACTAAAAGGACTGGGAAGTAAAAGCCGCTATGATGCACAAAAACTATTACAACAAGGTATTTTTGGCTATCGTAGACCGTATTTTCTTAATAACTAGTATCACAAAGGTACTATTAGCAAGAGTAGTAAATAGAACATGACTTTAAAAAAATTATTAGTATCAACCGTTTTAAGTATCAGCCTGTGCCAAAATGCATTTGCTGAACCAGTAGAAATTGACAAAGTTGTTGGCATTGTAAACCAAGGTGTTATTTTACAAAGCGAAGTAAACTCCATTGTTGATCGCGTAAAAAAGCAAGCCCAAGAACAAGGTCAACAATTACCTAAAGACGAAACTTTACGTGTGCAAGCCATGGAACGTTTAGTTAGCCAAGCACTGATGATGCAAATGGCTGAGCGCATGGGTTTACAAATTTCTGACAGCCAGTTAGATCAAACGCTTGCTAACATTGCAAAAGAGCAAGGCGGTACAATTAGCGATTTACGACGTACGGTTGAAGCATCTGGCGATAGCTTTCAAGCATACCGTGAAGAAATACGTAAAGAGATCACAACACAACAAGTTACCCGCGCAAACGTTGACCGCCGCATTTATATTAGTGAGCAAGAAGTCGATAATTTATTAAAAATAATGGCTAGCCAAGGTCAAAGTGCGGAAGAGTATGATATTGGCCACATCCTGATCGATATTCCTAACGAAGCAACAGCAGATGAAATATCAGCGGCTAAAACCCGTGCTGATAAAGTTATTGAATTACTTAACGACGGCCAAGAATTTAAACGCATTGCAATTTCATCATCAAGCGGCTCAAAAGCACTTGAAGGCGGTCAATTAGGTTGGATGGGTATAAATGAGATGCCTTCTCTTTTCGCTGAAGCTGTAAAGAGTAAAAAGAAAGATGCTATCGTAGGGCCACTTCGCTCAGGTGCTGGCTTTCATATTATTAAAGTTCAAGATGTGCGTGGCCTACAAGTAGTTGAAACAACAGAAGTGCGCTCACGCCACATACTTATTGAACCTTCAATTATTCTAAGCGAAGAAAAAGCACGTAATATGCTTGCTGGTTTTGCTAAAGACCTACGTGCTGGCAACGCTGATTTTGGCGAGCTCGCTAAAGAATACTCTGAAGATCCAGGCTCTGCACTCAAAGGTGGTGAATACGATTGGACTGATCCAACTACCTATGTTCCTGCGTTTAGAGATACATTACTATCGCTCAAACAAGACGAGATTAGCGAGCCTTTTAGAACCCAGTTTGGTTGGCATATAGTACAGCTACTCGACAAACGTGTTGCTGATAAAACTGAGTTAGCAAAACGTAACCGCGCACATGGCATGCTATTTAACCGTAAATTTAAAGAAGAAAGCTTCAACTGGCAGCAAGAAATGCGCGAACAAGCCCATGTTGAAATTTTCCCTACAGACGAATAAATATGACCTTAAGAATAGCAATTACACCAGGTGAACCTGCCGGTATTGGTCCAGATTTGCTTATTACGCTTGCTCAGCAAGCGTGGGACGCACAACTTGTTGTGCTTGCTGATGCCAAACTATTAAAAGAACGTGCAAAACTTTTAGGTTTACCTATAAACCTCATTGAGTTTGATGAAAACGCCCCCGCAAAAGCAACACCCGCAGGCAGCGTGTATATTTATCAAGTCAATTTAGGTGATGATGTAGAGCTAGGCGTACTTAACGATGCTAATGGCCAATATGTGTTAGACACCTTGCGTATCGCAAGCGAAAAAAACATGGATGGCACGTTTGACGCTGTCGTTACAGGCCCTGTTCACAAAGGGATTATAAATAAAGCCGGCATTTCGTTCAGTGGCCACACAGAATATTTTGCACAGCAGTCAAACACAGCAGATGTTGTCATGTTATTAGCCACTGAAGGACTTCGTGTTGCGCTTGTGACAACACATATCCCGCTGGCTTATGTATCGCGTGCAATCACCGAAGACCGCCTGACCAAGGTTGCCACTATTTTAGATCACGACTTACGGACTAAGTTTGGTATTGAAAAGCCACGTATATTAGTCTGTGGGTTAAATCCGCACGCTGGTGAAGATGGTCACTTGGGCCGTGAAGAAATAGACACAATTACCCCTACCCTTGATATTTTAAGAAGCCAAGGGATGAATTTAATTGGTCCACTACCTGCCGATACATTATTTCAGGATAAATACCTTTCTGAGGCCGATGCCGTACTTGCTATGTATCACGATCAGGGTTTACCTGTGCTAAAATACAAAGGATTTGGTAAATCGGTGAATATCACGCTGGGTTTACCTTTTATTCGCACTTCAGTTGACCACGGTACAGCGCTAGATTTAGCTGGTACAGGTACCGCCGATGTTGGAAGTTTTGAATTAGCGATCCGCGAAGCAATTAAGCTCGCCCATGAAAAAGCACAGAATCAATGACCGATAAAGTACACTTAGGACACCGCGCCCGAAAACGTTTTGGACAAAACTTTCTATTTGATGAAATGATCATCGATAAAATAGTTTCAGCAATCGATCCTAAACCAGAAGATAATTTAGTAGAAATAGGCCCAGGCCTAGGTGCAATCACCGAACCTGTGGCTGAACTTAGCGGACACCTAACAGTTGTAGAACTAGATAAAGACCTTGCAAAACGCTTAATTGAACACCCATTTTTAGGGCCAAAATTAACGGTAAACCAAGGCGATGCAATGAAATACGACTTTGCAAGCTTAGTTAAAGACGACAAAAAGTTAAAAGTGTTTGGTAACTTACCTTACAACATCTCCACGCCATTGTTATTTCATCTTTTTGAGTTTGCCGATAACATTGAGCACATGCACTTTATGCTTCAAAAAGAAGTTGTAAAACGCATGGTTGCAGGCCCTGGTAGTAAAACGTTTGGTCGTTTAAGCGTGATGACGCAGTACTACTGTAATGCAATGCCTGTAATTGAAGTGCCACCAGAGTGCTTTAAGCCTGCCCCGAAGGTTGACTCTGCAGTTATTCGCTTAATACCTAAAAAGCCAGAGCAACGCACAGCCAAAAGCGTAAAAATACTCAACACAGTCTGTTTAGAAGCGTTTAATCAACGTCGTAAAACATTACGAAACAGTCTTGGCAACTTACTAACAGCTGATGAAATGGCAAGCATAGGTATTGATGCTACATTACGCGCTGAAAGCTTGTCTCTACAACAATTTATCGATATAGCTAACTGGATTTATGACAAAGAGCAGTAATATTGGGTCACCTGTAAAGGTGTCTGTAGAAACATTTTATGTTGAAGGTCAATCGCAGCCTGAAATCGAAAAATACGTATTTGCCTACTCTGTAACAATAAAAAATCATAGCTTATGCAGTGCTAAGTTATTGCATCGTTATTGGTTAATTACAGACGCAAACGGCAAAGAAGTTGAAGTTGAAGGCGAAGGCGTTGTTGGCGAAACCCCCACAATTGGCCCAGGTGAGAGTTACAAATACACCAGTGGTGCTATCCTAGATACACCTGTTGGTACAATGCAAGGCCACTACACGCTACGCAACGAGTTTGGTGCAGAGTTTGAAGCACCTATTAATGTATTTCGTTTAGCTTGCCCTAATATTTTGCATTAGTTAAAACGCTACATGGCCGATTATGCAATAGGTGATTTACAAGGGTGCTTCAAAGAGTTCAGCACCTTGTTACAAAGGGTTGATTTTAACCCAAGTAAAGATCACCTATATTTAGTGGGTGACATTGTTGCCCGTGGCCCTGACTCACTTGCCTGCCTTGATTTCATCTATCAACATCAAGACAGCATGACCATCACACTGGGTAATCATGATTTGCACATGATTGCTTGTTATTTTTTAAATAAGCAGACTAACCCAAAAGATAAATTAGCCCCTATTTTTAAAAGCAGCTTACTTAAGCGTTATATCTCTTTTTTACAAACCCAACCACTCGCTTTATATTTAAAAACACATAATTGCTTTATCTCTCATGCAGGCTTAAACCCTGATTGGTCAATTGAAGATGCATTGCAACACGCAAAATTTGCTCAAGATTGCTATCAATCAAAGAATGCAAAAAACTTTTTTAAGCATATGTACTCTCCCCATCCTAAAAAGTGGTCAACAACACTCAATGACTACGAAAAGTTTAGATATATAGTTAACTACTTTACCCGCATGCGCTTTTTAACCCATGACCATAAGCTAGACCTTAATGCAAAAGGTGCAATAGCAGATAGCAAAATGTTAACACCTTGGTTTATACACAAGAACATTCTCACACTTAAGGATGAGCTTGTTTTTGGTCACTGGGCATCACTTGAGGGTAAAACAGGGGTTAACCATGTTTATGCTTTAGACACAGGCTGTGTATGGGGTAACGGGATGACGTTAATGGAACTTAAAACAAAAAATCTATTTATAGAAAAATGACTCTTTTTACCTAAATAACCTGAAAAATTCCAATACATCTGTTAGATTTATAAACTAATAGTTAAAATTAATTAAAGTAATTGATTTTAATTACTTAACTTATCCGAATAAAAGCCGATAAGTTTTAATTAAGTATCTTTGAGTGGAAATCCATATGAATCTAACAGTGAGCCAACGTATTTGGGGTGGTTTTATATTTATCACGCTATTACTTTTAATTATTGGCGGCAATTCGTTAATTAAAATAGCTAATATAGACCGTTCTACTCAGCAGGTGAACCAGCTATCATTACCGGCATTAAACAAAAGTTCAGAGCTACAAGCTGAATTCATATTAATGAGTAAGGCAGCACAAGCAAGTTTTTATACTTCCTCCGCAAGTGAGCTTGAACCCATTAAAAAAAGAGTATTCGAACAAAAAAAATCATTCAACGAACTCCATGCACAGCTTCAGAGCGTTGTTAAAAACGACCCTGAACTAAGCAAAAGTAGTCAAAGTGTTGAGCAAACCTATGAAAACTTTTTAAGTATTGTTGAAAACTTACTCGAAGATAAAAATAAACAACTGGCATTAAATAAAACACTCACTGCACAAATTGAAGCCATTGAGCTTAGCGCAGAAGATGCTAACTCAGTAGTTTTAGACATAATTGATATAGATGGTTTTGAACAAGACCACCCTCGTGCTTTCCAAGCTGCAAATAACTTGGAAAATAACTTTATGTCGGTGGTTACCAACAGTACCGACATGTTAACAGTAAAAACGTTAACCACATTAGATATCGTTAAAAGCGAGCAAACCTACTATCTTGAAGAAGTAACACGCACTGTTGCTCTAATTAAACCGGCTATTGAGCAAAGCCATAGCGACTTGTTTAATGACCTCAAAGAGCATGTTGAAGCACTTGAGAGTAACGTAAAAGGTAACAACAGTTTAGCCGCGAATAAAAAACGTTTAATTGATTCAATTGCGCTCACTGAAAAAGAGCTAGCCGACTCAGAAGCCGCAACAAAAATAGCACTTAATCAAATTGACGAGTTAGTTTCGCAAGCAAGTAATGTTGCCTTTGAGCTTCAAAAAGGCGTTCGTAATGACGTAGACTCAGCAAACTTATGGACATGGGTTGGTATGGTTATCGCAACTTTACTTGCCATCGCCATTGCATATATAACCGTAAGCCGTATTACCAAGCCACTTGCCGAAGTAAACAGAATTTTAGATATTGTAGCCAGTGGTGATATGACTCAACGCTTGGATGACAGCGCTAAAGACGAATTTGGCGAGCTATCAAAAAGCTGTAATACTTTAATAGACAGCTTACGCAGCTTAATTAAAGGTATTATTTCTCGCTCGACTCAATTAGCAGCTGCATCAGAAGAAACCTCAGCCATTACTGCAGAATCAAGCCAAGCTATTAGTAACCAGCAAGCACAAGTACAGCAGGCAGCAACAGCAACGACTGAAATGAGCAGCACATCGCAAACAGTAAGCAATAGTGCACAGCAAGCATTAAGCGAAATTAAAAACGCAGATAAAGAAGCTGAACGTGTTAAAGGTATTTCAAACAATAACAAAGCAACTATTGAGCAACTTGCCCGCGAGGTTGATGATGCCTCTCAAGTTATTAATAAGCTTCACCAAGATAGCGCATCGATTGGCAGCATACTTGATGTTATTCGTGGCATTGCAGATCAAACAAACTTACTCGCGCTTAACGCCGCAATCGAAGCCGCCCGTGCAGGTGAATACGGTCGTGGCTTTGCCGTTGTAGCAGACGAAGTACGCTCACTGGCAAGTAAAACTCAAGAGTCAACCCAAGAGATCCAATCAATGATTGAATCGCTACAAACGGGCGCAGAAGCGGCTGTAACAGCAATGACCAAAGGTAAGCAACGTGCGGTATCATGTGTAGAGCAAACTGACTTAGCAAGTACAGCGCTTGACTCAATCACCTTTGCGGTATCGCAAGCCCATGACGTGAGTGAAGAAATATCTACAGCAGCACTTGAGCAACAACAAGTGGCTGAAGAAATTAGTGAACGTTTGGAGTCAATTGTTGCTATTGCGGAACAAACAGCTGAAGGCGCAAGCCAAACTAATATCTCAAGCTCTGAAGTAGCAAAACTAGCCGAAGAGCTGCGTTTATCGGTAGACGAGTTTAAAGTTTAAAACGCTTTGTATATACTAAAAACCCCGTTAGCACCATGTGTTAACGGGGTTTTCTTTATAGCATTAGAAAGTAAAGGTAGTTACTTTTGGCAACGTGAACAAAAAACGGTACTACGCTGCCCCAGCCTTATTTCTTCCAGCTCATTATCACACGTTAAACAGGGCTTTCCTTTTCGCCCATATACCAATAGCTCTTGAGCAAAATAACCCGGCTTACCATCACTTTGTGCAAAGTCTTTAAGCGTGGTACCACCTTGAGTGATAGCGGCAGCAAGCGTGTCTTTTATTATAGGGATAAGTGCTTGATAGCGCTTAAGTGACACCTTCCCCGCTTCGCGCTTTGGATGAATCCCAGCTTTAAACAGTGACTCGTTAGCGTAAATATTCCCAACCCCTACTACCACAGCGTTATCCATAATAAACTGTTTTACAGGTACTTTTTTATTGCGTGACTGCTCGTATACGCGCTTTGCGAAAAAGTTATCCGTTAAGGGCTCTGGGCCAAGCTTTGAGAGTAACTTATGCACCTCACCTGGCTCTTGCCATAAGCAACACCCAAAGCGGCGAGGATCGTTTAAGCGCAGCGCTTTATCATTAGCAAATACAAATTCAACATGGTCGTGCTTTTTTAAAGGCTCACTCTTATCTACAACCCTTAGGTTACCTGACATACCTAAATGTAAAATAGTGCTACCAAGCTCACAATGCAGCAATAAATATTTTGCACGGCGCTCAATATTGGTAACAGTTAACCCCTCTAGCTGGTAAACATCGTCAGGTACTGGCCAGCGCATACTCGCATTAAAAATATTAACCTTGGTTACAACTTGGTTTTTTATATGAGGAGTAATGCCCATTCGGCTCACTTCTACCTCTGGTAATTCAGGCATTAATTAGACCCACTTTGTGAAAAATCAAAACTAGGAAACAACTGTGTAGCTATAGTTAGATCAAGTGCAAATACGCGCTGAGTACTTTTTTCGAGTAAATAATACTGATTATTTCCTTTGTAAAGTAAATATACCCAAGGCAAACTTTCTCCAGCTAATTCAAATGTGGCAACAAACAAAGGCGCATTTGGATTAAAAACCACAGACTCATTAACCACTGGCAACTGTATTCCTTGCCAAATATTAACAAGTTCTTGTAGTTGTTGCTCTGATGGTTGCCAAAAAACAGGCACATCTTCCTTTATTGTAGTTGTACGCCAACTAGTACCAATACGCTCAATTTTTTGATCAACAAAACTAAGGGTTAAAACAAAGCTTTGTGTAGGTAACACCGCTTGCAATGTGGGCTCTTGTTCACCACTTAAAAACTGCTTATGCCAACCATTTAAAAAGAAAATCATAATCAGCATCGAGAAGATTATAACGTTATTCCACCCCTTACGGCCCAGTCGCATATTTATACACCTAGTAAATTCAATATTTTAAAGTGTAACTAAAACTTAATTGCACTGTCTATATGTTAAAGGGCGCAGACTTTGTTAGAATATCGGCAAATTTAAAGGAGTTCCGTCAATGTCTATGTATGTAGTGGGCCATAAAATCCCAGATTCAGATTCTATTTGTGGTGCAATTGCACTGGCTTATTTAAAAAACCAAATTGATGAGCCGGCAATACCAACTCGTCTTGGTGAAGTTTCACCAGAAACTCAATTTATCCTTGATAAATTTGGCTTCGAAGCACCTGAGCTTAAATTAAGCTACGCGGGCGAAGATGTGTATATTGTCGATCACACAGAAAAAACACAAGCACCTGATGATATCGACCAAGCCCGCGTTGTTGGCGTGGTAGATCACCATAAATTAGGTGACTTAACATCATCTACTCCGCTTGAATGTTGGATCCGTCCTGTTGGCTGCTCAAATACCATTATTAAAATGATGTACGATTTTTACAGCGTAGAAATCCCTAAAGACATCGCAGGTATTATGATGTGTGCAATTTTAAGCGACACCGTAATATTTAAATCACCTACATGTACCACTGCCGATATTAAATGTGTTGAAGCACTTGCTGAAATTGCGGGTGTTGAAGACTTTAAAGAACTAGGCATGGATATGTTCCGCGTTAAGTCTGCAGTAGAAGATACACCTGCACGTGACTTAGTTATGCGTGACTTTAAAGATTTCAACATGAACGGTAACCTAGTAGGTATTGGCCAACTAGAAGTAATCGACCTTGCTGTGTTTGACGATATTAAAGCTGACCTTGAAGCTGATATTGCAAAGCTTAAAGCCGAAGGTAATCGTCACTCAGTATTTTTGCTGCTTACCGATATTATGAAAGAAGGCTCACAAATGCTAATTGTATCTGACGATGCAAACTTAGTTGAGCAGGCTTACGGCGTAAAACCAGAAAATGATAAAGTATGGTTAGATGGTGTATTAAGCCGTAAAAAGCAAGTAGTACCTCCACTACAAGATGCCTTTGCTAAAGCCTAATAGCTTTAATAAATAACACTAAAAAGCCGATATTGCATAGGCATTATCGGCTTTTTTGTTTTTAAATTTACGGTTACAGTACCAAATCGCTAAATTACGCGATTTATTTTAAGATAAGAAAACGCTACAAACACAGCTCTCTAAATGGCAATGTTGCTGCGCCTATCGACACCGGAAAATTATCAATATTAGACACCACCAGCTTGGGCATTGGGCGTTTAGCACCTCGTCTAAATTGCGCGTAAACCTCAGTACGTGCTATCACTTTTTCAGCCAGCTCTTTAGGTATATGGCCGCCAATAATAATCGCTTCTGCATCTAATAACGCCGAGCAACAGGTTGCTACTAGATCAAATGAATCTTGAACTTTAAATAGCCACTCTTCTACGCCTGGCCATTCTGGGTCAAAGTTATCGTGTAGATCGTAAATTGAATCAACCGCTACGCCATTTTTTTTCAAAATACGTTTCAGTAACTCTAAATTTGGATGAGCATATAGTTTAGGCGGTAGCATATCGCCAAGCTCGCCAGCGTTACCGTATGTACCACGCAGTACGTCGCCGTTATTAACTATACCGCCACCAAATGCCGCCGATACAAACATATATACAAAGTTTTTATATTCACGGCCAATACCTGCAACGCCCTCGCCTGCGGCTGCGCCTGTGGCGTCGTTAACCACCCAAGTAGGTAGCTGAAAACACTGCGATACAATATCGATAATATCAACTTGCGACCACTCTTCTAGCATATGGTGGGTATTCATTTTGCCATCCATAGAACTAAAAAAACCTGAAATACCCACGCCCATACCCAGTATTTTATCGCTTGGAATATCGCGTTCTGCGCTTATGTCATCCACCAGCTTTTTCGCGCATTTAAGCACGTTATTGATGCTCATATCCGACATTAGCTGCATGTGGGTGTAAACCACTTTGCCAGTAAAATCCATAACCGCAAGTGAAATGGCATCAAGCAAAATAGCTAAACCAAAGGTAAACCCGTAATCAGGGTTTAGCGCAATGCCAAACCCAGGTTTGCCTTTTTTATTAGGAATAAGCGTATCGGTTTGCACTATTACGCCGTGCTGAGTTAACGACTTAAGTAAACGCGAGACAGTTTGCTGCGGAATTCGGGTTGCGCTCACAATATGGCTTTGTGTTACGTATTGCTCCCAAAACACCACTTTAATAATATCACGCTCAATGTCTTGAAAAAGCTTATCGCCTTTTCCAAGCTCAAAACCTGAGCGTAATAACTTACTGTTATTTAGCGAAAACATAGCTATTAACCCTAATAAAATTGGAGCTCAAGATTACGTTAAACCACTATAAAGAACAAGTATGGCGCAGCGCCTACTCAATCACAATCACTCTAAAATCGTTAACGTTAGTGTTTGTTGGCCCAGTAATAATTAAATCATCAATAGCTTTAAAAAATTGATAGCTGTTGTGACCTTGTAACTGCGCTTGTAAGTTCTCCCCGGCGGCTTGTGCGCGAGCAATCGTACTGCAATCTATGTACGCACCAGCAACGTCTTTACTACCGTCAACGCCATCGGTATCGCACGCTATTGCATAAATACCGGCTTCGCCGTTTAGCGCATCAGCCAGTGCCATTAAATACTCTTGATTGGGGCCGCCATCGCCATATACATCGGCAACAGTTACTGTAAGCTCGCCACCTGAGAACAACATAACCCGCTTGCCTTGTTCTTTTTGCTCAAGGGCAATTTTAGCGTGGGCTAGGGCAACGTCTTTCGCCTCTCCTTGAATATCGTATCCAAGTACTTGCGTATCCCAACCTTGATGCTCTGCTACATTTATTGCGCTATCTATGGCGTGCTGCGCATTAGCTACAATAAAGTGCTCCCCAACTGTATCGGCTGCACCCGCTTGCTCAGGTTTTAGTAAATGGGCTTCAATCTCACTTATGACTGGCCAATTGTACTTTTGTAAAATAGCCAGTGCATCAGCTTTAGTGCTGCCATCGCTAACAGTAGGGCCTGAGGCAATATCGCTTGGCTTATCGCCTACTACATCAGAAATAATCAGCGTTACATAATCCGATTTAGCCGCTTGCGCTAACTTACCGCCTTTAACAAGCGAGAGTTGTTTACGCACAACATTAATTTCATCAACACTTGCACCACTTTTAAGTAAAAACTGATTAAGCGCCTGCTTTTTCGCAAACGGTACATCATCAACAGGCAGACACATCAATGACGAACCGCCACCCGAAATAATAAACAAAATAGGAATATCGGCAGGGTTATTTTTTACCAGCTCTAACAGCGCTTTACCTGCTGCTAAACTGTTATCGTCAGGTGTTGGGTGGTTAGCGCTAAGTACTTTTATGCGCCCAGTATCGCTATCACTTTCATAGCCATAACGCGTCACTACAGCGCCAAAGCATTTATCACCATAAAAGCGATTAACCTCAGCGGCCATTTCTGCGGCCGCTTTACCTGCACCTACTACACATAAGCCATTGCTGGCATCTATATTTTTTAAGTACTTGCTCATGCAATCACTCGGTTTACAGGCATTTACCGCAGTGGTAAATAAATCGATTAAAAACGACTTGTTAGCATCCATTAGTCAAAGCTCACGAAAAAATTGAAGGAATAGCAAAGCAAATTAATATCATCACTACAAACATGCTCAGCAGCATAACGATATCTTTACCGGTTAAAATAGAGTTTGAGATTGTCGCAGCGTTTTGCGCTTTAGCGACTTCGTTTACTTCACGAGGAATAACGCGACTGGTTACATAAATAATAATCGCAGTGCTTACAAAGCCAATGAAGTTCCACCAAAACCAAAATACATCAGGCGCAAATATCGACACCAACAAGTTAATTAGTACACCACTAATTAAGCCTATATTTGCATGCAGGGCAGCACTTCGCTTACTTAACACTGCTATTAAAAATACTGCGAGTATTGGGCCATAAAATAGTGAGCCCACTTTGTTAATTGCTTCAATAATAGTGGGCGCTATGTCACCAGCAAAAAGTGATAACACAAGCGTAATTGCGCCCCATGCTAAGCCTAAGTACTTAGCCAGTTTTAAATACGTTGGTTGGTCTAGCTCTTTATTAGAAATACGGCTGTAATCTTCAATACTGACCGCCGAAAGCGAGTTAATAGCTGAGCTGAGTGACGACATAGCCGCCGATAAAATAGCTACAACTAATAAACCAATTAGGCCATGCGGCAAGTAATCTAAAATAAATATTGGCATCATCCAATCTGGGTTATCGGCTGGAATTTTTGCTAAAAAGTCAGGATTAGTCATAGCCAGTGTGCCTACAATTAAACCCGACACACAATATAAAATAGTAATAGGAAAACGCACTACCCCGTTGGCTAAAATCATGTAGCGCAAGTTTTTAGGATCTTTTGCACTAAGGGCACGCTGTGCCTGCGTTTGGTCACACCCGTAGTAAGAAGCGTAAAGTACTACACCACCAAAAATCATAGGTAAAAAGCCAAAGCCGTCACCACTAAAGCCAAACGAATCAAGCTTTATAGCTTCTAATCGGCTCGAATCAACATTTGCAATAAAGGTATCAACGCCACCTAAGTGATAAAGCCCAAAACCAATACAGGCAATGGTGCCCAGTACAATGATGATCATTTGAATGGCATCACCATACACAACCGCTTTCATACCGCCTTGTAGTGAATATAACACCGTGATCACGCCGGTAAGCACAATAGCCTGCCACGCTTCTATGCCCATGGTGCCTTGTAAAATAAGCGATACTGCATAAATCATAATACCGGTGGCAAATGCGCGGCTAAACTGAAATACCACACTAATAAGCACACGGGTTGAGCGGCCAAAACGCATTTCTAAGTAATCGTAAATACTGACAATACCGCTTTTATAAAGCTTAGGTAAAATAGTCGCTAAAATTAAAATCATCGCCAGCGGTACACCTAACTCATACGAGAGCCATTGCATACCACCGCCTTCACGCAAACCAACAAATGCAGGAGCCGAAATAAAGCTAATAGCCGAAAGCTGAGTGGCCATTACCGACAAAGCCAGCGGTTTCCATCCTAAGCTTTTGCCTCCTAAAAAGTAATCACTTTTATTGGTTTGTTCGCGTAGCATAAACCCCATTACCAATAAGGCACCAAGGTAGAGAGCAACTATTGAAAAATCTAATATATTCATAATTATTTCGCGTATTCACATTAAGAAAACACAGCGCCTTCTCAAAAATAAAAAACCAAATTTGCTATTTGCTTACTTCTAAAAAGTACCTAAAAACAAGCCTATCACTAACTTAGCTGAAAATTGCATCACAATGCAAAAAGCCTATTAACCCCAAAGTAGGTTAATAGGCATAAAGCATTTATTTAAAAGTCGTACTTAACTCTTAAAGTAACGCGTCGTGGGAGAATTGGGCGACCTACAAAATATGGGTTGTCTGACGTTTGGCTATTACCTAAACGCGGCGAGCCTTCGGTTACACCATCAGAGTCAAACAAGTTAAATACCCCTACGCTTAAGCGTACTGTTTGCTCTGGTGCAATTTGCCAGTTATAACCTGCATCAAACCTAAATAAGTGAAATGAATCAAGCTCTACCGAGTTCGAGTCGTTAGCATAGTTTTTACCGGTAAAGTTATGGTAAATCGATGCATCCCAGTTATCTGCGGTATAACTGATAGATGAGTTAAATAATATTTTCGGTTTACGGCGTAACTCGTTGCCAATAATAGAAGAGTCTGAATCAAACTCAGTAAATTCGTGGTCGGTGTAGGTCATGTTGGCATCAACAGCCCACTCGTCGGTAATATCGTAACGACCAGTAAGCTCCACACCCGTTGCTTTGGTCGATTGCATAACTGGCAGCTCTAATACGCCCCCGTTACCATCGTTTACAAAGTCTACGCTGCGCCTGTCTTTTAAGTCGGTTCTAAATAAAGCAACGCTACCGCTAAAGTCGTTATCAAAAAACTTAACACCTAGCTCGCCTTGCTCAACAATTTCGGCTTCGTAGCTGGCAGGCTCGCCTAAATCGTTAAACTGAATACCTCTAATTTCTGGGAAGAAAAACCCGCGAGACGCATTGGCATATACATTTAAATTATCAGTTAAGCGATATAACGCCGCACCCGATACCGCAAATTCAGAGGTGTCTACCTCACCGTAGGTCATTACACCACTGCCTGTGGTGTTTACCTGTAAATTAGGCGCAAGTGATCGAGCATCAGAAATTTGTACAACTTGTCTGCCTTCACGGCTAATTTTGCCGTCTATTTCTTCATAGCGTACACCAAAGTCGATAATCCAATCATCGCTTTCCATTTGATCCGCTATGTAAAGTGCACGGCGCGTAGCGCTAATAGTTTGGTTAGTGTATGAAATACCAGGCCCACTAATGCCATTTTGTGTGTACTGAACAACATCGCCATCGGCATTGGTGTACGTTAAATCAACCAGCTTTGGGTTATTGTTAAACTCACCTAAGTAGGTCGTAATAACGTTATCGTCATCGGCTTCACTGTGTGAGAAAAACGTACCTACCGTGATATCGTGGCTAAAATCGCCAACAAAAATACTTTTAATAATATTAAATTCGGCAGAAAAATCTTCTGCTGGGCGGTCTCTATCTAAAATACGATTAGCAAATAATAAGTCATCGCTTGCCAGTGCCTGACCCGATGCAGTATAAGTAAACGCTGCACCACTTGCATCACCTAAACCACGGTTAGCTAAAAAGTCTTCTTGGCTCTCAGGGACGTTAATAATACCGTCGCCATCTAAAAATAGGTTAAATTCGTGCTGGTACTTTGCGTATTTGCTGCGCATGTTAATAGCAAAATCGTTAGCGAGCTCTTTTTCAAATACGACCGAGATTGAGCCACCTTTAGTTACCACACCATCACTAATTGGCGATTCATAACGACCATTGGCAGTATCGTAAGAGAGGTTAGATACATTAGCTGTTTGTAATGACTCCACTTCGCGTCCATCGTTACCAATTAAACGCTCACGGCTGTTACCATCAAGCGGAATAGGAAGGTAAAACTGCGCTTGATCGTCAATGTATTGGCCATAAACTGTAAATGAGCCTGAGCCGTCATCAAATTCTTTACGAATATTACCGCGAAGCTGAGTACCTTTAGTCTCAAGTCCTGTATCTAACGGGCCCTCGTCGTAACGGTAAACCCCCGATAGCGCATAGTAAAGGCCATCTTCGTTAAGCGGCCCGCTTGTAGCAAAATCTAAACGAGTACGACCCTGATCAGATAGCTCCATTTGCACGGTACTTTGCGGATCATCACTGCCTGTTTTAGAAATGTAGTTAATAATACCCGCTACAGAACCTTGGCCAAATAAGTTAGATACACCACCACGTACAAACTCTACACGCTCAATACCTAAGTCATTACGGTAGTAGACATCAAATGCCGACGAGTTTAAGCCAAAAACACTCAAACTAGGTGAACCGTCGTACGACAGTGGCGTAAACTGAAACTGACCCGACGAAGGTAAGCCCCTTACTTGTAGGTTTGTTGCAACCTCACCACCGCCCCCTTCTACTTTAATACCTGGGATGTAACGAAGTACATCTGCTTGGCTGCTTGATGAAAGCTTTACTAATTCGTCTTCGCTAATTGAGGTTACAGATTGTGGAGTGTCTGAAATTACACGCCCTTTACTGGTACCAGAGACGATAATACGCTCAACGTTATTAGCTTTTTTTGCTGTATCTGGCGCAGACTCTTCTGCGGCAAACGCGCCCTGTGCGAGGCATAAAGATACAATAGAGGCGATCGTTGTTTTATTCACGGGTATTCTCCAATTGTGCTAGTTGTCAGTGTGTATTTACTTAGAGTGTGGCTAAGTAAAATAAAAATAATCAAGATATACATGTTAGTTTTTTGTTACTTCGAACAGGATTTAAGCACAGAAAAAAAACATTTACAACCCATAATGAGTGCTTTAATATTATCTAAATCGAAAATAACACACAAAGAGCACCCAATATGACTACTATAAACAGCAGTAAAATTGATGCAGTCACAGCTTCATCACTTGCAAACCTTGCTACTAAAACACTTATAGCAAACGATTTAGGTGGCTATACAGTACCAACACATGGCCTTTACCCGTTTCAATGGAACTGGGATTCAGCAATAACTGCGCTAGGTTGGATGAAGTCTGATGAGGGGCGTGCGTGGCAAGAAATTGATGTGTTATTTTCAGGTCAGTGGGATGACGGTATGGTGCCACATATCTTATTTCATAAAGATGCCGACACGTATTTCCCAGGTCCTGATGTTTGGGGCTCAGACAAAAAAATTAAAAGTACGTCTATTTCACAGCCACCCGTTGTGGCCACAGTAATGAAAGAAATGCTTGCAAGCGCACAAGATAAAACCCTTGCAGAGCAAAAAGTTAAGGCATTATTCTCAAAAGTTGTTGATTACCATTTATGGTGGTACAACGACCGCGATCCTGAAAATACAGGTTTAGTAGTGACTTACCATCCGTGGGAGTCGGGCATGGATAACAGCCCATCATGGGATGACGCACTCCAAGCCGTGCCATGTGTTGATTGGGAGTACACTCGTCGTGATACAAGCCATGTAGATTCGTCGCAGCGCCCACATAAAAGTGAGTACGACCGCTTTTTATACCTAGTAGACTTTTTTAAACGTAACAACTTTGACAGCAAAGTGATTTACGAGACCAGCCCTTACAAAATGAACGACCTAGGTATTATTGCTATTCTACATCGCGCCACAAAAGATTTACTCGAAATGGGTGAAAAACTAGATTTAAGCGATGCACGCACTGATTATTTAGCCCAACGTGCTGAGCTTACAACACAATCTATTAACACCCTGTGGTGTGAGCAAAGCCAGTATTTTTACTGTAAAGACATTCTAACTAATAGCCTAGCTAAAGTTAAAACCTCAGCAGCACTATTAACTGTTTATGCTGGTTTAACAACTGACGAGCAAACTCAGATTATTAATACCGCAACTGAAGACTTTATTGAGTCGAGCCAATTTAGTGTGGCTTCTACTCACCCTAAAGAAGAAAAGTACGAACCACAGCGCTACTGGCGCGGCCCTATTTGGTTACACATTAACTGGATGATAGCCACAGGCCTTAAAGAAGCAGGTTTTGTGACAACCGCTGAAAAAATTCAGGATGACACCCGCGACTTAGTGCTTAAATCGGGTTACTACGAATACTTTAACCCAGAAACTGGCGCAGGCTGTGGTGGTAAAGACTTCTCATGGACAGCAGCAATTGCACTGCATTGGCTACTTGATTAATAACTAAGGCAGCATAATGAAACACACAATATGTTTTGGTGAAGTACTGGTTGATTTACTCTCAGATAAATTAAGTCAAAACAACAGCGAGCACGAAGCATTTACTAAATTTGCAGGTGGTGCACCTGCAAACGTAAGCGTAGCCATTGCAAAGCTAGGTGGTAACGCTTACTTTGCTGGCATGCTAAGCACCGACAGCTTTGGTGATTTTTTACATAACGCTTTAAAAGAGCAAGGCGTAAAAACCGACTTTATGCGTTTTACAAGCCAAGCTAAAACCGCACTTGCGTTTGTATCACTTGATAAGGACGGCGACCGTACGTTTGAGTTTTACCGCGATAACACCGCCGATCTGCACTTTACTAATAGTGACTTTAACAGTGAATGGTTTGAGCAATGCGATATTTTTCATATTTGCTCAAATACCTTAACCGACGAGCGCATACGTAAAACTACCGCGTATGGGGTTGAATTTGCCAAGCAAAATAACTCAATTGTCAGTTTTGACATTAACTTGCGCCTAAACTTATGGCCAAGTAATGCCGACCCGCGTGAACACATTTTACCCTTGCTAAAACACTGCTCTATTATTAAAGCCTCAAAAGAAGAGCTTGAGTATTTAGCCGGTGAGCAAACGGGTGAAGAATTTATTGCCCACACACTTAATAACGGTTGTGAGTTATTTGTAGTTACTGATGCAGGCAACCCAATGCACTGGTATACCAAAAATGCCAAGCAAACGCTTATCCCAAAAAAAATAACTATGGTTGATGCCACCGCAGCAGGTGATGCATTTGTAGGTGGGTTACTGTATCAGCTAGGCTTACAAAATTTAACGCCTGCAAGTTTTAGCGGGCTTTGCGACAAACCTAATACGCTAACAACTATATTTGAATTTGCTTCGTTATGTGGTGCACATGCCGCATCTTACAAAGGAGCGTTTACCTCCTTACCTAACGAAAAATCGCTTAACGATTTTAGGAGCGCACTATGAGTCACACACCTGACAACTTTAAAAGCCGCGAGTTTTTAACGCAGCACATTGCCGATACACTGGCGTTTTATGAGCCAAACATTGACGATGAACACGGCGGTTTTTACCAAAACTTTTCAGATGATGGTGAGGTGTTTGATAAGCAAACTCGCCATTTAGTAAGCTCCACTCGATTTGTATTTAATTATGCACGCGCGTACCAAACCTTTAATGACGAAAAGTATCTTAGCCGTGTTAAATCGGGTATTGAGTTTATTCGTAAGCATCATTTTGTTGAACAAACCGGTGGGTACAATTGGCTACTGAGTGTTGATCAAGGTAAAGCCACCGTGCTTGATAACACAAACCATTGCTATGGTTTTGCATTTGTTATTTTAGCCTACAGCTGGGCGTACCGCGCAGGCGTTACAGAGGCGCGCGAATACCTAAGTGATACATTTCAAACAATGGAAACACATTTTTGGGATGCAAAGGCTGGTTTATATAAAGATCAACATAACAGTGACTTTACTGAGTGTGACCCGTATCGCGGCCAAAACGCCAACATGCACACGTGCGAAGCACTTATTGCCGCTTATGAAGCAACTCAAGATGAGCTATTTTTAAATCGTGCACTCACACTTGCCGACAACATGGTTAATCGCCAAGCTAATTTAATGGGCGGGCTTATTTGGGAGCACTACGATATAAATTGGCAGGTTGATTTAGAGTACAACAAAAACGACCCTAAAAATTTATTTCGCCCGTGGGGGTTTCAACCAGGTCACCAAACTGAGTGGTCAAAACTGCTGATGTTTTTAAATAAGCATAAGCCACAAACCTGGCTTGTAGAACGCGCCAAAGCTTTATTTGATGAGTCAATAAACGTTGCGTGGGATAAACAACACGGCGGTATTTGTTATGGGTTTGCGCCAGATAAAAGTATATGTGATGACGATAAGTACTTTTGGGTACAAGCCGAAACACTGTGTTGTGCAGCCTACCTTTATGAAACCACAGGGGATGAAAAATACCAGCAGTGGTATGACAAAATTTGGCAGTACTCGTGGCAGCACTTAGTTGATCATCAATACGGTGCGTGGTTTAGAATTTTAACCGTAGATAACAAAAAAATAGATAGCATGAAAAGCCCAATTGGTAAAACGGATTACCATACTATGGGTGCCTGCTTTGATGTGTTGGCGTTATTGAAATAACCCAATATGGTAAAACATTTAATTGTGTTGTGTAGACCTTTAAACCGCCTTTTTGGCGGTTTTTTTTGCCTAAATGATTACGCCTTTAACACCTAAAAATAATCACCACAAAATATAATTTTGTGCGCCCCCTACTTTTTAAACCTCACATTTTGAATAAACACCTAATAATAAAAAATTTTGCACGCCAGCGGCGTATAGTAATATAAAAGATAATAAAAAAGAGAAACAGGCAATGCCTAACGGGAATGACCCTCACACAATTAACCCCAAAGAACTTGTTGCTTGGCCGCGTATTGCAGCCATAGCCGCAATGCTCAGCTTTTCGCTGCCCACTTTTATCACCGGCCTAGAAATACATCAAAGTTCAAAGTGATCAGTAAATTATGGTGTTTATTAATAACGGTTAAAAACGAAAACATGGCCGCGTTTTTAAATGATGAAGTGCACGTAACCATTCCTGATTTAATATGCTGTATTAACAGCCAAACAGGCACACCCATTACTAATCCTAATTACGAGGTAGGCATGAAAGTAGCCGTTGTAATTTTGCCAGCGCCAAAGGCATTTATAGGCCCTAAAGGTTTAGAAATATTTGGCCCGCGTTACGCTGGAGTTAATAAACCTCATCAAGCGGTAATACCTAATTGCTAAAACTCAATTTTTAAGTTCATGTAACAAGTTCTCATAAACTTTTGCATGGCTTTTTGAGAATTCCACTTTAGTTCTATCTATTTTATTTAACCACAAAGCCGCTTGTGTTTTGTTACCCAACTCCCAATACGATTGCGCTAAACGTAAACTATAGGTTGCTTGGTAAATGCTATCCGGTTCGATGTAGTCGAACGCAGTTTTATAATATTTTACTGCGTTATTAAAATCATTATGCTTAAAATATGAAAAAGCTAAGTTACCTAGCGCAATTACAGTTTTAGCATCGTGTTTTGTTCTTTTTATAGCGTTGTAGGCTTTTAAATTACTTTCTATCGCTTGAGGGTACTGTTGCCAATTGTAATAAATGTGCCCTTTATTGATGTGCAGCTCAAAGTGAAAAATAGCATCACTACTTTTTGCATAACGCTTTTCGGCATCAAGCAATACCCTTAGTGCCTTTTTTTTATCGCCAAATATGTGCTGTAAATTAGCCAGCTCTACAAGCCTTAAAGGATCACCAAATACATTATAAATTTCATCAAGTTGAGCAAATGCTTTTGCCGCATAGGCTTTCGCTTGTTGCTTATCACCTAAGTAATTAAGCGATTTAGCATAATAAAAATAAACTTGTATTTTAAATGCGCCGGGTAATTCTTCTTGGTCAACAAAGGGGCTTAATGCGCTATGAAGATTATCGAATTTTTGATAATCAAAATAATAGTCAAACTCGTAAGTTTTCAACTTATACCAATTAGAGGAGTTCTTTTGTGTATTTAAAAGGCGAGATTGAATGTAGGTTAAGCAATCTTGGTCTGTTTTCATACAAAACACTTCATGATCACTTAAGTTTTCAGAGGCTTTTGCACCCATGCTTACATATAAAAGCAAAAAAACAATTAAAACATGCTTCAGCATTAGAACACTCATATTAGCCACATAAGCTTTAAGTGTAATATGAGTGTGCTCTATTTAACAATGGATAAAATAACTACGCGTATTGCCCGGCTGCAAATCCACAGCTCCAAGCGTACTGAAAGTTATACCCTCCAAGCCAACCGGTTACATCCGTTACTTCCCCTATAAAGTACAAGCCTTGTGCTTTTTTGGCTTCAAACGTTTTAGAGCTTAGTTCGTCAGTATTTACACCACCCAGGGTTACTTCTGCAGTTCTATAACCTTCCGTTCCGTTGGGTTTTATTTGCCACGCATGAATGTAGTTAGCAAGGTCTTCAATTTGACTATGGGTAAGCTGATTAATATTGCAATCAGGTATTGCATTGCTTTCATGTAATATTTCAATGAACCGTTTTGGCAATATTGTCGTTAGGCTATTTTTTAGTGATTTTTGAGGTTGCGTTTCTCTCCAGTCTGCAAGCTGCTGCTTTAAATCTAGCTCTGGAAGTAGATTAATAGTAACAGCCTGCCCTGCACGCCAGAATGAACTTATTTGTAATATAGCGGGGCCAGATAAACCACGGTGCGTAAATAATATATTTTCTTTAAATGTGGTGCCGTCTTCACTTGTTACTTCGCACGGTATGCTAACGCCTGATAACCCTTCAAAGCGCTCTTTGTCGTGTTGGTGAAGGGTAAATGGTACAAGCGCGGCCATAGTAGGTAGTACGTTTAAACCAAACTGCTCAGCAATTTTATAACCAATAGGTGTAGCACCAAGCTTGGGCATAGTAAGCCCACCCGACGCAACCACTAACGACTCGCAATGTAAGGTCTCTTGCTCTGTGGTAACGCTATAACCCGACTCTGTTTTTTGTACATTAATCACTTCACTGCGCAAGGCTATATTTACACCTGCCCACTCGCATTCAGTAAGAAGTATATTAACAATATCTTGCGCACTATTATCACAAAACAGCTGGCCTAACGTTTTATGATGGTATGCCAAACCGTGGCGGTCCACCAGCTCAATAAAGTCATATTGCGTATAACGGCTCAAACATGATTTAACAAAATGTGGATTGCTGCATAAGTAATTTTCCGGTGCTGCATTCTCATTTGTAAAATTACAGCGCCCGCCACCACTAATTAAAATTTTACGACCCGGCTTTTTACCCATATCAAGTACTGTAACACGTCGGCCTCGGTATCCAGCTTGTGCTGCACACATTAATCCAGCCGCTCCCGCGCCAATTACAATTACATCTACCTGGGTCATCTATTTATCTCACTTAACAATTTGCTCGATTATAGCAAAATTTAATCGCCAGCAATGTACAGAATTCATTATTACAAATAACACAATAAATATACTTTCTACTTTTTAAAAGTATTAAAAACACAAACCAAAAAGCAATACCTTTATATCATTTTTATTTTATATGATAAATACAAAACAATGAAAAAACCCTTTAAAACGCTCGTTATAACTAAATGAAATAGGGACATAATGATTTAGTATTTTAAATTTATTAACACATAATTTACCTTTGTACCTGCATTGTGACAATCCATCACGATATAACTAATAAAAAAATCTAGGGAAAATTATGACAACAAGTAAAACATTTAATAAGTGTGCAATAGCACTTACCATTAGTACGCTTTTTGCTACTGCATCAAGCATGGCCAATCCGGCACAACCAATTGGCCCTTCAGTGGCTGATACAACAGCTAAACTTCAAAATCAAAGTGGCTTTGAAACGCAATTCATCATTAAATATAAAAATAACAACGTTGATGCACTGAGTTACTCTACTGCAGATGAAAGCCCTGTAAACATGAAAGCACGTGCAAAAAACTTTGTTAAAAACTTTGCCTCTAAAAAAGGGAAGATAAAAGCAAAGTACATTCGCGCAATGGCACTAAATAACCACCATGTTATGCGAGCAGATAAAAAACTTAGCGCAGCAGAAGCACAAGAGTTTATGCAAGAAATGGTTGATTCAGGCAACGTTGAGTACATTGAAGTTGACCAAATGTTAAAACCTTTTGCGACACCAAACGATCCGCGTTATGGCGACCAGTGGCACTACTATGAGCAAGCTGGCGGTCTAAACTTACCAACAGCTTGGGACACCGCAACAGGTAGTGGTGTAGTAGTGGCTGTTCTTGATACAGGTTACCGCCCTCATGCCGATTTAAACGCTAATATTTTGCCAGGTTACGATATGATTTCTAACCTATCGGTTGCTAACGATGGCGGCGGCCGTGACAGCGATGCACGTGATCCGGGCGATGCAGTAGCAGCCGGCGAATGTGGTAATAATGGTGCGCAAGGGTCTAGCTGGCATGGTACGCACGTTGCGGGTACTGTTGCAGCCGTTACGAATAATGGTGAAGGTGTTGCCGGTGTTGCTTATGACGCAAAAGTAGTTCCAGTGCGTGTACTTGGTAAATGTGGTGGTTTAACGTCTGATATCGCCGATGGCATTATTTGGGCATCTGGCGGTAACGTGTCAGGTATTCCTGGAAACCCTAACCCAGCTGATGTTATTAACATGAGCTTAGGTGGCAGCGGCTCTTGTAGTTCTACAACACAAAATGCGATCAATACAGCTCGCAACAATGGCGCTGTTGTTGTCATTGCTGCTGGTAACGATAACGATAACTCAGCAAACTACAACCCAGGTAACTGTAACGGTGTTGTTAATGTAGCATCAGTTGGTCGAAATGGTGGCCGAGCTTATTACTCAAACTACGGTAGTAACATTGATGTTGCTGCACCCGGTGGCGCGCAAAGCTTTGCTAACGATTCTGAAGGTGTTCTGTCTACATATAACTCGGGATCTTCTTCTCCATCAACCGATAGCTATTCATTCTCTCAAGGTACATCTATGGCCGCTCCGCACGTAGCGGGTGTAGCTGCACTTATCAAGCAAGCAAAACCAAATGCTACGCCTGATGAAATTGAGAGTATTTTAAAATCGTCTACTCGCTCATTCCCTGCAACATGTAACAACTGTGGTACAGGTATTGTTGATGCTGCAGCTGCTGTTGCCGCAGCAAGTGGCGGTACAACACCACCTACAACAGGTGATAGTGAACTTGTTGATGGCGAAGCTAAAACAGGCTTAAGTGGTGGTGCTAACGCACAAGATTTTTACACCATGACCGTACCAAGCGGAGCAACCAATGTGACGTTTACAATGAGCGGTGGTACAGGTGATGCCGATCTATACGTTCGTGCTGGCAGCCAACCAACTACATCAAGCTACGACTGTCGTCCGTACAAAGGCGGCAACAGCGAAGAATGTTCTATCGATAATCCAACGGCAGGTACATACCATGTAATGCTTCGTGGTTACTCTGCTTACTCTGGTGTGAGTTTGGTAGGTAATATCACAGGTGCATCTTCTGGTGGCGGTTCAGGCACACCTGAAGCTGGTGGTGGTACTGTTAGTGACGTAAGTGCCAGTGCTGGTCAGTGGAAACACTACACACTAGATGTCCCTGCAGGTATGTCTACATTTACTGTAACTACTTCTGGTGGTACAGGTGATGCTGATTTATTTGTGAAGTTTGGTAGTCAGCCAACATCGTCTAGCTACGATTGTCGTCCATATAAAAATGGTAATGCTGAAACATGTACCTTTAATAATCCACAAGCCGGTACATGGCATTTAAGTGTAAATGCTTACAGAACCTTCTCTGGTTTAACTATTAGCGGACAATACCAACCATAATAGTAATTTCATAATCTTTGGGATAGCAAAGGCCAAACTGACTGTTTGGCCTTTTTTTGTGAATAAGATAATTTTTTAGTTTAATGAGGCTTAATACTAACGAGCTATTTTTAGACAACTAAGCCTCGTCAATTACTAGAGGAAGCTTTGTTATATACCTGTTTTATATAAAGATTAAACATACAATATCGGTTTTATTCCCTAAAACTGGTTGGGTATAGTTGCTAATGAACATACGTATTAGTTCAAATATATTACTAACTTATCACCAGAAAACAAAAAACCCAGCCTAAGCTGGGTTTTTAAATTCTAAAAAACTAAAATTACTTGATTTTAGCTTCTTTGAAAATCACGTGTTTACGAGCCTTAGGATCGAACTTTTTGATTTCCATCTTTTCAGGCATGTTACGTTTGTTTTTGTCAGTAGTGTAGAAAAAACCAGTACCGGCAGTTGAAACTAAACGGATTTTATCGCGCATGATTCAGTTCCTTAAACTTTTTCGCCGCGAGCACGGATTTCTGTAAGAACCGCGTCGATGCCTTTTTTATCGATAATACGCATACCTTTAGTAGTAGTGCGTAATGTTACAAAACGTTTTTCACTTTCAACCCAAAAACGGTGTGTTTGTAGGTTAGGTAGGAAACGACGTCTAGTCGCGTTTCTCGCGTGTGAACGGTGGTTACCAACCGCTGGACGCTTACCTGTAACTTGACATACTTTAGACATGTCTATATATCTCCAATAACTTCGCTCGAGCTTAATTTAATCTAAGGCCGTGTATTTCTGCCCTAGATAAATCGAAGGGCGCTCTTTATACAGCTTTTACAGGCAAAGATCAAATACTGATCTATCCAACCAGCTCATATGTAAATTTGATAGCGGCCAATTATAAAGATCGAATGCCCTTAGGGAAAGTAAAAACTGCATTTAAATTAAACTAATTTACTAAAATGTATTAAACCGCTCATTTTTAGCACATTTCTATATTAAAGAGAGTCAAATAAGGCCACGCTCGGCAAACGAAACACACGTTTCACCTCCCACAATGATATGGTCAAGCACATTTATGTCTACTAATTGCAGTGCTTGCTGCAATTTATTGGTTATAAGCTTATCTGCTTGGCTTGGTTCAGCAATCCCACTTGGATGGTTATGAGCAAAGATAACAGCCGCTGCATTATTTTTAAGTGCTGCTTTAACAACCTCCCGCGGATACACACTTGCGGCATTTATTGTGCCGTAAAAAAGAATCTCATCTTTTACTAAGCGGTTTTGACTATCAAGATAAAGCACCATGAATATCTCTTGCTGTAGACCCCGCATTTGAATGGTTAGGTAATCGTACACTGAACTAGGGGAGTTAAACACGGCATCTCGTTGGCAGCGCTCCTGCATATAACGCTGACTTAATTCAAGTACCGCTTGTAATTGAACATACTTCGCCGTTCCCAATCCTTTTTGCGAACAAAATTCGTCCATGCTGGCATTAAACAAATTATGTAATGTTTTATTTTCGTTAAGTAAGTGCTGAGCCAATTCTATTACGTTCATCCCCGGCAACCCGGTACGTAAAAATATGGCAAGGAGCTCTGCATCACTTAGCGCTTTAGCGCCTTTTTCGATAAGCTTTTCACGTGGGCGTTGAGCATTGGGCAGTGAAGTTAGTTGCATTTTTTCATCCTTGAATAACTCATGTGTCTTATAAATGTAATGCAAAATAAAAATTTAGCTTGTAATTTTAAATTAAAAACTTAGCTGAACGAGTAAAGATTTGTTATTTTAGGCGCCATATTTAATAAGATTGACAGACAACCATGATGACGTTAACAAACAAAAAAATTGTACTGGGTATTAGCGGTGGAATTGCAGCCTATAAATGCGCTGAGCTCGTAAGACGATTAAAAGAGCATGGTTGTGAAGTAAAAGTTGTCATGACTGAGTCAGCCAAGCATTTTATTACGCCACTCACAATGCAAGCCGTTAGCGGTGAGATAGTATCGGATTCATTGCTCGACCCTGCCGCCGAAGCGGCGATGGGACACATTGAGTTTGCCAAGTGGGCTGATCTTATTTTAGTCGCTCCTGCAACATGTAATATCATTGCAAAAATGGCGACCGGCATTGCAGACGACTTACTGACGACTTTACTGCTTGCGACCCCAGCAAAAGTTGCAGTAGCCCCAGCTATGAACCAGCAAATGTATGCACATGCTGCAACGCAAGCAAACCTAGCCACCTTGAAAGCGCGTAACGTACTTATTTGGGGCCCGGGTAAAGGAGAGCAAGCGTGTGGAGATGTCGGCTCAGGACGTATGCTTGAACCACATGAACTTGTAGCGTTATGTGTTGAAAACCAACCTCCTCAAATTTTAGCTGGTAAAACAATTACGATCACCGCAGGCCCAACCCGTGAGCCGCTTGACCCTGTTAGGTTTATATCAAACCATAGTTCTGGAAAAATGGGTTACGCACTTGCAGAAGCCGCGTTGTTACTCGGTGCTAACGTTAATTTAATTTCTGGCCCTGTAACTATTAAAGCACCTATTGGTGCAAACCTAATAAATATAGAAAGCGCAGAGCAACTATTAAATGAAGCACTAGTATATGCACCGCAGTCGGATGCGTTTATTGGCTGCGCAGCTGTTGCCGATTACAGAGCTGGCGAAGTAGCAACTCAAAAAATGAAAAAACAAGGCGACGAGCTAACACTAACGTTAGTTAAAAACCCAGATGTAATTGCAGCGGTTGCTAATATAGAAAAAAACCGCCCTTACACTGTGGGTTTTGCCGCTGAAACGCAAAACGTTGAAAGTTATGCTAAAGGTAAATTAGTTAATAAAAACCTAGATATGATATGCGCAAACGATGTATCACAAAGTGGTTTAGGGTTTAATTCTGATCAAAACGCGCTGACTCTGTATTGGCAAAATAAACAGTTAGAACTGCCCGTTAGCAGTAAAAGGGCAATTGCTTTAAAAGTGATCGAACAGCTGGCTAAACATCTATAAAAGGCTGGAAACAAACTGAATAAAACATTAACATATGCTTTTCATTTGAACAAAAAATGATTAACCCCAGCCAAGAATAACTAATAAAAAAGGAATGTTCATGCCTGCGACAAAAAGAAGTAATCGCAAAGAGCAAATACTGCAAGCACTCGCACAAATGTTAGAAACAAGCCCTGGTCAACGAATCACCACAGCTAAACTAGCTGCTGAGGTTGGTGTATCTGAAGCGGCCCTGTATCGTCACTTTCCTAGCAAAGCGCGTATGTTTGAAGGCTTAATCGAGTTTATTGAAGACACTCTTTTATCGCGCATCAACCTTATTTTAGAAAACGAAAAAGAAAGCCAAACCCGTGTTTATAATATTTTACTTTTACTTTTAACATTTGCCGAAAAAAACCCTGGTATTACCCGTATTTTAACCGGTGATGCGCTGCAAGGTGAACAAGAGCGCTTACGTGAACGCGTTCAAAGCTTTTTTGAAAAATTAGAAACCCAACTTAAACAAGTACTTAGAGAACGTAAGCTTCGTGAAGGAAAAAACTTCCAAAGCGATGAGCTTACACTGGCTAACTTTTTACTTGCCTATGTTGAAGGAAAAATGAATCAATTTGTGCGCAGTGACTTTAAAACTAAGCCAAGCGTCCAATTTGAAAAACAATGGCCTGAATTGCAAAAAATTTGGCTCTAACATAATTATACCCGCTGAATTAATTTTTTAATAAAACGACCAAATGGTCGTTTTATCGTTTATACCTGTTACTTATCGCCACTACCTGCCTTCTATCCTATCTGGTCGAAATATTGGTCAAACTCGTTACAATAAAATAATGTTAAAAAACGAGATTCAATAATGAAAACAAAGCTCACTCTCCTAAGTAGCGCACTTATTACTGGCTTAGTCAGCACCGCGCCTAATGCAAAAGAGGCATTAGAATTTACAGATGTATTTAACTTTAAATCAGCCAAAGGCACACAACTATCTGAAGATGGACGTATTTTATCTTTAAGTGCCACGCCATACCGCGGCAATGCTGCAGGTCAGGTTTACTCTTTAACCTCAAATAGTTTAATCAGCGAAGTGGACCGCGGCACCAAGCCGTTTATAAACAAAGCAGCCAACTGGACTGCATTTATACAAGTACCCACATTACTCGAAAAAGAAACCACCAAGAAAAAAAACACGCTTAAAAATAACTTAGTACTAGTAAATACAGAAACAGGTGAGCAAAAACGTTTTGAGAATGTAAAAGACTACGCATTATCAAACGACGGGGTATGGCTTGCGTATCGCTTAGATAAAAAAGCAGATAGAACTGATAATGTAGAAAAAAATACCAAGGATGAGAGTGAAGATGAAGACAATAGCGCCATTTCACCTGACAAAAAAGACAAGGTTTACTCGCTCGTTATTGTTAATTTAAAAAACCAACAAAGTGAAACTATTGATAACGTTTTTAGTTACAGTATAAGTGCTACCAATGATCAGCTTTTACTAAGCCAAAGTTACCCTGATGGTAACGACAACCAAATAAAGCTAATCACACTAACATCTTTTAAAAGTGAAGTGCTAATTGATGAACCCGGTGTTATTGCTAATAAAATAGCATGGCACCCAATCGAAGCAACCGTAGCATTTACATTGGGTAATTATGTAAACGAAGATACCCGCCGTCGAAACCACTCACTACAATTATGGAAAAACGAAACACTTTTAACTATTGAATCTACAAACAAAGAGTGGACTATAGGCAAAACCGCAAAACTAAGCTGGTCAGAAAACGGCGAACGCTTATACTTTGAAAACCGACCAAAACTTGCAGCGAAAGTAAAAGCCAAAGAATTCGTAGATGAAACCTCACTCTATGACATTGCCACTATTCGCGATCAAAAAGGCTTGGATGTTTGGCATAATAAAGACCCAGAAATAAAACCACGAGAAAAACAGCAATGGAACGCGGTTAATAAGCACCGTCATTACGAAGCCGTATACCATGTAAATTCACAAAAAGTGGTTCAACTGAGTACCCCTGCAATGCCTAGTGTTGCTCTTAATACAGAACGCGATACTTCCTTGCTGGGCTCGTCAAATTCTCCCTATTTAGAAAAAATAATGTATGGCGGCTTTTTTGCAGATTACTACGCCGTAAACATCAATACAGGCAAGCAAACTCCTATTGTGACTAACAGCCCTTTTAGACCTTCTCTTTCTCCTAATGGCTTATTTGCGGCTTACTTTGCTGACAACCAAATACAACTAAAAGAATTAGCTAACAATAAAGTTACTCCGGTTACAAAAGCCATAAAAGCAACTTTTGCCGACGACAAACACGACTACCCTTCTACACAACCAGGCTATGGTTTTGCAGGCTGGATGAGCGATAGCAGCCAAGTACTTGCTTATAGCAAATATGATATTTGGGCGTTTAATGTAAATACCAATCAAGCTAAACGCTTAACAAATGGAAAGCAGACTAATACACAGTATCGCGTCATTAAGCTTGATAGAAACCAGGTAGGCTTTAAACAAGATGAAACACTGCTAGTTACTGCTGTTAACCTTCAAACAAAGCAACGGGGGGTTGCAAAGCTTGATTTAGAAAACACGACCATTACTGAAGTACTCAGTGGTGATAAACGTTTTGATATTGTTAAAAAAGCCAAGAAAGCAGATAAATACCTATTTACAGAACAGACTTATCATCAGTTCCCAGATTTCTATCAAACCGACTTAAGCTTTTTAACCACACAAAAAGTAACTGATTTGAACCCTCAAACCGCAAATTTTGCTTGGGGTGAAAAACCTGAACTGATTAGCTACAAAGGCTTTGATGGTGAAGACTTGCAAGGTGTTTTAATAAAGCCTGACGGTTACAAAAAAGGCGATAAAGTGCCTGTTGTTGTTTATTTTTATCGTTACATGAGCCAGCGTATGTTTGATTTTCCTAAAATGGAGTTAAATCATCGCCCTAATTTCCCAATGTTTACATCAAATGGCTACGCCATCTTTTTACCTGATATTCGTTTTGAAATAGGTCACCCGGGCAAATCGTCAACGCAAACCATGATCAACGCTACCCAAAAGTTAATAGATCTTGGTATTGCCGATCCAAACAAAATTGGCTTGCAAGGTCACTCATGGGCCGGGTACCAAAGTGCATTTATGATCACCCAAACAGATATGTTTAAAGCGGTTGTATCAGGCGCGCCGGTATCTAACATGACCAGCGCATACAGTGGCATACGCTTAAAGTCAGGCCTTGCTCGCCAGTTTCAATACGAAACAGGACAAAGCCGCATAGGTAAAAACTTATTTGAGGCACCAGAGTTATATATTGAAAACTCACCCGTATTTTTTGCTGACAAGGTCAATACGCCAATTTTAATCATGTTTGGAGACAAAGATGATGCGGTGCCTTGGCACGAAGGCGTACAGTATTATTTAGCACTTCGTCGTGCAGGCAAAGATGCCACTTTTTTACAGTATGAAGGTGAACCGCATCACCTTAAAAAATTCCCAAATCAGGTCGATTTTTCAGTCCGTATGATGCAGTACTTCGATCATTACCTAAAAGGTCAGCCTGCAGCTAAATGGATGATTGAAGGTGAAGCATTTATAAGTGAGTGAACTGAGACATTCATAAATAAACATGATAAAAGCTGATCAGAGTACTCAGACAGATAGAGGCCGATATTACTCAGTAATATCGGCCTCTAAATAGTCAATTATTTTTCCAGCAACAAAAAAGCCGCGATAATCGCGGCTTTTTTAAATTACTAATAATTACAAACCAGCACGGTCTTTAATTACAGGAATAAGCGCAGAACCTGCGTGATTGCCTTCAGCCCACGCTATGTCAGCACCGTCTGACAATGAACTTTTAGATAAGTTTTTAACAATATACTCACCTGCATCTACAGCATTGCTGGCAACAGCATGACGCAATAAGTTATTACCGTTACATTGAATAGAATCATATATGTTACGAATTTTTACACGAGAGCTTTTTAACTTACTACGTAAACGGTTTTTATCATCTGCTGCGATATACTCGCAAATAGATATTGCTAGTTGATCATCAGCTTTTACTGGAGCTGTGTACGAAAGTGAAACTGCAGCGATAGCAGCAATAACAACTAACTTTGATAATTTAAACATTGTCGACCCTTGTTTGGTACTTTATTCCTACGTTAACTGGTTAATATTGTACCAACCTAGTTAACCTTTCGCAATAATGTTAGCAGTATTTATATAAAGTTACGAATTTATAACTATGTTTATTTTTTTCGTCAGGCAGTTTTACTTGCTCTTCTTTCACTTCCCAATTTGCAATAGCTTGGTAATCAGGGAACTGTGTATCGCCTTCAACATCGAGATCAATAAAGGTTAAATATAAGCGCTCAGCTTGTGTTAAAAACTGCTGATAAACATTTCCACCACCAATAATCATCACTTCTTCAACATCACAAACCAAGCTCAGCGCGGCCTCTGGGCTTGTTACCGTTTCAATACCTTCGGCCTTATATTCAGTGTTGCGCGTAATAATAATATTGCGTCTACCAGGTAAAGGACGGCCAATAGACTCAAAAGTTTTACGACCCATGATCACAGGCTTGCCTGTAGTAACGGCTTTAAAATGTTGGAGATCTGCAGGTAAATGCCACGGCATTTTATTATCAAGACCAATAACACGGTTATTTGCCATAGCGGCAATCATTGAAATAATCACATTAAATACCTAATACTTTACTATTAAAAAACAAAAAAGGAGCCAATGCTCCTTTTTATATTTAATGAAAATTAACGTTCGTAGACTACTTCTACATCGTAATCATCTTCATCCCAGTCATCCCAATCATCATCATCGCCCTTAGTGGCTTTCTGATGGTAGGTATCCCACTTAAATTCTATTTCTTCATCTTCAACTTGCTCAAACTTCTCTTTAGGCATGCTATCAAGCAATGTCATAATATCGTGTATAAGCGGTTGAGTATGCAGCTTGTTAATAGCTGAGATTTGATAAATATTTTCAGACTCACCTAGCTCTTGTGCAATCGCATCGCATAGTGCTTGTGCTTCATCTTCAGGTAACAAATCTATTTTATTAAACACTAACCAACGAGGCTTTTCTGCAAGCTTAGGACTGTATTGATGCAGTTCGTTTATAATTGCAAACGCATTATCGACTGGGTTTGATCCATCAACAGGCATTACATCAATGATGTGCAATAACACACGACAGCGCTCTAAATGCTTTAAGAAGCGGATACCTAAACCGGCACCATCAGACGCACCTTCAATCAACCCAGGTATATCAGCTATTACAAATGACTTGTTAGCTTCCGGACGCACTACACCTAAATTAGGAATAAGCGTTGTAAATGGGTAATCAGCTACTTTTGGTCTTGCTGCTGACACACTGCGAATAAAGGTCGATTTACCTGCATTTGGTAAACCCAATAAGCCCACATCCGCTAATAGTAGTAGCTCTAGTTTTAAGTTACGTACTTCACCGGGGGTACCTAATGTTTTTTGACGAGGCGCTCGGTTAGTACTTGATTTAAAACGTGCATTCCCCAAGCCGTGGAAACCACCTTTTGCAACCAAAATTCGTTGACCATGTTGGGTCAAATCACCAAGCCCTTCTTGCGTATCAACATCGGTTATACGTGTACCTACAGGGACCATTACAAACAAATCGTCTGCTTTTTTACCTGTACAGTTTCGGCTACGTCCGTTTGTGCCGCGCTCAGCTCTGTGAAAACGCTCAAACTGATAGTCAATCAGGGTATTTAAGTTTTCATCAGCTTGTAGATAAACACTACCACCGTCTCCACCGTCACCGCCGTCAGGCCCACCATCTGGGACATACTTTTCACGTCGGAAAGACACGATACCGCTTCCGCCGTCTCCGGCCTCTGCGCGAATTTCTACTTCATCTACAAACTTCATGATTACTCACTTTAGGGATTGGCTTGCTAATTTATACATTATATACCGAAGCCAAGCCGATTGCAGGCTTGGCTTTGGTATATATTTTTGTCTCAAAACAAAAAACCCCGCAAAGGCGGGGTTTTTTAACTACCTTACTGATTACTCAGTTACGATAGTTACGTATTTACGGTTTAAAGGACCTTTTTGTTCAAATTGAACTTTACCATCTGCTTTTGCAAAGATAGTGTGGTCTTTACCGATACCTACGTTTGTACCAGGGTGGAAACGTGTTCCACGCTGACGAACAATGATGCTACCCGCTAGAACTGATTCGCCACCAAAACGCTTAACACCTAGGCGTTTGCTTTCTGAATCGCGACCGTTACGAGTACTACCAGCTGCTTTTTTATGTGCCATTTCTAAGTACCTCTAATTAAGCGCTAATGCCAGTGATTTTAACTTCAGTGAACCATTGACGGTGGCCCATTTGCTTACGAGAATGCTTACGGCGTCTAAATTTAACAACCTTAATTTTCTCACCGCGACCATGTGAAACAACCTCAGCTGTTATCTTACCACCGTTTACGAACGGTACACCGATCTCGATCTTCTCACCATCAGCAACTAAAAGCACTGAATCAAATTCAACTGCCGCACCAGTTTCAACGTCTAATTTTTCAAGACGAATCGTTTGACCTTCAGTCACACGATGCTGTTTACCACCACTTTGGAAAACCGCGTACATAATTAACTCCGTCTGTGCACCCTCAAATCGGCGCAACTAAAATATTCTTCGATAGGGCGCGAAGTTTACGCTAACGCGAAATAACTAGCAAGCCTATTTTGTAATTAAAATGAATAAAAAGTAGCTGCTTTGAGAGCAATTCAATATTTTCTCTATTTTATATTAATTAAGCCTTTTGCCAAGCGCTTTTTAACTCTTTGCAAAAATAACCCTACTAATAAAATTACAACCTGCGTTGTACATTATTCAAACTCAAAAACCACCTTTCATCGTCTAGTAATTAAACACATTTGTGATTGAATTAAGCACTTATTAAGCACTTTAGGTAGGTTTTTTAAATCAATCGTCACAAAATATCGAGCTAGTGCGTTTTTTGTTGTACAATCTGCGCCGTTCACACATAAAAATTGGCTCGGAGATCAATGGATATAAAAGCTATCCAGGCGTTAATAGAAAGCGATATGAATGACGTCAATCAACTTATACATGCGCAAATGCGCTCAGAGGTGGCATTAGTAAACCAACTTGGTTTATACATAGTTAATAGCGGCGGCAAACGCGTTCGCCCTATGTTGGCTATTTTAGCTGCCAAAGCGCTAGGATATACTGGTAAAGACCACATTACACTTGCGACCATTGTTGAGTTTATTCACACCGCGACCTTATTACACGACGACGTTGTTGATGAGTCAAACTTACGCCGAGGCACCCCGACGGCTAACGCTGAATTTGGTAATGCTGCTAGCGTATTAGTTGGCGACTTTATATACACACGCTCATTCCAGTTAATGGTTGGTTTAGGCAAAATGCAAATTATGCAAATACTCGCCGATGCAACCAATATCATTGCTGAAGGTGAAGTGCTGCAACTAATGAATTGCAACGATCCAGACACAACCGAAGCGAGCTACATGCAAGTTATTTACTCTAAAACAGCTAAGCTGTTTGAAGCTGCTACCGGGCTTGCTGCTATTATTACCAACAATGATGAAGCCACGCTCAATGCATTAAACTTATACGGTATGCACTTAGGTACGGCATTTCAGCTTGTTGACGATGTGCTTGATTATAACGCCGATGCAGAGCAGCTAGGTAAAAATATAGGCGATGATCTAGCCGAAGGTAAGCCGACCCTACCACTTATATATGCAATGCAACACGGTAACGCGCATCAAACACAGTTAATTCGTGATGCAATTGAGCACAGTAATGGTATGGAACATTTAGAAGAGATTTTATCTACGTTAAAACAAACCAATGCGCTTGAGTTTACAATGCAAAAAGCAGAGCTTGAAGCCGATAAAGCAATTGCTTGCTTAGATTTTCTACCAGAATCTGAATACAAGCACGCATTGGTAAGCTTAGCCCGTATAGCCGTTGACCGTGATCACTAGCCTTAACGAGCCTGTTATTTAACACTAAGAGTAAATAACATTCGAGCAACAAAAAAGCCTGCAAATGCAGGCTTTTTTAATGCTCATTCTGGCTATTACGCCATGAAATCAACACCTTCTTTGATGTCTTTTTTCAGTGTCTCAAGCATATCGTTCTTCGCTTTTTCTTCAAATGCGCTTAGTTCGCCGTAAGAAAGAATTTCTTCAACGCCGTTTTTACCTAAACGTACTGGGTGTGCAAAATACTCTGCATCACCATCTTCAACAGCAACGTATGCGTAATCTACAACATCTTCACCTTGTAGGCCTTTAACTAAAGACATACAAAAACGTGCTGCAGCAGCACCCATTGATAATGTAGCTGAACCACCACCTGCTTTAGCATTTACTACTTCAGTACCTGCATTTTGGATACGTGGAGTAAGTGCAGCAACTTCGTCTTCAGTGAAAGTTACGCCTTCAACTTGAGAAAGTAGAGGAAGAATAGTTGTGCCAGAGTGACCACCAATTACTGGTACTTTAACTGTAGCAACGTCTACGCCTTTAAGTTCAGCAACAAATGCTTCTGAACGAATCACGTCAAGCGTAGTAATACCAAATACACGGCTTGCATCGTATGTACCTGCTTTCTTGAACACTTCAGCAACAATCGGTACTGTGCCGTTTACTGGGTTAGTAATGATACCCACAAGTGCTTTAGGACAACTAGCTACAATGCCTTCAGCTAGTGTTTTGATGATACCGGCATTTACGTTAAATAAATCTGCACGATCCATACCTGGTTTACGTGGCATACCCGCTGGGATTAAAACAATATCAGCACCGTCAAGCGCTTTGTTTAAATCGTCTGCGCCAAAACCTGCTACTTTAACATCAGTTGGGATGTGTGATAGGTCAACAGCAACACCTGGTACAACTGGTGCAACATCGTAAAGTGATAATTCAGAACCAGCTGGTAAGCCTGTTTTTAATAGTAAAGACAATGCTTGACCGATACCGCCTGCAGCACCTAATACAGCAACTTTCATTGGAATTCTCCGTCATTTGAGGTAGGAAATACTTGTGGCCCTTAAGATAATGAAATTAGCGCCTAAAAACAAATTTATCGGGCCTATTTTGCGATATTTTCGACCATAGTTGTAAACTTTGGTGGTTTATCGCATCAAACTGTCAAGTTGACTAAACAACTACTGCATAATTATTCATTTTTGTGTAGTATTTACAGCATAAATAACAATAATGAATAAAGACTATGCAACCTCAAGATAAACAAGAAGCATTGGTAAAAGCGTTTAAATCACTTTTAAAAGAAGAAAACTTTGGCTCTCAGGGCGAAATAGTTGATGCGCTTAAAGAGCAAGGCTTTGACAATATAAGCCAGAGTAAAGTGTCACGCATGTTAAGTAAATTTGGTGCTGTGCGCACCCGCAACGCTAAACAAGAAATGGTTTACTGCCTACCCGCTGAAATGGGAGTGCCGACCGCTAAAAGCCCATTACGCCAGTTAGTCATTGATATTATGCATAATGAAATGATGATCATTATTCGCACCAGTCCAGGCGCTGCGCAGCTTATTGCCCGCTTACTTGACTCGTTAGGAAAGGCCGATGGTGTATTAGGTACTATTGCCGGAGACGATACTATATTTATTGCCCCAGCAAAAATTTCTGAAATAGACGTCACACTTGAACGAGTACGTATTTTATTTGATACAGTTTAAATTTGCTTTAAAAACCCAACTGAGGGGGCAAAAAAAGCTGACCCCATATCGGCTTGAGTAAAATCAAGCCAATGGTCGTAACACTCCCCCTCCCCTAAACGGCTATTTAATACAGCCTCAAATGCAGTACCAGTACTTGCGCAGCTTATGCATAACATACCTTGCTCATAAACATCACCATAAGGCATGCTTTGATTCAACAAAAGGGGTTGCCCCTCTTCATCTTTTAACTCACTACGCGTGGCATGACTGGTATTTAGTGCTGGGGTTATAAGCGTATTATCAAGTCGTGTACGGCCCATAATTTGCTCTTGCTCACTGAGCGATAAGTGCTGCCAAACAGTTAAGTCGTGTTTATAGCGCTGAACATGAATATAACTTCCCTGATCTTCAAAACAACCAGGTTTATTAATTAAAGCAGTTGAACGCTTTTTTCTTCCGTGTGGCGTATCACCACCATAAATAAAACCATTAAAATCTCGGCCATCTAAAAAACGAAAGTTACGAATTTGCTCCACCAGCTCGACATCAGGTGCAAAAAGCTTTAAAACTTGCAATGCAAATAAGTGGTTTACGTCTTCTCTGTCTGATCGCACCTGCACAAACAAGTCGCACGGCTGAACACTCATTTGGTGATCTGGATGATTTATATTAGGAAAGCTTTGCAGCTCACTAGGAATATACTCAGGAAGAATATGAGGCCAATATTGGGCGCCAATGGCAACAACGCACGACAACATCGACTCTGAAAACTGATCATTAAACTCTTCTTCGATTGCGCTTACTTGTTTTAATTTTGCGCGCAATGATTCGTCTTGACCATCAAACACATTAAAAAATAAATGCAAACCATGCAGGTTTGCTTCAGCACAAATCCCAGATTGCGCTTGCGCCATTGTTATTCCTCAGTTTTACAGATATAAACACAATGAATGACATTAATTATGATTCAAAAAAATTCACTGTGTGGGGTTTTATTTTTATTATAACCTGCTCATTGATTTCAAATGATTGGCCATATTGCGCTTCAACTTCAAGCGTTTGTTCGGCTATAACAACTTTATAAACATACGCAGAGCCAATAAAGCGACGACTTAATATTGTAGCCCGTTTACTGAGTTTGTCACTTTGACACTCTTGCACAAGTTCAATTTGGTGAGGTCGCACATATAACTCACCACTACATGGATAGCAGCTCGTTTGCATATCTGACTCAACGGTGCCAAAAGGTGTTTTATATTCAGTAGCCGTTAATGCTTCTGCGGATAAGTATATGCCTTGACCTAGAAACTCTGCAACCACCTTTGACCTAGGAGCAGCAAAAAGCTGCTCTGGCGTGCCTTGTTGGGCAATACTACCGCGATCCATAATGGCAAGCGTATCAGAAAAAGCAAAAGCCTCTTCTTTTGAATGGGTAACAAATACCGCTGATACTTGTTGCGCCTTAATAATACGGCGAATATCTGCAATTAATTCAAAACGAACTTGGGTATCTATATTTGAAAACGGCTCATCAAGAAGTAGTAAACTTGGTTTATAAGCCAATGCACGGGCAATTGCAACGCGTTGCTGCTGCCCACCAGAAAGCTGGTGAGGAAACCTATCTGCACAGCCTGACAAATGCACTAACTGAAGCATTTCATCCACACGCTGTTGTTTTTCGGATTGGCTCATTTTACCTAACCCAAACGCAATGTTATTTGCTACGCTTAGATGAGGAAACAACGCGTAATCTTGAAACATCATACCTATATTTCGGTGCTCTGGTGCAATAAATGTTGACTCATCACTTACCAGCTTGCCATCTATAAATACACTTCCATGCTTGGCCTCAACTAAGCCTGCAATGGCTTTTAATGTGGTGGTTTTACCGCAGCCACTGGCACCAAGCAAGCATACAATCTCATCTTTACCCACGGTTAAGTCTAAGTTTTCGATCACCTTTGTACCGTTATAGTGATAGCTGACACCTTGCAAAATTAAACTACTCATTTAAGTGTGTTGCTCCATAGAACGATTAATAAAATACAAGGGGATAAATCCAACAATAACAATAGATAAAGCAGATATAGAAGCCAGCTCTAACTGCTCATCACTCACGTACTGAAAAACATGCGTTGCTAGGCTTTCAAAGTTAAATGGCCTGAGTAATAACGCCGCAGGAAGTTCTTTCATGCATTCAATAAAAACGAGTAAGGCAGCTGTCAGTAAGCCTCTTCTTAATAAAGGTAAGTGCACTAAGCGCAGTGTTTGGCCTTGGCTTTTACCCATAGACTGGCTTGCCATATCAAGTGATGGACTAATACGCACAAAGCTAGACTCTATCGCTCCGTGAGCAATGGCATAAAACCGAACGACATAAGCAATCACAATAGTAAACACACTGCCTGTTAGTAACAGACCTATGTCTAAATTATAAGGTTCTAATACATTATTAATACTACTTTCTAACAGTGTTAGAGGTAATAAAACGGCAATTGCCAATACGGTGCCAGGCAGTGCATAGCCCGTACTCGCTAGTCGCCCAGGAACGAGAGGGTAAGACTGTGTTGCTATACGCTGATAAAAAACAACAAAAACACCTAATGCAATTGTTATTACGCTCACAACGCCTGCCACTTTTAGGCTTTGCCACGCATAATTAAAAAACTCAGCACTCCATGCTTTTTCAAAGTAGGTAATGGCGTAATTAAGTAATACTGCAATCGGGATCACAAAAGATACAAGTAAAACCGTACCACAAAATGCCGTTGCTAACCAAGCCGACTTTCCCTTTAAAATATAAAGTGCTTCACTATTTACGCCCGATTGGCGTTCAAATACAGCTTGATTACGACGACTAAAGCGCTCTGCCATAAGCGCTAAAAAAAGTAGTAACAGCATGACACCTGATATTTTTGCAGCAGCAGTCAAGGAGTAATAACCAAACCATGTATCGTATACCGCGGTTGTGAGCGTGCTAACAGCAAAATAACTTACTGTTGCAAAATCGGCCATTGTTTCCATACTAATGAGCGCAAGGGCAGCAACAATAGAACCACGAGATAATACAAGACTCACTTTAAAAAAACTTTTAGTTGGGGAAAGTCCCATTAGTTGACTTGCCTGTACCAATTTAAAAGACTGCTCTCTCAAAGCCGTTTTAAAAATTAAAAATAAGTATGGGTAAAGCACCAAGGCAATCATGACTATTGCGCCAGGCAGGGTACGTATATCAAAAAACCAATAGTCACTGGGAGATTGCCAGCCAAACCACTCCCTTAGAGTAATTTGCACTGGCCCTGCGTAATCAAGTAAATCAGTATACACGTAGGCAATAATGTAAGTAGGCATAGCAAGGGGCAGCATGAGCGCCCATTCAAAATGTTTTTTACCGGGAAAGTTACAATAAGCAGTTAGCCAACCAAGTGGCAACGCTATAACACTACTGAGTGCACACACACCCAATATAAGTAGTACAGTATTAGAAATGTAATCCCAAAGCACAGTGTCCCAAAGGTGAGAAAAAACCTCTGAGTTGCCTTGTAGCGATTCAAAAAGAAGGAAGAACAACGGGGCCGACAAAACTAAACCTGTCGACCACGCGAATAGCTGCCATTTAGACAGCTTAAATTTATAAGTCATTAAAGATCGAACTTCACCTCATCAATTAACTTAAGCGCTAACGGACGATATTTACTGATCTCATCAAGTGGCAAGCTATCTTCTTTAAAGCTGCCCCATGATGCAACCAAACTGGATAATTGCACACCAGGCTTAACTGGGTATTCCATATTAAGCGATGCATACATGTTTTGCGCTTTATTGTCGGTCATATACTCTATGAGTTTCAAGGCATTTTCAGGGTTTTTAGCATATTTAGTGATAACAGCCCCCGAAACATTAATATGTGAACCACGATCAGTTTGATTAGGGAAATTAATGTGTACCGCCTCAGCCCATGCTTTTTGTTCTTCGTCTTGCAACATTTTACCCAAGTAGTAGCTATTGCCTAACGCAAGATTACATAGCCCCTCTTTAACGGCTTTAACTTGAGCACGGTCATTACCTTGTGGTTTACGTGCTAAGTTAGCCTTCATGCCTTCAAGCCATGTTTTAGTTTGCGCTTCACCGTGATGAGCAATCATTGAAGCAACTAACCCTAGGTTATACGGATGTTTACCTGAACGAGTACAAATTTGCCCTTTATACTTTGGATCGGCTAGTTCTTCGTAAGTGAGCTTTGGTAATGCACCCAAACGATCTTTTGACGAATATACATTTCGCACGCGTTTTGTTAGCGCAACCCATTGACCATCTCCATCTCGAAAAGCAGAAGGTACGTTAGCATTTACATTAGTGCTATTAATTGTTTGAGTTAAGTTTAAATCTTCCAATTGAATGAGTGCACTAAAATTAGAAGTAAGAACTAAATCAGCTTTACTATGTTTACCTTCACGTTTTACACGCTCGATTAAGCCCTTTTTAGCAAACACAACATTTGTTTTAATACCGGTTTGTTTAGTAAAGTCGTCTAAAATAGGTTGTATTAAAAAAGGTTGGCGAAAAGAGTAAATATTAACAACATCATTTGCAAAGGCTGGCGCCGATACGATAAACCCTAAAGCGATAGCGAGTGTTTTCTTCATTATTCCACCTAAATAGTAATTATTATCAATAATTCTACCGTGAACAGTTAAAAAGTGCACACCCTAAATACCCATAAATACTAAAAAAGCGTCCAAAACAGAAATACCCTGTAAGAGATATCTCACGGAAGTGGCAGCTTATAAGTAAAACGCCGATTAAATACCTAGCAAAAACAACATAAGCCATTGATATTTAATACCTATATAGTATTTAACAATAATAATACATAAACTATTTAGGGTTTTTGCCCTACTTTAGTTGGACCATTCACCTATAATTACCTCATCAACTAAGCAATGACGCTTAACGAGTAAAAGGACAGGGATTAATTACTCGCAAACCAGTGACTGGTTATTAAGGATAACACGGAGTTAGGACAGGCTCAGGATGAGTATCGCAACGGAGTGTTAATAAACGGACAGCATCAGGAAGATGCATAAAGGAGTGCAACATTGGAGTGTTGCTTAACAGGAAGTTGAAGGAATATAAAGGACTGGCCTTAACAGGCAACACAATGGATTGATAACAACACGGAAGCACTAGGACGTGCAAATGAAGGATTTGGTAATAGGCTTTACCACAACAGGACGTTTAGGAATAAAGGAGATAAGCCCGGATTGGCTTATATTGCATAGAACTAGAAAGTAATATAGCGATAAACATGGAACAGTAAAAATTGGAGTTGATTAAGTTCAATTGCAGGATGCAGAAAATTAGAAGATTCCGCAAGCGCGCCTAGAGATAGAGCGCGCTTTTCTTTGCCCTAAATTTAATACTACCACTCAATACAATTGGTATTAGAGAGACTCTGGTCTACCTTTATTTCGTTTTCCCATAAGATACGCATCTCTAAACTTTATAAAGTGATCCTCAAGCTTTTTAGCTGCATCCATTTCACCCGCGAGTGCTAGCACTAAAATACCTACTTCAGCTGTGCCTAATTGATGCGCATGAGGCGCAACTCGTAAGCGATAATCTGATAACTTATCAGCTGTAATAGACAATACGGGCAAGTTATCTAAATATGGGCTTTTACGAATCATTTTTTTCGCTTCACGCCATGTACCATCTAAAAATATGAATAGCGGCTTTTTATTAGGCTCAATATTCACTTGCGTAATAGCTCGGCCCTCTTCTACATCCTCAGCAGGAAAAATAACCATTGGCTGATATTGCTCATCATTAATAAGCGCTATTAGCGCATCATCTGGATTAGTTCTATCCCATTTAAAAGCATGGTTATCGGGTATAATTTCGGCAATTAAACGCCCCGTATTTGAAGGTTTAAAACTTTCGTTATGGTACATCAATAAACACACTGCAGCATCGCACTGCGCTTTCTCTACGCCTTCACAAATACAGTAGTGCTTTGCAATTAAGCATTGCTCACAACGTGCTAACTTAGCGCCACGGGCATTAAATTCGCGACGAGATTCACTAATTTGCTGAGCGCGTAATACCAGTACTGAATTATGGGAAGAGTGAGCCACAGTGATTAATTACCTTAAATTTGATCGGCGCATATTGTAGCTAAAAACGTGATGAATAGATATCAGCTATCAGCTATCAGCTATCAGCTATCAGCTATCAGCTATCAGCTATCAGCTATCAGCTATCAGCTCAAAATAAAATGGCATTTTATTAAAGCAAGTTTTGTTTATGTTTGGATTAACAGCTATAAAACAAAAAACCCAAGCCGAAGCTTGGGTTTTAAAAAAGCGTTGTTAGTTAAAAGAACTTACTTCTTCTTTTTAACTGCTTTTTTGTTTGGTAAATCAGTGATTGAACCTTCAAAAATTTCAGCTGCAAGGCCAATTGATTCGTTCAATGTTGGGTGAGCATGAATAGTAAGTGCTAAGTCTTCACCATCTGCACCCATTTCAATACCTAAACCGATTTCGCCAAGCATTTCGCCCGCATTAATACCAATCATAGCACCACCGATTATACGGCCGCTTTCTTTATCAAAGATAAGCTTAGTAGAACCTTCAGTACGAGAAGATGCAATTGCACGACCTGAAGCAGCCCACGGAAATACCGCAGTTTCAATGCTTAAACCTTGCTCTTTAGCTTCTTTCTCAGTAACACCTACCCATGCAATTTCTGGGTCAGTGTAGGCAATTGAAGGAATACATTTAGGGTCGAAGAAGTGCTTCTGACCAGAGATAACTTCTGCAGCAACATGACCTTCATGAACCGCTTTATGCGCAAGCATAGGCTGGCCAACTAAGTCACCAATTGCAAAAATATTGCTTACATTAGTACGTAACTGTTTATCAACGTTAATAAAACCACGCTCATCTACATTTACGCCTGCTTTTTCAGCATCAAGTAAATTACCGTTAGGCGTACGACCTACTGCAACAAGTACTTTGTCGTAACGTACTGGCTCAGCTGGTGCATTTTTACCTTCAAATGTAACGTATAAGCCATCGTCTTTCGCTTCAACAGCAACAACTTTAGTTGAAAGCATAACGTTAAACTTATCGCTTACGTATTTTTGGTAAATTTTGATAATATCTTTATCAGCTGCAGGAACTAATTGATCAGCAAATTCTACTACATCAATGGCAGAACCTAATGCGCGGTAAACAGTTCCCATTTCAAGACCGATGATACCACCGCCTAAAACAAGTAGTTTTTCAGGAATATCTTTAAGCTCTAATGCGCCAGTTGAGTCAATTACACGGTCATCTTCTGGGATGAAAGGTAAATTAACTGGTTTTGAACCTGCGGCAATAATAGCATTGTCGAATGTGATAGTAGTTGTACCGTCAGCACCTTCAACAGCTAAAGTGTTGCTACCAGTAAATTTACCATAGCCTGGTACAACTTTAACTTTACGCATTTTAGCCATGCCGTCTAAGCCGCCCGTAAGCTGACCAACAACAGACTCTTTCCAAGAACGGATTTTGTCTAAGTCAATTTGCGGTGCACCAAAAGTAACACCATGAGATGACATTTCTGCAGCGTCATCAATTACTTTAGCTACGTGTAAAAGTGCTTTTGAAGGAATACAACCAACATTAAGACATACGCCGCCTAATGTTTCACGCGATTCTACTAATGTAACTTCTAAGCCCAAGTCAGCAGCACGGAAAGCCGCAGAGTAACCACCAGGACCACCGCCTAGTACAACAACTTGAGTTTTTAATTCGTTGCTCATGCTATTACCTTAATTGTTTGAACGGGACACTGCCCTAAAATTTAACTGCCATGTTTCTGCATGGGCAGAAAATCAGAGCAATTCACAAATAGTGCAAAGATTGTATCATTGCATATAGTAAAAATCCCAGCTAAAAACAACTGGCTGGGATTTGATTTTGTTCATATTGTAGCGATTACATCACTAATTGACGTATGTCGCTCATGTAGCTAGCAAGCGTTGCGGTAAAGCGTGCAGCTAGTGCACCGTCAATCACGCGGTGATCGTACGACATAGACAACGGAACCATTAATTTAGGTTCAAAGTCTTTACCGTTCCACTTAGGTTTCATTTCAGATTTAGATACACCTAAAATAGCAACCTCTGGTGCGTTAACAATTGGCGTAAATGCCGTACCACCAATACCGCCTAAACTTGAAATAGTAAAACAACCGCCTTGCATATCTGATGCAGTTAGCTTACCTTCACGCGCTTTTTTAGACACTTCCATTAGCTCACGAGATAGCTCAATAATGCCTTTTTTGTCCACGTCTTTAAACACTGGAACAACTAAGCCATTAGGCGTATCTACCGCAACACCAATATTAATGTACTTTTTAAGAATCAAGCTTTCGCCATCTTCAGACAGCGACGAGTTAAACGTTGGGAACTCAGCAAGTACTTTAGCCGCAGCTTTCATCACAAACACTAGTGGTGTGATTTTAACGCCAAGCTTTTTCTTCTCGCTTAAAACGTTTTGTTCTTTACGGAATACTTCAAGGCTTGTGATATCTGCTTCGTCAAACTGTGTAACATGCGGTATTTGTACCCAGTTACGGTGTAAGTTTTTACCCGATAGCTTTTGGATGCGAGACAGTTTTTTCTCTTCAATTTCACCAAATTTAGCAAAATCTACTTTTGGCCAAGGAATTAAGCCAAGCTCACTGCCACCAGCATTACCTGCTGATGCTGAAACTTGACCAGACTCAACTTGCTTCACTAAGCTTTTAACATAGTTTTGCACGTCTTCTTTAACCACACGGTTTTTACGACCCGTGCCTTTTACGTTCGCTAAGTTAATACCAAACTCACGTGCTAAACGACGAACAACTGGCGATGCATGAGCATACGCGCTATTGTTTTCAAAACTTTCGTTGCTAACTTTAGCGGCAGGTGCAGCCTGTGCTGGCGCAGACTCGGTTTTTGCAGGTGCCGCCGCTGGCTTTTGTTCAGCAGGTGCTGAAGCTTTTGCAGGTGCACTGCCTGCAACTTCAAATACAAAAATAAGTGAACCGGTTTTTACTTTATCGCCCGCTGCTACTTTAATTTCTTTAACTGTGCCTGCAAATGGCGCTGGTACTTCCATAGCCGCTTTGTCGCCTTCAACGTTTAAGATAGATTGCTCTTCTTCAACGGTATCGCCAACAGCAACCATGATTTCAGTTACTTCAACTTCGTCGTCGCCAATGTCAGGTACGTTTACTTCTTTTGTGCTTGGCTCGGCGCTTTGAGCAGTCTCTGCTGGCGCAGATTCTTGCTTAGGCGCATCTGATGCGGGTGCGCTCGAACCTGCAACTTCAAAAACAAATACTAATGAACCTGTTTTTACTGTATCGCCAGTAGCTACTTTTATTTCTTTTACAGTACCAGCAAACGGTGCAGGTACTTCCATAGCCGCTTTGTCGCCTTCAACGTTTAAGATAGATTGCTCTTCTTCAACTGTATCGCCAACAGCAACCATGATTTCTGTTACTTCAACTTCGTCATCACCAATGTCTGGTACGGTTACTTCTTTAGTTGAAGAACCTGAAGCGCGAGCTGGTGCTGCCGATTCAGCGGGTGCTTCAGGTGCTGAATCAGCACCTGCGCTTTCGCCTTCAAATATAAATACTAAAGAGCCCGTTGTTACTGTATCGCCAACATTTACTTTAATTTCTTTTACGGTACCCGCTTGCGCAGCAGGTACTTCCATTGAGGCTTTGTCGCCTTCAACTGTCAGTAAAGATTGGTCAACATCTACTTTGTCACCAACGCTTACTAAGATTTCGGTTACTTCTACGTCATCGCCACCGATATCTGGAACATTAATTTCAATACTCATTGCAAACCTCTTATGCGTACAGTGGGTTTAGTTTATTTGTGTCGATGTCGAATTTCTTAAGCGCGTCAACAACAACAGACTTTTCAACTTCACCGCGTTTAGCAAGTTCAGATAACGTAGCAACAACCACGTAGCTTGCGTTAACTTCAAAATGACGACGTAAGTTTTCACGGCTATCAGAACGACCGTAACCATCTGTACCTAACACTTTATAGTTGCTGCTAGGAATAAATGAACGCGCTTGTTCTGCGTAGTTTTTCATGTAATCGGTAGCGGCAACAGTTACTGAGTCGTTTAATACGCTCGTGATGTAAGCTGTTTTTTGCTCGCTTTCAGGGTTAAGCATGTTGAAGCGCTCAACATCTTGACCATCACGCGTAAGCTCATTGAATGACGTTACAGAGTAAACGTCTGATGCAATACCGTAATCATCACTTAAAATTGCAGCCGCTTTACGCACTTCAGTCATGATAGTACCTGAGCTTAATAGCTGTACGTTGGCTTTTTTACCTTCGTAGCTTTCAAGCTTATAAATACCTTTACGAATACCTTCTTCAGCACCTTCTGGCATAGCTGGCTGATAGTAGTTTTCGTTCATTAGCGTTAGGTAGTAGTAAATATTTTCTTGGTCGTCACCGTACATACGACGAATACCATCTTGTACAATTACGGCAACTTCAAATGCGTAAGTCGGGTCGTAAGAAATACAGTTAGGAACCGTATTTGCAAGAATATGGCTGTGACCATCTTCGTGCTGTAAACCTTCACCATTTAGCGTAGTACGACCAGCCGTAGCACCTAGCAAGAAACCACGTGCTTGTTGGTCACCCGCCATCCATGCCATGTCGCCAACACGTTGGAAACCGAACATAGAGTAGTAAATGTAGAATGGGATCATTGGTAAATCGTTAGTGCTGTATGATGTTGCAGCAGCAACCCATGACGACATTGCACCTAACTCATTAATACCCTCTTGAAGTACTTGCCCTGATGTAGCTTCTTTATAATAAGAAACAATATCACGATCCTGAGGGGTGTAGTTTTGGCCATGTGGGTTGTAAATACCAATTTGACGGAATAAACCTTCCATACCAAAGGTACGCGCTTCATCGGCAATAATTGGTACAATGTTTTTACCGATACCTTTGTCTTTCAATAAAATATTAAGTGCACGAACAAAGCCCATTGTGGTTGAAATATCACGTTTTTGCTCTTCAAGTAGTGGCTTAAATGCTGAAACTTCTGGCAACTGTAATTTTTCAGAAAACTTAGCTATACGTGTTGGTGTATAACCTTCTAAGTCTTTACGACGAGCGTGTAAGTACTTGTACTCTTCAGAGCTTTCATCAAGCTCTAAGTAAGGTAAGTCTTTAATTGCTTCTTCAGAGACTAAGTCTTGTAGGCCTAAACGGTCACGTAAGTGTTCAACATGGCTCATGTCCATTTTTTTCACTTGGTGCGCAATGTTTTTACCTTCAGCTGCTTCACCCATGCCGTAACCTTTTACAGTTTTAGCAAGTATCACAGTAGGACGGTCGTTAGTTTGCTCGGCCTTTTTAAACGCTGCGTAAAGTTTTGATGGCTCATGACCACCACGCTTAAGCGCAAAAATTTCGTCATCCGTCATATCAGCAACAAGGGCTGCTGTTTCTGGGTAACGACCAAAGAAATGCTCACGAACGTACGCGCCATCTTTTGCTTTATATGTTTGGTAATCACCGTCAATTGTTTCGTTCATCAATTGTAGTAATTTACCTGTTGTATCTTTAGCTAGCAGAATATCCCAACCGCTTCCCCATACAACTTTAATTACGTTCCAACCTGCGCCTTTAAATAGGCCTTCTAGTTCTTGAATAATTTTGCCATTACCCATTACTGGGCCATCTAGACGCTGTAAGTTACAGTTAATTAAGTAACATAGGTTGTCTAGCTTTTCACGTGCAGCAAAAGAGATTGCGCCGCGTGATTCTGGCTCATCCATTTCACCATCACCTAAAAACGCGTATACACGTTGGTTTTTAGTGTCTTTTAAGCCACGGCCGTCTAGGTATTTTAAGAAACGCGCTTGATAAATAGATGCAATTGGACCTAAGCCCATTGATACTGTAGGGAACTGCCAAAATTCAGGCATTAATTTAGGGTGTGGGTACGACGGTAAACCTTTACCATCAACTTCTTGGCGGAAGTTATCTAGTTGAGCTGCGCTTAAACGCCCTTCAACAAATGCACGCGCGTAAATACCCGGAGAAATATGGCCTTGGTAATAAACTAAGTCACCACCGTCTACCTCGTTTGGCGCTTTAAAAAAGTGGTTAAAACACACTTCATAAAATGCTGCTGACGATTGGTAAGACGCCATATGGCCGCCTAAGTCGAGATCTTTTTTAGATGCACGCAGAACGATCATAATCGCGTTCCAACGAATAATTGAACGAATACGACGTTCAAGGTTCACATCACCTGGGTAAGCAGGTTCTTGATCTACAGGAATAGTATTAACGTAGTTCGTGGTAATACCCGTTGGCATATCAACGCCGTCTAAGCGGGCTTGCTCTAATACTTGCTCAAGTAAGTACTGAGCTCGTTCAACACCTTCTTCGCGCACAACTGATTCAAGAGCTTGTAACCACTCTTGTGTTTCTAGCGCGTCTACGTCAATTTTATTGACTTCAGACATATGGAGGTTTCCTTATGTTTAAAATACGAATGTTGTTAATTTAATACAACTGATACTTAAGTTAGTGTGTTCAAGTAATAGAGTATTAGCTTAATTTTGTTTTGTGCGTCTTAAACTACGTTCAATTCGCGAATATTCTTTGCCCGCTTCAAGTAATGCTTCTTCAATAAACGCTAAATGCGCATTACTTGCTAAACGAGCTTGCTCTGGATTGCCGTCAATAACCGCATCCATTAACAAACGCCTGTGCTCGGCTAACTGACTGCTAATATCAGGTTTTTCTAATAAAACCGTTAAATTTTGCAATACGTTTTGCTCAAGCAGCGCCTGCATACCTCTCACCAAGTGCAATAACACAACATTATGTGAGGCCTCAGCCACACTAAAATGAAAGGCATTAATTGCTTTTGCTTTTTGCTGTAGGTCATCATGCGAAAGCGCAATTTTATCAAAGCTTTGTTTTACTTTAGTAAAATCGTTACTTGTACCTCGCAGTGCTGCGTAGTAAGCAGCAATACCTTCTAAAGCATGACGAAATTCGAGCAAATCAAATTGTGACTCAGGGTGTTTACTTATCAGTTCAAACAACGGATCAGTTAACCCTTCTTCCAGCTGATTTTTTACAAACGTACCACCGCCTTGACGACGCGTAACTAGCCCTTTTGCTTCTAACTTTTGAATGGCCTCGCGCAGCGAAGGACGAGACACTTCAAACTGTTTTGCTAGTTCACGCTCTGGAGGCAGCTTTTCTCCTGGTGCTAACGATCCCTCAAGAATCATATTCTCAAGTTGCTGTAAAATAACATCAGATAGTTTTGCTGCTTTAATCTTTAAAGACATGAATCAACGTCCGCGTTGTATAAATACCAAGCCCTAAAACTGGAGCTTAAAGTTATAAGATTTACCCAAAAGGTAAATTGGTCATACCAAGAATTTGCAATACGTTATCAAAAACCCATATGGCTGTCAATTTACAGGTTACTTGTACGGGGATATTAGCGTAACGCATTTTTAACGAAGATCAAACAATACACAATATAGCTTAGTTTTGAGAAGCTAGTAAGGTGGCCATTCAAATGGTCTGACCAGATAGGTTTAGAGTTTTAACTCTATTTTAGGGGGGGTTAATCGCTATGTTTAAAACGTTTTAAATAGGCAAGGAAGCCAAAACCAAAGCACTTTAGCGTAAATAAGTGCTTTGCCTTTAAATTGGCTTCAAAAAAATAAGGTGTTAAGACAAACCGCCAAACAAAGTAAGTAATGCAATTAAAACTAAATAAAATTGTACATTACGCTTAACTAACTTAATCATACACGTTGCCTCGTAAGTGCAACCATAATAACGCTTTTCTACTTGCTCTGCTGCAAGCGCAGTATAAGTGACGACCTTTCGGTTAGGGCTTGAAAAATCAAGCGCGTAATGTAACCAGCAGCTCGTTCCTTTATTAAAGTTACCAATTACTAAGTAACCAAAACTCGCTATACGTGCTGGTAACCAATCTAACCAAAACAGTAATTTATGTATTAGCTTAAAATGTTTAGCAAATATCACTTTGTGGTTGTCTCGCACTAAATCGGCAAAGGTACGTACAAGGGCATATAAAACAGCACCCGGCGCACCTAAAACAACAAACCAAAAAATAACTGCACAGTAAAATCTAAAATTTACCCAAGCAAGTGTTTGCCCAAAGGTTTCACCGCCTTTTTGATCTTCAGTACGTTTTTGCCCCATTTGCAATGCATATAAAGACGCCGCGGTACCATCATCTCGTGTGAGTGCGTTTAAATATGCTTTATATAAAGCACGTTGCTTTGCACAACCAAAGCAAACAAGTAAAACAGCAATATTAATGGCCAACTCCCACAAAACAAATTCCGACAAGTTGTAAATACACGCCATAGCTACTACAGGTAAAAATAACCAAATTAAAAAACCAATTGCCGAACTAAATAAACCGTTACTGGCAAGTAAGCGGTTGGAGCGTTTTAAATAGCCATTAGCGTAATAGCTTATTTGCCAATAGTTAGCTCGCGCCCCTAAACGCTCTAAAATTAACGCTAAAATAATAGAAACTAAAATCATGATAGTGACTCTCTCAGCTTGGTTGCTCAAGCATATTTAAAAATAATGGCCAGTTAAAACTACTGCCGGGGTCTGTTTTGCGACCGGGTGCAATATCGCAGTGCCCCACAATACGCGAAGAGGTAATTTTGGGATAGCGCTGCATTATAGATTTACTTAAATTACATAACGAGGCGTACTGAGCGTGAGTATAAGCAGCTGTATCGGTGCCTTCAAGCTCAATACCAATACTGTAATTATTGCACGCAGTTTGTCCTTCATATTCAGATACGCCGGCATGCCAAGCACGCTTGTTAAATGGCACGTATTGAATTACCTCACCAGTGCGTTTAATAAAACAATGAGCTGATACACGCAGCCCTTTTAAATCACTAAAGCTTGTATGGGCATTGCAATCAATACACCCCATAAATAAATCATCTACAAAGGGGGTACCAAACTGCCCTGCGGGGAGTGAAATATTATGAATGACCAACAAGGTAATATCTGTGTGTTCTGGGCGCTCATCATAGTGCGTGCATGCGCGCTGTTGCGCCGCTAATAACACTCCATTTAAATCAATTGCCATTACATTTATACCAAACTATTCATAACCTTGATGCTAAAGGATTTATAAAAATAATGATAGTAACCAAGCCTCACCTTGGTAGGTAGGGAATTATAAGCTGCTTATATTTTAATATTAAAGCTGTCAGCTATGCTCTAATGATTAAAAGCGCTTCTATTCATTATTTAAACATAGTAAAATTTTCTTTAATTTATTAATGCTTATGAGCTTTTAGCCATGTCTATTTCGCACACTTTACTTAGTCAACTTGTTACCCTTGCGCTCGACGAAGACTTAAACTACCAAACCGCAGCCGATGGGGATATTACCGCTCAGCTTATCCCACAAAACGAGCAAGCAAGTGCCAAAGTTATAACTCGTGAAGACTGCATATTTTGTGGAAAAGACATCATTATTGAAGTGTTCAAGCAAGTAGACCCAACAGTGCAGGTATCAGTAGTGGTAAACGATGGCGACGTTGTCACTGCCAACAGTACTTTATTTACAGCAAAAGGCTCCGCCCGCGCAATTTTAACCGCAGAGCGCACCGCACTTAACTTTGTACAAACGCTTTCTGGCACAGCAACAACCACAGCGCATTATGTAAAAGAGCTTAGTGGTACAACTACGCAATTACTCGATACCCGCAAAACTATTCCAGGGCTAAGAGCCTTACAAAAATATGCAGTAAAATGCGGCGGTGGCGAAAACCACCGTATTGGGTTGTTTGATGCGTTTTTAATAAAAGAAAACCACATAGCAGCCTGCGGCGGTATAAATAAAGCCGTTGCTCAGGCAAAACTAAACCACCCAAGCAAACCGGTTGAAGTTGAGGTTGAGTCGCTGCAAGAGCTAAAACAAGCCATAGACGCAGGCGCAGATATAATCATGCTTGATAACTTTAGCGTTGAACAAATTAAGCAGGCCGTAGTCTTAACTAACAAGCGCGCTAAATTAGAAGTGTCTGGCAATATGACGCTAGAAACACTTAAAACTTACTCGCAGGCAGGTGTCGACTTTATATCCAGCGGTGCATTAACAAAAAACTTACAATCAATCGATTTGTCGATGCGTTTTGAATGATGTATAGCCAAAGTAATAATTTAGTTCTACATTTAATAAATGCTAAAGCGTTGACAAGTTAAAACAAAAGTAATTTAATAGTTAAAAATAACTAATTGTAACAATTTGTTAAATTAATTAGCTGTTTTAGGAAAAGTAGCGTGCTAACAACTAAAATAAAATGATACACTTGTACTGTTTTATTATAAAAGCTCGTCATAAATAATTAGATGTTTGTTTTTTGGTTAATCCTAATAAGCAATCCAAGTTACTTGTGACTACACTTTTTATTAGCTGCCAGTGAAGCTTGCTTGCATCCACTTTATAAACAGCCAGTTAAGTATAAAACATAATGATTTCACACCTAGCTTTTGTGTTTCATACTCTAAAGCTATAGTGCAAATATAACGCTAAACCCATAATAAAATGTGAATAGCGCAAAAGTTTATTTTAAGCAAAACCGTAAAGTAAATCAGTTAAATTAAGTTCGGCATTTTGCCAATTAAGTGATTTAACTTACACAATCTATCCTTTAGGAGAGGAAACATGAAAACAATGACTCAAAAACAACAGGGTTTCACCCTAATTGAATTAATGATTGTAGTAGCAATCATCGGTATTCTTGCTGCAATTGCATTGCCTGCATATTCAAATTACCAAGCATCATCAAAATTAACAGCTGGTTTAGCAGAAATCACTGGAGCTAAAACTGAAATGGAAATTTTAGCAAATAATGGTGAAGATGTTGCTGATGTTGACGCTATAAAAGCAATTAAAAATGCATCTACTCAAAACTGTACAATTGAAGCGGAAATGACTGATGGTGAAGGCACGATATCTTGCTCAATATTAAATGCTCCATCACAAATAACTGATGCGGTATTAACTTGGAGTAGAAATGCTACTGGAGCTTGGACTTGTGCAACAACCGGTTTGTCTGGGGATGCTACTGACTTAGCACCTAAAAGCTGTCCACATTCTTAAAATTACTCATTCCTTAAAAGCGCCGATCTGGCGCTTTTTTAATGTCTAGAGTCAGTATCAATGAATGTAAATAGAATAATAAGCTCAATATTTATCAGTTTGTTTTTTTTTATCACACTGCTACCGTTCATGCCTACAGCCTCATACGATTATCATAACCATCAACGAATTATCCAAATTACATTTTTAATTATTGCGAGTCTTCTTGCTATTACTGATTTCACCTCTAACAACAAACCAGTTAGAAAATCATTATTAAATAAAAAAAGCAGCGTTTTGTTATTTACCTTTATCTTTTGCGGCTTCATATCATCATTAATGAGTCGGGAGCCAAGCTTTAGTTTGCTTTATACATTCCATATAAGTTTACTTATTGTATGTATATGTTATGTAAGTACCATCAATGATAAAAAGCCTGTATTACTCATCATTTATACCTTATTAATAGCACACACAAGTTTGGTTTTGGTTTGCCTACTCAATATAATTTTTACACTAGCAGAACAGCAACATTTAAATCCCTATATAATCTACTCTGGCTTTATTAACATTCGCTTTTTTAATCAGGTACAGGTTTTTATTCTTCCCTTTTTAATATTACTGCTAAAATTTAAAAGTATTCAACGCATCGTATTCATTGTTTTATTTTTAAACCTATTGCTAATTTTTATTGGTCAAGCACGAGGGGCCTTGCTCTCTTTTTTTATTTTTTCAGTATTTGCTCTCATATTGAAAACAACCTTAAAAAAGCAAATTTTAACCGGGCTAGTTTGCCTTGCTCTTAGCTGTATCACTTTTTATATTTTAGATTCGTTGAATAAAGGAGGAGCCGATATACTTCGTACATCCTCTTCAGGCCGTATTGATTTATGGTTAAATACACTTTCTAACCTATCATGGAAACATTTTTTGATTGGAAGTGGCCCTGGTGTATTTGAAATGTCTCTCGGGAGTTCAGCACCGTTTAGTCATCCCCACAACTCATTGATAGAAGTTTTAAATGAGTGGGGAGGAGTAGCCCTCATTTGTATTTTAATCGTAATTTTTAATACATTGAGAAAATCTATAATACATCTAAAAAATCATAAAAAAGATATAATTACGGAAAGTATTTTTTACTCTTTTGCTATAGGTATTACGTATTCACTATTCTCTGGTGTGCATGTGATGCCAGTTTCTCAAACCTTGTTGTTTATAATGTGGGGCTTACTTATTGGCAGGCTTAATAAAAACAAGTACAAACATATTCCTATAAATGTATACGCTAAGTTATTTTTGGCGTGTGTATTCATCCTCGCTTGGTTTTTATACTTACAAAAAGCAATAGAAATTTATAATAATATCGATCCTGATAATGGCTATATTTACGGGCCAAGGTTTTGGTCCATTGGTCAACGTGCCTGATAAACAGTATATTTCTACCAAGAATCATTCGATTAAGTTATGCTAGACAAAGAATTCTTTAATAATATTAATTCAGCTGGATCATCTCATGGCAAAAAAACAACAAGATAAAGGCCTCGATACATTTCAGTGGGTCGGCGTAAGTGCCCGAGGGAAAAAACTTGAAGGAGAGCTTACAGGGAATAGCATTGCACTTGTTAAAGCTCAGCTAAGAAAGCAAGGCATTACACCTTCAAAAGTAAAGCGTAAGCCAAAACCTTTATTTGGCATTCAAAGTGTTCAAAAAATCACCCCTAAAGATATAGCACTTGTTACACGCCAAATCGCCACCATGCTTATGGCGGGTGTACCTCTTATACAAGCCATTGAAATGATAGGCACGGGCTCAACTAATAAAAGCGTGGGTAAACTAATGGAAACCATTGGCGATGAAGTAAAGGCAGGTCAGCCTTTATCGCAAGCGCTAAGAAAACACCCTCGTTATTTTGATGACTTATATTGCGATTTAGTCGCATCGGGCGAGCAATCAGGTGCGCTTGATAAAATATTTGATCGTGTTGCATTGTACAAAGAAAAATCTGAAGCGCTTAAATCAAAAATAAAAAAAGCAATGTTTTACCCAATATCTGTATTAGTGATAGCAGGTATTGTAACTTCTATTTTGCTAATTTTCGTAGTGCCACAATTTCAGGACATATTCTCAGGCTTTGGCGCTGAGCTCCCAGCATTTACTTTATTTGTAATCGGGATATCTGAGTTTATGCAAGCGTATTGGTGGATGATTTTAATTGCAATTGTTGGCTTTGGTTATGCGTTTAAAGAAGCCAAACTCAGAAGCTTAAAAATCAGAGATGCAACCGATAGAGCCATTTTAAAGCTCCCTGTCATTGGCATGATTTTAAATAAAGCAGCTGTTGCACGCTATGCTCGCACACTTTCCACCACTTTTGCAGCTGGTGTACCACTTGTTGATGCGCTTGACTCTGCTGCAGGTGCTTCGGGTAACGCAGTGTACCGTTATGCCATTTTAGATATAAAAGCTGAGGTAAGCTCAGGTAACCAAATGAACTGGGCCATGCGTAACTCTAAAATATTTCCTGATATGGTAATCCAAATGGTGGCCATTGGTGAAGAGTCTGGCTCGTTAGATGGCATGCTGGCAAAAGTAGCGACTATTTACGAGCAAGAGGTTGACGATGCCGTCGATGGCCTTTCAAGCCTGTTAGAACCACTGATTATGGCCGTACTTGGTGTGCTCGTAGGCGGCTTAATTGTTGCCATGTACTTACCTATTTTCCAATTAGGTTCTGTCATTTAATTAATAAAAAAATTTTACAGAAATTAAAGAGATCCTTATATTTATTGTTGGCGGTTTAGTTTTCTTATTTACCCTCTTTAACTTCTCTTTGTGATAATTATTTCACTTAATTTTTAGACCTTTTTTAGACTTTTTTAGACAAATTTTCAGGTATATATGCAAAGTATTATTGAAGTAATGCAAAGCCAACTGTGGTTTTATTTAACCACGGTTGGCTTAGTTAGTTTATGTGTGGGTAGTTTTTTAAATGTAGTTATTTACCGTTTGCCGCTAATGATGCAGCGAGAGTGGCAAAGTGAGTGTCGGCTACTATTAGATGACGAGCTCAATACCAATCAAGCTAAACCAAAAAACACCAGCGAGCCTTTTAATCTTGTAAAACCAAATTCCACCTGCCCAAAATGCAAAACGGCCATTAAGCCTTGGCAAAATATTCCTATTATTAGCTGGTTAATACTTAAGGGTAAATGCGCAAGTTGTAGTAACCCTATCTCTATTCGATACCCTGCTATTGAGGCCATTACCGCTCTATTAAGCTTAGTGGTTGCTTATACCTTTGGCGCAACAGAACAAGCATTATTATACATAGTGATCACGTGGGCACTTGTGGCACTGACCTTTATTGATATAGACCACATGTTACTGCCCGATCAGCTCACTTTACCGCTTGTTTGGCTCGCTCTTATTGCTGCCGTTGCCGGAATTACAATTACGCCAAGTGATGCCATTATGGGGGCAGCCTTTGGTTATTTAAGCTTATGGAGTGTTTTTTGGTTATTTAAATTGCTAACAGGCAAAGAAGGCATGGGCTATGGCGACTTTAAACTGTTAGCGTTATTTGGTGCTCTGCTAGGCTGGCAATCGTTACTCACTATAATACTACTTTCAAGTGTTGTTGGCGCCATTATTGGTATCGCTTTATTAAGTATTCAGGGTAAAGATAAGGCTACCCCCATCCCATTTGGGCCCTACTTAGCAATTGCTGGTTGGATCACGTTACTGTGGGGTAACCAATTGCAAAGCGCGTATTTTAACTTAATTGGTTACTAACTTGAGTGCTGACTAAAATGAGTGACACCATAAATAAAACATCACCTTGGGTTCTTGGCTTAACAGGCGGTATTGGCTGTGGCAAAACGGCTGTAAGTAATATGTTTGAGCAGCTTGGCATTACAATAGTTGACGCCGACATTATTGCGCGCCAAGTCGTAAAGCCTAAAAGCGATGGTTTAAATGCCATTGTAAGAAAATTTGGTCAAAGCATTTTATTACGCGATGGCACACTAAACAGAAGCGCTTTACGTGAGCGTATTTTTACTAATACTGCCGACAAAGAGTGGCTAAATAATTTATTGCATCCACTCATTAGAAACAAAATACATAACGACCTTACTGCCGCAAAAAGCCTATATGTAGTACTTGTAGCACCACTTTTGTTTGAAAACGGCCTAGATAAATTGTGTAATCGAACGCTACTGATTGATATACCTAAAAATGTACAAATAGAGCGCACGGCTTCGCGTGATAATGTAAGTGTTGAGCAAGTAAAAGCAATTATTGCAGCGCAAATGTCACGCGAAGACAAACAAAAAAAAGCCGATGATATTTTAAATAACGACCGCGCACTTACCGACGTTAACCACGACTTATTAACGCTACATAAACGTTATCTGCACAAGGCACAAATGCAAGCAACTTAAATTGTAAAACCGAGTCAAAACAAACTAATCTTCTATATTAATTAATAAATTTAGCCTAGATTGTGAAGAGTAATGTAATCCCCTTCTTTTTTCTGATAAATTACTCTCTCTGAAGGATTAAAAAGGTGCGCAATGAATATTAACTCACCGTTATTAAGAAAGTTTCTTACGCTTGGGCGTATTGATGCCGATACGGTAAAAGCAAAGCAGCAAGAGTTTGCCTCAACCGCTGAACTGATTTCTAAATGTGGAAAAATAGACAGTAAAGAGTTAGCAGAGCAATGTATTGATTTGTTTCGTGTTCCCTATTTTGATTTAAAAGACTTTGACCCTGCGTCTATTCCTGCCGATCTTGTAAAAGAAAAACTGATCCGCAAACACCATATTTTACCGTTGGTACAAAAAGGCCGAAAAGTGTATGTGGCAGCCTCTGATCCAACCGATTACGGCGCCTTCGAAAACTTTGAATTTAGTACCGGCCTTTCATGCGAAATAGTCGTCGTTGATTACATTCAGCTCGATAATAAAATTGAGCAATTGCTAGATGCAACCGGCAGCCTAGATTTGAGCGATGATGAGTTTAAAGAATTTGCCGACCTAGACACAGAAAGCCAAAAAGAATCAGCACCGCAAGATGACGACAAAGACGATGCCCCAATTATTGTGTACATTAATAAAATTTTAATGGACGCGATAAAAAAAGGCGCATCGGATTTACACTTTGAACCTTACGAGCATAAGTACCGAATTCGTTTTCGTATTGATGGCATCTTGCACGAAGTGGCAAGCCCGCCTAATACATTAGCAACCAAGCTTTCTGCTCGTATTAAAGTAATGTCGCGACTTGATATTGCCGAAAAGCGTAAACCACAAGATGGCCGAATTAAATTAAAAATTACAGAACGAAAAAGTATCGACTTTCGTGTCAGTACTATGCCCACGCTGTGGGGCGAAAAAATAGTAATGCGTATTCTTGATTCATCAAGCGCTATGCTAGGTATTGATGTACTTGGTTACGAAGAAGAACAGAAAAAGTTATACATGGATGCGCTTGGTCAACCACAAGGCATGATACTCGTTACAGGTCCTACCGGGTCAGGTAAAACGGTATCGCTTTATACGGGTTTAAACATATTAAACCAACCTGAGCGAAACATTAGTACCGCAGAGGATCCGGTTGAGATAAACCTTGAAGGGATAAACCAAGTACAAATTAACCCTAAAGCCGATATGACTTTTGCTAATGCATTGCGTGCGTTTTTACGTCAAGATCCCGATGTGGTTATGGTAGGTGAAATACGTGACCTTGAAACCGCAGAAATTTCAATAAAAGCGGCGCAAACAGGTCACTTGGTTTTATCTACGTTACATACCAATTCAGCGCCAGAAACCATCACCCGACTATTAAATATGGGTGTACCCGCCTATAACGTAGCCAGTTCAATTAGTTTAATTATTGCACAGCGACTAGCACGCCGTTTATGCCCTAAATGTAAAACGGCAGAACAATTGCCAAGCGAAGAGCTCTCTCGCCAAGGATTTAGCACAGCGCAAATCGAAGATATGACTCTATATGCGCCTAAAGGGTGTGATGGCTGTACCGATGGTTACAAAGGCCGTGTAGGTATTTACGAAGTTATGCAAATCACGCCAGAAATTGCACAAATAATCATGCGTGGCGGTAACTCACTAGAAATCGCTGAGGTATCATTAAAAGCCGGTTTTAATAATTTGCGCCTATCGGGTTTACGTAAAGCCGCTGATGGTTTAACGTCACTTGCTGAAATAAACCGCGTAACTAATATGTAAAACTATTTAGCGCTTTGCTTACTTTAAATCCAGCAAGCGCTAATGAGTAACCTGTTGAGAGTAAAACATGCCTACTGTTGTAAATTGTCCAACCTGTAAAACAAATGTTGAGTGGTCTGAGCAAAGTCCTCACCGCCCATTTTGTTCTAAGCGTTGCCAACTCATTGATTTGGGTGAGTGGTCGTTTGAAAATAATAAAATTTCAGCGCCAATCACATCGGCTGATCAAATAAACCAAGACATGATTGAAGACATAGAAGCCATGATGGCTAAAAATGAAGATGACTTTTTTAAGTAATGTCATCTAGTTTTTATATAAACAAAAGCCAGCTAAATGCTGGCTTTTTAGTACTCACTTAAAAGTTAACCTTAGGGTCAGTTAGCTTTTTTGCTTACGCTGCTTTTTACTTTTACGCTTTTGAATTTTAGCAAACTTTTCTTTTTGCTCTGCGTTAAGCAACTGCATTACTTGATGCTGCGTTTTTAGCTTAATTAAGGCAAACTCTTCACCTTTACTTTGGCGCTCACTTAAAAGCTCTTTTGCTGCATTTTCGTCAAATGTTGCTGCTGATAGTAGTACGTCCATTTTTGCTTTGTGCGCTTCACGCAGTGCTTTACGTGCTTCTTTATCGTCGCCTCGTAAGGCTTTCATTTGTGTTTTTTGTGCTTCAAAAATAGCTTTTAGCTTAGTTTGCTGATCTTGCGTTAAATCAAGTTTTTCGGCGCCGCGTTCAGAGAGTAAAAAACGCGCTGAAGAATGCCCTTGTCGATCATGCATACCGCCTTTAGCTAGTACGCTACCTGCACCAAGTGTGGCTGTTGCTAAGCCACAAATAAGTACTAATTTTGAAAGTGTATTTACTTTAGTCATAATCATCACCTAACTGTTGGGGTTGGTTGTGGTTGGCTGTCGTGTAATTGCCTAGCCAGTGAGTTAACTATAACTAACTCAACGCAAAGTAACGCAAAGCAGTGTAAAGGTTGTGTAAAGATTCACTTTTGAGCAATTAAGGGCGTAAAATAAAGAAATGAAATATTGCCTAAGGGTTTGTAAATGAAACTATTAATGATTGACGACGATACGGGTCTTTGTGAGTTACTCAGCGAATACCTTTCAAGCCAAGGGTTTGAAATACAAAGCGTACACGACGGCGAACAAGGCCTAAAGTTAGCACAGGCAAACGACTACGCATTAATATTGCTTGATGTCATGCTACCTACGCTAGATGGCTTTGAAGTTCTAAAACAACTTAGGCAAACCAAACTCACCCCAGTTATTATGCTTACAGCTAAAGGTGAAGACTTTGATCGTATTTTTGGGTTAGAGCTCGGTGCGGATGATTACATACCAAAACCATTTAATCACAGAGAGTTACTTGCCCGCGTAAAAGCGATTACACGTCGTATAGAGCATATAAACAGCTTAAATATCAACACAACTAATAAGCTGCTTGTAAATGGTGTAACTATTAACCTTGCAGCACGAGAAGCCTCAATTGATGAGAATACTCTCACGCTTACTGGCACAGAGTACGAAATACTGGCACTTTTGTGTAAAAACGCCAGCCAAGTTGTTAGTAAAGAGCAAATTAGTGAAGAAGTGCTAGGCAGGCGTTTAGCATCGTTCGACCGCTCTATTGATATGCATGTAAGTAATATCCGAAAAAAAATAGCAGAGCACATTAAAACAGAACGAATTAAAACAATGCGAGGCAGCGGTTATGTTTTCATCCAAGGCGAGTAAATCAGGCGCTTTATCTTGGCTTAAGCACCCTCGGCATTATTTATTTTTTAAAATATTTGTTTGGTTTTGGCTAACCATTATTGGCACCGTTACTGCGCTTGTTTTTTTAAGTAATATCAGTGTACTGAACTTAGTAAGTAATGAGCCCTTACATGGCCCAATGGAAAAAAACCTAGCTTATACCGCAAGAAGTATTGAGCGCTCTGCATATAAGCATAATCGTTCGCTTGAGAGTATTCTTTCGCATCCACGCTTATCTAAACGTAAGCTTTTATATTTAAGCGCTGAGCAATCAGATATTTCTTTTACCAATAAAGAAACACCTATAAACATAGACCTAAGTCTTCTTAATTTTACCAAAAACATGCCACCGCAAATTGTTTTCACTGAGCAATATCAAGCCTTTGGGCCAGTTCAATTAACCGTCCCCGAAGGAGTATTTTATTTATACGAAATAGACATAAACAATCAGCCACCTCTGTTTATACGCTTAAAGCTAATGCCCGGCTGGATCAAAGTATCTATTGCAATTATTGCCTCTTTAATTTTGAGCTTTTTGTTTAGTCGTAACTTAATTGCACCAATTAACAGCCTTAAAAAAGCAGCTATAAAACTATCTTCTGGCGATTTAAGCGCACGTGCTGCTATTTCAACTAATAGAAAAGATGAGCTAGGGGTACTTGGTCGAGACTTTAACAGTATGGCAAACCAGCTGGAACTATTAATAAGCTCACAAAAACGCTTGCTTGCTGATATATCCCATGAGTTACGTTCGCCACTTACTCGCTTAAAAATGGCAACAGGCCTTGCACAAATGCAAGCAAATGAAGCAAGTCAGTCTTATTTATTACGAATAGAAAAAGAGGCTAATCAACTCGATCAAATGATTGCTGATGTACTTCAAGTGTCTCGTTTAGAAGCAAAAAGCCAAACCCTTGCAATGCAAAAGCAATCACTAAACCTTATTGTTGAACATGTTTTAAACGATGCAAAATTTGAAGCAAAACAATATGATAAGCAGTTAACAATAACAGGCGATGCAAGCGTAACCATTAGCTGCGATGAAGCCCTGATTGCCAGCGCGCTTGAAAACCTACTTCGTAATGCCATTAAATATGCAAATAACACAATAAGTATAAAACTATCGCATGGTGATGCCGTGCATATTGAAATATGTGATGATGGCCCAGGCGTGCCAAATAACCAGCTTGATAAGCTATGTGAGCCGTTTTTTAGGCAGTCTGATGCAAGAGATAGAGTCAGTGGTGGAACCGGTTTAGGCTTAGCTATCGCAAAAAATGCAATTACAGCTCATAATGGCACCTTAGTTTTATCGAACAAAGATCAGGGCGGCTTGTGTGCTAATATCACACTGCCAATAATCAAAGAGTAAACCATGTTTTATAGTAGTGAGCGCGAGCTTAAAGGTAACCAATCAGTCATTAATGATTTTTATCAAAACACATTAGTTAAAGCGTATTTAAATACGCCTAATGGGCAGTTATTTTATGCGCATGCCCAGCCAGATAAAGCTCATGTTGCCATAGTTATTAGCTCAGGCAGAATCGAAGGGCTCGATAAATACAAAGAGTTGTTATGGGAGCTTTATACTAATAATTTTGCTGTTTTTATTGTTGACCACCAAGGACAGGGTCGCTCTTACCGCTATTTAAAAAATAAACATAAGGGCTATGTAAATAATTTTGGTGACTACAGTGCCGATCTTAATTTATTTAACACCCAAATAGTCGACACCGTTTGGCAAGGTAAAAAGCTATTAGTGAGCCACTCAATGGGAGGTGCTATTGCATTTGATTATTTGGCAAACTATGAGCATAGTTTTAGCGGTGCGTTTTTATCAGCCCCAATGTTCGATATACACACCAAAGGTATTCCAAAGCCTTTAGCCCGAATAATTGCAAGTAATGCCGTACGTCTTGGTTTTCAGTTTAGCTATGCCCTTGGGCAAACCGACTACACCCCAGAAGAGTTCCCTTTAAACGTATTAACAAGTTGCGAATTACGCTACAGCCTATTTAGGCAAACATATAATGAGGAGCCTTTACTACAACTTGGCGGGGTTACTTATGGGTGGCTAAATTCAACCTTTACTTTTTTATCATCAATAGATGAGCTTACTGTTGATATTCCACTTTACATTGCAAGCGCAAAAAACGATGTAGTTGTCGATAATGAAGCGCACTATAGACTAGCTAATAAGTACGCAAATATTACCCTAGAAAGCTTTGCTGACGCCAAGCACGAACTATTCTTTGAATGTGATGAAGTACGCCAGCCAGTGCTTAAGAGTCTGTATAAGTTTTGTGAGTCGGTGACGGCTTAGTTAAAACAGAAAGCGGGTCTAGGTGGATTAGTATATCAACCTCAGATTCAAAACGAGCACCAATCATCGCTTCAACCTCATCAGCCACAGTATGGGCTCGTATTAGACTTAAATGGTCATCAAGCTCTAAATGCATTTGAATAAACTTAATTTTCCCCCCCTGGCGAGTACGGATCCCGTGTACGCCATGCACATCGCTGTGCTCTTTAGCAATATCAAAAATGCTTTGCTTTTCATCGTCTGGGAGTTCTTTATCCATTAAATGATCGGCACTATCTCTTGCAATATCCCAACTGTTATAAAGTAAGTAACCTGCTACCCCTATTGCAAAAATAGGATCGGCATACATCATTCCGTAATAAGATAGAGCAATCGCAATTAAAACAGCAGCGTTTAAAATCAAATCACCTTTGTAATGCACCGAATCTGCTTTTATAGCAATCGACTCGGTATGCTTAATAACCTTAGTTTGTACAAAAACAATGACCAGAGTACATGCAATTGCAAAAGCACTTACCCATACACCTAATAATGAATGTGTAAGCTCTATAGGGTTAAATAAGCGCTCAACACCATGAAATGCCAGTAAACAACCCGAGCCTGCAATAAATGCAGCTTGCCCAAGCCCTGCTAATGCCTCGGCTTTACCATGACCAAACCGATGATCATCATCAGCTGGGCGCAGTGCGTAACCTAAAACTAAAAAACTCATAAATGTAGCGGTAATGTCCATTAATGAGTCTGTTAAGGAGCCAAGCATTGAAGCAGAGCCTGAAGCAAGCCAGGCCCACGCCTTTGCCGCAATCATTAAACTCACCATTACCATAGTAATAATACTAGAAGCTTTAACCCAAAATTCGTAACTGCGGTTATGCACAATTTCATCCGCTAAAAAGAGTATTCAATACCTTGAGTATATCATTTTTTTTAAGGGTTTCGTGTATACTGCTTTCGTCAAATACCATTATTAAAAGGCTAATTATGCTGGATATTGTTTTATACCAACCTGAAATTCCACCAAACACAGGGAATATTATCCGCCTTTGTGCAAATACCGGCTTTTCGCTGCACTTAATTGAGCCTTTAGGGTTTGAGTGGGACGACAAACGTGTAAAGCGTGCAGGCCTTGATTACCATGAATTCAGCCATGTTCAGCGTCATGCGTCATTTGAAGCGTATCTTGAAAAATGTAAACCGAAAAAAGTGTATGCATGTACAACCAAAGGCAGCCAATTTCATCATGAAGCATGTTACGAACCCGGCGACTGTCTAGTATTTGGTCCAGAAACACGCGGGCTACCCGATGAGATGATTCAAGCTCTACCAAACGAGCAGCGCGTGCGTATCCCAATGCAACCAAATAGCCGAAGCATGAACCTATCAAACGCAGTCGCTGTATTTGTTTACGAATCATGGCGACAGCTGGGCTTTCCTAACGCGCAATGATACGCGTATTATTAAAGCTAACAAAAAAACCGACATTATGAAGTGACCCCCAATAGTTGGACAATCCAATTACTGGGGGTCTTTTTATGTCCAAGCACAAAAGAATATTTAAGTTAAAGCTCGCACAACTTGCTGAGCAGGAAAACTCTGAA
>Ga0209712_10000037_pt1 | contig 116114 bp, 115 predicted proteins | sample ArcOceMetagenome_FD_187443 | JGI IMG/M metagenome (GOLD analysis project Ga0209712, IMG submission 187443) | Marine eukaryotic phytoplankton communities from Arctic Ocean - Arctic Ocean - Greenland ARC118M Metagenome (SPAdes) (version 2) | ecosystem: Environmental > Aquatic > Marine > Oceanic...
GTATGCACGAATGTTAGCAGCTGTTTGACCAACTAACTGCTTATCTACGCCCTTAACTAGAACTTCTGTTTGGCTTGGAGTTTCAATCGTAATTCCTTCAGGAACTGCGAAATTAACTGGGTGTGAGAAACCAAGTGTTAAGTCTAAAACTTTACCCTTAGCTGCAGCACGGTAACCAACGCCTACTAACTGAAGTTTCTTCTCGTAACCTTCATGCGTACCAACAACCATGTTGTTGATTAGAGCGCGAGCAGTACCTGCTTGTGCCCATGCATTTGCTACGCCTTCACGAGGTAAAGTTGTAATAACGTTGTCGTTAACTTGTACTTCAACTGCGTCGTTGATAGTACGAGTAAGTTCACCGTTTTTGCCTTTAACTGTGATTTCCTGGCCTTTCAATGTAACTTCTACACCGGCAGGAACATTAATTGGTGCCTTTGCTATGCGAGACATAGTTCCCCTCCGATTAAGCTACAAAGCCAATGATTTCACCACCAACACCAGCACTACGTGCTGCGCGGTCTGTCATTAGGCCTTTAGAAGTTGATACGATAGCGATACCAAGACCACCCATTACCTTCGGTAATTCGTCACGTTTCTTGTAGATACGTAAACCAGGGCGACTTACACGCTGGATATTTTCAATTACAGCTTTGCCTTCGAAGTACTTCAACTCGATAGAAAGCTCAGGTTTAACTTCACCGTTAACTGCGTAGTCTACGATGTAACCTTCGTCTTTTAGTACTTTAGCTAATGCTACTTTCAGCTTTGAAGTTGGCATCGTTACAGATACTTTCTTCGCTGATTGACCGTTACGGATACGTGTGAACAAATCCGCGATAGGATCTTGCAAGCTCATAGTCTTACTCCCATGATTCTATTACCAGCTAGCCTTTTTAAGGCCAGGAATTTCACCGCGCATAGCTGCTTCGCGAACTTTAATACGGCTCATGCCGAATTTGCGAAGGAAACCATGTGGGCGGCCCGTAATGTTACAACGATTACGTTGACGTGCAGGGCTAGAATCACGAGGTAAAGCTTGTAGCTTAAGTACCGCGTCCCAACGATCATCTTCAGATGTATTAACATCACTGATGATAGCTTTTAGTGCAGCACGCTTTTCAGCATACTGAGCAACTAGTTTTGTGCGCTTTGCTTCGCGCGCTTTCATAGAATTCTTTGCCATAACCCTACCCTTATTTCTTAAATGGGAAGTTAAACGCTTCTAACAACGCACGGCCTTCCTCATCAGATTTCGCAGAAGTAGTGATAGTGATATCCATACCGCGTACACGGTCTACTTTATCGTAATCGATTTCTGGGAAGATGATTTGTTCACGTACGCCCATGCTGTAGTTACCACGTCCATCAAAAGACTTAGCACTTACGCCACGGAAGTCACGAATACGTGGGATAGCGATTGATACCAAACGCTCAAAAAAGTCCCACATACGCTCGCCGCGTAGGGTTACTTTACAACCAATTGGGTAGCCTTCACGCACTTTAAAGCCAGCAACAGATTTACGTGCTTTAGTGATTAAAGGTTTCTGACCAGAGATTGCAGTTAAATCAGCTACAGCGTGATCTAAAATTTTCTTGTCAGCTAGGGCTTCGCCCACGCCCATATTTAATGTGATCTTTTCGATCTGAGGGACTTGCATGACAGAGCTGAAACCAAACTTCTCTTGAAGCTCAGCAACTACTTTGTCTTTATATACTTCATGCAGTTTCGCCATCATTCTACTCCAACTATTAGATAGTTTTACCAGTAGATTTAAAGATACGTAATTTCTTACCATCTTCAATCTTGAAACCTACACGATCTGCTTTACTCGTTTCCGAGTTGAAGATCGCAACGTTTGATGCGTCCATAGACGCTTCTTTCTCAACAATGCCGCCAGCTTGGTTCAATTGTGGAACCGGCTTTTGGTGTTTCTTGATCAAGTTTATGCCTTCGACAAAGATTCGACCAGATTCAGTAACAACTGAAAGCACTTTACCGCGCTTACCTTTGTCTTTACCTGCTAGTACGATTACTTCGTCACCACGACGGATTTTTGCTGCCATGATTGGCTCCTTACAGTACTTCTGGGGCTAGTGAAACGATTTTCATGAACTTGTCATTACGAAGTTCGCGAGTCACAGGGCCGAAAATACGTGTACCAATTGGCTGCAAGTTATCATTTAAGATAACAGCCGCGTTGCTGTCGAAACGGATCAGAGAACCATCTGGACGGCGAACACCTTTTCTGGTACGCACAACTACCGCGTTTTTAACATCACCTTTCTTCACTTTACCGCGAGGAATAGCTTCTTTTACAGAAACTTTAATGATGTCGCCAATCGCTGCGTAGCGACGGTGTGAACCACCAAGGACTTTTATACACTGCACTTTGCGAGCGCCGCTGTTATCAGCAACTTCCAGCTGAGTTTGCATTTGGATCATGTTAATGACCTCCGGTGTAGTAATTACAACGTGTCTTAAAATTGTTTAAAATCAAGACATTTCGATTAAATCCCACTCAAAAACAAACGAGTTGTCTCTTAAGGGCGGGCAATTGTACCAGCATTGAGCATGTAGCGATAGGTTATTTTTTAATTAATTTAAGGACTGAGGGGATTTTATTAACGTTGGTAAAGCTATGTGACTATTTTTTCAATGGTTATAAAATAAACAAGGCACTTAAAAAGTGCCTTGTTTATTTTACTAGTGGTTATTTAGCCAAATAGCCCCTTTAATTTATCTTTTACTTTATCTTTGGCTTTATCTTTGGCTTTCTCTTTCGCTTTTTCTTTTGCGTCATCGAGTTTCTTTTTTGCTTCATCTTTTAAGGCATTACTTACATCAAGTTTAATTCCCACATCGTGAAATGGTCCTTTTATGCGTAACGGTATTTTAAAGCCTGTACTGTCATCGGTAGTGCCTTGACCTTCTATTGAATCTACAATCCCTGTTACCAAACGATAATCAACTTTAGTAAGAGGTAAATCCACATCTCCTTCACCGGAAATACGAATCAGAGGGCTAATTAGTGCAAGGTCAGTATTGCGTCCAACACCTTTAATAAAATTAAAGCTACCTGTAAGCGCAGAAAAATCTGTTTGTTCTGATTCTTCAAAGCCCGTATCTAGTCCTTCACTCACAGCTCCAAGGTTACCCGTAATAAGCTCTTTGCCTTTGCGAACCATTTCAGCCACGTTTGCGCCTTTAACAGCACCATCGGCAAATTCAAAGCCAACCTTACCATTTAATGCATTAATAAAGGTTTTTTGACTTTGCCCAGTTGTGGTCAAATTCCAATTTAATGACCCTTTACCCATGAGCTTATCAAAGCCAGCTGCATCAGTGAGTAACGGTTGTGCGTCTATGTCGGCTAAATCAAAATTTGTGTTTATTTTATACGGCGTTTGCTGCGCATTTATGTTGATAACCCCTTTACCAGTGCCCTCATATGCTTTAAAGCTATCTAAGCTTAATTTAGCAACGCTGTTGTTTAAATCGACTGTAAATTGATTAGCACCTAGCTCAATATCGTTAGCTTTTAAACCGCTTGAGCGAATAACTACATTAGCATTAAGTGCATTTAATGCGCTTAAATCAATTTTAGTATCGTCCCAAACAATCGGCTGCGCGGCTTTAGGTTCTTCATTTTGCGGCGCTTGCTGTTTAGCGACAGCCTCTGGTAAGTAGGGATTCAAATCAAGCATACCTAGGTCTATATCAGCATTAACCGCTAGTTTATTGCTTAAGTTTACTTCACTTTTCCCTTTAATCTCTAATTCATCTAGGGTAGCAATCAGCTCTTCTAAGTTAAACGTATCATCCATGAGATGCATTTTACCGTTTACACTAAACGCATTAAATGCATTTTCTTTAGCGTTTAAGTCTACCCCTTGCCAAGTCGCTAGCTCTTTAACAGAGTCGCCACTTAGCGCTAACTCGCCTTTTATATCTTTACCTTGGCGAGCAATACTGCCGTTAAAAGTAAGATCGACCAAGCGAGAGTCTACGCTTTGAGTAACCTCAAACGTCGCCCCTTCAATTGCCTTTGCAGGCGTATCAAGTTTTACATCTAGTTCAAATCGCTCCTGCATATAGGTAATCCCCCCATTAACCTCAAGGGTTTTACGTAATGAAGGAAGTAAAATAGCCAGCTCTAAATCGCTAATTTGCTGCTTGGCGCCCGTTTGACCATCTAGATATGTAAATGTACCGCCATAAATAGCGACCTCACCCAGCTCAATATCAAAGCTAGCAGGCAGCTTAATTGCCTCACCAGGCTCAGTTTGCTCTGTAGGTTGCTCTGCTACAGCATCAAACAACTGCCAGTTAGCTTTACCATTTTTATCTGTCTCTAATAAAATATCTGGTTCGTTAATAACAAACTTATCAAGCTTAAAGTCACCGCCAAATAACGAGAACCAAGGTATATGTACTGCCAGCTGCTTCATACTTGCCATATCAGCTCGCGAACCTGTTTGCATATTAGCAAAGTGGACATCATTCAACTCTAACTTTAGTGCAGGAAACACACTAAGCGTTTTGTCACCATTAATTGTTAGCGTTCTTCCCGTCGTTTTTTGAACTTCCTCTGATACTTTATTAAAAATGGTATCGGTAGGAATTAAAAAAGGCGCTGCCACAATTAAAGCAATACAGAGTAAGAGTATTACACCAAAAATTTTGAGTAAGGTTTTCATGTTCGTCCTTTAAGCGGTCAAATTATGTTTTTATCATAGCGAGTGTTAAGCCTAAAAGCATTGCTGTAGATAAAAAAAGATCATAAAAGCAGTTTACTTATTTCATATGAATCGTTCCTGAAACATTTTGATACCTTTAGGTTACAAAAAATAATTGACTCATTGATACCCCAAGGTTACATTGATACCCAGAGGTTACAAGAAATCAAATGCTATTGCAGGATGAATACTATGAAACAGCAAAATATAAAAACAGAAGAACAATTCATGAGTCATGATATATGGATTAGTATAAGCGCTGGCGTAGTTTGTTTACTTCTCAGTGTTTACTCACTGATAAAACAAGACCAACATATTGAAGGGCTTTTAACTGTTGGAATGAGCGTTTTCTTTTATATAATTATAATAGCTATTTATATAACTAAAGCAGACTTCCCATTAAAAATGTATTTTAAATATGCATATAAAGATGAGTTTCTAAACAACATTGACATTAATGCCTATAAACATACAAGTTTTGCATTTGGATTTTGCCTTATCGCTGTTTTTTATAAAAGCGATGAAATACCTAGCGAGGTTTCGCATGCAACTATGGCAATACTTTATCTCAGTATCATGCTTTTGGTATATGGTGCTTCATTACTTTGGCAGAGCCGTGATTAGGAACAAAAGTGCAAAATAACATAGCAAAATTTCGTAAAGAGACAGGGCTTTCGCAGCAAGAACTTGCCGATGCTATTAGCGTATCGCGTAAAACAATAAGCACTGTAGAAACAAATCGATTTACGCCGTCGGTCATTATAGCGCTTAAAATTGCAGCTAACTTTAACATGCCCGTTGAGAGCCTCTTCATATTAGAAGAGGCTGATTAATAACCGAGCAGGTTAGATTAACCCCGATTTTAAACACCATAATACTGCAGCGCGCAGGACAGCGCTGTTGTTATTAGCGTATTTGAGCTAAAATGAACAATGCTAATACATATATATAAATCCGGAGTATCTACAAGGCATGAAAAAACTGCTAATTTCACCGTCAAAAATGACACTAGGCGAACAAGAAAATCAAATCTATCAGAACATTCTGAAACAATCATCAGAATTAAGCCTTAACCTTATGGCCGTGAAAGTAGAGAACCATCCTGATGATTTTTTACCTTGGTGTTACGAGCTATTAAACGCAAGCAGAGATCGTATTAACTACGATTTACTTGAGCCGCAACAGCTTCCTGTTCTTAAAAAACTGCATGATCAACTTATTTCGGCTATCAGCTTTTTACAAGTTAAAACGCTTCGTGTAGCCCCTTGGCCTGTAGTGAGTGTATTTATAGAGCAACATAAAGATGTTATTGCACTTGATGAACAACTTCGTTTAGCAAGTTACGTAAAAAGTATTCGTGAGCAATCATTAAAAGACATGATCCCTGAAGACCTTCTTGCTTTTACTGGCAAGCATATGGCTTCACTTGATCCAAGCACTTACGATTTTGATGTTGAGTGGTTTGCATCAACTAAGAGTGCTAAAGTTTTCCACCAACTCATTGGTGATTTACCGGGTGCGTTTGATGAAGCACTGGCTAATATTCCTCTTGAAGGTGATATTACCCATTACGAGTACCAACAGTTTGTAGCTGCTTATAGCAAAATATTTACTGATAGCAGTGAAAAGCCAACTCTTGCTCCGGCAACAAGACTACTTGCAATGCGTCGCCCTGATATTTTTACGCCAATTACAAATAGCCGTTTAGACGCATTATGCTCAGCGCTTGCGGTTACTAAACTCAAAAATAGTGATTTTGAGCGTTACTGGCAAGATGTTGTAAAAGGCATTCAAGCTATGTCATGGTACAAAATGGCAAATGCTTCAAATGAACTAGAAGAGCAACTAGTGTCAATTAAAGCGCTTATTCCGTGCTTTTTTTACTACGCGGATAACAAAACACCAGATAGCTCTAACTATATTAAATTACTTAATAAACCAAAGCGTAGCACCACTAAAACGGGTAAAACACAACGCAGAGGTAAAGAGTCTGCTGAAATTTTAGTTGACCGCGCTTTGGCTGCCGATGATATTCCTGAGCATATTCGTAGCAAACGCGACTCAATAATCAGCGAAGTTCAAAAAGGTCGCAGTGTAAATGAAACAATTAGTCTAATGCGCACCATATTTGGCTAAATAATTCTAAACAAGCTGTACTTTCATGGTGCAGCTTGATTATTTTATGCACCAGCGATGTGCGATAGAATATTTCTTCCTCATAATCTAAACCACCCACCCCAAACGCAAGCCATTGTTAATAAATAATAAAACTTAAATCTTTAACAAAATAAATCAAGCTGGCACACACAGTGCAATTCTATTCTCAGTTGAACAATAAAAACGCATAAATCAAAAGGCTACGGTCATACATAATAAAAGCCTTCCTATGCAAAAAATCATATAACGGGAAATGGAACATGTTAAAACTAAAAAAAACAATCGCTTTTAGCGCCGTGGCATTAATGGCTGCAACGTCACTTACATCAACAGCAGTAAATGCTGAAGTATCTGCGAATGTAGCAGCTACCTCAAATTACTTATGGCGTGGACAAGAACAAACTGGCGGCGACGCTGCTATTTCTGGTGGTATTGATTACGCTGACGAGTCTGGGTTTTATGCTGGTACATGGGTATCTAATGCATCTTGGGCTGACGAAATGACCTACGAGCTAGATTTTTACGCAGGCTTTGGTGGCGATATTAGCGAAGGTGTTAGCTACGATGTAGGTTACATTTATTATGCTTACCCAGACGCGGCATCAAGTGCAGACGCTGATTTCTCAGAAATTTACGGTAGCATCAGTGTCGAAGGCTTTACCTTTGGTGCATCAGTGCTTGCTACATCTGCTGCAAGTGGCGACGGTACAGACTTTGGTGATTCACTTTATTTGACAGCTGATTACGGCTTTGCCGTAGGCAGCAATGGTACAGAAATGGCTTTACACATAGGTCATTATTCTGGCGATTTTATTGGTGACGAAGACATCATTGATTACGGTGTGTCTGTATCAAAAGATGGATTCACATTTGGCGTATCAGACACTGATATGGACGAGTCAGATGTAAAAGTTTACGTTGCTTACGCTGTAGACTTCAGCCTATAGACAAACATGTGTTACTTGCTGCAACTGAAGGGCCATTTGGCCCTTTTTTAGCACCTAGCATCTTTTCTTTGTATTGGGTTGTATTTAAATTATTACTCAGCTTTAAAAGGTACCTTAGTGCAGCTCACTTCAACTGTTTTAGGGTACCAAGCCGGGCCTATCTGATTAACTACAACCTCCGCTACTCCATTACTAAATGACTTATATGTGTGCACCGTTTGCCATTGTCCTTGTGGACAATGCTCACTTAAGTCAACCGCATCAGATCCCTCATACAAAGCTAAAGCAAAATTATGATGCCACTGAGAACTATTGTGCGACTGGTTATTAACTTTTTCAGGTACACCATTATCAAAGTAAATATTTGTGCAACCAGTTAACATAGCAAAAGTAATACTGCCTAAAATTAATTTAAGATTCATAACGCCTCCTGCGTATTTTGCTCTTCACACCATACCTTTATGGTATGTGGTGAATAAATGCCTAGCGTAATTAAACCCAACGCACCATCGCTAAATGTTTGTTGCGACTGCATTTGAGCCGCTTGTGTATCTGTACAAATCTCTTTTACATCCACACGTTCCTCTCCTACTAATCCCCATAAATAAAATGGACGGCTATCTTCGTAGGTCGCTTTACTTGTAATTTTTGCGATAGCGTGTGGCTGTATGGTAACCGCAGAACAGGCGCTTAAGCCTAATACTACAAACCCCATTATTAATGATTTCATGTTTGTCCTTACTTGGTACTTACTTTCAGTAAATAAACTTTACAGTAAACCAGTAAAATAATGAGTAAAAAGCTGTGCGAAAAATGTAGCCAACCTTACAGATTTCAAACAGTTTTTTACACAAAAAAGGCCGCAAAATTGCGGCCTTTGAGTAAGTTTAGTTTCAGCTATTAAAACTTAGCCAAATTATTTACATTGTCCTTATCAACCAGTTTTACGTACGGATCGACTCCTGCAAATAAAGGTTTTTCTTTTACCTTTAACTCAATAATATTAGTACCCGTTACTATTTGATGTTTTTGTGAGTAAATCACAAAATCTTCGGCGAGTAGATTTTCAGGATCGTCACTAAACAACACAATATCAATTAACTCATCGAGTGGCTGCTCTGTTTCTTCACCTTGACCATCAGCACGTTGCTTAACAGCTTCAACGTTTAACGTAACACTGTAAAAGCCATCACTGTCGGCTTCGTCTGAAATCGAAACCTCTTTCATTTCCAGCTCATACAAAGTGATATATTTAAACTGATCGTCAATAAAGTTTTGCTCAGCTTGGGTTGCGTCTTGTTTTAAATAACTTAGTAAATCAAGTGTTGTTGGGTATGGCGTTGACTGATATCTAAACTCATTTAAAAATGCCTTAAGGGCAGCGTTTAGGCGTTTTTCACCTAGGCGATCATAAATCGCCATCATAACAACAGATCCTTTATTGTAATGAAGGTATTGCTGAGCCTGGGTTTTATATAGTGGCATCTCTTCAAACGCTTCTCCAGTGCGTCCCATTAAGTACCTATCTAGCTCGTATTTTAAAAACTTACGTAGCTTTTCTGGGCCAAAGCGTTTTTCAAGCACCATAAGCGCACTGTATTGTGAAAGCGTTTCAGACATAACTTCACTCCCCTCTACATTGGCGCCTGATACTTGATGACCCCACCATTGATGCGCTACTTCGTGTGCAGTTACGTAATAAGGCAGGTCAATTTTACTTTCATCCCTTGAGTCTGTAACAAAACCAATGCTTTCTGAATAAGGAACAGTATTAGCAAAACTTTGCGCAAATGAGCGATAGCGAGGAAATTCAATAATACGTAATTGCTTATGCTGATAGGGGCCAAATGCTTGTGTAAAATAATCTATCGAGTCTTGAACCGATTCAATCATGCGGTCAACATTCCACGCATGACTTTTATGGAAATAAACCTCAATATTTACACCATTATGCTCAACCTTTTTACTTTCCAATTCAGCCGACTGCACCGCATAAAAATTTATAATAGGTGCATCCATTTCATAAACAAAGGTTCGGCGCCCATCTTTTACGCTTTCACTTTGTAAATAACCAGGTGTAATCGCAAATTGCGATTCATCGGTCGTTACCCTGGCCCTAAAGTTAATAAACCCAGTAGCTTGACCAAAATCACTTTGTGTATAGTACTGGCTATCTTCAAGTTTATTTGCTCGTTCTAGCTCAGGTAAATCATATTTACGGCGCTTAAATTTATCAGCCACCTGTAAACCACGGTTGTACCCGAAGTTAGGAAAAAGCTCCCAATTATTAATAAACGTACCATTAGCCACTAACTGTGTATCGGAGCCACTATCGTTAAAGCCTGTATGCTCGCGAGTGACAGACAGCTGCCCTTCTCTTACCTCGTCTGGCATAAGGGGCTGATCAAATTCAAACCATGCAGAATAAAGCGCTGGTAATTTTTCGACAATTTTACCGCCAGCCATCGTTACATCCCAGCTTTTGGCGTGTTGCGGTGAGGTGATCAATACTCGCGAAATTGGCTCATGAGATGTATTAGTAAACTTAATTTTTGCAACTGCACTTAAAGCACGCTTTTTAGGGTAAATATCAACAGTTAAGTCAACATCGGTCACCATAGGCACTGCTAAATCTTTATATTGTGCAAACTGTTTTTCATAGCTTACTTGCTTGTCTTGAAACGCATCGCTTGTGATAAATTCGTTTAAAACACGCGTATTGTGATAAATGTTATAACCTGCACCAACAAACACCAGTGCACTAACACAAACAATTACTTGCCCCTTTAACGACATATTATAACGAAGCATAGACAGGCGTGTACGCAGTGTTTGTGAAGGTCCTCTGTGCCATAACGCAAATCCTACAATAGCTAAAACAAGACTTAACGCGCCCCAATATAATGTGTACCAATGCGCCGCTTGTAAGAAGTGTCCATAACCGTTTATATCAGAGTACGGTACGCTACTGCTTTTCGAAAAATGATACATATGGTGTTCAAATCCATACGAATCCATTACCATTTGCACTATGTAGTACAAAATAAATAACCCCATTCCTACGTATTTATTTGGGCTAATAATTTGTAAAAAGAAGGCAAGCACCGTAAGCATAATTAACGGTAAAAGCGATAAATAAACAATCCTGAATAAATACTGCCCTAACTCTAAATTAAATTGCCCTTTAAATAGCTGCACTGTGATTGTTAGTATCATTCCAACAAGAAACAAGCCTGAAATAGCTGTTATTAACGCCAGTATTTTTGATACCCAAAAAACGCTGTTGTGTACTGGAAAGCTGTCAACAATATCGCCCATACCACTTTGACGTTCGCGCCAAACAAGCTCAGCGCTATAAAAAGCGATAATAACAAACAAAAATAAACCCGAAATACCGCTAATAATATTGACCATATTCGCGGTAATTGGCCAGTTAGTTGTACCGTAAGCACCAATGGGAGCAAACAGCGGAATCATAAGCGTTACAATACTTACACCCGCTAAAATCATAAATGGCGCGCTAAATATAACTTGTTTAAGTTCAAATATACTGCGCATTATTAACTGCGATTGCGTACTCGCTCCTGCAGACTTGTAATTTTTAGCATTATTAATCAGTGCAGCTTGTTTATTTTGCACAAATGCAGAGACTTTAAATTGCTTTTTCTGTTTTTTAGCTACTATGCGGTTACTTAATTTTCCAAGGCTAAAAAACATAGCTAAGCCCAGTACAATCCACAAAATACGGTTAACTAACAAATCACCGCTGAGAGTGAGCACTTCTGTATTTTTATCACTCACGGTCCAGTAACGCGTCAAATCAATTAAAGACCCTAGCCCAAATGGGTCGGCGTAAACAACTATATTTCTAAATGCTAAATCATCAAAATAAGCACTGGCGATTTGATAAGCGATAAAAATAACAACAGCTGCTACATACACCGACATCATGGTTTTAAAATAGACAGCCACGCTGTTAAAAATAGCCGAAAGCACCAGCAAACTGGGTACTGCAATATAAAAATAAGGTGCGGCGTAATACACAAACTTATTTGGACCTACTAGCTCACTATCGAGCCACCCAACTGATAAGCCAAATTGCGACCCTAAAAGCACGCCTAACGGCACGGTTAAAAATACAACCAACACCACTAAGTAAGCACCAAAAAAACGCCCAGTTTGATAAGGAATAGGATTAACAGGCTTACTAAAAACCAGTTCATCCATTTTAGTTTCACTATTTCTAATAGCGGAGCTGGCAACAAAGTTAACTACCAAAAACATCGCAAATACACAAAATGTAATGGTCAACATCATAATTGAAAAAGGCGAATTCATATGTACATTAGCGCCGCCTAGCGGAAATTTGCTAGAAGAGCTGATAAAAAACGCCATAAAAAAGAACATTAATGAAATGATATAAAACGAAGGCTGGCGCACAAAATAGCGCAGCTCAAACGCGAGCATATTAAAAAACATAACGCCTCCTTATGCTACTTGGCTATTACGATGATTGAGCAAAGTAGAAAAGTACACGTCTTCTAGGTTTGCATGGCTTGATTGAAAACCTTCAGGGGCTTGTTCCGCTAATACATGCAATATGGTTTGCCCAGCAAATAAGCGTTTAGAAATAACAGGTAGCTGTGGCTCAAGCTCTTGCGCTTCTTCTTGGCTCATGGCTTTGCGCCAAATTTGGCCTTGCAGCTTCTCGGTGAGGGCAATCGGGTTACCCTCTAATAAAATTTTACCACCAGCCAGTACCGCCATATTAGGGCATAGTTCAGCCACATCTTCTACTATGTGGGTTGATAATATAACGACTTTTTGCTCGCCTAAGCTTACTAACAAGTTATGAAAGCGATTTCGCTCTTCAGGGTCTAGCCCTGCGGTTGGCTCATCAACGATTAGTAAATCAGGGTCGCCCAATAACGCTTGAGCAATACCAAAACGCTGGCGCATCCCGCCCGAAAAGCCACTTACCGCTTTTGAGCGATGTTGATATAAATTAGTATGTGCTAGTAGGCCTTCAACCGACTCTTTACGCTCCCCTTTATTATGAATCCCCTTTAAAACAGCCATATGGTCTAGCAAGTCGTAAGCACTAACACGCGGATAAACACCAAAATCTTGCGGAAGGTAACCTAAACGTTGGCGCAGTGCTTGTGGGTCTTTAAATACATCAATACCATCAAAGGTAATTGCCCCCGCGTCGGCAGATTGTAACGTTGCAATAGTGCGCATTAGCGATGACTTCCCGGCACCATTTGGCCCAAGTAGCCCAAACATGCCTTTACCTATTGATAAATCAACACCTTGCAGAGCGTGCACGCCGTTGTCGTAGGTTTTTGATAACCCTGTTATTGATAGCATTTTTTACTTCCTTGAATTGTAAGAATTATTTTTATACTGTTTTATACCACATTAAAAACGGGAACATAAGTTACGCTGTGGCCAACTTTGTAACAATAAATAAACAGCAACACACTCTAATAACACTTGCTAAGAAGTGAGCCTCTGGGTATAAAAACCACACACCATTGATAAGAAGCGAAAAGCCATGCAAGAACATAAAAACCAGCCATTGACCGATTTTATAGAATACCCACACGATGAAATGTTAGCCCGTGCAAATGAATTTTTACAAACAAGCCAACGTCGTCATAGTATTCGCAGCTTTAGTGACCGCCCAGTGCCAAAAGAGATTATCGAAACTTGTATAAAAGCAGCAGGTACAGCACCTAGTGGTGCAAACCACCAGCCTTGGCATTTTGTGGCTATTAACAGTAGCGATGTAAAAAAACAAATACGCGACGCGGCTGAAAAATTAGAGCGCTCTTTTTACGAAGGGCGAGCAGGCGAGGAGTGGCTGGATGCATTAAAACCATTAGGGACTGACGCGAACAAACCCTACTTAGAGCATGCACCTTGGCTTATTGCTGTGTTTAGTCAAAAAAAGGGCGGCGTGAGTACTGACGATAAAAATACAAATTACTATGTGCATGAGTCTGTTGGGTTAGCAACGGGGTTTTTAATACAAGCTCTGCACAGAGCAGGCCTTGCAACGCTTACTCACACCCCAAAACCTATGAGCTTTTTAACAGATATTTGTGGCCGCGATAAAGATAACGAGCGCCCTTATATGCTATTAATTGCAGGCTATCCGGATGAGCATGCAACAGTACCAATGCACGCCCTAGATAAAAAATCGATTGATGAAATAGCCAGTTTTATTTAATACCGTGCAAGGGGGAATAATCAATAGCAAGTACATCTCCCTCTTTAAGGCCAGCAATTACATGGTGCTTGTTATTAACTATTGTACCTAACCTTACGAAACGTTTAACTGGCGTTTCGTTTTCTAGTACATACACCATGTTTAATTGCCCAAATTCATGTACCCAGCTTGGCTCAATTAAAATACCTTGGGCGCTTTTTGTAGGCAACTGCAACTGTGCGTAAAGCCCAGGAATTAACCCTAATTGTGTATTCGTGTCTAAGCGAATAAGCAAGCTACGCGCGCTACTGTCGGCAACAGGGACTATCTCGCTTACTATGGCAGGTGTTGTTATTGCCAAAGATGGAAGAACCACATTTAAGCTATCTCCGAGTTTTAATTTTACAGCTTGTTGTTCACGCACATTAAATTCAAGCTGTAATTGCAATGGGTTATACACAGTAATAAGTGGCTTGCCCGGTGTTGCGGTGTCGCCGGGCTCGGTTAAACGTTCAACCACAACCCCTGAAATAGGCGCTATAATTTGAGTATAATTTAGCGCCACTTTTGCTTGTGCTTGTTGCTGCTGAGCGGCGGCTAAATTAGCAGTGAGATTACCAAATTTAGCCTTAGCATCATCTAATTCACTAACAGGCACCAACCCCTTCGCATTTAAATCACTCATTCTAACTAATTGCTTTTGAGCTTGCGTCAACGATGCTTTCACCGCGTTAATATTCGCGTCGCTTTGTGCTAACGCCGCTTTAAAATCATCTTGCTTGAGGGTAATAAGTAAATCGCCTTTAGTGACCTTATCGCCCGCTCGTACTTTTAGCTGCTCAACTTGCGCCATAACATTTGATGAAATTTGCGTATTTTGTTTAGCAATTACACTACCCGGTACCTGCTCAATACCGGTGATGCTTTGCAGCGCAATGGTGACGCGCTGCCCCTGATAATTACTTTGTTGTGATTCTTTTAAACCAGCCGTTTGTTGGTCAGAAAAGCTGCCTGCCATGTAAAGCACAGCCATAATAATTACCAATAAAGCGATTAAAGCGCCGATTAGTTTTGATTTACCCTGCATGCGCTTCACCCTCTGAACTTGCAAACACTAAATAATAAACAAGTGGCACTACAAATAACGAAAATACAGTAGACGCCACAATACCAAAAATTATCGCAATCGCGAGCCCGCTGAATACCGGGTCAAGTGTGATTACTAAGTTACCCAATAAGGTCGTGCCTGCGGTTAGTAATACAGGGCGCATGCGCACTGTTCCAGCAGCAATCAGCGCATCTTTTATAGCCATACCTTGAGATCGGGCTTGATTAATAAATTCGACTAAAATAAGCGAATTACGAACCACAATACCAGCAAGGGCAATCATCCCAATCATTGCTGTGGCGGTAAATAATACTGGCTCAGGAGCGTCAGCTATAGCACGTTCTCCAAACTGATTTAATAACCAAAAACCTGGCATAATACCTATGACCGTGAGCGGAATAGCCGACATAATAATTAGCGACAAGCTCGCAGATTGTGTTTGAACACGTAAAATAATAAATATGGCACTAAGCGCAAAGGCAAATGCAATTCCCATATCCCTAAACACATCTATGGTAATACGCCACTCACCCTCACCACTAAAGTTGGCATGAGTGCCTTTAGGTAATTGCCATGGTGCAGTACCGCCATTGTTAAAAAAGTGGCGGTTTATCCACGGTGTGTTTTCAAAATAGTTAGGCTCGGCGTTAAAATCAGCATTTACGTCTGCAATAACCTCTGCTGGCGTTCGACCGTTTAGTTCAGCCATAACATAAATTACATCGCGTTGATCTTTACGAACCCGAATGTCAGCAACCTGATGTTGCGTAAATTCACCTAATTCTGAAAGCGACACTAATGGCCTAGGTGCACTTTGTAAGCCAAATTCATTACTGGTTTTAGCTAAGTCTCTATCCCCCCTGACTTGCAGTGCAAGTAATTGCGAAATTTGATTACGTTCGCTGTATGGTAACTGTAATTTAATATCAACAGGCTCAGTTTCAGAGCTTACGTAAAGTACACCCATGGTTTCACCTTGTGTTGCAACACTTAACGATTGAGCAATATTTTGAGTAGAAACTGCACTGATTGCCGCTTTGCTCTTATCGGTTACAAAACGCTGTAAAGGTGAAGGTGCAACCATAGAAGTATCCACTTCGACTACGTGTGGCTCTTGCTTTAAACGTTCAGCTAATTGTTTAGCTGCTTGGTAATGAGTTTGCTGATCAACAAAATCATCTCGGTAAACCTCAGCAACTAAAGTACTTAATACGGGCGGACCAGGAGGCACCTCAACAACTTTTATTACTATGCCTTGTTTTGCTAAAGGTGAGAGCTGTTTACGTAAGCGCATAACCACAGCATGTGATTGATGCTCGCGCTCAGACTTATCAATCAATAACACCCTTAGCTCTGCTAAATGTGCAGCTTCACGGCGATAATAGCCACGTACCATCGCATTAAAATCCATACTTGAAGGCTTACCAACGTACGCCGCTATTTCACTTACTTCGTTTAATTGCCATGTAAGTGTTTGCACCTGTTGAGTAAAGGCAGCGGTTCGTTCTAAATTTGTGCCCTCTGGCATGTCTATTAATACTTGTAGCTCGTTTTTATTATCAAACGGTAATAACTTTAAAGGCACTAAACGCATCACTGGCAGCATGGCGCTAATAATAAACAAAATTAATGTACCCCATAATACCCATTTTGCGCGCTGCTTTGAGACAAGCAGTGGGCTTAATAACGTTTGATAAATACTGATTTTGGGCTTAATTTCAGTGTGGGTATCTGTATTGGGCTTGAGTAACTTCATCGCAAGCCATGGCGTTACAAAAAACGCTACAATGGTGGATACCATCACGCTGATTGGAACGTTAAATGCCATAGGTGCCATGTATGGCCCCATCATGCCGGTAATAAATGCCAGCGGAATAAATGCCACCATAATCGTTAACGTAGACATAAGTAATGCACCGCGAATTTCGCTCATTGCACCAACTATTTGCTGCTTTTTGTTGCCTTTTTTATTTAAAAAACGGCTTATATTATCCATGCCTGTAATTGGGTCATCTACCAATAAACCTAACGATAAAATAAGTGCAAATAACGTTACTCGGTTAATGGTATACCCAAACGCAAAATCCAGTGCCAGTGTAATGCCATAGCAAATAGGCACCGCTAACCCAACAACAATGGCGGGTCGCCAGCCCAAAAACACCCCAACAAATATCACTACCGTAAATACAGCAAATACTAAGCTTGATGTTAGATTATTTACTTTTTCATTGGCGGTTTGCCCGTAATCTCTTAATACCGAGTAGCTCACTTCTGGCGGTAAAAGCGTGCGTGATAACTCGGCCATCATTTGATGAACATCGTTTGCCACCGCCACGGCATTCGTGCCTGTTTGCTTAGCCACACTTAATGTGACCATGGGTAACTGTTGAGCATTAGAAGATTGTGCAAGCCATTGGTAATGTTCGCTCTCGCCAGGCCCGTCAATCACGCTTGCAATATCAAGTAAGTAAACGCTCTTACCGTTTACTACATTCACTACAAGCTGCTCCACTGCAGACTTATTACGTAAAACGTCACCCGCTTGCAAAGCTATTTTTTGCTGACCATTTACAACACTGCCTAATTGCGTAAGTTGATTAGATACACTTAATGCATAAAGTACATCGCTTATAGTTGTTTGGTGAGCAGCCAACGCGCTGGCGTTTAAATTAATAGTGAGCGTGCGTTTACGCCCAGCAATCACTTTTACCTCGCTGGTGTTTTCAATACGTTGTAAAGCACTCGCAATTTCGTTTGCAAATCGTGTTAATTCGTAATCGCTATAGAGTTGTGGCTCTTTGCTGTACAGCCCAAGCATAATAATGGGAACATCATCGACCTCAATGGGCCGAATTTGCCAATCTTTAATAACAGAAGGCATTGTATGCTGGTAACCATTAAGCTTGGCGTAGGTATCTAAAATAGCCTGTTCACGATCATGCCCCACCTCAAACCTAAGTGTCACCACGCTAGCACCAGTTTGTGTGGTTGAATAAATATGTTCAACACCGCCAAGCTGGGAAAGTAACTTCTCAAGAGGCTGAGTCACCAGCCGTGTCACTTCGGGCGCTTCTACATTCGGAGCCGATACATATATATCAAGCATAGGCACCACTATTTGCGGCTCTTCCTCGCGAGGCGTTTGTTTTAAAGCAAACAGGCCAAACAAAATTGATAACACAAAAATAATAACCGGAATACGACCCGTTAAACTGCTTTTTACTGCGTTATCAATCATGTTCATTACCTCTACCCCTTACAAAACAAACCATACAATGTGCCTAAAAGATGAATAGCATTCTGATCAATCACACGGTAATAAATAGTTTGCCCCTCACGGCGAGTAGCAACAATATTCGTTTTTCTAAGGGCAGCTAAATGCTGAGAAAGTGCCGACTGCGCTAACGGCACCGCTTCATTAAGCTGTGTCACACTCATTTCGGTATCTTGCAACGAACATAAAATCATTAAACGATTTTTATTAGCTAAAATTTTTAATAGCTGCTCTGCTTGCTCAACGTTCCCCGCCATAGCAGTAAAATCAATATTCATATAAAGCTCTAATAATCTAATGTGATCGCAGTATAAATTGTTACATTAGAAAAGTCTAATATTAGGATTTACTAATATATGAAATACGATTATAGTAATTAGGTATTTAACTGGATAAGTGACCGACTATAATGAAACTCAATAATGCGCTTCGTCTGATCGCTGGCATAATGATTGTGATCTCAATTTTATTACAAACCTATCACGATCCTAGGTGGGTATATTTTACAGTGTTTATTGCCCTAAACTTGATGCAATCGGCTTTCACTAGCTGGTGCCCTATGATTACACTACTACGCAAATTTGGCGTTAAGGAATAAATATAATGCTTACTTCTATACCCGATTTACTAAAAGTTATTACACCTAACCAACGACGTATCGACGCTGAGCAAGCAAAACAAGAGATTAGCGAAAACAAGGGCTTACTTATTGATGTGCGCGAACCCGCAGAACATGCCACCAACCCTGCTGTAGGCGCTATTAATATTCCGCGTGGCTTACTTGAAATGAAGTTGATGGAAATAGAAAAAGACGCTTCCCGCCCTATTTATCTGCACTGCGCTAGTGGCGCACGCGCCACATTAAGTGCTGAAGCAATTACACGTATAGGATATGAAAACGTCACCGTTATTACTTGTAACGCAACGCAAGTGTGTGAAGCTTTTTAAGGCTATTTTTTCTCATCAATTAGCGTAACAAGCATGTTTTCTATGTTTTTTACGCTATAGGTAAGTGCACGTATTAACTCTAGTTGGCTTTGCGGGCTTTCTTCATTTGATGATTTTGCTGGTGTGCTCGCGGTTAAGTTATCTTTTTGCTCAAGTATGGCCTCTCTGAATTCACTGGCATTTTCAACACCAAGTAATGACACCAATGCACCGTGGCCAGACTGCCCTGCTGTTTCAAAACTTAAACGATACAGCCCAAACATGCGCATTATTGGGCCTTGACTTAGGCCTACATCGGTTATTTTTTCAAGTGGTATTGATTTTTCTTCTTTAAAAAATATCCCGCGTTTTACAACGAGTTTTTGCGTGAGTAATTGTGCCGACATAGCCGCCAATATTCGCCCTCCCACCAGCCACACAATCGCCAAAACAATAGGTAATAGCGGAATGGTCACGAGTGCTAACACACTAAAAAAAGCGGCCATTAGCATCCAATATTGCTGCACTTTGGGGTCGAAAGTTGCGCTTTTTAAAACGAGGTTATTCATAAATTTATCCTTAATTTAATGAGAGCGTATACCCTGTACTAGGTCGTTTTTACGCCTTTAGATACTTAAGTTACGTGAACAGTAACTTTAATGCAATTTAACTTATTACACTGAAACAAATTGTCACACTTCCTTTTATACCCCCCCTTTAAACAAAAAATATCTTCAACCTCAGTTCTGAACTGGCTTCACTTTGCATAAAGTTTATTTTTGCATTAGAACGCGAATACCATGGATTAACACCCGTTTTTAATATGCTTTTAATTATGTATTAGTGAGGCATTAATTAGGCATTAAAAAAGCCGAGCAGGATTATGCTCGGCTTAGGTCTGGGAAAATATAACTGCTACTGTTTGTTTATAAGTATGCTCACATTTTCTCTATCTGGACCTATTACCTTAAAGGTGTAAGTACCTTGTTCGGTAATATTCAGTGCTATATTGGCACCTATGGCTTCGAGTGAAGTAAGTTCACCAATGGTGGCTACAGGTGCATCACCTGCTCCGCCATAATCAACGGTACTCCAATCTTCAGACGCTACTTTAAACTCATAGTCGCCCGCTTCTAACTCTATGGATGTAGAGTAAACCGCATTACCCTCGTACATCAGTGGGTTGTCTGTTCCCCATCCATTTAAACTGCCGCGAATAAACACCGGTGTTTGTGCAAACATTTCAGCGTTAAGTACTTTGAGCGTTACATTATTTAAATCACTGGCATCAAATACAAACTGGTATTCACCTTGCTCGGCAATATCTAAGGTCATATTTGCGCCCGCAACCGATAACTGCTCTGCTGTGCCTATCATCACACTTGCATCCCCTTCGCCAGAGCCGTAATCAACCGTGCTCCAATCTTCTGACGCTATTTTAAATTCATAGCTTGCAGCGCTCAGTGTTTTAGTAAAGGTGTAAATGCCTTTTCCTTGATAGCTCAGCTCATCGGTTACTCCCCAGTCATTAAGCGTACCGCGCACATAAATAGCGGTGCCTACAAATGGCTCTTCGTTGAATAAAGTAAGCGTTGGGTTTTCAGGGTTTGAAGCATCAAGCGAAAATACATAAGTTGCATCAATGGCTGCATTAAAGGTCATGTTGGCACCTGAGCGCGTTAGTGGCTCACTTTGGTTTTCTACAACGTCTTTATCGGCATCAGAAAGCGCACCAAAATCAACCGTAGACCAATCTTCTGAGGCAATTTTAAATTCGTAATCGCCAGCACTGAGTGCAATTGCTATACGGTATTCACCTTCGCCAATATATTCAAATGCATCACGTGTGCCCCAGTCGTTTAACGTACCACGAACAAACACAGCGTTGCTGCCATAAGGTACTACATCAGGTGCGCCTACGGTTGCATTTGCACTTAAACCAGTACCTTGGCTCTCACCTTGGTTTTTAGTAAAAACAGCTAACGTATAAGGCGGTACAGTGAATGTGCCTTCGTTATCGCCTTCGGCAAAATTGGCGCTGGCCATGCTTGCATCAACACTGTTTTTTAATACGTCATGTAATTCAAAACCCGCTGCAGTGGCAATAGTATGGCTAAGAGTTTGCTCGGTTGCGTTAATTATCACAACAAGCGCATCAAGTGCTGGGTCTAAGTCTGTGAGTTCTTCACCATCATCAATGCTCATTACAATTAAGCCGTGCTGCTGGTTTTTACCCACATTGTGAAATCCGACACGGTCGATAACATCTTGTTCAGTTGTTAATCTAAATAACGGGCTTGCGCTGCGGATAGCCAAGAATTCTTGAAATACATCACCTGCATAAGCTATGTCTTGCGGCATTGCCTGTGCATCTGCATTAGCAGAGATAGGCATAATTTCAGACCATTTTTCTTGGTTCTTCTCTGCGTTAGGTAAACCAATGTTCCAGTTATTATTCTCTTTGGTTAAATCAACAGCATTAAACCAATCACCGGCATTATAGCTATCACGGTCCATTGACTTAGAACGCAGTAAATCAGCGCCCAATTGCATAAATGGGATGCCTTGGCTCATAAGTGGAATCGACAATGCCACATTGTGCGCGCGCACACGTTGCTCAATACTCATGCTTGATGCATGTTTGTATTGCAACTGATCCCACAGCGTTTCGTTATCGTGTTTTGATACGTAATGAATGCTGTCGGCAGGGTCAAGTGCATACGCCGTTGGTTGAGTGTTCCAAGTAAAGCTATTACCTTTAGATGAATTACCTTTAAAGTCTTTTAAAATGTAATTTTGTAAGTTGCCCGCCAGCGATAACCGTAACGTGTCTTGTTCGGCTAGGTTGCCATCTGTCGGGTTATTGCTAAACATTGCACCACCACGCACGGCTTCACGAATACGGTCGTTAAATGTGCCTACCTCTGAGCCTGCCATATCAGCTTGTTTAGCTTGTGTGAATAAACGATTGTTGGCTACTTCACCAAAATCCCAGCCCTCACCGTAAAAATAGTTATCAGGGTCAACGGCTTGCACGGCTTCACGCGCAGCTAATATTGATGATTTAGGCATATGCCCCATTACATCAAATCTAAAACTGTCGTAGCCAAATTCACGCGCCAAAATAACCATTGAATCAGTAACAAACTTATCCATCATTACATGCTCTGTCGCTGTGTTTTCACAACAGGTTGAGCGCTCTATTTCACCACTTACTTCGCTATAGCGGTGGTAGTAACCTGGTACTAGCTTATCGAATACCGACTTATCCCAAATACCCGATGATGTTGTATGGTTATAAACCACATCCAGTACAACACGAAGTCCTACTTCTTGCAGTGATTGCACCATAGCGCGTGTCTCAACTACGCGAGCAATGCCATCGCTGCTTGATGCATACGAGCCTTCAGGCGCAATAAAATGATGAGGATCATAACCCCAGTTAAAGCCATCTAAATCACGCATCGCACTTGCTAATGCTTGTGCATCGTCTGAGCCAGGTAGGTAACTTTGCATAATATCGACAATGGTGCTGTTTTTATCTTCGATTTTACATGCATCAGCTTCATCGTTAATACGCTCACATAATTTACCTAAGGTGTCTGTAATTTCCACACGCTGTGAGGCATCTTCTTCAATGGTGCCAATATCGGTCACTGGCAGTAAATGAAAGTGTGTTAAGCCCTTATCTGCTAATTGCTTAAGGTGCTGCATTGGCACGCTTTCAAGTTCAGTGAATGCAAGGTATTTACCACGGTTTGCTTCGCTTACTGACTGATCACGCACACTAAAATCACGTACATGGCCTTCATAAATAACCGCATCTTCTGGGTTAGTAATCGTAGGCACGATACGCTCATCCCAGCCTTCTGGTTTAGTGTCTTCATCGGCTAAATTAATCAGCTGGCTGTATAAGCCATTGGCAGATACATTGAGTGAGTAAGGGTCTGTACTCCATAGCGACTCTATTTGCTGAGTCAGTGGGTGGTAAACATCAAAATTAAAGCGATAGTAATGGCGGTCATATTGCGTATCTAAACTTACTTGCCAAATACCTGTCTGCGTATTTAATGTCATTGGCGTGGAGTGCACTTGTGTTTTTGCATCATCAAACACGTTTAGCACCATGTTATTAGCGGTGGGTGCCCACACAGCTACATCAATCGTGTTATTGCCATAATTTACGCCCAGTAATGCCTCGTTAGCATCGTCTTCGCCTTGTGTGTAAAGGGCATCGAGTGCTTTAGCGGTTTGTACAAAGGTTGCTTCTAGTAGCTTGCCATCGGCATCGTAGCCTGCAACAACAAGCTGTTGCTTTATAAGCTGCTTTGCAGCGTCTGCATCCCAACTACCTTCATAAGCAGTCCAATCCGTTAAGTGTGGTACTTTTGCAGCTTGCTCATCAGTTAACTCGCTTGCAGTCAGCTCAACGGTTTCACCATTTAGCCCAGTGTCTAAATCAACCACCAAGTCAGCGGCTGCTGAAGAATGTAACTTAATGATTTGTGTAAGCTCATTACTTGGCTTATACAATACTGTATTTAAATCAATCCAATGTGCTGATGCACCATCTATCGCCACCGGACGTTCGCCCAAGCTTAAAATAGGGTATTCAAACACCGAAGGCTCACCATGAATGGTAAAGTTCATACGCTGAAACTTTTCATCGTCTTGCATAAGCGGCATGGTTAAATCAACATCACCAAACGCTTTACCCGATCCTTCTGTGCCAATGTGCACAATAAAGTTAGCACACTCGTTATAACCTTCTTTGAGGTCAATTATCCAGTAGGCACCGTAGTTTGGGTCAATCCCATCGTATTCATGGCCGTTAGCCCAATCGCTCGTGTCAAACGGAGGTGCGTAAGCATCACACACATCGTTATTCCACGAATGTAATCGGTAACCTTCGTAGTTATCGTCGGCTAAACGGTTATAAAATAAAACTGCCTCACCTTCACCAGCAAATACAATAGGATCAGGCAATGTTGGGTCGGCGCCCACTACACAGCTTTCGTTTTTATCATCCGGTACAGTAGGCGCTGCACACGTTATAGGCTCAGGGTCCACACATTGCGAGCCTGCTTCGTTTGGTACTTGTGGCACATTACAGGTTAAAAGCTGCTGCCCCGACTCAACTTCATCTGTCCCACCACATCCTGCTAATATCATTAACCCTAAGGCTATTAGCAAATATTTAGACATTGTTATAATTTTCATTTTTAAACGCTCCGTTTGCTAATTAATGACTGTATGTAAAACCAAGATAAAACTGACGACCAAAGTACTGAGTAGTCCCTGTTCGCTGCTCTGAGCCAAAGTAACTTTGGGTTGGTTCATCGGTTAAGTTATTAACTTGCAAAAGCATGGTGAGTGAATCGCTAAAGCGATAAGACGTTTGAAAATCGATGACTGTTTCAGCATCAAAATTAACCACTTGTTCGTTAATGGCAACCTGCTCTGATACAAACTCATCGCGGTAGCGTACATTAAGGCGCGTTTCAAAATCGTCTAAAGCATAAAATAACGTAGCATTAAGCACATTATTAGATAACCCAGGTAAAGATTGAACGAGAGTATCGCCCCCTAAACTGGTTATCGATTCAATTTCACTTTCGGTGTATGAGTAACTTGCATTAGCGCCTAAGCCATTAAATGGCTCTGGTAAAAAGGTAAACACTTGCGTATAGGCAAGCTCTAGCCCTCTAATGTAACCACCTTCGCCATTATTAACAGCCGTGGTGTAAATACCGTTTGTTGTAGCAACTTGCTCACCACTGACCGGATCTTCTATAAAGTCAGGGACATTAAAGCCATTTCCTTTAAAGTCGAAGTTCTCAATCGATAACGTTTCAACAAACGAGTCTATATTTTTATAAAATAACGCCGCAGCAACAGTGCCGTTACCTTCTTCAAAATAATATTCGTAAGATAAGTCGTACTGGTCAGCATAAAAGGGTTTTAAAAATGGGTTGTTGTTACTTGAACCGTTAATAACACCATCGTCACTTACGTTTGCGCTGGCATCGCCCGCTAAGCGGTTAATTGGCGCACGCGACATAACTTTAGCCGCAGCAAAACGAACTAGCGAGTTGTCGTTAAGTTGCAGGTTTAAATTTAGCGAAGGCAGGTAATCTGTATATTTAGTGCCTAATACATTAGGCGCGTATAAGTCATTAACAATGCCGTTCTCATCAACAATATTTTGCGCACCTAAGCGCGCATCGCCTGCTACGTTTTCAAGTACGGTTGCTGATTGGTCGGTTTCGATACGGCGCACACCCACATTACCTGATAGGTCAAGGCCGGCAATTTGCGTGTTAATGTTTACCATCACATACGCGGCTAGCACATCTTCAAACACCGAGCCGCTTTGTAACACTGACCACGAATAGTTCGTTGTGTAACCTTGCGCGTCGTCTACGCCATCGGCATTGCCCCATGTTTGAACGGGTTCTGGCGTGCCATCTGGAAACCATGCATTAAGTGCTTTATCTAAATCAATGGCTAAATACGATGGGAAATAACTAAAGTCGCCCTGCCAATCAACCACTGATGTCATATCGTCGGTTAAACGTAAAGGGGGCTGCGTTGTTGAAAATGCCCCGTCGTTACCGTACTCAAACACCGAGCGCTTTCGGCTGTATTCTCTATCTGAATAGCGTGCACCAAATTCTACTGAGCTAAAAATATCGCTTTCTAACTCGTATTTAAAATCGAGTCTAAATGCCGTTACTTCATCTTCTGTTTGATCAGGGTAAATACCATATTTACTGACCATTACTCGGTCTATATCGCTAAAGGCGGCCGCCTGATTAAACCCAACGTCAGGTAAATTTAACCCATTTAACTGATAGTTAATTGCAACGTTGCTATCAAATACCGGCGTTTCTGCATTGGCATCTTCAGCTACTAAGCTCCACAACAAACCGTTTCTAAAATTACTTTTTGCGCGAGAAAGCGCTACATCAGCATTAACATTTAGTCTATCGGTTACTTGCCAATCGGCATTAACGCCAAAGCTGTCTACTTCGTCAAAATCTTGGTTGTCGTCATTCACTATTTCAACACGGGTATAACTTTTCGAAGTACGATTAACCGCAGCACCAATTACAGCATTGCCATCAAGTTGCGCATTTGCGTATGCTGCAGATGGGCCGCCTAATTTAACCCTAAAACCGCGGGCAAATGACTCTTTATCAAAGCGCGATAAAAACGCATCACCTTTTAATTTAAAATTATCTACCGGTGCCCACTCTATGGCAGCCAAATAGCCATTACGGGTTTCTTCACCGCCTAAATGCTGTAGCTCAAAGCCCTCGCTAATGTATTCACTTTCTGGGCTATCTATGGGGCCATTTGTGTCGTTTGGTACGCCATCAACATCTTTTCTATCGTTGTATGCAAGGCCAATAAACTGTGTTGCTACACTTGGCTGAAATAAACGCGCAAACCCCAGTGCTACACCTAATGTATCGTCTAGGTATTTGCCTTGATACGAAAAGCTAATTCGGTCACCAAACTCAGTGGCATCCGATACCTCAGATGCACGGTCGTTATACATACCGCGCACATTAGCTACAAATTTATGCTTTTGATCATTATTGAGTGGGCTGGCTGTTTCAAGCTCTACCGTACCTGCCACACCACCTTCTATAAGCGATGCCTTTGGCGATTTATATACCGCCGCAGAGCTAATTAATTCTGATGGGTATTGGTCAAACTCAATACTGCGGCTACCACTTGTAGATACCTGCTCACGACCGTTAAGTGTTGAAAAAACAAAGCCGCCCGAAAGTCCGCGTATATTAATTTGTGCAGCCTGCCCACCAGTACGCACAGCTGAAATACCCGGTAAACGAGTCAGTGCATCGGCCATTGAAATATCAGGTAATGCGCCTAGGTCATCAGCAGAAATTTGTTCTGACACCGTATCGCTAAATCGCTTTTGGTTAAGCGATTGAATTAAGCTGCGACTAAAGCCGCGCACTTCAATCACTTCTACATCGGTTTGAACTTGAGCGGGTTTGCTCTTCTCTTCAGGTGGTTCTTCAGTAGCTGCAATAGCACTATTGGCGGCAAATAATGCCAGCATGAGCGCATTTAATTTAAACTTTTGCATGTGTGTGCCTTTTGGTTATTGTTTTGTGTGGTGTGTCAGTGCAGTAAAAACACAACCAACAAATTGTAACCAAAAGGTGAATATTTTGTGATGAATACGTATGCAGTATAGCCTGCTTAGGCTGCAGCTATTTTGAGCAATTTAGCTAGCAATAGCTTAAATACTCACTACCACCCTAATGGCTAAGGCAACAAATACAAAACCCAGTACTTTGTCTAACCATGGATTGTGTTTAGTAAACCCAAAACGGTTTTTAGAAAACTCTGTTAGGGCGGCAACAAGTAAGTACCAACCGGTATCAATCACAAATACAGTTAAACACATCACCATTGCAATGCTTAGGGTAAGATTTTCTGGATCAATAAACTGTGAAAACAAGGCTAAAAAGAAAATAGCAAGTTTGGGATTTAAAAAGGCAATGGCAAACCCATCTTGTAATGCTTTAATGCTACTCACTTCGCTATTTTGTATTTTAAGTTCATCATTGTTGGGTTTAGACAATAAAATTTTAATTCCTAAGTAAGCTAAATAGGCAGCGCCTAAATACACTAACACCTGATACACAGTAGGAAACTGCAGCATTAACGCACCCAAGCCAAGTAATGAGGCTCCCGCATATAATCCCACTCCAATACCATGACTTAGCGCCGCTAGCATGCCGTTTTTCATACTGCCGTTGAGCGAATGCTTTAATACAACCGCAAGGCTTGGACCCGGCGACATTGCGCCCATCATACAAATAGCCACTAGGCCTAACCACATAGAAAGAGTCATTTACAGCTCGTCAATTTCAATAAATAATGTATAACCATGCACTTGCCCATAAAAACCGGTTATTGGCACTGCGCTAATTACTTTCCAGCCATCTTGATTTAATTCCTGTATGCGATCATTCAGCGCCGCTATATTTACCCCACCCATAAAGCGGGTCTTTCTAAATTCGATTACTTTTTGCATTTAAATCCCTGTGTATCTTATAACGTGTATTGAAAATCGTAGTAATGTACACCGTTTTCAATGCGTATTTTCATACTACCGGCTAATCCTTCTAGCTCATCAGTGCCTGAGTCGGAAATTACAGTTAAAATTAGGCTGTCTTGGCCTTTATCCATAGTGCCAAAATGCTGTAATACAAAGCTGCCTTTTTTGCCTTCAAGTTCGCCTATTACTTGCTCTATTGCTACATAACCAGCACTGCCTTGCACAGGTGTCATAGCGCTTAACATTTCGCCTTGGCTAGAAGCATTAAGCTTGCCTGTAAATGTTTTATCAATGGACATACGCCCTAAATTAATGCCGTTTTGTCCTTTGGCATAGCCATCTAGTGGGGCTAATGCCACCGTAAATTGGCCTGTTACTATGTTGCTTGTCATAACAATTCCTTATTGATGATTTTTAAAGCTATTGATTTTTAATCCAATGATGCCATATCTATACCTCAACTTATAAAAAGAATCCACTATGCCAAACAGTACCCCCGCAACCGAAAAAGCTGCCTTTAGCAGTTTATTGCCTATTTTTGCATTTATAAAACCCTATAAATGGATGGTTATAGCAGCCCTTGGCGCTTTATTAGTAACGGCTGGCGTTAATTTATCGTTAGGCCAAGGGGTTAAGTTTGTTATAGATCATGGCTTTATTGCGGGCTCTCAAGCGCAACTTCAACAAGCTGTATTGGTACTTATTGGTTTAATTAGCTTATTGGCTGTAGGCACCTTTAGCCGATTTTATCTAATGTCGTGGATTGGCGAGCGAGTCAGTAACGATATTCGTAAAGCCGTGTTTAATCGCATTGTTACCTTGCACCCAAGCTACTTTGAAGAAAACCGCAGTGGCGAGCTTATGTCGCGTTTAACAACCGACACCACTTTGCTGCAATCAATTATTGGCTCATCGTTTTCTATGGCGCTGCGTAGCGCATTAATGCTGGTTGGCGGTTTGGTAATGTTATTAATTACCAACTTAAAGCTGACGCTCGTAGTGGTTGCGTGTGTGCCGCTGGTATTAGTGCCGATGATGGTATTTGGCAAAAAGGTGCGTAAACTTGCAAGCTCGAGTCAAGACGCCATTGCCGATATAAGCACCTATGCCGGCGAGATCATTCAAAATATTAAAGTGGTACAAAGCTATAGCCACGAAACACAAGAGCAACATGCTTTTGCACTTGAAACCGAAAAAGCCTTCAACGTTGCCAAAAGCCGTATTAAACAGCGCTCGTTTTTAATTGCCGCTGTAATATTTTTAACCTTTAGTGCCATTAGCGCAATGCTTTGGGTTGGCGGCAGTGATGTACTGGCAGGCACTATGACCGGGGGGGAACTGGGTGCGTTTGTGTTTTACGCTATTATGGTGGCAATGTCGGTGGCAACGGTTGCAGAAGTGTACGGCGAATTGCAAAGAGCGGCAGGCGCAGCCGCCCGCTTACTTGAATTACTTGCGGTAAAAAGTGAAATTGAAAATCCTGAAAACCCGCAAGACGCTCAGCTACAAAATAACGCAACTTTGCCTGCAATTTCGCTTGAAAATATCAGCTTTAATTATCCGTCTCGCCCGGATGTCAGTGCACTTAACAAAATAAGCTTAAGCATTTCGCAAGGTCAAACAGTCGCTATTGTTGGCCCATCTGGCGCAGGTAAAACAACCTTATTTGAGCTACTACAGCGCTTTTACGACCCAGCTAGTGGCGCAATAAAATTTCACGATATTGATATTAAGTCGCTCTCTTTAAACACTCTGCGCGATAAAATGGGCATGGTGGCACAAAACCCTATTTTATTTAGCTCAGATGTAATGCATAACATTCGTTACGGCAATCCAAACGCCACTGATGAACAAGTATACGCTGCTGCAAAACATGCTCATGCTGATGAATTTATTAAACAATTACCACAAGGGTACAACAGCTTTTTAGGCGAACAAGGCGTTAGGTTATCGGGTGGTCAAAAGCAGCGTATTGTATTGGCACGCGCTATTTTAAAAGACCCTGAAATACTCCTTCTTGATGAAGCAACCAGCGCACTCGATGCGCAAAGCGAGCACCATGTTCAAGCCGCGCTTGAGCACTTAATGCAAAATCGCACCACGCTTATAATTGCGCATAGGCTAGCAACAGTTATCCACGCAGATATGATTGTAGTCATGGAAAATGGAGAAATTATTGCAACGGGCACTCACCAAGAATTAGTAGCAAGTAACCCGTTGTATCAAAAGCTGTGTGAATTACAGTTTAATAAGGATTAACCCTCTGTGTTTGGCACTATTTGAATTTCTACACGGCGGTTTTGAGCACGGCCATTTGCAGTATCGTTAGTGGCAATTGGGCGTGTTTCACCAAAGCCGCTAGTGCTAATACGCGCTGCCATAATGTCTTGGTTGGCTAAGTAAGCTTTTACACTTTGAGCACGTTCGCGCGATAAGTTCATGTTGTAGCTATCTTGACCTGTGCTATCTGTATGCCCTTCTACGCTTAGGTAGGTTTTTTCATACTTATTCATAACTTTAGCAATGGCGTTTAGCGTATCGTTAAACCCTGTTGAAATGTATGATTGGTCGGTTGCAAACGTAATATTAGAGGGCATAACCAAGCGTAAGTTATCGCCTTCGCGAACTACTTCAACGCCCGAGCCTGCTAGTTCATCACGAAACGCTTCTTCTTGCTTATCCATGTAGTCACCTACAGCTGCACCTGCTAATGCGCCAATAGCAGCACCAATAAATATACGCTTGTCTTTGTGGTTACCCGTTGCTTTACCTAACACGCCACCAGCAGCTGCACCAATTGCTGCGCCTTTGCCGGTGTTATTCATTTCGCAACCTGAAAGTAATACGGCTACTACTGTAACGCTCAAAAGTGATTTTGATAATGTCATGATGATGTCCTATTCATTTAGAATTTAGCAACAGTATGTAATTACTTGTATGAACAAACTATGAAGTGCGTAACAATCACCTTATAATTTTGTTATTAACCCTAAAAAATTGAGTTTTAATAAATATGTCATCTTCCTTTGTGACAATTTAATGAAATCAAAAAAGGATACAAGCGCAATGCTAATTGCTATTTTTAGGCAGTTTTTTTTACTTGGCTGCATGAGCTTTGGTGGTCCAGCGGCACACTTAGGCTATTTTAAGCGCCACTTTGTAGATACACTAAATTGGATCACCAACACACGCTACGCGCAATTAATTAGTTTAAGCCAAGCGTTGCCGGGACCTGGTTCGAGCCAAGTGAGCTTTGCTATTGGTGTTGAACGCGCAGGGATATTAGGTGGTATTACCGCATTTGTTGGTTTTACGCTGCCATCTTTTTTAATTATGGTGATACTGGCCATTAGTGCACACCAATTTGATGCCGTTTACTATGCGATTATTGCAGGTTTGAAACTATTTGCTGTGGTCATCGTAGCTGATGCCACACTGTCTATGGCTAAAAGCTTTTGCACAAGTGCGGTGCTTAAGTTACTTGCACTATTTAGCACCTTAGCGCTTGTTCTACTGCCCGTGTTAAGCACGCAAATTGCAGTTTTAGTTATTGCTGCAACTATTGGTGCTATATGGCCTTTATTAAAATTAGGCGAGGCAAATCAAAATACGAATACCAACACAAAAAGTAATATTAACTGGGTTGCGCTGAGCTTATTTGCATTATTACTGGCTATTAGCTTTGCCCCGCTTGGAAAAGAATTTGCATTATTTGCGCCTTTTTACCAAGCAGGCGCTATGGTGTTTGGTGGTGGGCACGTTGTATTACCCGTACTGCAAGCTGGTGTACCTGCGCTGAGTGATGACCAATTTTTAAGTGCTTATGCCAGCGCTCAAGCAATCCCTGGCCCTATGTTTACTATTGCTACTTATTTAGGTGCACAACTTAATACTGCGCAGCCTTTATTTGGCGCACTGGTTGCTACGTTATTAATTTTTGCACCCGGCTTTTTATTGATGTTAGCATTTCAAAAAAGCTGGCTTAACTTGGCTAATAAACCGCGTTTTGCTAGTTCAATTGCCGCACTTAATGCCGCCGTTGTGGGCTTTTTGGCCGCAGCTTTATACTCACCTATTTGGACATCGGCAGTGCACAGCTGGTTACATATTGGGTTAGTTGTTGTAGCTTTTGCATGGCTACGACTTAAAAAGCCACCTATTTGGTGGCTATTAATATTATTTATTAGTGTGGGTCTTGCACAGCATTATTGGGCACTTTAATACTGGGCTTTTCATTTTGCCCTGCATTGGTTGGCGGGCTTAACTGCCCACTCACACTTTGATAAGCGCGTAATCCAAAAATAGGCAGTACGGCAAGTAAATGATCCATTATTTCGGCTTGCAAATGTTCGTAAGAAATCCAGCGCTTATCTTCACTAAAGCAGTAAAACTCAATAGGTAAACCGTGGTTTAACGGTTGAAGCTCTCTCACCATTAAAGTAAGCGAAGAGTTTATTTTACTATGCTGCTTTAAATACCCTTCAGCATAACGACGAAACAGCCCTAAATTAGACACTGGCTCTGGTAATGCCGACACTCGAATATACTCATGTAGCGGAATAGCCGCATCAATTTGCGCTCTAAACTCGTCGTTTACTAAGCAAATACTGTTCATATCAATATTGAGTGAGCGCTTAATCCGCCTTCCACCCGACTCTTGCATACCTCGCCAGTTTTTGAACGATCCGGCCACCAGCATGTAAGTAGGAATAGTTGTAATGGTATTATCCCAATTACGTACTTTTACCGTGTTTAAGCCTAAGTCTATTACCTCACCATCGGCGCCGTAATTATCAACTTGGATCCAATCACCATAAGTTACTAATCGGTTAGCCGCAATTTGTATACTGGCAACAAACCCTAAAATTGTATCTTTAAATACTAATAAAGTGACGGCGGCAATAGCACCAAAACCCGAAAGAATATACGTCGGTGATTTTTCAAGCACAATACTAACAATTAAAATGCCACACACAATAAAGGTAATTAGCTTTACAACTTGCACAAGGCCCTGAATAGGGACTTCTCGAGCAAAGTCTAATTGGTTATAAATAGCAGCAGCGATACTGACAATGCTGCTAATAATAAAACCGGTGTAAATAATTAATAAGGCTTGGCCTATGGTTTTAAGTATTTCAGCCGCTAACTCACCAACCGGATATACACTATCGAATGTGGCTAAAAATAATACACAACACAGTAGCCCGGCAATACGCTTATTAAGCTTAGTTAACATTGGAGAAAGCGCGCCAATACGCTCAGGCGATAACTTAGTAACCACCTTTTGAATACCTGGCAGCATAAGCCTACGAGTAAATAAATACACAACAAGTAACGAACAAATGCCAATGGCGGTAGCCGTTAGTGCACTAAAAAAAGCAGCGTCGGGGACGTTTTCAAACCAAGGAGCAATTAGCTCTTGTATATGGGTGTTGGTCATAGTGTTTTGGCTTCCTTACTAATTTGTGCATCTGGCATAGCTTGCTGGGCATAAATACCTGCTAATTGCTTATCTTTTGCAACCCATAAGTCGTTCACATATTGTTGAAAGTTAGCTTTGAACGCTTCATCTGTTTGGTAACTACCTAACATAGTGTCGGTAATAGCCATTACATCAATTGATACGTGAATAGAGTCTAGCTCACCTTTTAATAAGTTGCGGCACACATGATCTGACTTACCGCTATAGACCAAACTGGTATTTAACATAGCATCAAACTGGGTTCCGAGTACCTCAAGTGCAAATGCAATTCCGCCTGCTTTTGGCTTTAGTAAATGCTTAAACGGGCTTTGCTGTTGTGCATGTTTAGCGGGGGTATAACGCGTTCCTTCAACAAAGTTGATAATTGTTGTTGGGTGGTTACGAAAGTTACGACAGCTGTTTTTAGTGCGCTCTATGTCTAACCCTTTAAGCTTTGGGTTTTTAGCTATTTGCGCTTTGCTTACACGTTTCATAAATGGCATTCCCATCGCCCACGCACCAGTGCCAATAAATGGCACATATTTTAAATCGTCTTTTAAAAAAAACTTAGGCGCGGGTAACGCATGCATCGAACTGAGCACCGTAATATCTAACCAGCTCATATGGTTACAAATTAGTAAGTACCAACTTTTTGAATTTAAATCACCTTTCACATCAATTTTAATGTCTGGGCAGCCTAGCCATAAACCCAATCGGTTACCGTTACACCACCCCCGATAAGCGCTATGTAATAAACGATTAACAGCATGAATGGGCAGTAATAGTTTCACTAATCCTAAAAGTAATACCAACACGCCAAAAATTATAAGGTTAGTAAATAATACGCAGCCTACAATTAGGCCGTTTAGCCAATTTGGTAACCATTTTTTTAGCATAACTGTAAGCTCACCGTGTTATTTTGTACTTGTTGGGGCGTCAAGTGATTGCAACGTTTGTTCTTTTTCTTCCCATAAACGATTTAACTCGCTTTGAAAACGAACTCTAAATTCAGAATCACCCGTGTAATCACCAATTAGCTCGTCACTTACTGGCATGACATCCACGTGTATATTAATATTTTTTACTTTCCCACCAGCAAAGTCCATAAACGTAGGAATACCGTCAGGGTAATGCAAGGTAACATTCACTACTTGAGAAATTTGCTCACCCATTGCTTGCATAACAAAGGCAATGCCACCGGCTTTTGGTTTTAATAAATGCGGAAATGGGCTTTGCTGTTTTGCATGTTTACTTTGTGTAAAGCGCGTACCTTCAACAAAGTTAACTACCGTTACAGGCATTTCTTTAAATTTTTCGCAGGCTTTACGTGTTGTTTCTAAGTCTTTGCCACGTAATTTAGGGTTCTTTTTAAGCTGACTTTTGCTCGTGCGCGTCATAAATGGAAAGTCGAGCGCCCACCAACATAAGCCCAAAATAGGCACATAAATAAGCTCTTTCTTTAAAAAGAAATTTAAAAACGGAATTTTACGATTAAATACGCGCTGCAATACTAAAATATCAACCCAGCTTTGATGATTGGCAATCACCAAATACCAATCTTTTAGTTTCAGAGAATCCAAGCCCGTCACGTTAAGTTTTGTTGGTGTAAACAGCCGCTGGTTTAAGGTATTAAACGACACCCAAATAGTGGCGCACTGTTTAGCAATCCAGCTCAATAACTTTTGTAATGGTTTAATAGGAATAAGCTTTAACAAGCCACATATAAAAATAGGTATAAACCAAAAAAGTGTGTTTAATGCATAAAAAATAAGACTAAAAACACTACGAATAACTGACATTACTTCTATTCCTTTAACGGTGCGCAGCAGCAAACACTGCGCTTTTATACTTAAAAATTAATCTTCAAAATAGGTGTAGCCTTCAAGCCCCGCATTAAGTTCGGCCAGGTAACTTGCTTTACACTGCTCTGAGGCATCTAGTTTATTAATTTGATAAGCAAAATTTTCAGCTAAAATAGCACTATCGTAATCAACAAACTTTAATACATCCTTAACGCTATCACCTTTTATGGCATTGGTTAATACATAGCCTTCGTCGTTTAGCTCAACATGCACTGAATCGGTATCACCAAAGAGGTTATGTAGGTCACCTAAAATCTCTTGATACGCGCCAACCATAAACATAGCAAGGTGGTATTGTTCACCGTGCTTATATTCAGGAATTGGCAAGCTGGTTTCAATACCTGCACCTTCAACGTATTCGCGAATTTGCCCATCCGAGTCACAAGTAATATCTTGAATAATGGCGCGCTGAGTAAGGGGTTGCGTTAAGTTTTCGATTGGCATAACCGGAAACAACTGCTGTATGCCCCACACATCTGGTAACGACTGAAACAGTGAAAAATTAACAAACAGTTTATCGGCTAACTTTTCATTTAAATCGTCGAGTACTTCTCGGTGAGCTCGCGCGTTATTGCTAAGCGACGCACGCACGCGATGCAAAATAGTAAAGTAAAGCTGCTCTATTTTCGCCCACTCTAGCATGCTTACTAAACCGTGTACGTACTGATCGTGTGCTTCGCTAAATAAGTGCATCGCATCGTGATAAATTTCTAGCGCCATACGCGGATTCAAACGCTGTAAACATTGCCACATTTCATCAAGCACTAACACGCTGTTTTCAAGCGGTGGTTCAGGATTTAAATGATTGGGTGCTTTTTCAACATCAATCACGTCCGTAATGAGTACCGCATGATGGGCAGTTAAAGCACGGCCTGACTCGGTAATAATAGCTGGATGGGTTAAATCGTGTTGGTCGCACACTTCCGCAAACGCATTGACTACGTTGCGGGCGTACTCTTCCACTGTATAGTTCATTGAGCACGCACTGCGAGAGCCCGACCCTTCATAATCAACGCCTAAACCACCACCTACATCAACCGTATTCAATGGTACGCCTAGTTGCGTTAACTCTGCAAAGTGACGCGCACATTCACGAAGTGCGCGGTGTATATCACGAATATTGGCAATTTGAGAGCCAATATGAAAATGCACCATTTGCATTAAGTGTAATTTATTGTGTTTTTTAAGTACTTCTACTGCGCTTAATACTTGCCCTGCTGTTAAACCAAACTTACCTTTTTCGCCACCGGTATTTTGCCACTTACCTTTACCCACCGAATTTAAGCGTATACGAATGCCAATTGCAGGCTCTATGCCTAAGTTATCTATTTCTTCAAGTAAGGTGGTTAGCTCTGATAGCTTTTCGACCACTATTTTTACGCTGTGCCCCATGGCCTGACCAATACACGCTAAACGTAAAAATTCGCTGTCTTTGTAGCCGTTACATACAATGGTAATTGGCTCTTTTGCCACACCTAAAATAGCCATTAGCTCAGGTTTTGAACCCGCTTCAAGACCAACTAAACCACTTGGGTGCGCCAATAACTTACTCACCACAGAGCGCTGCTGATTTACTTTAATAGGATAAACACAGGTGTATTTGCCATTATATTCGCGGCTACTGCGCGCTTTAGTAAAGGCATTAGTAAGCGTATCTACACGATTTTTTAAAATGTCGGTAAAGCGCACTAAAACAGGCAATGTTAGCCCTTGCTGTTTAAATTGCTCTGTTAAGTCTGTTAAAGAGATTGCGGCTTTACTTTGATCGCCGTCGGGGTAGGCAACCAATTCGCCTTGTGCATTGATATCAAAATAGCCATCACTCCAATGAGCAACATTATAAGTAGCACGTGCTGTTTCTAAACCCCAGGTCATGGCAACTCTTCTTTCGTCAATTAGGTATAATGGCGCATTTTAATACGTCACTATCTCCTAGGCTAACAAAAATTGAACTTTCACTCACTCCTCACTAACTTTATTCGCTAAATCAGTTAAAATGTCATTGAGCAAACCGCCAAGCACTGGCAGAATTGCCCTTTTTTTACCTTAACCTAAAAAGTGTATCAGCAACTATGGCAAACTTAGATCAAAGTAAGTGGTTTACTGAAATTAGCGACCGTGACGGCAGCGCATTTTCATTACGCATTAACAAAAAGTTAGATGAAAAACAGTCTCCTTTTCAAAAAGTAGAAATGTTCGAAACCACAGACTTTGGTAATTTAATGATCATCGACGGGTGTACCATGGTATCAACCCGCGAAAACTTTTTTTATCATGAAATGATCAGCCACCCTGCACTTTTAGCACACCCAAATCCTAAAAATGTGGTTATTATTGGCGGCGGCGACTGCGGCACGTTACGTGAAGTATTAAAACACCCTGGCGTAGAAAGCGTAACGCAAATTGACATAGACGAAGTAGTCACACAAATGTCGTTAAAATACTTCCCAGAGCTGTGCGAGTCTAATAACGATGCACGCGCTACAGTTATGTTTGACGATGGTATTAAGTACATGCGCGAAGCGGCTGGCGAGTCTATCGACGTTGTTATTGTTGATGGCACCGACCCAGTAGGCCCAGGTGAAGGTTTATTTAACCATGCATTTTACACTAGCTGCTTAAATGCACTTCGCCCTGGCGGTATTTTAGTGCAACAAAGCGAATCGCCACTTATGCATATGCCACTACTGGTTGAAATGCGTGAAGCGATGTTAAGCGTTGGTTTTAACGATTTACAAACATTGCCATTCCCTCAGCCTATTTACCCAAGTGGTTTATGGTCGGTAACACTTGCTCGTAAGTCTGAAGCATTTAATGGTTTTAGAGAGGACGGCGCAGCACACGTTGCAACGCAAAGTGAATACTACAACAGTGGTATTCACCATGGGGCTTTAGCAACACCTAACTTTATGAAACGCGCGTTTAATAAAAAATAATAAGTGTTAATATTCTACAAAGGGAGCTCTACACGCTCCCTTTTTGTTACGTTAAACCTTAAACCGGTTTACTAATCGATTAAGCTCGTCTGTTAACTGCTCCATTTTATTTGATACATCTTGCGTTGTGCGCGCAAGCGACCCACCCTCTAAGGTTTGATCGTTAAGTGATGATAAGTTATGGCTTATTTCATCAGAAACCGTTGTTTGCTCTTCGGTAGCTTGCGCAGTTTGCATAGCCATATCGTTTACTTTAGTAGATGAATTTTGCATGGCATTAAGTATATCGTTAGTTTGCGAAAACGACTCCACAGCATCATCTGCAAATTGCTTACTCTCACCTATAGCATTAATCGACTGCGATACACTCGATGCAAACAACTCAATCATTTGTTGAATATCGTTGGTACTATCTTGTGTGCGCGTAGCGAGCGTTCTTACTTCGTCAGCCACAACCGCAAAGCCTCGTCCGTATTCGCCAGCACGTGCCGCCTCTATTGCCGCATTAAGTGCTAATAAGTTTGTTTGCTCTGCTATGGCGCGAATGACCTCTAAAACTTTAGCGATATTGTCAGAGCTTTGTTGCAGCTCAGTAGAGCGCGCCATAGCTTGCTCCATGTTGCTAGAAAGAGAGGTAATTCGCGAACTAGAATTAGCCACCGCACTAAGCCCTTGTTGCGCTAGTTTTAACGAATTATCGGCTTCGCTTGATGACTGCTGCGCAACCCCTGCAACCTCTTTGCTAGCAGTGCTCATTTCATGCACTGCGCTTACAATAGATTCCGACGCTTGCCCCAAGGCTTGGTTTACACTGTTATTTTGGGTGGCCACTTTGCTAAGCTCAACACCTAAACCATTTAACTCTTTAGATTGCTCTAATATATCGCGTATTAATTGCTGTAAGTTATCTAAAAAAGTATTAAATTCGGTGGCTAAGTCAGAAAACTCATCTTTAGACGTAACTTGTATGCGCCCAGTTAAGTCGCCATCTCCTGAGGCAATATCACTAATACGCTTAGTTACATAATTGATTTGGCGAGTAAGTTGTTTAGGCACACTGTAACTAAACCAACTCGCTGCAATTAAAATAATAACAACGATGACTAACATCATAATTTTGGTTGAAATAATATTGGATGAAAGCGTGATAATTTCTTGCTCCGAGGTTTTTTCAGCCAGTTCGCCGGCTTTATCAAGCTTAACCCTTAAAGTCGCAAATGCTTGCTCTGAATTCTTTTGTTTAGCTTGGCTATTTTTATCAGCTATGTAGCTTTTTGACGCTGTAAGCCAAGCATTAAAGTCGTTTTCAAAGTCATTTAGCTCTTTAGCTATACTGGGGTAATCTTTCATTAAAGATAAATACTGATTAAGTTTATCAGTAACTTGCATTGCATTTTCTTCGTGCTCTGCCTGGTACTTTTCTGTATTTTTTGAATGAGCTACTAAATTTAATTCGGCCACTTTAGCTTGGTATAGGTCGCGGTCTGCGTTTAAAGCAAGAGACAGCGCCTTAATAAATTTTTCAGACTGCACATCAAGTGCATTTTTTTGTAAGGTTATTAAGTAGGTATACCCCACAATTAACGAGAGTATGGCAAGTCCTAATACAACTATCGGAAACGACACTTTAACGCGAATACTATGCAAATTCATTTTATCACCCTACAAGGCCCTAAACGCCTCTTACAAATTAAACCTAAAATTGCAGTAGGTTGATAAAACCTAAAACTTCCATTGCGTGTTAATCATTACTTGCTGCTGCGAAACTCGCTGCTGTAACCCCATTGCAGCTCTATTGTCTATAAAGCTTTTTAGTGCTGAGCCTTCAATACCTAGTTGACCATGTTTGCTAAACGCGTAACGCCAAGAGGCTGTTAACCCTTCGCCATCGCTTGCATTTGGGTCAAATACTGTCGTGTCGTTATCGGTTACCTTAAAGTAGTCGTACCGTACCGATACTCTATGTTTACCTTCTTTATGGCTTAACATTAAATAATGACTATAAAAGGCGTTATCTATTAATTTGTTATGCCCCATTTCGGTTTTACCCGTTAATACCTGCGTTATAAAACGCGTTTTATTATTAAATTTATATAACCAAGCAGCGCTGGTGAAGCGTGTATGCCATGCATATTGCCCAGAACTAATGTTTAGTTTAGTCGGATCACCGTTATTGTCGTAATAATAAACCCTAAATTGTGACTGTTTTAAATAATCCCAGTGTGCACCTAGGTAATAGCCAAAGCGCCCATCAACTTCTTCAAACGGTAAAACCTGGTTTGCCTGCCAACGCAGTGAAAAGTCATCAAGTGCCGCAACGGGTGCAAACCTAATACCTTCGTTAAATGTAGTTTGCCTATCGTGCATGGCAAAACCGCGCCAAGACAGCAGTGTGCCTGTAGGGTCGTTACCTTTAAATGTTGCCCCCACTAAACTAAAACTATGCGCGCTGTTAAAACGTTTAGCGGGGCGTTTTATTGTTACCTCTGCGCCAACGGTTCTAAGCTCTTCACCTATCCAACTATTAATTGCTGAATTGGTATAGTTGTAAGGAGATGTCCAGCCAATATCTGGGTTCTCTAACGACATTAGCGGATAAAACCCACCCACTCGTACATGCCACTTATAAGCGCTACTAGTTAATGGTTTATATGTAAAATAGGCTTGTGTTAAACCTAAACCTACATCAGGGTCCTGATTAACGTTTAACACCCCATGAGCAGACCAACTTGTTGCTAAATCGGCGCGCACGTCAATAATACCTTGCGATAATAAAACGCCATCGTTTTTAGCATCGTGTCGGTATAAGCCGGTGCCTCCATCTTGAAAACTTTTTAGCGCATCACCTTGAACTGCACGCACTTGTAGCAGCCCCTTAACCTGTGCACTGATTGACGCGCTAAATAAAAACACACCACTCACAACCGCATATTTGAGCATGTGGTTAATAATCATCAAATTCATCCGTAGCAAAATCAAACTGCTCGGTTATGGCTTGCTTCACTTTATAAATAAATGGAGCTTGCCCTATGGTTACTTTTTTAGACTCAACATGGCTTATATCGCCAAACCCTGAATGCCACACATTAAGTGTGTACTCACCTGGCTCTACGGTTAAATTTACATGCCCGCTGTTATCGGTAATATCAAAAATAGGGCTATCAACAACCACAATATAACCAAGCATCCAGTCATGAATGTTACATCCCAACTCAACAACACCGGTTTGATCAAACACTAATGGCGCCTTGGGTTGTTCCTTATATAACTTTAATTCAAACGTTTTTGCCTCAGAAAACGAATACACATGATGCAAAATTGAATCGGCGTTTGGAAATTCCACTTTTGCATTTTGTGGTACAACTAAAATGCGCGGCGTAAACTCCCTATCTTTTTGCACCATAGAATAAAGCGTATCTACTTGGCTGGATTGACTAGAAAGCACCTCAGAAGTCAGCCACACCACGGCATTAGCCATAGGCGCGTTTTTATTATTGTTAACCGTGATAGAAACCGCTTGTGCCTGCCAAGTTAATAACATGACTATAATTAACGTTAAATATTTGAGCATCATCTTACTATTCTTATTTTTCAAATTATTTACAGTATAGACCTATTAGATTACTTATTTCTTTCTATTTTATTGATAAATGAATACGTATGTAGATATTCGTATTTGTTAACAACAGCCTTTATTCTGATAAGTCACACTGACACAGTAAGGATCTCTTAAATGAGAACATCAGCACTTTTGCTTTTCGCTTTTTCGGGCAGCTGTTTTGCACAAACAGCCACATTACAATCGCCCAACGGCAATATTAAAATAACTATTTCTGACGAATTAACGACCCCAAGCTATTCAATCGACTTTAAAAACAAACCGGTTATTAATCGCTCCGTGCTAGGGTTTAAATTTAAACAACAAGCTTCTTTTAGCGAAGGTTTTAAAATAACCCACACACAACAAAACACACAAAACACCCAGTGGCAACAGCCCTGGGGCGAGCGACAAACCGTTACCGACAACCATAACGAAGTTGCTGTTACATTTAAAAAACCACAAGGCGGCGTATTTACCGTTAAATTTAGAGCGTTTAACAACGGTGTGGGCTTTAGATACGAAGTACCTAAACAACCCGGTTTTGAAAATATAGAAATCACAAAAGAACTTACCGAATTTGCCATTGCCGACAGCCAAAGTGCAACAGCATGGTGGATCCCAGCCCGAGGCTGGAACCGTTACGAATATGTTTATAACACCACCCCAGTTAACGACGCTCCCTTAGTACACACCCCTTTTACATTTAAAAATAAAGAGGGCGTACACGTTAGCATTCACGAAGCAGCCCTTGTCGATTATGCAGGTATGACCCTTAACCAGCGTCGACCAGGTGTTTTTCAAGCCGATTTAACACCATGGTCTGACGGCATTGCAGTAAAAAAGCAAGGCGCATTTAATACACCGTGGCGTACTATTCAAATAGGCAGCAAAGCGGTCGACCTGATTAACTCGGATATTATTTTAAACCTTAATGAGCCAAATAAATTAGGTGATGTTTCGTGGGTAAAACCGGGTAAATACGTCGGTATTTGGTGGGGGATGCACATAAATACGCAAACATGGGGCAGTGGTGAAAAACACGGCGCTACAACTCAAACAACCAAATACTACATGGACTTTGCCGCAGAATATGGCTTTGACGGCGTGTTAGTAGAAGGGTGGAACATAGGCTGGGATGGCGACTGGTTTTTTAATGGCGATGTGTTTAGCTTTACACAACCCTACGACGACTTTGATATTGAGGTACTTACCCGCTACGGTAAGCAAAAAGGGGTGCAGTTAATTGGCCACCACGAAACCTCAGGCAACGTAACTAACTATCGCAATCAAATGGAAGATGCCTTTGCCCTATACGAAAAGTCAAACGTAAGCCAAGTTAAAACGGGCTATGTGGCCGATGGCGGTAACATAAAACGCATAGATGAAAACGGCATTGCCCGCCATGAGTGGCACGACGGCCAATTTATGGTTAACGAATATCTTTATAACGTAAAGCTCGCTGCTAAACATAAAATTAGTATTAACACTCACGAACCTATAAAAGACACTGGCCTGCGCCGTACCTACCCCAACTGGATTGCGCGCGAAGGCGCACGTGGGCAAGAGTTTAATGCATGGGGCACACCGCCTAACCCGCCAGAGCATATCCCTATGCTTGCGTTTACCCGTATGCTGGCAGGGCCAATGGACTTTACTCCCGGTATATTTGATATGGGCTTTAATGGCTTAGGCGATGATACAAACCGCCCACAAACAACGCTTGCCAAGCAACTTGCACTTTATGTTGTGCTGTATAGCCCGATTCAAATGGCTGCCGACCTACCTAAAAACTACTTAGCTAAACCCGATGCTTTTCAGTTTATTCAAGATGTACCAACCGATTGGCAACAGAGTATTGCGCTTGATGGCGAGGTGGGCGACTTTATTGTATTCGCTCGTAAAGAACGAAAACGCGATAAATACTCAGGAAACGATTGGTACTTAGGTGCAGTAACCGACGAAAAAGCCCGCACTATTGAAGTAAAACTCGACTTTTTAGAAAAAGGTAAAAAGTTTGAAGCGCATATATACCAAGACGGCAAAAACGCTGAATGGAAAAACAAGCCGTATGATTTAGATATCGAAAAGCGCGTAGTTAGTGCAAACGATAAGCTAACTTTAAAACTAGCCACAAGCGGCGGCACTGCTATCCGCTTTAAAGCACTTTAAGCTTCACGGTTATATCAGTTTTACAGATATTTAAGTGTTACAAATACAAAACTCCGCACAGGTTACTGTGCAGAGTTTTGTATTTTTATAGGCAGATAAATTTGTGCACTTAAGCCGCCTTCAGGCCGGTTTTCAAGTTTTACTTTGCCGTCGTGCATATCAACAATGCGCTTAATAATAGCAAGGCCTAGGCCACTGCCCTCACTGCCTCGTGCAGCATCACCTTGCTTAAACGGTTCAAATACCGACTCTAATTCACTTTCAGGAATACCCGGGCCATTATCGTTTACCGCAATGACCACATACTTTTTATTGGAGTTATAATAACTAAGTACCTCTATATCGCCGTCAGAATAACGAATAGCATTTTCAATCATGTTAGTTACAACACGCTTTATAGCCACACTGCTGAGCGGAATACTCTCTATACTTGGGTTACTTTTAAAAGTAATAGAACGCTGATGCTTTAACTCGCAATTAACGACTTCACCCACTAACGCGTTTATATCTTCACAACTGAGTTCTTCACGTTTGTGGTGACGTAAATATTCAATAAATTGATCGATAATACCGTTCATATCTTCAATATCGTAAATAATCCCTTCGCGAAGATACTCGTCTTGGTCGCTCATCATCTCGGTTGCTAAACGAATACGTGTGAGTGGTGTGCGTAAATCGTGAGATACACCCGCCATAAGTAAACGCCGGTCGTTTTCAAGGGCAGCGATACCGCGCGACATTTGGTTAAACGCACGCGTTACTTCGATTACTTCAGTAGAGCCTTCTTCTTCTAGCTTGGTGCTAAAATCGCCTTTACCTACTTTTACTGCCGCTTGTTGCAGTGCTTTAAGCGGGCGGTTTAGGTGGCGTGCAAATAACCAACCACCTAAAACACTCAAAAAGCCAATACTTGATAAGTAAAACGTTAAAAATTCGAGGTTGTTTTCTTGATACCCTGAAAGCGGAATTTTAACCCAATAGCCAGGCGCTTGCGGGGCTTCTATCCAATAAACGAGTGGGCCAGTTTGAGTTATACGCACTCTCGCCGAGCCATTTAACTGCGCAGACATACTACGTGAAAGCATGGGGTATTCACGGGTTTGACCAAGCCCTTGGCGCATGGCTTCGCGCTGGGTCATGACATCAATACCGGTTATTTCAAAAAACTTTTCTGATAAGTCGTCGTTTATTTCTATACCGTCTTCCCAGTCAATAAAAACAGTTTTAACTTGCTTAGCAAGCATTAAGTTCACTTGCTCTATGGTCGGTTTTACAACATATAAACTGACTGTTACGTAAGATACAACTTGGTTTATAAGTAATAACGCCGCTACCAAAAATACAGTTTGCCCAAACGCACTACGTGGAAAAAATCCCATAAAAACTACTTTTCACCGTCAGGAACAAACACGTACCCTAATCCCCACACAGTTTGAATATAACGCGGGTTAGCCGCATCTATTTCAATCATGCGGCGAAGGCGCGACACTTGCACATCAATACTGCGCTCTAGGGCACTGTAATCTCGGCCACGCGCTAAGTTCATGAGTTTATCGCGGCTAAGCGGCTCTCTTGGGTGTGACACAAGCGCTTTAAGTACGGCAAACTCGCCGCTGGTTAGCGATATTGTTTTATCGCCTTCGCTCATTTCACGAGTGGCTAAATTAAGCGTAAATTTACCAAAGGCAATTAGGTTTTCTTCTGCGGCGGGCGCACCTGGCACTTCTTTAGCGCGGCGGCGTAATATGGCTTTAATGCGCGCAAGTAACTCACGAGGATTAAATGGCTTTGGAATGTAATCATCTGCGCCAAGCTCTAAACCAATGATGCGATCGACTTCGTCGCCCTTTGCGGTGAGCATAACAATAGGGATTTCGTTTTCTTTTTGGCGTAACCTACGGCAAATAGATAAGCCATCTTCACCGGGAAGCATTAAGTCGAGCACCATTAAGTGAAAGTTTTCACGCTCTAAAAGCCTATCCATTTGCTCTGAGTTTGCAGCGGTTCTTACAATAAAACCTTGCTCTACTAAATAACGCTCCAATAAGCTGCGTAAGCGCATATCGTCGTCTACAACCAATACTTTTGTCGTTTCGTGTCCCATTACCTGTTTCTTATTTTTATATCCAATTAAGTATTAATATAAATGAAAAAACAAATAATCAAAAACTAATTACGGCCTTAGATTGTTACTGAACATTTCAAACAACAATAATGGCTGCTTTAAACACTTTAAGCTCGACAAATTTTTCTAAGTTTATTACCGTGCCCATCATTAGAGCTAATAATTAAAAGTCGATGAAAACAAATTTAATTACCCGTGAAGGCTATTTGCAACTGCAACAAGAACACGACCACCTGTGGAATGTAAAACGCCCTGAAGTAACAAAAATAGTCAGCTGGGCAGCAAGCTTAGGCGATCGCTCTGAAAATGCCGACTATCAATATAATAAGCGACTGCTGCGCCAAATAGACCGACGTGTTCGCTATTTGCGAAAGCGTATTCCCGATTTAAATATTATTGATTACTCCCCCGTGCAAGACGGAAAAGTATTTTTTGGTGCGTGGGTCGAAATAGAAAATGAGCAAGGCGACATAAAAAAGTTCAGAATTGTTGGCCCAGACGAAATTTATGACCGAAAAGACTATATTTCTATCGACTCACCCATGGCTCGGGCGCTTATTAAAAAACAAGTTGATGACGATTTTGAAGTAATGACACCGCAGGGAAAAAAAGAATGGTACATAAACTCAATTGAATATCAAAAAACGGCTAAGTAGTATTTGATTCAGATCATATTAACTTTTGATTGTTTAAATTATCTCATTAGGCTATATATAAATAGCTCGCACATAATTTTAAAGTGAGATTAGCAAAGGTTGTAATGGTTATGCCAAACGTAGTACAGCGCATATTTAGTAATGCCGTATTGTTTGCACTTTTTATGAGTGTGAGTTTGACTTTGCATGCCAGCAACCAAAACACCAACCTTGAACACCCAACCGTTTTAAATAATTTAATTGCCTTAGATATTCCCGATCAGGCAACTCCTGACTTTGACGAAGATTCATTTGTTGATGTCACTTCCCTTAAGGCAGCTCAACCACTCCCTAAAGGCGCTCACTCTTTTTACAAGAGTTCATCTTTTAGCAGACCGTTTAGCACTGCGTACCAACGTGGGCCCCCTGTTATTTAATTTAATTTATTACTTTCAATTTAATTAAATTTTTAACTAATAGGTGGATATTATGTCTAACTTTAAAGAATTACGTACCCAAAATATCTCTCATGGTGTTATTGCAAAATCATTTGCTGACAATCAACCGTTAATCGATTTGGCCTCACCCGCTTTAAAAATGGTGAATAACTTTACACAAAAAAAACCTGTTCGAGCACAGCACGAAACAATAATCGCTGATGCCCTAAAACAAACGAGCAGCCAGCAGTCTGACTTTGTATTAGTAATGGATGACGACCACAAGCTAATAGGTATTGTTTCAAGTGCTGATTTACAAAGTGCTAAAATTACTATTATTGCTCAACGTTTAAATACACCGCGAAATGAAGTGAGCCTTCGCCATGTAATGACCCCAATAAACCAGCTAATGGGTGTCAGCATGCAAAGCTTAAGTTATGCCTGTGTAGGCGATGCTTTGCAAACAATGGAGCATCAAGGGGCGATGTTTTTATTAGTAACAACAGCCAATAACGAAATATGTGGATTAATTTCAGCTCGCCAAATTGCTAAAACATTACATATTCCGCTGCATATTAGCCCAATTGCCAACTCGTTTAGCGACGTACTAGAAAGCGTAGACCACCCTCATTAGAGGCTGTTTTATCGCTTAACTGTCTCAACCAAAGCAACCGTCTTAAAGCAAGTTAAATAGCTTGCTTTAAGAGCTTTTTATTACAACTTCATGTGATATTATTCAAGCAATTAGCCGACCCAGATATTTATTTCTGGTCTTATTTTTTGTTTAAAAAGGTTTTTGCATGAGCGATATCTCTGCACGTTTAGCCAGTGAGCTAAATGCACAACAACAACAAGTTGTTGCTGCAACAAAATTACTTGATGAAGGCGCAACAGTTCCCTTTATTGCCCGCTACAGAAAAGAAGTCACCGGCGGTTTAGATGACACTCAATTACGCTTGCTAGAGCAGCGCTTATCTTACCTTCGAGAACTTGAAGAACGTCGTAGCTTTATTTTATCGACCATTGAATCTCAAAAAAAGCTCACCGCAGAGCTTAAAGCCGACATCACTAGCGCGCAAAGTAAAACAGAACTCGAAGATTTATATCTTCCATACAAAGCAAAACGCCGCACCAAAGGCCAAATAGCCATAGAAGCAGGCATAGAGCCCCTAGCCGATGCGTTATTTACCGACGCGAGTTTAAACCCTGAGCAACACGCTGAGCAGTACATTAATGCTGATAAAGGCTTTGATGACACAAAAGCCGTGCTTGATGGTGCTAAGTTTATTTTAATGGAGCGTTTTGCCGAAGATGCAAAATTACTCGCTAAATTAAGAAGTCACATAAGCCAAAACGGTGCAATACAAAGCACGGTAATTAAAGGTCAAGAACAAGCGGGCACTAAATATCGCGATTACTTCGATCATCAGGAGCTACTTACTAAAGTTCCTTCGCATCGTGCATTAGCTATGCTGCGAGCTCGCAACGAAGGCATACTTCAATTAAATGTAAACCCTGAACCAAGTTCTGAAAACCCTGCTCAACTTTGTGCAAATATGATTGCACAACACTACCGCTTAAATATTACCGACCAAACAGCGAGTGCTTGGCTTTTAAGCGTGGTGCAATGGGCTTGGAAAATTAAGCTAGGTTTACACTTAGAAAACGAATTTTTTGCAGCCATGCGCGAAAAAGCAGAAGCAGGCGCTATTGATGTATTTGCTAAAAACTTAAAAGACTTACTAATGGCGGCACCTGCAGGTCCACGCACAACACTTGGTCTTGATCCCGGTTTACGTACCGGTTGCAAAATTGCTGTTGTAGACAGCACAGGTAAACTGCTAACTACGCAAACTATTTTCCCTCATGCCCCGCAAAATCATTGGGATAAGTCGCTGCGTACACTAGAGCAACTTTGCCGCCAACACAAAGTAGAACTTATTGCCATTGGTAACGGTACAGCGTCGCGCGAGTCAGACAAATTGGTTGCTGAGCTAATGAAAGCAAATACCGAGTTAAAACTTAATAAAATTATGGTGAGCGAAGCTGGCGCGTCGGTTTACTCAGCATCTGAATTTGCAGCTAACGAATTTCCTGACTTAGATGTGTCATTACGTGGCGCGGTATCGATTGCACGTCGCTTGCAGGATCCGCTTGCTGAGCTTGTTAAAATAGAGCCAAAATCAATTGGTGTAGGGCAATATCAACACGATGTGTCGCAAAGCCAACTCGGGCAAACACTTACAGCCGTTGTTGAAGACTGTGTAAACTCGGTAGGTGTTGATTTAAATATGGCGTCGGTTCCTTTACTTACACGCGTATCAGGATTAAACAAAACCTTAGCGCAAAACATTGTAAATTACCGCGATTCCAATGGATCATTTACAAAACGTAATGAGCTAAAAAAAGTAGAACGCTTAGGGCCAAAAGCATTTGAACAAGCTGCTGGTTTCTTACGAATTAACAATGGCAGCGATCCACTTGATAACTCATCAGTTCACCCTGAAGCCTACCCTGTTGTTAAGCAAATTTGCGAAAAGAACAACGCAGAAGTAACCACGTTAATAGGTAACAGCGAATTTTTAAACAAGCTTGTTGCTAACGACTACACCAACGAAAAATTTGGTTTACCTACGGTTACCGATATTATTGCTGAGCTTGATAAGCCGGGTCGCGATCCACGTCCAGAGTTTAAAACTGCTGAGTTTAAAGCGGGTGTAGAGAAAATAAGTGACCTAAAACCAGGCATGATTTTAGAAGGTGTTGTATCGAACGTTGCTAACTTTGGTGCGTTTGTAGATGTAGGTGTTCACCAAGATGGTTTAGTACATATTTCGGCGATTACTAATAAGTTTATATCTGATCCTCGCGAAGTAGTTAAAGCGGGCGACATTGTAAAAGTTAAAGTAGTAGAGGTTGATGCCTCGCGTAAACGTATTAGCTTTACCATGCGTTTAAATGACGAAATAGACACCAACAGCAAACCAGCCCCTGCTGCACAAAAACAGCAGCCGCGCACTAACAATACGCAACCAAAAGCTGCTAAACCTAAACGCGATAGCGGTAATGCGGTTATGGGTAACGCGTTTGCCGATGCATTTGCGAATGCCAAAGTAAAAAAATAGCAGGCCATATAGCTTGCTTAGCTTTTAAGTAAAAATCGGAAAGCGCTCTACGCTTTAAAATAAAAAAACCGCGAAAGCGGTTTTTTTTAATTCAAATCAGTAAGCATTAAAAGTAATTTATTGAGGAAAGTTTAATATTCGGTGTTAAGGCTATTGCTAAGAGATTGCTGAAAAACCACTTTGTGTGGATGGCGAAGTTGCCATTTGATAAAAATTAGCAATTCGCCCTGCGCGTGCTTCCACGTCTGCATCTCGTGTTTGCTCTTCACTTTCTGCCGTTTTAGTTTCTTGCGTTTCACTGCTTGTGAATGATGCTTTGCTATTGTTTTCAGCGCTGTCGTCGTCATCATTTTGAGACCCTGCAAGTTCAGCTTGAGCTGCTACCAGCTTTTGAGTCGCGTCCGCCGCTATTGATCGGTCAGCACCCGAAGGCTCGGCAGGAGCTAGGGCTGCAGCTCTAACCGTTTGCATTTTTTCTATGGTTGCTTGGGGATCACCTGGAATTTCAGCAACGTCAATTTGTACCTCGCCGCCCACTGCATAGTTAGTGCCGTCAGGGCCACGTTGATATTCGTAACTTGGCGAACCCGCATATTTACCACCTACAGAAGCATGAGCTTGCTCGTGAATACGCACTTCAGTATCGCGCGCTTTTAGCTCTTTTATTTGCTGCTGCTCTTGCTCTAAAACTTGCTGTTCTTGCTCAGACTCTTGTTGCTGCGCTTTTTGCTCTTCAGACTCCTCTGGGTTCTCGGCGTTTTCATCGTCGCGCGCTTGAACCACTTTTTCGTCAGCTAACTTACCCGATGCACTATACGTTGCACCCTCATTATTACCTGGTAATTTGGCTTTTTCAGCATCGCTTTGCGCTTTGGTTTCGGTATTACTTGCGCTATTTGCAGAAGGAGCAGGAATGACTTCCCGCAGTTGATTGTCACGACGAGCGGTTTCCGTATAAACATTGGCTGTGTTTATATTTATTGATGGAAATGGCGTGACAATATTCATTAAATTACACTTTAATGTCGACTAACGTACCCAGTAGGTCATCAGCTGTTTGAATTGTTTGCGCATTAGCTTTAGCGTTAAATTCTTCAACTTTTAGGTTAACAAGTGATTCGTCAATACGCGCAGGCTGAGCAACCGGTGCTGTTACTGCTTCGTCTGGCGTTGCTGCAACTAACTGTCGCTGTTGTGCAAGTTGCGCATCGTCTTGCTGTTCTATACTGGCACGGTTTATTTCTGCGCTGGCCTTTTCAATACCTTGGCTTGCACGGTTAAACCCTTCAACACCATTATTAAATACAGATCCGATTGACATGGTAAACCTCCACCACTTAAATATTGTTTAATTATCGCTCAGTTTGTGCGCAAAATAAAGCTTTACGGGGCGCAATTATCGTCGTATTTTTAAAGCATTGATTTAACGATAGATAAAAACTCATTTTTGTGAGAAATAAACGGAGCATGAGATGCTTTATCTATTACTTGGTATTCAAACTCAGCATTTAGTACTGACATTTTAGCTATTGCTTTATACGGCACTAATGCATCTAAGCGACCAAATACACCCATAATTTTTACCGGACACGTTGCAAATAAATCGCGTAAATCATCATTTTGTAAAATATCTAAACCGGCGGTTAACGCCTCACTGTTAGGTGCTGAATATTGATTTAGCAATTGTTTAAGCTGCTTTATGTCATCTCTCGCTGACTCACTTCCCATAGCCTGAATAGCCAAAAAGCGCTCAATGGTTTTTTCTCTATGATTAACCAATTGGTCTTTAAACTGGGTTAGTACTTTTTCACTAATTCCCGGCCATTCACCCTGCTCTGCAAAATAAGGTGTCGATGCGACTAAAATAACCTTCGATACTTTTTCAGGCCAATGTTTTGCAATGTATAGAGCAAACAAACCACCTAAAGACCACCCCATTAAAATAGAATGAGGTTTTAACTGTTGGCTTAATTGCATAGCGGCATCATGCAAATTATACGGGGTTGGTAATGTGGTTGCGCTATTACCAAACCCAGGCAAATCAAGGCTACGCACTTCTCCTGTATATAAGTTTTCAAGCTCTGGCTGTATGAGTTGCCAAACGCCTTGATTCATTCCCCAACCATGTAAAAGTACTAACTCTTTTTGCATATTTGCATATTTGCATATTCTTAACCAAACTTAGGCTCATAATAACGTTTAAAAAGATGATTGCAATGGAAGGCACTATCTCATGAAAGGTCTGTTTAACTGGCTGTTCCCGTCGTATTGCGTACAGTGCAAAAGCCCTGTAAGTGCAAGCCTAGGTTTATGCGAATATTGCTTAGAAGATTTAGCATTACTAGATGTAACTAAACACCCAAATTTACTTCACCGACCTGATATTGTTGATATGTTTCCTAACTGCGAATTTGACAGGTTATTTGCTTGCGCTTTTTACCGCCCTCCATTTGAGCAGTGGCTAACCCAACTTAAATTTAGTAACCAAATACATTACAAAAAAGCACTTCAGCAGGTTGTACACAGGCAGCTCAATGCGTTTTTTAAATACAGCACGCAATCTCCTGATCTATTTATAATTTTACCTTTGCATAAAAGCCGATTTTTAAAGCGAGGTTTTAATCAAGTAAGCCAAGTATGGCACCCTTGTTTGTGCTCTCGCGTTGTTTTAAATAATGCGCTTATCCGTAATAAAAAAACCCATGCGCAATCGCAGCTCACTAAAGCAAAACGTATTAAAAATCTAACCAATGCATTTATATGTACTGAAGATATGAGCGGTAAAACAGTCGCTATTGTTGATGACATTATGACAACCGGCGCAACATTAAATGCAGCAACTCAGGCTTTAAAGAAAGCCGGCGCTAAACAAGTGTGGGCATTCACAACCTGTTTAACGCCAATTTAGTTAATTTATGTTACTGACCACTTGCGCGGAATGTATGGCCTAAAAACAGTGCATTGCTAAGCAATCGACTTGTACCATACCAGTAACCTCTAAATACGGGGTTGTCAGTCATAGCAATAACACTGCCGCGTCCGTACGAATGTGCTATTAAACCAGCGCCTTCAGCTACTTGTTCTACATTTACAGAGTCAGTAAAGCCAGCTAACAACGGGCGTTTTGTGTAGGTTAGTACATTTACAAAAGGGGCATCTGACGCTTCAAGTAACCATGTACTGTTTTTAAATACCGGTAAGGTGTCGCGCGTGAGTGAGAAGGTTAATGGGTGCGTTAAATCCACACTAGTGTTAAAAATAGCCCCAGCAATACGCTGACGCCCCGCTAGATGATCTTTATCGCCATAGCTTAGGCCTTCAGTTTTGAAAGCACCAGCTAAATCCTGTTGCGATAAATAATTTGCTTTAAGTAGTTGCTGGTCGACTAAAAATTTAGCGCCGCCTTTGTGGCCCCAAATAACACCGCCTTTTCTTACCCAGCTTTTAATCGCTACTTTTTCTGCATCCGTTAAGCTATTGTAATTACCGTGGGCCAACACAATATGGCTATAATCACTAAGCTCAAGTGAACTTAAACGCGTCATTTCAACAATTGTGGGGGCAACACCTACAAACCTATCTAGGTAATACCACACTTCACCTACTTCGTACTGGCTAGTGCCTTGGCCGCCAATAAGTAAAACCTTGGGGGCTTTAACAACTGCCATAGAGCGTGAACCTAAATCAGCACCTTTACTGGTTAAGCCTGTTGTAATAGGTTTTATGGCAATACCAAATTCACTTTGCGCACTGTTTAACAAAGTAATCCAGTTTTGCTGTGTTTGTAAACCAGCCGGAATAATAATACTCCCTGGCTCAAAATTTATGTCGCCCGCGCTCGATTTTGCCGTTAAGGCGCTCAATGCCACGCGTGCTTTTATACCTTGCTTTAATAATGTATTTAGCATTTTAGGCGCTAAGTAGTCGTCCCATGCAAAACCAAATGCATACGCTGACTCTAAACTTGATAGGGGTGCTTTAGGTGCTTTATTCCAAGGAGTATCTGCAACGTCTAGCCCCCAGTTACTTTTTACTTTTGCGAAGGGTAGATTAAATGCGTGCGCTAATGTCCAGCCAGATACATCGTAGAACGTATTGTCTGCAAAGTTTTTTTGCTCGCTAAATATCGCTTTAACTAAACGATATTGAGGCTGCGCTAAAGGGACATAATAGCTGTTGGTAGTAAAGTTTATGCCACCTGCTTTTAACGGTTTAGTAAGTTCAAATGCCTTTATTTTATGTTGCTCTAATAGCGCTAAAAAGTCAGTAATTCGGGTGCTGTCTTTTGCACCTTCAACAACATAACCTGCAAAGTTTTCGTCACCTGCAAGCTCTGCTGCTTGATTATAAAATTTAGCTTGGTAGTCAAGCAATGCTTGACGGTTTTCAACCGCCGCTTTAAAGGTAGATAAGCTAGTTAATAGCTGATTTTTTATAGTAAATGGAAACGTTAAAGGGCCATTAATGGTCTCTTGTATATGGCCTCGAGAGCTTGCTTGCTCAAACAAAATACCTATACCCCCGTTCACGTCTGGGTAAGTTGAACCTTTACCGTAGTAAAAATCGTCAAAGCTTTCTTCTGTAAAATACAGTGCATTATTTTCATCCAATGTTTTGGCATGATAATTAGCAATTGCTTTGGTTAATGTTACGTTTTCAATTGGCGTAATTGGGTGCTTTCTACTTGGAATACCCGGCTGAAAAAAGTAGCTGCTGTTTGGGCCCATTTCATGAAAGTCGGTAAGTACATTTGGTTTCCACTGATGAAATTTTGCAATACGCGCACGCGACTCAGGGTGCTGTAGCAATAGCCAATCTCGGTTTAAGTCAAACCAATAATGATTAGTGCGGCTGCTTGGCCAGTTTTCGGTATGCTCTCGAGTTTTAGGATCTGACGATAAATTCATGCCGCGGTTACTGTTTGCCCAATTAGCAAAACGTGCAAGTCCGTCGGGGTTTAATGATGGGTCGAGCAAAATAACGGTATTGTTTAATAGGTTATTTATTTCATCACCTTGTGCTGCAGCTAAGTAATAAGCCGTTAAAAGCGATGCATTGCTACCCGATGATTCGTTACCGTGCACACTGTAGCCCATCCAAACGACTGCAGGTTCATCGTTTGCTTTTTTGCTGTTATTACCCAAACGAGCCAAGTGCGCTTGGCGTATTTGCTCTATTTGAGTTAATTTATTTGGCGCTGTAACCGTTAGCATTACCAGTGGTCGTTGCTCATGTGTGCGGCCAATTATCTCAAAGTTTATTCTGTCGCTCTTTTGAGCAAGTACTTCCATGTAGCGCACGAGTTGGTCGTGTCTTACATGCCACTCACCTACTTGATAACCCAATACTTCTTCTGGCGTAGGAATGGCTGGGTCGAATACAACATCGTCTTCAAAATAGTATGAAAGCGGTTTTGCTACACTTGAAAAGCTCAGCATTACCACCATTATTGTTATTAATAAACGCATATAGATCACTCTAAAAATGTTTGTTAATTGCACGCTAGCATTGCTTAAAATAGATGCCAACTTTTTACGCTCAACACTAGCCGCAACACGATGAGCGGAGTATGATATGCAGTATCCGAGTAATTTAGTCAGGTATAAAGCCGTTTTTATGATTTCTATTTCCGAAACAGCACAAGCACATTTTGCTAAACTATTAGCAGATCAATCACAACAGACCAATATTCGCGTTTTTGTTGTAAACCCTGGTACATCACAAGCCGAGTGTGGTGTTTCTTATTGTCCAGAAGACGCCGTTGAAGACAACGATATTCGCTTAAATTTTAACGGTTTTGATGCCGTTGTTGATGCTGAAAGTGCTCCTTTTTTAGAAGAAGCTGAAATTGATTTTGTTACCGACAAAATGGGTACTCAGCTAACGCTTAAAGCACCTAATGCAAAAGCACGTAAAATTGGTGATGATGCATCATTAAACGAACGTGTTCAGCACATGCTTGAAACAGAAGTAAACCCACAACTAGCTAACCATGGCGGCCAAGTAAGCCTAGTAGAGATTACAGCTGCTGGCGTTGCAGTGCTTCAGTTTGGTGGCGGTTGTAATGGGTGTTCTATGATCGATGTAACGTTAAAAGAAGGCATCGAAAAAGAAATGATAGCTAAGTTTGACGAGATCACAGGTGTTGCAGATATTACTGATCACGAAGCTGGCGAGCACTCTTACTATTAAGCCAAGTAAATGCTAAAGCCTCTTATATACCGCTTAGGGAGCAACCCTAAGCTGAGTTTAAAGCGGTTTTTTCGCGGCGTAGCACTGTTTGTGCTAGCCGTGATTTTTATTTTTGCGGGTTACTATAGTCATTACAGTTTGCAAATTATTGGCGTTTTAATTTTAATACCTGCGCTATTTTTTGCTTTTTGGGGCTACAGTGGCATTTTTGCCAATCGCTTTTCGCAAGTAATAAAAGAAATAGGGCCCAAACATCACGATCCTGATCTGTGGAAATAAGCCTTAATCTAGCAGCTGATTATTAGCTTTAAGCGTTTGATATTTTATTATTAATGTAACTCCACGCATTAGCATAAAGCAGCTCATCGCAAGCCATAGTCCATTATTTTGCCAATCATTAAATACCCAAAATACACCAAAAAACCCAACAGCTGCCGATAGCAACATACTATTTCGCATATCTTTAGCGCGCGTTAAACCAACAAATACACCATCAAATAAAAAGCAGCTCATTGCTAATAATGGCAAAGCAATTACCCATGGTAAATATTGCGTAGCCTCATTAATAACCTCAGGTACGTTGGTTAATAGCGTAATTATATAAGCGCCAAACACAGCAAAAAAAACGCTATAAATCACGCCAAATAATATTCCCCAAAATACACTTATTTTTACCCACAGCTGTATTTTACTTACACTTTGCTGACCTTTAGCTTGGCCTACTTTAGCCTCACTTGCGTAAGCTATGCCATCCAGTGCAAAGCTGACTAACATTAAAAAGTTTAGTAATACTGCGTTCGCTGCAAGGGTTGTTTCGCCAATACGCGCGCCATAAAAAGTCATAAAGCTAAAACACAACTGAAGTATTAAAGAGCGAATGAAAATGTCGCGATTTAAACTCAATAACCCTGCCATTTTTTTAAAGCTAAACCAGTGCGGAGTACTTAATACTACACCTTGTTTTTTTGCGAGTTTAGTCACAAAAAACAGCGCGAATACCAGCGCAGTATAATCAGCGATTAACGATGCCCATGCCGCGCCTGCTACAGCCCAATCTAAAAAAACAACAAAATAAATATCAAGCACAATATTTACACTATTTGTTACCAACAATAAGTAAAATGGCCCTCGTCCATAATGAACGCCTAACATCCAACCCAATAAAACCAAGTTACATAGTGCCGCTGGCGCGCTAAAAATTCGAATACTAAAATAAGTATAGGCCTCGCTTAGCACGGCATTATTAGCGTCTGATAAAAATGCTATTGCGTGTTTTATTAAAGGAGACATAGCAATAAGAAATAATGCCACTATGCTAGCAAGTAATAGGCTTCGTTTGAGTAAAGCAGCTAACTGGGTTGAGTCATTTTGGCCATAGGCTTGTGCAACCATGCCGGTTGTGCTCATTCTTAAAAAACCCGCGAGCCAAAATAAAATGGAGATAACAGCTGAGCCCAACGCAATACCAGCCAAATAATGAGCACTGCCTAAATGGCCAATGACCGCGGTATCAACTATTCCTAACAGTGGCACGGTGATATTTGATAATATCATTGGTCCTGCTAACAACAGCAAGCTTTTATGGTGTGCTTTATTATGTATAAGAAATTGTTTCATTTAGTTTTATTGACTCTTATTGGGTTATCTTTACGTGCTCATGCAGGTGTTATTTTACAGTACCACCATGTAAGTGAAACCCTGCCGGCGGTCACTAGTGTGAGCGAAGAAACGTTTACAGAGCATCTAAACTATTTAAAAAATAATAATTTTAATGTTATTGCCTTAAATGAACTACTTGATGCTTTAAAACAAGGCCATACCTTACCTGATAAAACCGTCGCCATCACGTTTGATGATGGTTACAACAATAATTATGATCAAGCCGCTCCAATACTCGAAAAGTTTGGCTATCCATACACAATTTTTGTAAACCCTAAGCTCATAGACGAAGGTAAACGCTATGTGATGGGTTGGGATAAACTTAAAGAACTGAGTAAAAAAGGCGCACTTATAAGTAACCACACCGCACAGCATGACTATTTACATGTAAAACTTGACGGTGAAACTAACACGCAATGGAAAAAACGTATTACCCAAGATATTGTTCATTCACAACAACGTATAAAAGAAGAGATAGGCCACAACTATAAATATTTAGCTTACCCCTACGGAGAGTTTGATAACGAGTTACAAGCTTTAGTGACAGAGCTTGGCTATATGGGCATTGGCCAGCATTCTGGTGCTCTAAATAAACACGCTAACTTTAGTCGATTACCTCGCTTTCCTGCATCTGGCGTTTATAGCGACATAAAAACACTGGCAACCAAATTAAATTCTCAGGCATTTAATATTACTCAATTAAGCTATGAAAATAGCGTAACAACCCAAAACCCACCTGTGTTAACTATTGGGTTTGAAGTTGATGATTTTAACAAGTCTCAACTGGCTTGTTATGTGTCGGGGATTGGCAAAGCAAACTTGAACTGGGTGACTGATAATACGGTAGAGGTAACATCACCTAAAAAACTGAACAAAGGCCGTTCACGCTTTAATTGTACAGCGCCTTCAATTAAAAAGCCGAACAGCTATTATTGGTTCTCTCAGCCTTGGGTTATTCAATAAATTCGAGCTTTCTATTTATTTATTTAGTTAGGTTTAACTGCTTGGCTTAATAATCGCTCAGCCATTTTATCAAGTGCAGCCACTTCATTGGCTGCATTTAAATCAATAGCGGCTTTAGGCATTCCCCACACAACTGATGAGTATTCATCTTGCGCTAACGTGTATGCACCGCTTTGCTTCAGTGCTAACAGTCCTTTAGCCCCATCAGCGCCCATCCCTGTAAGTATTGCTGCCACTACATTTTTTGATCCACAATTTACAAGCGAATCAAATAGTACGTCAACGGCTGGTTTATGCCGATTTACAGGCTCACCATCGTCGAGCTGGCAATACAAAGCAATTCCTCGCTTTTTTACGCTTAAATGAAGCCCGCCGGGGGCAATATAAGCCCAACCTGGGCTTAGCTTGTCGCCATGTTGTGCCTCTTTCACACTAATTAAGCATGTTCTATCCATACGCTCAGCAAACGAGGCACTAAATACGGGAGGAATATGCTGAGTAATTACAATAGGAGGGCAATTAACGGGCATTTTTATTAGTACTTCTTTTATTGCCTCGGTCCCCCCGGTAGATGCACCAATTGCAATCACTTTATTTAATAAAAATTCAGTCTCTGAACTTATAGGTTTTGTATCGGGTGGCGCTTTTTTAAAGCTGCGTATTCGTGCACCGGCGGCTATTCTTACCTTTTGTTGAACCAGTGACGCATAATGACTCAGCTGGGCTCTTACGTTACTTGTTGGCTTAGCAATAAAATCCACAGCACCTAGCTCTAACGCCTCTAATGTAATGGGCGACCCCTTCTGCGTAAGCGTAGAAATCATAACCACGGGCATAGGCCTTAGGCGCATTAGGTTTTTTAAAAAGCTAATCCCATCCATTTTTGGCATTTCTACGTCTAAGGTAAGTACATCGGGATTAAGTTTTTTAATCATTTCGCGTGCTTGGTATGGATCTTCAGCACAGCCCACTACGTTAATGTCGTTAGCTTGTTGCAGTATTTCTGTAAGCAACCCTCTAATTAAAGGGGAGTCATCGATTATTAATACATTTATCATAGCGACTCCTAAAACAACTCTATATTCGATACCACTTCTTGCTTTTTAAGGTTTTGCAAGTAACGTACTTCGCGCTTTTCAATGGTGTCGTTATGTAATTTTTTAAGTTTTTTCATATACACTTTACCCGTTTGTGGATGAAAAAATATTTTTCTAGGCCACGGGCCGCCCATATCATGGGCCACTAAATTTAAGGCTTCTTCTTTGACATAGGCGGTAGCAAAACTAATATTACCCAGCCCAATATCTGTCATTGCACTAATTATTTTTCCGCCACCAAATAGCTTAATTTTTAAATTATGACGAGATGCACCGTTTTTTAATACTTCATTAATTAGGTATTCCATAGCCCAATTACCATAACGGCAGTTTAAGCCGTGTGCACTTTTAAGCTCTACGCCTTTTTGTATCGGCAGCATAAAATGATTCATCCCGCCAATACCTAACACTTCATCGTAAACACAGGCCGCAATACATGAGCCAAGTACCGTTGAAATCAATTCATTATTTTTAGATACATAAAACTCCCCTGGGAGCACTTTGGCAACAACATGATTTCTTCCTGAATCCCAGTAACGCTTAATGTGTTCAAAACTGGGTAAAACACTTCTAAATTCAGCCTGCATGTGCTCTCAATTGATACATAGTTTTTCCTAAATTTTTATAATTTGAGTGCTCTTTACCCATACTCTCTGAGTGACCTAAAAATAAGTAACCGTGATCGCTTAGAATATTTGCATAGCGTTTAAATAAATGATCTTTCGTTTCTTTATCAAAATAAATAACCACGTTGCGGCATAAAATAAGATCAAACGGCCCTTTCATTGGCCAGTCTTGCAATAGGTTTAAGCGCTTAAAAGAAATAAGCTCACGCAGCGTGTCTTTCACTTTATAGTGTTCGCCATCTTTACTTTTTAAAAACCAACGCTTTAGATGAGTGGCATCTAAGCCATTTACGTTTGCCGCGGTATACACACCTTTTTGCGCTTTTTCTAACACGTTAGAATCTAAATCGGTGGCTAAAATCTTTACATCCCAATTACTTGGAAATGCATTATTTAGCGTCATTGCTAAGCTGTAGGGCTCTTCTCCTGTTGAGCAGCCTGCAGACCATATTCTGACCCGCTTGGTGTCTTTGTTCGCCTTTATTAAGTTAGGTATAAGCTCAGATTTAATAAATTCAAAATGATGAACTTCACGAAAAAAAGACGTTAAATTAGTGGTAATTGCATTTATAAACGCATCAAACTCTTGGTCTTTATGCGTATCTAAGTAGGCTAAGTAGGCTTTAAAGTCGTTTAATTTTAGCGCTCTTATCCGCCTTGCTAAACGTGAGTACACCATTTCACGTTTATGATCGCCTAATACAATACCGCAAGCGTTGTAAACTAAATTGGCAATGTCTTTAAAATCGCGATCGGTACACAGAAACTCTTTCATTAGCAGCTCTCATACATAGTAGTGAGTGTGGCCTTATTGAGCGCTTTTCCAATAAGGCCTGTAATCAAATAATTAAAATTCTTCCCACTCGTCTGCCGAATCAATAAAATTATCGCCTCTTGGCTTGCTTTGTACTGCGTTACTTTGTGATTTGTGAGCTAAGCTTGGGGTATTCATTGTGGGCGACATAATAGCCATGTCTTGCTGACCCAGTGAAAAGAAATTAAGAAGTCTGCGCATTTCATTTGCTTGCTCAGCCATTGATTCACCTGCAGCCGATGCTTCTTCAACTAAGGCTGCGTTTTGCTGGGTCATTTCATCCATTTGAGATATAGCTTTATTTACTTGCTCTATACCTGCACTTTGCTCTTCAGATGCCTCTGTAATATCTGAAATCATTTGCGTCACTTTTTGTACCGACACCACAATTTCTTTAAGCGTTGCACCTGATTCATTAACAAGCTGAGAGCCATCTGCTACTTTACCTACACTATCTCTTATCAGCTCTTTAATTTCTTTAGCGGCCCCTGCTGAGCGCTGAGCTAAATTACGCACTTCACCTGCAACAACCGCAAAGCCACGCCCTTGCTCTCCCGCTCTAGCTGCTTCAACGGCCGCATTAAGTGCAAGCAAGTTAGTTTGAAATGCAATTTCGTCAATCACACCAATGATGTCAGCAATCTTTTTACTCGATTCATTAATTGCCGACATACTCGTCACAGCACGATTAACCACTTCACCACCTTGAATCGCTTTATCGCATGTTTCTTCTGCGAGTGTATTAGCCACTTTAGCATTGTCTGCATTTTGACGTACTGTACTCGTCATTTCTTCCATACTTGAGGCGGTTTCTTCCAATGATGATGCTTGCTCTTCCGTGCGCTGACTTAAATCTGCGTTCCCCTGAGAAATTTCTTCTGCGCCACTGGCCACTAGGGTTGCTGATGAACTTATACGATTAATAACCTCCGTTAATTTATCTGCCGTGGTGTTTGCGTCGCGTTTTAATTTATCAAACGAGCCTTTATATTCTTTTTCAATTCGCTTAGATAAGTCACCGGTTGCCAAGGCATCTAGCATATTGCCAGTATCTGCGACCGCATCGTCAACAATTTTAACTAAACTGTTTAACCCTTGTGCCAAGCGTAAAAAGAACCCTTCTTTACCCTCTTCCATTACACGCGTATCAAGGTCTCCCTCTCCTGCAGCACTCACTAATTGCGCTATTTCTCTTTCTATTGCAACTTCTGCGGTTCTATCTTCCCACTCTACAACGGTGCCAATTCTCTCTTGCTCTGGGGTTATTATTGGGTTTGCAACCAATCCAAATGTGCGTCCACCAACCTTTATTTGCGTGCTATAAGTATTTTTTAACGTTGCTAATAGGTTTTGTTGGTGCGCTGGGTTTTTATGAAATACATCAATATTTTGATTAAGTAGATTTTTGCTATCAAAATTAGGTAAGTCTTTTCGAAGGTCATTTTCAGCAATACGCATCATATTTCTAACAGCTTTATTCATGTACACAATGACATTTGATGAATCTGCAATCATGGTATTAGTCGCGACAGTATCAAGTGCTTGACGCACACGAAGGTTTTCTTGTGCTATGGCACGCTCTGCGTCAGCTTTAGCAACCTTTTCAGTAATATCGTCCCACTCAACAATGGTACCGAGTTTCTTTCCTTCTTGGCTGTACCATGGCGTCGCTATTAATGTAAAAATAAGCCCCGCTAAACGCAGCTCTGCTTTATAAGGTTTATCTAAATTTTTTAATAAATCTCGTTGGTGTGACGGCTTCTTATGAAAATCATCAACACAAGTACCTATTAAATTATCAACAGAAAATTGTGGTAATACGGTTTGTAGGTCTTTTTCACGCGCTTTTAACATGTCTTGCACGCGTTCGTTTACGAATACAATATTGAGGTCTTGGTCTGCAATCATTACATTTGCTTGGCATACTTTTAAGGCGCTGGCTAAGTCTGCAGTTTTACGCGAAGATTTTTCTAACTCTTTTTGAGCTGTTATGTCGGATGCGTATTTAATTACTTTAAATGGCTTGCCATTCATATCATAGATTGGGTTATAAGAGGCCTGAATCCAAACTTCCTGACCTTGTTTTCCTATTCTTAAATATTCACCCGAGTCAAATTCACCGCGCCCTAATTTAGCCCAAAAAGCTTTATATTCATCACTATTTGCGTGTTCAGGTGTAACAAATAATCGGTGGTGCTGCCCTATAATGTCGTTAAGCTGGTACCCCAACGTATTTAAAAAGTTATCGTTTGCATCAATAATAGTGCCGTCTAAATTAAACTCTATTACTGCTTGAGACTTACTAATTGCATTAATTTGCCCTCTTGCCTCTGCAGCAGCGAGTTTTTGTGGTGTTATATCCGTCGCAAATTTTACAACCTTAATAACTTGCCCCTGGGAGTTTATAATTGGGTTATAAGTGGCCTGAATCCAAACCTCCTTACCACTTTTGGTAAAACGCCTAAATTCTTGAGATACAAACTCGCCGCTGTTTAATCGTACCCAAAAATGTGTGTAGTCACTCCCTTGGGCCTCAGTGTTATCAACAAATAAAGAGTGATGCTGGCCTTGAATCTCTTCTAGTTGATATTCCATTACGCGAAGAAAATTAGCATTAGCGGTAATTATTTTACCGCTTGGCTCAAACTCAATCACAGCTAATGACTTATTTAATGCGCTTACAATTAAATCATTATTTGATTCAGACTGTTTTGGATTACTAAACCATCCCATGCTCATCACCACCTTTAAGTTATTTTTACTTTATTTAGCAAATACTGACTCTAAATATTCATTGTTTTTTGCAAGTCGATTAACGCCACCATTTTTTCACCCACGTTAACTAACCCTGCCACATAATCGTCGTTATTTGTCTCTGAAATACTTGGTACCGCTTTGGCGTCTTGCTCTGAAATACTGTAAACCTCAGAAACGGCATCAACGGTAATACCAATAATTTTACTGTCGTGCTCAAACTCTATTTTTACTACAATTACCACTGTAAGCGGCCCGTACTCTATACTGGGCAAGCCAAATCGCAGCCTTAAATCAATAATCGGCACTATGGTGCCACGCAAATTTATAACGCCTTTTACAAATTCGGGAGCGTTGGGTAAAACGGTTATTTCCTCCCAGCTACGAATTTCTTGCACAGTTAAAATATCTACGCCGTACTCTTCATCAGCCATAATGAATGTTAAAAATTGTTTCACGCCCTTTTGCTGCTGCAGATTTAGCTCCGAAATCATAACGCCTCCAAAGCAGCTTGCGACTCAATACTTAACTCTTGGCTGCCCGGCTTTTTTAATCCTGAAAGCTTTATCAACCCGCTTATATCAACTATCAATGAAACCCGTCCATCGCCCAAAATAGTCGCACCGGATATACCATCTACTTTTTGGTAATTTGCCTCTAAACTTTTAATAACAACCTGTTGTTGCGATAGGAGGTCATCTACCAATAAACCCACTTTTTGGTTGTCGGTTTCTACAACAACAAGCAGGGTTTTATCAAGAGACTCAATGGCGTTATCATGATTAAAAATATCGTAGAGTCTTAAAATTGGAATGTATTCATCACGCAATCTAAGTACGTCTAGGTTTTTGCCTACACGGCTTACTTTGGCAATATCAATTTGCAGCGATTCAACAATAGAAATAAGCGGAATAATATAGGTATGCTGGGCCACTTTAACTAATTGGCCATCTAAAATAGCCAGTGTAAGCGGTAATCTAATTGTAAACGTTGATCCTACACCTGGCGCGGATGTAACCTCTACAGAGCCATTTAATGACTGAATATTACGCTTAACTACATCCATACCAACACCACGGCCAGATAAGTCACTCACTTCATCCATAGTGGAAAAACCAGGCATAAATATAAGCTCGTTTATTTCCTCATTGCTAAGGTGGTTGTCGGCAGAGATCAGTCCATTAGCAATGGCTTTTTCTTGAATTTTTTTAGTGTTTAGCCCTTGCCCATCATCCATTATTTCAATAACAATATTTCCGCCTTGGTGAAATGCATTTAAAGTGACCGTACCTACTGGATCTTTTCCGGCTTGCAATCTTTTCTCAACCGTTTCTAGGCCATGATCTAATGAGTTTCTAACCAAATGAACCATAGGATCAGAAATTTTTTCCATCACGGTTTTGTCTAATTCGGTTTGCTCGCCTATCAGCTTCAATTCAACCTGTTTATTTAGCTTTTGCGCAATGTCGCGCACCAAACGTGGGAAACGGCTAAATACAAAATTAATTGGCAACATGCGGATACGCATTACGTTTTCTTGTAAATCGCGAGTGTTGTGCGCAAGTTGCGCTAAGCCTTCTTGCAATGCCGTAATTGTTGCTGGCGTAATGTCTTGCTCGCTAAGTTGATTAAGCATGGCTTGGGTAATAACAAGCTCACCCACCATGTTTATTAATGAGTCAACTTTATCAATCCCAACGCGAATAGAAGTCGACTCGGGTGTTGTTGATTTTTTATTAGTATTAGCAGAAGTTGGCTTTATAGGCTTAGCTTGTTCCGCCTGCTTCGGCACTGGTTCTTGGATTAATGGCTCTTGAGCTACTGTACTGCTGTCATTTTCAGGAGTGGGTAACTCATCAGTAAACAGGCCGCCACACAATTCAATGGTAATATCAGCATCATCTTCAACCCATTCGAACACCTCTTTAATTGCGCTTTCACCATGGCTGGTATTTAAGAAAAAACGCCAATGTAAAAAGCACTCATCACTACTCAAATTGGTTATTTCAGGGACTTCATCATAAAAAACGGTGGTATCTAACTCGCCTAACTGCTCAAGCTCACTAATCATAATGAGTGGTTCATTACCTGTTTTAAATAAGTGATGATGAGGCTTAAAGTCTATTTGGTATGTATCGCTATCAGACTGGTTATCAGACGTTTGAATGTTGGACTCTTGCGTTGTGCTATTTATTCCTAGCACTTCTTCAAATTGTGCTCGTAGTGTATCGGCTTCAGTTAAGTCGGGCTCTTGCTCTGCCTGCAATCCAGCCAGTAACGAACGAAGGCAATCAACCGCTTTAAGTAATAAATTAACGTGCTCGGTTGTCAGGGTGCGCTCGCCTTGACGAATTTGGTCCAGTAAGGTTTCAAGTACATGAGTAAAATCAGACACCGATGAAAAACCAAATGTCCCACTTCCCCCTTTTATTGAATGAGCGGCTCTAAAAATAGTGTTAATAGTTTCTAAGTCTTCCTCACCGGGTACTAAGTTTAAAAGCTCAGCTTCCATGGTATCGAGGCCTTCAAAACTCTCTTCAAAGAAAACTTCAAAAAATTGACTTAAATCTATACTCACTTTGCGCTCCTTGACTAACGAATAACCTTTTTAATCACCGCTAGTAACTGCTCAGGATTAAATGGCTTTACTATCCAGCCTGTTGCACCAGCCGCTTTACCTTCTACCTTTTTTTCTAAGCCCGACTCGGTTGTTAGCATAAGTAGTGGCGTAAATTTATAATCGGGTAACGTACGTAGCTCTCGAATTAATGTAATACCATCCATAATGGGCATGTTTACATCTGAAATAACCGCATCAAAACCTTGCTGCTTAGCAATAGCCAATGCCTCACTGCCGTCTTTGGCCTCTGTTACATCAAAGCCTGCGGTTTTTAAGGTAAAGCTCACCATCTGACGCATTGATGCTGAATCATCAACTGCTAAGATTTTTTTCATATAAACCTCTAACTATTTCTTTCGATTGTTAAATAATGACCTAAGCCAAGCTGATTAATGGTATGTGCTAATGCTGCACTACTGCCGACCCATATAATTTTGTGTTGGATGGTAAGCAAGTGTTTTTGAAGCGCACATAACAGCTGAATAGATGCAGTATCTGCAGACACTACACCGCTAATATCAAGACTTATATCGTCGTTGCTATTGAGTTCTTGTAGTAAGTCTTGGTGGAGCGTTTCAACTTGGGTAATCACAAGTTCGCTTGGAAGTTTTAACATTTAAAATTGTATAATCCCTTTCATTTCAATTCATAACAAAAGCTTAGCTCTAGTTGTTAAAATTGCCATAAAAGGGTCAAAAAAAATTTAATAAATTTATAAACAGGAATGAAAAAACAAAAAAGGGAGCCTAAAGCCCCCTTAAAATACGTGAAAATTTAAAAAGTCAGTTTTTAGTAGTAGTTTGTAATAACTTTAAACTCTTGCGTTAATTTAGTTGAATTAATAAGCGGCACACTGCCTTGCTTAAACTCAGGTTTGAAAATAGCTCTTAGCGCTCCTGTATTATCAACCAACGCAACTGATGCACTATGATCAACCGCATAATCAGCTTTTGTTGTATCACTAATTGCGTAAATGAGGCCAAGCTCTCTCACCACTGGAAAAAGATCTTTATGCTCCCCTGAAACAGCCAAAAAATTGGGGTTAAAGTAATCTATATATTGTTTTCGTTTTTCTGCTGTATCTCTGTTTGGATCGACCGACACAAACCATATTTGTAATGGGTAATCAGCCTCCAGCTCTTTATAAACTGCGTTTAACTTAGCCAATGTTAACGGGCATATATCGGGACAACTTGTGTATCCTAAAAACACTAAATTCCATTGTCCTTTAAATTGCGCTTTTGTCACTGGTTCGCCGTGCTGATTTTTTAACGTAAAATCCGAAAGTGATTTAGCGTTTTCATAAACAAGTGCATTTAAATTTTGAGGATCGTTTTCACTTGAGCACGCTGATAAAAATAAACTTAAAACAACAATTACTAAAAGCCATAACCGTTTCATAAAGGAAGCCATTTATCTATAAATAAGATCACAAAGAGTACCATTAAATGCACTATCGAAAAACGAAATAAATCCATAGCCTTGTCGTTATTAGCTGCAAATTTTAACTTAATGGCTTTGTACATAAACACACTATTTAGCGCACAAGCTCCAACTAAGTAAATACCTCCTGACATACCAATTAAGTATGGCATCACACACACTAAGGCCAATAAAACTGAGTATGCAACTACACATGTTTTACAAAAGTCGATACCGTGGGTAACCGGCAGCATTGGAATTTTTGCACGCTCGTAATCACTTTTTCGAGCAATGGCTAAAGCCCAAAAATGAGGAGGAGTCCAGGTAAATATAATCATAACAAGCAACCACGGCGCTGCTGCCATTTGGTTTGTTTCAGATACCCAACCAAGCAATGGCGGCATCGCTCCAGCAAGTCCGCCTATTACAATATTTTGAGGTGTTGCACGTTTTAAAAATGACGTATAAATAAAGGCATAACCCACTAATGCAAATAACGTTAATATTGCTGTAAGCGTATTAGCCCACACCATAAGCATGATAAAACCAGCGATACCAATGCTTGCCGCAAACGTTAATGCATGAGTTTTACTTAAACGCCCTTTAGCAACAGGGCGATGACGCGTTCTTGCCATTTTAGAGTCTATTTCGCTATCTACTACATGGTTAATAACGGCAGCGGCAGCAGATAACAGCCCTATTCCTAATAGACTAATCATCTGAACGCCTATTCCACGTCCAACATCCGGAGCTAATGCTAATCCAACCCAGGCTGTTAAAACCAACATCGCTACCACTTTAAATTTACTGATGGCTAAGTAATCTTGTAATAGATCGTAAGCACGCAAGCTAAGTGATTGAGTATGTGCAGGCTGTATTGTTTTTTTGTTTATTGTTAGTGCCATTATATTTCTCCTTTATGTGCGTGATTTTAGGTAATAACACAACCTAACCATACTTAATAACAGTATGGCAGCCATTAGGTTATGCGCCAGTGCAACACCCAACGGAAAGTGCCAATGTACCAAAATGAGTCCTAAGCTAATTTGGCAAAATAAAGTAACCAATACTGCTATTACGCAGCTTTTAATTTTTTGAGAGTAAGCGTGACTGTAAATTTTCCACATAATAAGCGCCAAGACTATGCAGGTTACTAATGCCCAAATACGGTGTAATAAGTGAATAGACATTCTTGCTTGTTGTGAAAGCACACCAAACTCGTAGTTGCTGTGCTCAAGCGGTAACTGAAAAACACTCCTCAGTGAAAAAGGCTGAGCGTAATCACACAAAGGTAAACCATTACAGTGTGGTGCTGCGTAATTAGCCGCAAGCCAACCACCCAGCGCTATTTGCAAGAACAGTACAATAAGCGCAATTAAACTTAATCCATAATACCGCTTAGCCCCCGCATCTCCGCCCATAATGGGTTTTGCTGTTAACCTTAAATACAGCAATGTAATCAGCGATAAAATACTAAAACCACCCAATAAATGCCCCATCACTATAAGTGGTTGCAGATTCATAGTGACAGTCCACATACCTAAGGCAGCCTGAAACACAACAAGTAATAGCAATAAAGATGTGAGCTTTAATGGTGTAGTTGGAAATTGGCGCTTTAAAAAAGCAACAATAAACAGCGCTAAAATCATCAATCCTAAGGTGCCCGCAAAATACCTATGAATCATTTCTTTCCAGGCTTTTGCTTTTTCAAACACCATATCAGGGTAGCTTTGTGTTGCTAAAGCAATATCAGCTTCATGTTTAGGAACCGTTAAAAAGCCATAACATCCGGGCCAATCTGGGCAACCCAGCCCTGCATCACTTAAACGAGTGTATGCACCTAGTGCAACAACAACTAAAGCAAAAAGTCCGGTCAATAAAACCCAATTCTTATAATTTTTGTACATCTTTTACCTCACACTAAACGGATTAGCTTGAACGAGAATAATTAAGTAGTTTTTTTAAATCCTTTAATAGCCCTTTTTGAACTAAGCGGTTTTCTTGAGGCTTTGCTTTGTATGGATACTCAAGTACCACAAGTCCCATATGATCAATTAAATACAAACTTGCGGGGGTCAAGCTTGCTTGCTGGGCCATTTTTTTCCATGGTAAGTCAGCTTGTGAAGGACTTCCCATAACAGCCATATCTACCTTTCCTTGATTTTTACCAAGCGCTATATACAAATTATTAAGCGCCTCAAGTTGCTCGTTACATGACGCACTGCACTCACTCGAATAATTAAGCGCTATAGTCCATTGTTTAGGATTATTTTGTTGCCAGTTTTCTAGTTTTATCTCTTCATTTAGAAATTCACCGTGATTAGTAACCGCACTAGGTAACCAATCGAATTTGAGCGCGCTATAGGCTAAAAACAAAGGGATAGCACAACAGGTTACAAACAATAAAAGGGGTTTATTTTTCATTTTTATTCCTTTTTTTACTCGCAAAAATGGCTACAACAACACATGCAAAGGCGATTAAAAACCACTGCACCGCATAGGCGTTATGTTTTTGTGGGCTCATTACAACCGCTTCGTAATGCGGTATCGCAATTTCATCACCCTCACCTTGGCGGTAAGCCATAAAGTTAACCAATGGGAAATTAGTGTGTGATTGTATAAAGCTTAAGTCGATTGATTGAATGCGTTTGGGCAAATCACCACTCGAGGTCTTATCTTCTAGGGTAAAACTACTGAGGTTATTCTCTTTAATTTGTGCTTTGACAGTAAACTCACCTTGGGGCATAACTACTGCAGGTAAAATATCCCGTGATAGCGGAGCTCTCACCCAACCTAAATTAACCAATACTGCACGCATATCATTATTTGGTTTTAACAGGGCGAGTAGGTCGTAACCCACTTGTCCGTTATATACTTGATTATCTAACAACCAGTAATGCTCGCTTAAAAGTGTCCCTTTAAGCTCGACTAGTACACCGGTTTTATTCCACTGCTTTGGTAAATTTAGCAACTGCGACCAACTCATGACACCATGAGTTTGTATTTGAGCAATAGCAGTGAGCTGTTGCTGTTTTTTTTCACCTCGTTCTAATTGCCAAAAACCTAGGCGCACACATACCAGTATGACAACCACAACCATACAAATTGTGATTATTGAACTAAGCTTTTGTTTGTGCCTTAAAACTACTTGCATAAAGGGTCAACTCAGTGATTATTAAAATTATTATTGTACTGTTGTTAATGTTTATACTTTTTAACTTATTTAGAGCGCTATTTATTATGGTGTCTGGAAAAACAAACGGGCCACCTATGTCTCACTTTTTAGGGCGCCGAGTGTTGTTTTCGGTTGTTGTATTAGTGGTTGCAATCGCAGCAGTTAAGCTCGGTTATATAAAGGCAAATAGCTCGCCGATAAACGTTACAGCACATATACAAACACAAATAAACACAGCCATACCACATCAACAAAATGCCAATACCAAGCAGCAGCTTGAAACGCAAAGTGCTTTTCTTTGGTAAAATGACCTTTTAATATTCGTATTAAAATGACAAATAAAAGTATGGCTCCGAGTGTGACATGCATGCCATGAAAGCCTGTAAGCAAAAAGAATGTATTACCGTACACACCGGCATCTAATGTTAAATTTAAGTCATTGTATGCATGAACGTATTCCTCTACTTGCAATGCTAAAAAGCACACGCCTAATAACACCGTAAGTCCTAAAAACACTTTCAGTGGTTTACGTTTGTTGTTTTCCATTGCAACATGGGCAAAATGCAGCGTGACCGATGAAGCGATTAAAATTAACGTATTGATTAATGGTAGGCCTTGCCACCCCATAGCTTGGGTTGTGTCACCGGAAGGTGTAACAACCAAAGGCCACATAGCTTCAAAAGTAGGCCACAACACTTCATTAGTCATAGCATTGTTACCCGCGCCCCCCAACCAAGGCACCGAAATCATACGTGCATAAAATAACGCACCAAAAAAGGCCATAAAAAACATAACCTCAGAAAAAATGAACCAGCTCATGCCTTGTCGAAAAGAACGATCCATTTGTGCTGAGTACAACCCTTGGCCTGACTCGTGAATAACATTTTTAAACCAGCCAAATAACATATATAAAAGAACGGCTATACCGGCATAAAGTAAATAAACACCGCTCCCCCCTTCCTTGCCAACTTCCATAACTGTTAAGCCTGCGCCTACGGCGATAAAAAACAACGCAACCGCCCCTACAATGGGCCACGGGCTTTGCTCTGGTACGTAATAATGCTCATGTTCTTGATTCATTTTACTTGCTCCTAGTTTCGCACTAGTGTTTGTTGCTAGTTATTACTGGCAACTAGTTGCTCACTAATATCAAATACGGTGTAAGACAAAGTTAGCTCTTCAACATCACTTGGAAGCGTTGTATCAACATAAAAAAGCAATTTAAATTCGAGCTCTTCTCCCGCTTTTAGGGGTTGTTGATCAAAGCAAAAGCAGGCCATTTTATGTAAATATTTTGCCGCTTTGCCTGGTGAAACAGACGGTACTGCCTGCATAACTTTATCGAGTTCACTACTATTTTTTGCGCTAAAAACGACTTCTCGCATTTCTCCAGGTTTTACAACCACACTGTACTCTTTTGATTTCACCTCAAAAGGTGCACCGCTTTGTGCATGAGTTGTAAAACTCACGCTAACGTCCCTTGTTTGCTCAATCACGCTACTTTGCTGCGCTTGCTCTAACGATGGCTTACCATTTAGCCCGGTTAAGTCACAAAACACGTCGTATAACGGCACTAAGGCAAACGCAAACGCAAACATACCTATGCTGATAATAATCAATCGCTTAAGGAGCGGTGCGTGGGTCATTATTTAATTTCCGGTGGTGTTGAAAAGGTGTGGTAAGGCGCAGGGGATTCAACTTCCCACTCTAACCCTTCAGCGCCATCCCATACTTTTGCAGGGACTTTTTCGCCGCCTCTTGCACATTTAAAGACAACCACTACAAACAACAGCTGAGATAAACCAAATGCAAAACCACCAATACTTATAATTGCGTTAAAGTCTGCAAATTGCAGTGCATAATCAGGAATACGGCGAGGCATACCAGCCAAACCTACAAAATGCATTGGAAAAAACAGCACATTTACACTGACTAACGACAACCAAAAATGCCACTTAGCCAGCGTGATATTAAACATATTGCCGGTCCATTTTGGCAGCCAGTAATAAGCACCCGCCATGATAGAAAATACCGCCCCTGTCACTAACACATAATGAAAGTGAGCCACTACAAAATAAGTATCGTGGTATTGAAAATCAGCGGGAGTAATAGCAAGCATCAATCCTGAAAAACCACCTAATGTGAACAGCACTATAAAAGCAATACTGAACATCATAGGGACTTCAAAGCTAATAGAACCGCGCCACATGGTGGCTACCCAATTAAATACTTTCACGCCGGTAGGTACCGATATCAGCATTGTGGAGTACATAAAAAATAGCTCTGCAGCTACCGGCATGCCGGTGGTAAACATGTGATGCGCCCACACAACAAAGCTTAGCAATGCTATAGATGACGTGGCATAAACCATAGATGCATAGCCAAATAGCTTTTTACGCGAAAAAGTAGGCACTATGGTTGAAATGATACCAAACGCTGGCAAAATCATAATGTAAACTTCGGGATGACCAAAAAACCAAAATATATGCTGGAACATCACCGGATCGCCACCGCCGGCAGCGTCAAAAAAGCTAGTCGCAAAATATTTATCGGTTAAAACCATGGTCACCGCCCCTGCCAAAACGGGCATAACAGCAATGAGTAAAAATGCCGTTATTAGCCATGTCCATACAAACAGGGGGAGTTTCATCCACGTCATGCCAGGTGCACGCAAATTAACTATAGTCACAACCACATTAATAGCACCCATAATTGAGCTAATACCCATTATATGCACCGCAAATACAAACAAGGCAGTATTGTCGTTACTGTATGTGGTTGAAAGCGGAGCATAGAAGGTCCAGCCAAAAGCAGGACCTCCTCCAGGCATAAATAAAGAAGCAAGCAAAATTAAGAATGCGAAAGGTAAGATCCAAAAGCTCCAGTTATTCATTCTAGGTAATGCCATATCTGGCGCACCTATCATTAACGGTATCATCCAATTGGCTAATCCCGTAAAGGCAGGCATAACGGCGCCAAACACCATTATTAAACCATGAACTGTAGTCATTTGATTAAAAAAGTGGGGATCGACCAACTGCAACCCTGGCTGAAATAATTCGGCCCTGATCACCATAGCCATGGCGCCACCAATTAAAAACATGGTCAACGAAAATATTAAATATAAACTGCCAATATCTTTATGATTTGTTGTATAAAGCCAGCGCTTAAAGCCTTTAGCTGGATGATGAGCATGATGCGCTTCATTGGCGTTTGGTTGTTCTGCTATGCTACTCATTAGTTAGCCTCCACGTCGGCATCAAGTGCTGCTTGAATCTCACTAGGCTGAATAACATCACCGGTATCGTTACCCCATGCATTTCGCTTGTAAGTAATAACCGCAGCCAATTGTTTTATAGATAACTGCTTGGCAAATGATTGCATTGCCGTGCCTGGGCTCCCATGAATAAGTATGTCTATATGACCTTTTATATCGCCAAGTACAATTGGGCTGCCTTTAAGAGCCGGAAATACGCCCGGTAGCCCTAACCCCGTAGGTTGATGACATGCTGCACAACTTGCCATGTATACTTGAGCACCCAGCTCCATTAGCTCTTCTTTAGGTAATGTTTGATCAAGTAAAGCGGCATCAGCTAAAGCTGCTTGTTGCTTAGCTTGTTTAGCATCGGCCAACCATACTTTAAAGTCAGCCTCAGATTTGGCCTCTACCACAACGGGCATAAACCCGTGATCTTTACCGCACAGCTCAGCACACTGACCTCGGTAAATGCCTTCTTCGTTTATGTTGGTCCATGTTTCGTTAATAAAGCCTGGATTGGCGTCTTTTTTAACGGCAAAGTCTGGTACCCACCAAGAGTGGATAACATCATCTGAGGTCATTAAAAAACGAATTTTTTGATTAATTGGTAGTACGAGGGGTTTGTCTACCTCAAGTAAATAATTTGGGTTTTTATCAGCTAAATTAGTTATTTCATCCTGAGGAGTTGCAAGCATTGAGTAAAACTCTACATCTTCTCCCATGTATTCATAATGCCATTTCCACTGTGAACCTGTAACTTTAATTGTTAAGTCGGCTTTACTGGCATCTTCCATAGCGATTAAGGTTTTTGTAGCAGGCACTGCCATAGCAATTAAAATAACAAATGGAATGGCGGTCCAAAGAATTTCTACTTTGGTGCTTTCGTGGAATTGAGCGGGAACCGCTCCTTTAGATTTGCGATGATGAATGAGTGCCCAAAGCATAATGGCAAACACTATTATCCCAATCACACAACATATAAAAAATATGGTCATGTGTAATTCGTAAACATTTTCACTTATATCTGTAACGCCTTTACGCATATTAAATTGGCTATTTGCCAAGGCTAACTGCGGAAAAACACACAATATAAGCCACAAGGTACAACTAAGTTTACCCATGTGACGACTCCTTTGATGCTGTTGCTAGTGCAAAGCGAAGAGGCATACGGCTTAAACGCCAATTCGTTATTTTTATTTTTGTATTAATGCCGTTTTATTTATAAAAATTGGCATTCACTGCGCTAGCAAAAATTTATTGTGTGTGCTCAAAACTTAAAAGCGATGAGTATTGCCAGCGTCAGCTTATTAACAATTAGTTAATATTTAACCACCATGCAAGTTTTTTGTATTAAAAACAAACAATAAATATATAAAAAGTAGAGAGTTGGCTTAGTTGAACGTAGAAGAAAATGGCTCAAATCGAGAGGTGGTAAGGGCTAAGGATGAAATGAAAGAGTGTGAATAAAAAACAAACAAAATTTTAAAAATTAAAAAAGCGCACCAAAAAAGTGCGCTTTTTATAAAATAAGAAAGAACTACATCCAGTCCGCGTTACGAATTACACCTACTGCCAAGCCTTCAATGTTGAACGACTCAGTTTCAAGATCGACCTTAATTGGTGCAAACTCGTCATTTTCAGCATGAAGCAACACCTGGCGACCCGCCTTTTGAATGCGCTTTACGGTTACATCGTCATCAACACGGGCAACCACAACTTGACCATTTTCAGCCACTTGTGTTTTATGCACAGCAAGTAAATCGCCATCCATAATGCCTATATCTTTCATACTCATACCGTTTACGCGCAGTAAAAAGTCGGCAGCTGGTTTAAACATTAATGGGTCAATTTTACAGTGGCTTTCAACATGTTCTTGCGCCAAAATAGGGGAACCTGCCGCAACTCGGCCAATAAGCGGTAAACCTAATTGTTCTGGCTCCTCTTCTTCAACAAGTTGAATTCCACGGCTTGCGCCAGGTTTCATTTTAATCACCCCTTTTTTGGCAAGGGCTTTTAAATGTTCCTCAGCGGCATTTGCACTTTTAAACCCTAACGTTTGTGCTATTTCGGCACGTGTAGGCGGCATACCAGTGTCTTTAATAAACACTTTAATTAATTCGAGTATTTGAGCTTGGCGTTTAGTTAATGGGCGCATACAACTGGTTTTCCATACAGTACATTTAACTGTGAGTATATACAGTTAAATAAAAATCGCAAATTTAAATTATTCGTTCAAATAGCCAAATTACTTCCTTACGTGTACATTTTAGGGGCTTTCTAAAATAGCCTATAAAAATAGTAACTTGCTACATTAAATTTAAAGGAGTCTATATGAGTATTTGGCATCAACCCATTACATTAGCATTGTGTAAACAATTGGATGAAGGCATTAATGGCCAAGGGACGCTAATGAAAACCATGGGAATCGAAATAACAGAGATAGGCGACGATTACTTAGTAGCAACTATGCCTGCAATCCCTGCACACCATAACCCTATTGGCATGGTTCATGGCGGCGCAAACGTTGTACTCGCCGAAACCGTAGCGAGCTATGCTGCTAATTTTGTGGTTGATTTCACAAAGTTTTACTGTGTTGGGCAAGAAATAAGTGCAAGCCATTTAAAGGCTTCTCGCAATGGTACATTAACGGCAACAGCACGCGCATTTCATATTGGAAAACGAAGCTCTGTTTGGGAAATAAAAATTACAAACAGCCGCAACGAGCTATGCTGCGTATCAAAAATGACCGCAGCCGTTGTTGAGCGAAAGACGTAAGTTATTTTTCGAGAGGGTAAATTGTTATTTCCATACCCGCGCCAATAGCAGATATACGCAGTAGTGTATCTGCATGTAAAGCTTGATTAAAACATTTTGGCGACGTGCCTGACTCAAACCCTATATCAAACGTTCTACGTGAGCAGCTTAACCATTGCTTTAATGCATTGCGTGAACATGACTCAATAAGCTCACATATATGGTTTATTGCTTTGTCTGGTGATTTTACATCGCCAGCTACCTCAATACGTGCTAATTGACGGTATTCGTCTTTGTCATAATGTAAAATCGTTGCGACTTTTTTTAGGTCGGCCACCAGCACACTAATATCTTGTTTTGACTCAAGCTCTAGATCCACATTTAAAAATTGAATTTCCGACATTGTCTCGTATTTATCCTCTAATGGTTACCATGCAAACTTTAACGCAGTTTTACCTTTATACCAAATCAACACCCTATAAATAGACGTTTTATATGGTAATACTCTTATTTTAGAGTGCGATTGCTACTTACAATTGGCGCTATTGTGCTGAAACGCTATTTTAATGCACTAGTGCGACATTTTGTCGCACTCACCTTGCTCAACCATCGCGTAAAATGTCTTGTAAAAATAATAAGATAAACACACATGAAAAAAATTTTTAAACCAGCACGTAAACTTCATAAATGGTTGGGCTATTTATTAGGAATACAAATACTAGCTTGGTTGCTTGGCGGTTTGGTTATGAGCGCTATTCCGCTTGAAAAAGTACATGGTAAACACTTAGCAACACGCACCCTAGTTAACCCCTTTAAAAGCAGCGATTACGTCGCATCAATTGATAATATTGTTTCGCAAGTCACTAATCCGACTAAAATAACCTTTGCACATTTTTTATCTACCCCACTTATAACTGTAACCAGTGAAGGCAACCCTCAAAGTTTTAATGGTATTACTGGGCAACCATTTAAAGCCCCCAATAAACAGCAAATAATTGCTAATGCACACGCGCATTTACTTATTGATGCTCAACCAGTAAGTACCACTTTATTAGGTTTAGGACCAAGAGAAAGCGGTTATAAAAAAGATGTATGGAAAGTACAATTTAACGATACATTTAGTACCACACTCTATTTGTCATCAGATACGGGCAAAGTGATTACTGTGCGCAGCACACTGTGGCGAATTTTCGATTTTTTTTGGATGCTACATATTATGGATTACGATGAACGTGAAAACTTTAACAATCCTCTATTAATTAGCTTTGCTGCAACCAGTGTGCTTTTTTGTTTAACTGGCTTTTTACTGCTATTGCAAAACATAAGGATTAAACGCAGATTTAAATAAGTTTATGTTTGCCTGTTGAACCAGTAAACTAGGGGCTCCTGTAGTTCACGTATGTGATGGATATGACCCGATTGATTTTGGCCTTACTGGCTTGCTGTGTCTGTTTTTCGGTATCAAGTAAAGACTTTACTCGCTTCTCTACTGCTAAAAAGCACTTAATAAAAACGCTACCGCACAATGCAAAAAGCCTGTATTGCGGTTGTGATATTAAAAAACAAGGTAAAAAACTAGTGCCAGATCCAACGGGTTGTGGCTATGTACCTCGTAATACATTTACCCGCTCAGGCAAAGTAAACCAGCGCGCTTTACGTATTGAATGGGAGCATATTGTATCGGCATGGGAGTTTGGGCATCAACTACAATGTTGGCAAAATGGTGGGCGGAAAAACTGCCGTAAAGTCAGCGAAAAATTTCGAAAAATGGAAGCTGATATAAATAACTTAGCCCCCGCAATTGGCGAAATAAATGCTGACCGCTCTAATTATCGTTTTGGCATGCTAGGTGGAGCCGCGACTCAATACGGCCAATGCGATGTAAAAGTAAACTTTAAGCAACGTGTTGTTGAGCCACCATTTTATGCCCGTAAAAAAATTGCCGACACCTATGCTTACATGCAAAAAACCTATGGTTTAAAAATTTCAAAACAACAACAAAAACTTTTTAATGCGTGGCAAAAGCAAGACCTAGCACTAAAAAGCACTATACAAAAAATGTAATGATATTCCCGCTAATAAGCGAACTTAAAATACTGCTTTACCAATAAAAAATGACACAATTATTTACATAAAGAAAAAGCAAAACGTTGAATAAATAATCAGGTGTTGTAGTATTTTAAACAACTTATTTACAGGAAGTACCGAATATGTTTAAAAACAACACTCTATCGCTTGCAATTATTAGCGCGCTCTCAGTTTTTGCTTTAACAGGTTGTGGTGGAGGCGGAGGTAGCAGCACTACACCAGCGCCTGTCACGCCACCTACAAGTAGCGCACCGACATGGACTGCCGGTGTATTTGAACCTTCAGACGAACTCAAAAACTTTTGCGAAAACCCACGTACAGGTAACGACCCGTTTAATAATAATGAGCCTTACCCTGACCAAGCTGGTTCAGCCTTATACGAAAAGCTATGGCTTCGCTCATGGAGCGACGAAACATACCTGTGGTATGACGAAATAGCCGATAACGACCCTGAATCGTTCGATACCGTCGCTGACTATTTTGCTCAACTAAAAACCGAAGAGCTAACCGATTCAGGCGCTAAAAAAGATAACTTTCATTTTTCAGAACCCTCTGAAGATTACTTCCAAGAAGCACAATCGGGCGTTACCTCTGGTTATGGTATTAACTGGGCATTTATTGGTGATTCAGCCGATAGAATTTTACGTGTTGCTTACCTTGAAGATGACTCACCAGCTAGCCAAATTGGCTTTCAACGAGGCGATACCGTACTTGAAGTTGATGGCGTAAGCATTAATACCAATACCCAAGCAGGGATTGATACTTTAAACGAAGGCTTATTTAGCCCAACCAACGGTGATTCACATACAATTGTTGTTCGCAGTAACGACGGCACGGAAAAAACATTTAACGTCACAGCGGGTAACATTGAGCAAACGCCTGTTCAAAATGTAAAAACGATTGTAACAAGCAATAACACGCGCGTTGGTTATATGCAGTTTAATAGTCATATAGGTATTGCCCAAGAGGGCTTAATTGATGCAGTAAATAAATTTAGAACCGATAACGTAGACGAACTCGTTATTGATTTTAGATACAACGGCGGTGGTTTATTAGCGCTGTCTGCGCAGCTAGCGTATATGGTGGCAGGAAGTGCCAATGTACAAAACCGCTTTTACTATCAAACACAACAAAATGATAAACAGCCTGTCGATTCTCCATTTCCGTTTATTGACGAAGAAATAGATTACTCAACGTTTTTTAGTACTGGCGATAAATTACCTGATTTAAACTTATCTAAAGTGTATGTACTAAGTACATCAGGTACCTGTTCAGCCTCTGAAGCATTTATTAATGGCTTAAAGGGAATAGATGCAGAGGTGGTACTTATTGGCGACACAACCTGTGGTAAACCATACGGATTTACGCCTACACACAACTGTGGAACAACCTACTACACCATTCAATTTAGTGGCGTTAACAGTAAAGGCTTTGGCGAATATGCCGCAGGCTTTACCCCAACACCAACACCACAATTTAATGCCGATGTACAAGGGTGTGTTGTTAGTGATGACTTTGATAATCAACTTGGTGATAGCAACGAAAGGTTACTATCTACAGCACTTTTTCATATAGATAATAACGGCGCATGCCCAATTACAACAACAGTCGCTAATAGTAAAATAGATGTACCAAGCTTTGCTGCAACGGGCGAAAAACTGCAGCCTTTAAACGCACCAAACGATCTTACCCGCGGTAACATGGATCTAACATGGCCTACGTTGTCTGAGGAGCAATAATGGTAAAGTTACTGACGGTACTCACTGTATTAATAAGTGTAGGGGGATGTAATAGTATGAGTAATGCCGTTGCAAAGCCTGCGCTATTAACAGAGGTTAACCCAGGCGTTATAACTGTGCTGCAACAGGCAATTATAAAAGCTAAAGGCGGTACGCTAGTTACACTGGCCGACACCGTTTTTACCAAACGCAGTGAGTTATTACTAAGCCATGGAAATAGTAAAGATCCCAATGGCATGCCCATTATGGGCGCGCATAATATCAAGTCAGAAAAGTTTGTTTTACAAATTATTGGCGAGCAATGCGTGCTGTATTACCCTAAAAAAGATCTCACTATTGAGCTTAAAAACGTAAGTTGTAAAGCACAGTAATTTAAAAACTAAAAAGGCGTACAACTTGTTGTTGTACGCCTTTTCATTGTAAAACTGTTTAAATGCTAATTGCCAAAAAATAACTCGATCGGGAGCCCTTCAATTTTTTTACTTAGCAAGTTTATTAAAATGCGCCTTTAATAAGCCTGCAAAAGCTTGTACTTTCGCGGTGCGATGCACTAAATGGTGGGTCACTAACCACACATCTGTGGGCCAATTTAATTCACTATGTAGCACAGGGACCAAATCGCTATATTGCGCTGCTACATCATGTTGTAAACCACCAATGCCTAAGCCTTTAATAATCGCGCGCGTGGCCTCGGCAGTTTCTGATACACGTAATTTGATTTGCGATGCAGGAATGTTTTCGTCTGCCCAAGCAAAATAAGGTACGCGCGCATTATATCCCGCCACTCCTGATACAAAATTATGCTGCAATAAATCACCTAGTGATTTAGGCATGCCATGCCTTGTAATGTAGCGTTTGTTAGCATATAAACCCGATGTAAGCTTTGCTAAGTGCTGAGCAATGTAGTCACCCTCATCAGGTTTAGGGCCTGCACGAAGCGCAATATGTGCTTGCCCGTGATCGAGCCGCAAGCGTTTTTGCTCCAAAATAACTTCAAGCTGCACTTGTGGGTGTAATGCCTGAAATTGCTCACATACATCACCCATAACATCAATAAACCCACTCACCGTAGTAAGTAATAAACTTCCGCGTAAAGTACTGTCGGCAGCGGCAATATCGTTATGTAGCTGTTCGAGCGAGGTATCTATAGTTTGCGCTGTCGCAAATAATTTAGCGCCAATTTCAGTTACCTTGTAACCACGAGCATGGCGATGAAACAAGCGGGTATCTAGGTTTTTTTCAAGGCTGTTAATTCGTCTTAACACAGTGCTGTGGTGCACATTAAGTGCCTCTGCTGCAGCTGTAAGTGTGCCAAGCCGCGCCACTTCAAAGGCCACTTTTACGTCTTGCCAGTCATCAAATTTAATTGCCATGCGCTCTGCCTATAACTTGTGTGCATATATGCACATAAGTGTTGCGTTTATTTGGGTTTTCTACAAGTAAAAGTTTGCTACATTAGGTATGTAACTTAAAACATAAAAAGGCCAAACTCATGTCAGCACCAAAAATTATCGCGCTTGCGGGCAGCTTACGTAAAGAAAGCTTTAATCAAAAACTTATTAATGAGGCAGCACGTTTTGCTCTGCAAACAGGTGCTGAAGTAGAAGTTATTCAGTTAAACGAGTTAGATATTCCACTATTTAACGAAGATATTGAAGCACAAGGCACACCCGCTGATGCACAACGTTTAAAAGACAAACTTCGCTCTGCAGATGGTATTTTACTGGCAAGCCCAGAGTATAACGGCTCGATCACTGCGCCATTGAAAAACGCTATAGATTGGGCGTCACGCACTGAGCAAGGTGCAGTACCGGCGTTTCGTAATAAAGTTGTGGCCTTATTTGCTACTTCACCGGGTGGATTAGGAGGTTTACGCGGTTTAAACCACGTACGTGATATTTTAAGCGGCATTGGTTCGTTAGTGCTTGCCGACCAACTTGCTGTACCGTCTGCGTTTTCTGTTTTTGATGACAATGGCCAAATTAGCGACCCAGAAGTAGCCGATAAAGTATCTTCGCTTGCTCATCAATTAGTCAGTGTTGCAAGCAAATTAAAGTAACCTTATACGCTTTACTTTTGCTTTGTCGCCGCTATTTTTGCGGCGATAAAATCAACATGCGTTACATATAATAGACCCGCTATTTTACGTATTACGTACTCTTCTTGTGGGTCTATTTCACCGTCTGCGTAGGCTAAACGCCACAGCAATTCTATTATCTCTATTCGCTCTGCCGCACTGCAATGCTCATTAATCTGCTTTGAAAACTGAAAGTAATCAATTGCACCATCTAAACTACTTGCTGCATTGGTAGTGAGTTCTTCAACTTCAGAATCAGTTAAATTAAAGTATTTTTTTAAGGTTACAGTCAGGGTGTGTTGTTCATCATGGTCAAGCTTGGTATCTGCACGCATTACTTCAATTAACAACGCTGCTACCGCTGTTTTTAAATCGTGTGGCTCTATACTTGGCGCTGGATCATCGAATGCTGTAAAAAGCTGTTTTATTTGTTTGAACATCACATTATCTCTTTTGGGTGTTAGACTTAACGTACATAAACCGAACTTGTATGAGTATTTAATGGGTATTAAGTTCGCAAATTAAAGGATACATTTTATGAAAGGGTTATATTCACCGCGCTTTATCATTAGTTGCGTACTGGTGGGCCTTTCGAATACAAGCACTGCACTGGCCAACACCGTCGAAAAAGAAAAATCATACGACTTTGATAACAAAGTTCATTATTATCAAACCAAAATTGACAACAGCAATTATAAAATAGAAATACAATCAGACGATTACAAACACTTTGCTAATCAAAGTATGTTTTTACTGCGCCATGCAGACAGGTTATGCCGTGGTAACACTTTTATGTTAAAAGTGCTTGAAGGCGTGCAAGAGTACGAACGTTTTCCTACTAAACCACGCGCTTATCAACCACCTTTAACGGTTTTATTGCAATGCGAGGAGCCTGAATAATACGCTTACTCTTCGTATCCCCATGGTGCAGCGGGTGGCGTAATAGGTTTAGTTAAATCAAAGTCCACCTTAAACTCGCGCCCTTGGCGAATTAACCGATACGTAAATACCTCAGGATAAATATACATTTGCCATGTATTACCTGCCGACTGTGCAATACCTTGTGCTACAAATAATTCTTTAGAGTATTGATCGGCCGGGAAAGACTGCATTTGTGCAAAACCCGCATCAAGTGTATGACCGCCATACATAGTAGAAGCGTCGTCAGTGCCATCTTTATGGCGATGATCATGCTTTAAGCTCAAACCACTGCCCGTTTTAGTAATGATCCACGTACGCGATGCATCATCACCCACATGAAATGGCACTTGTAGCTCGCTATCAGTACATTTACGTACATGCATAACTAACTTTTTATTATCAAATGAGCTTGGGCCTTTTGCGTTATCTACGCTTACTTTGCCCTCAAACGCTTTCCCACAATACGCTGCTATATTATTAAAAAATGCATCGTGTGTTGGTATAGATACCAAAGGCGCAGGGCGCGCAATAGCGGCTGATGAAGCAAGTAATAACGTTGCTGCCGTTAATAATTTCATAAAGTACTCTTATAATAGTTTTTTAATACCATAGCGGTTTAAGTTAATAATAGGAAGTAGCTGCGACAAGTGGCTTTTCTGCTCTGCTTTTCATTAATGTTAAAAGTGAATAATGGAAGTCTTGAAAAATTACCTCACCCCATATTCGCGAATAAACACCAAAATTTGTATTATCTTGCACGGTCGTTTTTAAAGTTAAAATGGTATTGCCGCTTTTATCTTCACTTAACTCATATCCACCGTAAAGAGGTGAAAAGTATTCGCCGCCTAGTTTTACATGTTTATCGAGTGCATCATCGGGAATAGCATCAGGGTCTATGTCAAACCTATAAAGCATCTGTTTATTTGGCTGCCAATCAGTAATAACTTCTTTAAATATAACCCCTTTTTGCCATTTACTGGTTCTAATTGCACCAACACCCGTAGCATTCATATTTGCCTCTAAAGGTTTAGGTACACCGATTAACTGGGTAAGCGAAAATGGCAATTCTTGTGGCTCTATGGTGCTTACATTTGCAAGCTGCTGCCACACATGGTTTATAGGCGCTTCAATAATTATAGAGTTGGTGACTTCGTACGTTTTTGATAAGTGTAAATAATTTACCTCAATAGGTGAGAGCAATACAGGAAGCAAAGCTATTGAAAGTAAAGAACGGTTAGCGTTTTTTGTTTTGCGATTTTTAATAAAGCCTGCCAGTAAACCTCCAATACTTGCAAAGAGCATAAAAGCAGGCAAAGCCATTGCCACACAAATACTGCCTTCAAGTAACGTAATAACACTTACAAGTAAAAAAACAAAAATTGGCTGCCAAGCAATTGTCACCATTTGCCTTTTTGTTAATATTTTTGAGCTTTTAAATTCAAAGTGAATACGAATATAGCCAATTGCAACGGGCACTAAAAACATAAATGAAATGGATACAAGGCTACTTAAATTATAAGTATCAAGCAGCTCTACAAACAGCCGCATAAATATGCCGTAAAGCGTACCAAGTAAAATACCAATTGATTTAGGGGAGTTGAATTGCATCTCTATTCTTTATTGTTGTTATTAACAATCAGAAAGTAACAGATGTATTATTCCACCACAAATAAAACAAAATTAACGGCTCCCGCAAACAAATAGCTTGAAATAAAACAACTTTAACAACCACTAAGACTAAAGGATAATAACCTGCCGTTAACACGATACTATTTCTGCAAATAGCTCTGAGCATCTTTAATGACACATTCAAGAGCATGATCTATATAAACTTTTAATCATTTTCTGTAATTTATGACTTTTAGTGTAAAGCTGTTTTTTAAATTAACTGTATTAAAAACAACCATACACGACCTTTTGCCTATACATTCCTGAGTAAAAGCTGATCTACCCTGCCCCTTCACTATTCATTTGCTTTAACAAAAGCCGTATTAGTAAATAAGCAACGAGTAACAGGAGGGACTATGTCAGTAACCCCAAAGGGTCACAACTCAGATCACAAAAGTACATTGCACGACAATACCAACAGCTATCAAAACAACCATAAACCCAGTTCAGAGTTTAATACCCGCGACGAATACCTAGAGCACGAGCTGCAAATTATGCAGCCTAAGCGCTGGCGGCCTAATTTACCTTTTAGAGACTACCGCTTTGAATTTGAAGACACGATTCCAGCCATGGCGGGCACTATTGGTAAAGTGGTTATGGTGGGTGCTATTGCCGCTACATTTGCAGCGCCACTAGGTTTAAGCGATGCGTTTGTGTTAGAGAACGTACGCTATGAATTACTGATTGTTTCTATTTTTATTATTTTGTTTTCGGGCTTTATTTTACCTACCGCTAACTTAGCGGGTACTCATGGCCCACTTATTCCACTTATTCCTATTGTGGTTGCCGCTGGCGGCCATCCTATGGCGTTTGGCTTACTGATTGGTGCCTTTGGCTTTATTTTAGCCATAACCAAAGGAGGGAGCTTGCTGGCACGCTTAACAAGTAAAGGCGTGTGCGGGGGCTTACTTATATATTTAGGCTTTATTGGCACAATTTCGCAGGTTAAAAAACTGTTTGCATGGGCTGAGGCCATTGATATGACGCACATTGCGTTTATTGTTATTTTGGCGACCATTTTATTGTATGCGTTACTTGAGCACTTTAAAAAGCGCTGGTTAGCTGTGCCGCTTAGCTGCCTTATTGGCGGTGTGGTTGCATTTGCACTCGGTGCGCCGTTTGAATTTAATACCGCGCCGGGCTTACCAAATATGGACCCAGCTTATTGGTGGGGCGAAAACACAGGTTGGATGCTGGGCTTACCTACGCTTGAAAGCTTTGTGGTTGTACTGCCTTTTGCGGTATTAGCTGTGGCTATGTGGTCACCGGATTTTTTAGGGCATCAAGTATTTCAAAAAATTAGTTACCCGCAACGCACTGAAAAAGTTCAAATGAACATAGACGACACCATGCTAAGCGCATCGGTTAGACAAACCTTTGGCTCGCTAGCCGGTGGTGCTAACTTTACCTCATCGTGGGGAACTTACATTGTCCCTGCCGCTATTGCTAAACGCCCTATTCCGGCAGGCGCCATTTTAACAGCCGTATTTTGTATTGTTGCGGGTTTATGGGGCTACCCAATGGATTTAGCCATTTGGCAACCCGTGCTTTGCGTTGCGCTTATTGTAGGTGTGTTTATTCCGCTGCTAGAGGCGGGTATGGAAATGACACGCGAAGGTAAAACAACGCAATCGGCCGCTATTGTGGTATTTGCCTCAAGCTTGGTTAACCCTGCTTTTGGTTGGTCTCTAACTATGCTGCTTGATAACTTAGGCTTAATTGGCTGTAAAGAACGCAGTGCTAACTTAACCAAAATGAGCCGCTGGGTTATCCCGCTCATTATGTTTGTAGTTTTAACTACGGTAATGGCTATTGTTGGTATGCTGCCAGGCATACCCGCGCTAATGGCAGATTTTAGACATTAATAATTAGAAAACTTAAACATAAAAAAGCGCGGCTTATATACTCAGCCGCGCTTTTTTTTCATATGTAATTAATTGCTTTTCGCTACTGCCAAGGGCGCTCAGCAGCAAGTTGTTTTTCAAACGCATCAATTTGTGGATTTAGCGTTTCGGTCACACCAATAAAGTCTAAGCCACTTAATAAACGCTCTTTTACGTCTTTACGAATATCAAAACTAATTGGCGCAAATTTATCGCTTGATAGTGTTTGGTTTTCAAGATCGATTTGAATGTTTATATCGTCGTGTTGCTCACTAAGTACAAACAATTGCTCAAGCGTATCAGCCGGAAGCGCAATGGCTAGCATTTGGTTGTTGCCACAGTTATTAAAGAAAATATCGGCAAAGCTTTCCGCTAAAATTACTTCAAAACCATATTGCTTAAGCGCCCACGGTGCATGCTCACGTGATGAGCCACAACCAAAGTTGTCGCGGGTTAATAATATTTGCGCACCTTGGTAGCATGGGCGGTTTAAAATAAAATCAGGATTTGGTTCGCCGTTTTCTAGGTAACGCCAATCGTAAAACAGTGCAGCATCAAAACCATCACGGCTAGTTGATGTTAAAAACTGCTTAGGAATAATTTGGTCTGTATCTACATTGTTTTTATCAAGTGGGGCCATTAAGCCACTAAAAAATACGCTCATTAGGCTTCTCCTCTTATATCAACAAAGTGACCATGTATTGCAGCGGCTGCCGCCATTGCAGGGCTTACTAAATGTGTGCGTCCGCCACGACCTTGGCGACCTTCAAAGTTACGGTTAGACGTAGATGCACAGCGTTTGCCTGCTTCTAAGCGGTCGTCGTTCATTGCTAAACACATTGAACAGCCCGGCTCGCGCCACTCAAAACCTGCCGCTTTAAAAATATCGGCTAAGCCTTCGTCTTCGGCTTGCTTTTTAACAAGACCAGAGCCCGGTACAATTAATGCCTCTATGCCAGCTACTACTTGCTTGCCTTCAACAATTTTTGCCGCGGCACGTAAATCTTCAATACGGCTATTTGTACAAGAGCCAATAAAGACTGTATCTACTTTCGCGCTTGATAATTTATCGCCCGCTTTTAAATCCATGTATCTAAGTGCGCTGCGAATAGCGTCGGCTTTAATTAAATCTGGCTCTTGGTCTGGATCTGGTATGCATTCATCAACACCAATGACTTGCTCTGGGCTTGTACCCCAGGTAATTTGTGGCTGAATGTCGTCAGCTTCAAGCTCAACAACTAAATCAAAGTGTGCACCTTCATCTGATTTTAAGGTTTCCCAATATTCAACTGCTGCATCAAAATCTGCGCCTTTTGGTGCAAACGGACGACCTTTTAAGTAATCATACGTAATTTGGTCAGATGCTATTAATCCCGCTTTAGCACCCATTTCTATGCTCATGTTACATAGCGTCATACGGGCTTCCATTGAAAGTGCTTCAATGCCTTCACCGCAAAATTCAGCAACATAACCTGTGCCACCAGCGGTACCTAACTTGCCTATAACCGCCATAATTAAATCTTTAGAAGTTACCGTTGGGCGAAGCACACCGTTAATTTGAATTTTTAACGATTTTGCCTTTTTTTGCTGTAGCGTTTGCGTTGCTAATACATGCTCAACCTCAGACGTACCAATACCATGTGCTAATGCGCCAAACGCACCATGCGTAGAAGTATGGCTATCACCACATACAATGGTAGTGCCAGGCAGCGTAATACCTTGCTCTGGGCCCATTACATGCACAATACCTTGGTTAATTGAGTTTAAATCGTAAAGTACAATGCCAAACTCTTTACAGTTCGCATCTAGCGCCATTAACTGGTTTTTAGACACTTCGCTTGCGGCATCAAGTGATCGGCTTTTAGTCGATACATTATGATCCATCGTTGCAAAGGTTTTTTCTGGGCAACGCACCGTACGGTTTTTTTCACGTAAGCCTGCAAAAGCCTGTGGTGATGTCACCTCGTGTACTAAATGGCGGTCAATATAAAGTAAATCAGTTTGCTCGTTTATGCTGGCAACGGTGTGTGCTTGCCAAATTTTGTCGTATAACGTTTGGGCCACTTGCTAATTCCCTACTTTGTTAAGTCGCAGCATAACGGTGCTGCGATTTATGTATTAAATACGTGAAACAATGGCTGCTGCCACATCGTTTGTGCTGTATCCACCTTGTGGGTAGATATCTGGCGTGCCAACGCCTGCTTCTACGGCTTCGGCTACGGCTTTTTCAATGGTGCGTGCTGCTTCGTCTTGCCCTAATGAGTAACGTAGCATCAGTGCGGCACTTAAAATTTGTGCTATTGGGTTTGCAACGCCTTTACCTGCAATATCTGGCGCTGAACCGCCTGCTGGCTCATACAATCCAAAACCCGATTGATTCAAGCTTGCCGATGGTAATAAGCCCATTGAGCCTGTGATCATCGCACACTCATCTGACAAAATATCACCAAACAAGTTATCGCAAAGTAGCACGTCAAACTGGCTAGGCTGTTTAACTAACTGCATAGCTGCGTTATCTACGTATATATAATCTAGGCTGACTTCTGGGTAGTCTTTACTTACTTCGGTGACTACTTCGCGCCATAATACGCTTGATGCAAGTACGTTGGCTTTATCTACCGAGGTAACATGGTTACTACGTAATTTTGCTGCTTCAAAAGCAAAGCGGGCAATGCGTTCGATTTCTTTACGCGAGTAGTTTTGCGTATCAAAGGCAAACTCCTCTTCGCCTTCGCCACCTCGGCCTTTTTCACCAAAGTAAATGCCGCCGGTAAGCTCGCGTACACATAAAATATCAAAGCCTTTTTCGCTAATATCGGCACGTAATGGCGATGCTGCGCTAAGCGCCGGTAAAAGCTGTGCTGGGCGTAAGTTACAAAACAAACCAAAGTGCTTACGAAGCGGTAAAAGCGATGCACGCTCAGGCTGCTCATTTGGTGGAAGGTTTTCCCACTTAGGGCCACCTACTGAGCCAAATAAAATAGCATCAGCGTTTTCGCACGCGCTCAGTGTTTTTGGTGGTAATGCTTCACCAAATTCATCAATGGCTGCACCACCAATAGCATGATGCTCGCGGTTTAGAGTAAAACCAAACTTATTGCTTACAGCATCAAGTACTTGCTCTGCTGCTGCCATTACTTCTGGGCCAATACCGTCGCCTGCTAACACGGCAACACTGTAGTTTGTTTTACTCATCCTGCTTTCCTTTGTTGTTTTAAATCAGACACTTTTTGTGCACGATAAATTAAGTTGTAAACACGGATCATGGCGCGTACCGACGCTTCTACCACATCCGCTGCAATGCCCGCACCGTGGTAAGGTCGGCCATCGTATTTAGCTATAATATTTACTTGGCCAAGCGAACTTGCACCTTGGCCTGTCGCTTCTAAGTTATACTCAATCATTTCAACGCTCATACCGGTTAAGCGCTCAATAGCTGCAAACGACGCCTCTACGGGGCCATTACCTGTTGCGGCTTCTTGTTTAACTTCGCCATCAATCACCATACCAATAGTAGAGCTGGCTACCGATTGCGAGTTAGACGCTGAGTTAACAAACTCTAACTGGTATTTTTCGTCTTTGTCGTTAATTTGATTTAAGTAAATCATGGCTTCAAGGTCGTAGTCGTACACCGTGCCTTTTTGATCAGCTAGCGCTAAAAAGCTTTCGTATAGGCTGTCCATATCGTAGTCCGCTTTTTGATACCCTAACTCTTCTAAGCGGTGCTCAATAACATGACGGCCCGAACGCGAAGTCATATTTAATTGGTTGTTTGGTACGCCTACGCTTTCTGGCGACATAATTTCGTAAGTATTTTGTGCTTTTAATACGCCATCTTGATGAATGCCCGAGCTATGTGCAAAGGCGTTTTCGCCCACAATGGCTTTATTTGGCTGTACTGGCATATTACAAATTTTTGCCACTTGGCGAGATGCACGATAAATTTCTTCGCTTTTAATATCGGTGTGAACTTTTAAGTGGTCTTTGCGCATTTTCATGATCATTGCCACTTCTTCAAGCGAGCAGTTACCCGCACGCTCACCAATACCATTTATTGTACATTCAATCTGGCGAGCACCCGCTTGTACCGCAGCTACCGAGTTTGCCACAGCTAAACCTAAATCGTTGTGGCAATGCACACTTAAGCGTGCTTTATCAATATTTGGCACGTTATTCATTAAATGGCGGATCATTGCAGCGTATTCGTCTGGCGTTACAAAGCCAACGGTGTCGGGTAAATTAATAGTAGAGGCACCTGCGTTAATCGCCTGCTCAACAATTTTACATAAATCCCAGTGCGGCGTGCGCCCTGCATCTTCACACGAAAACTCCACATCGTCTGTGTAGTTGCGCGCTAATTTAATTGATTTAACCGCCATGGCCGTTGCGTCATCTAGGCTCATACGTAATTTATGTTCAAGGTGCAAAGGGCTTGTGGCAATAAAAGTATGAATACGGCTTTGCTGTGCTGTGCGAAGTGCCTCACCACAGGCTTCAATATCTTTTGCTACTGAACGTGCTAACCCACAAATAATTGGACCTTTTACTTCAGTTGCAATTCGTTGCACCGAGCGAAAATCAGCAGGGCTCGAAACCGGAAAACCCACTTCCATCACATCAACATTCAAACGGCTAATAGTATGCGCTAACTGAATTTTATCATCTTCAGTAAGGCTTGCCTTAAGTGCCTGCTCGCCATCACGTAAAGTGGTATCAAAAATCCATACTTTATCTTTGTCTTGCATAACTGCCCCTCATTCCTATGTTACCCAAATTTCAATTTATCCCAGCCGCGAGATAAAAAAAACCCCGCAATTGCGGGGTTTTTAATGTTCAACTCAATGCAAACACACTAATCCCCGCTTACTTGCCATAGCAGTAAGAGGTTAAGTTTTAGTGTAATTAAACGAATATTTTGCATCTTGTTTCTTGTGTGTGTGTTCAGTGAGGCCTATTTTTAACATTACAAAGCAGTTGGTGCAAGCATAAATATTCCACAAAACACCTTTAAAACACAACCATAAAGAAAATATAAACTAACATACCTTAAATAATAAGATTAAAAATACCAAGCACGCTTCTTGTCACCATAATTAAATCGGCTTTAAAGTGATCCCCGATTAGATAAGTTTTGTCACTTTTATTTAAGTTTATAAAGTAATCACATGTTTAATGATTAAAAAGTGCCATTACCACTTTATGGCCGAAGAGCCGAAATGATTTGAGCCATATTGAACCTACTTTCACATCAATGGAATCGGTTTATTATTTTCAATATAACCAGTTAGTAGATACACCGCAGGGCTGGCACTTCCTTTGCTCATGTCATGCACTTTATGCATTATTACCGTCCTTGTGCTGCTACGTTTGTAATTGCTACAGGGACTAAAGTTCTCATCCCCCAGATTCCTTTTTCTTTAACTGTCTCTTCAGTATGCACACCTGTTAGTATGTTTTTTTGTTCTTATGACGCGCTCAGAAAGATAAAACCCATTTTCATCACGCTCTTGCGAGTGCTTTATTCTATAATCTAATTGATAATCTTCATCTGAAGAGAAAATAACTCCACCACCTGTTCCTTCCTCTGAATGTTCAATCTCAGGGTTTGCAATATTCACCCAATGAAAATGCGCTTTTGGTCTAGCGTATGTCATAAACGCTAAATATTTACCATCGGGCGAAATTCGATGGTTTTTTATTCTCCACTTACGTGGAAAACCAAAATTAACTTTGCGAACCACTTCACCATTAAACTTATGTATCCAAAAACCATCATGCTTTATCGCCAAAAACTCTTTATCGCCCGGAAGTAAAAAAGCAGCGCCACTGTGGTGAATTTGCGGCCGAGAGGTTAGCTCCCCTGTGGGTACATGGTAGTTAAAGTTTTTGCCATCTGAGTAAAAAATGACGTTTTCACTGTCTGACGTCCAATTAAACCACGGGTAACCGCCCCCGCCTGACATGGAAATAAGTTTTTTCTCTTTAGTATCATATAACTGGCGGGTTGCTCTGTCATTTATATAGCCCGAAATAGCAATATAACGGTTATCGGGTGAGCGAGCTGGTGCATGTATACTAATTGATTCAAGCTTTTGAAATACCTCTTCTGGAATTATGCGTCGCCTGTCTGAGCCATCGAGTTTTGATGACCACAGTGTGCGTACCTCACTGCCTTTGTATTTATTCCAAAACATTAACCGCGGGGTTGAAAATGCATCTGCATCGCCATACACCTCTTCACGTATTTCTAGTGGCCACTCGGGGTGGTTTTTATGCTCTTTAGCCCATGGGTATTTAGCAACATCAACGGCTGTTGTGTTTGTTGTACTTTGCGATAAGGGCTCTGAGCAACCGCTTAGCAATAAGCTAAAACAAACGCTGAGGGCGCAAAGCACGCTGTGATTTTTTAAAAACGTCATTAAACTATCCTTTTACTACATGCACTTATTTACGAGGTAATATAAATAGCTACTTGGCTTGTAGTACCATTATCCAAAGCTACTGACGGCAATCGATTTAAGAGTTATTCTCACGCCACTGTGCTTGCCCTGAGGCTAGTTCGTGTAATACGCGACCTGTAAATCCCGCTGAACGGGTATTAGATAACCAAACTTTGATTTCACCTGACTCACCCATGCCGACTATTAAATATGGTTTTACATCTTTAAAAACCTTACCTGTATGCGCTGTGTATGAAGGTAATTTTTTAGCTAATTTATAACCATTTTTATCTATTGCCACTTCACCGTAGTAAATTCTATTTTCTGACTTATCTAACCATTCAACCGCGACTTTTTCTGGGAATTTTTGATCGTAAACGCCACTTGTTTTACCGGCACTTTGCCAGCAACAACCAAGGCTCCCCATAGGAATACCCCAACTATTATCAAAAGTAATTGATTGCACCCAAATTTCATTACCCTTTTGTGTCGCACCGCCTGCGACCATGTAATCAATTTTACCTATTGACGAGCAACCCATTACAAATAATGTAAAGGTCAATGTGGTGAGTAATTTTAAGATTTTGTCCATAATCTATATCCATTTATTAATTGTGATTGCCATTGCTCATTTGCTTCAGCCTGTTCTGGCTGATTGTAAAAAAGCTCACGTTGTTGGTTTTTAGTGGTGAATTCAGCGTCTTCTTCAGGGCCATGAGCAATCGCATCAATCGTTGCTGAATATTTAACACTGTGGTGGATGTAATCTTTGTATAAAGCTTGCCAGGCATCACTTTGTGGGCCAAAGCTACGGGCACTATCAACCAGTATTTTAAGCTCGCTAGGTAAAGTATAAGGTATAGCTTGGCCGTCAGCTTGTTTGCGGTTAGCAAGTTCCGTTAAGCTTTGTAGTGGCACCCCTTGGTTAACCGCCGTTTCGTGCATTAGCGCTAGGCTATAGTGAGGTAAGGTATTATTTAAATTACGCTGCCAATACGGTTTATAGCCTGTGTAAACTGTATCTTCTGGTTTATTGCGAATGCGTTTTGGTTGCCTGTTTACTCTTGGCCTGCTTGCTTTAAACTCAATATCAATGGTTGGCCAATAATATTTTTGCTCAAGTGACTTTTTAAGCTGCGCCAATTCTTTATCATGTTCAGGCTCTCCTGCTTGCCCAGCAATATATTGCCACGGGTATAATATGGTTGTTTCTACGGGGCCATAACCGCCGCCAATATCTGAGTGCACACCCGGTAATTCAATTTCCTGCTGGTTTTTAAGGAGCTGCTTATTACGAGTGCGTAATGAGCTGAGTGGAAATTTATCACGCTTTTCATCAAACGCCGCCAAGTGCATTACAAACCCCGCACTACTACTTGCTAGATGTAAATTAACAGAGTAATCAAGCTCATCATTGGCATAAAACTCACTGTGGTTGTTATCACCATCGCCACCAATAGAGGCAACGCTGTCGAATAAGCCAACAAAGCGAATAACGGGCTTAATACCACCCCAATAGTTTGGATTATTTTTATAAATCGCATTCACTTGATTAACAAATGCCCGCGCTTGCGCTGCACCACGGCTAAAACCAAATACATCAATAGAGCAAACTTTAATAGTTTTAAATAAATTGCGAATCAAATATGCTTCCATTTCGAGTAAAGACCTTTTAATTCGCTCATCAAAACTAAACGCCAAACCCATATCTAAGGTTGAATCGCTTTCATTTGCTTTAGTGCCAATACCTTCTACATAATAAGCATCAACAAATTCATCCCCTCTTGGATATAACTCAAACAACTTAACCACATTAGTCGGTTCATTCGCGTCGGTTGAATCTTGTATGTCGTTAAGGCGGTTATTCCCTGTGCCATCAAAGAACACCCCAAAGCTAGGAGGCTCTGCGAGCAAGGTTATTTCAATATGGCCTTTTGGTAATATTTTATGCTCGAGTAATTGCGGCCCGCCTTTTTCACCAATATTGAATGACTGAACCTTTAACGGGTCGAAATAATCTGCAAAGCTTTGTTCGTTAATAAGGGTTAACTCTGCTTCGCCCGCTATAATTACTTTTAAAGTATAAAGTGCTTGTTGTGACAGGTTTTTAAAGTGGTATTGTTGATTGCCCTGTTGCTCCAAGTTAACCGCGCTACCTTGGCTAAACAACTGCGCTTTTATATCTACATCACCAATCACTTTAACTATGATATGTTTTTGTAACGCATCAACATTTGTTTTTATAACCAGTGTGTTAACTTTATTGACTGCCATGGGCATTGCTTGGCTCATAACTTAGGCTCCATAAACATAAACAAGACGGCTTTTAGTAACCGGCCCTGCAATGCCGTCTACCTGTAGTTGTTGCGCTTGTTGAAATTCCCTCACACCGGCTTTGGTTTTTGCACCGTTAACACCATCAACCGTACCACAATTAAACCCCAACATATTGCACCTACCTTGCACACCCGAGAGGGTTTCTATTGGGTCTAAGTTGCCTATTTGCACGTTAAAGCTTTTCGTTGGCGTGGTTTCGCCTTCATTTAGGTATAAATCAACGGTTCCGGTAAGGGTGTCGTTATTATTAAGTTCTACTTCGATAAGCCCATCACTTTGCAGTACGGTATCTATTGTTTGGCTACCAATATTGAGTACTACGCGTTTACCGGCTACGTCATCGCCGTCGTCGTAAGATACTTGCAATCGAAAATACTCTTTTTCGTTTTGTACTACAAAGCTATTAATGTTGTTGGTGCGCAGCGGTATGAACTTTTCTTTTTTTGGCGGAATCGTAATTTTATCGCCCGGGTAAATTAAGTTTGGGTCTGGGCGTAGGGCTTTAAACTCTGCATTGCTTGGGTGGTTGAAAAGCGCTTTAGATGTTTGGTAGCCGTATTGCTTTGCTATGCGCAATAGCGTTTCACCTTGGGCTACGGTGTGTTGTTGGGTCATTGTGTATCCTTAAACTTTACCTACAGACCAATCTTCGCTGTCGAGTTCAAAAAAGCTGACTTTAGCATTTTCAAAGTCGGGGCCTGATACGTTGGCATAGCCGTTTTGGTCAAGCTGCCCGGTAATAATGTGGCCGTTGCGTAGGCGTATTTTGTAGCCCATGTTGGCTTGTGGCTCGCCAGCTTCGTCGAGTAGTTCTATTTCGTAGGCTAAAGTGGGTTGTTCAACAGTAAATGTGGTGGTGTCGGTTGCGCCACTGGCCGTTACCGTAACACTATAAAGACCCGGTTTTACTTCAGCGTAGTGCTGCCAAAACGAGACTTCGTCGGGGCGCTTTTTTTCTAGTTGTAGCGTTATTTGCCCATTTGTTGGCCCTTGCCACTGAATAATTACACTGCGGCTGTTACTGCATGAGCCTTCTATATTGAGTTTCCAACCATTGGGGACTGTTAAGCTTGTGCCTGCTTTTGCAGGTTTGCGTTCGCTATAGCCTAGGTTGTAATCGTAAATTAAGTTGGCATTTTTATAGCCGGTATATTGCTGTGCGAGTTGCTCTACGGTTTCGGCGGCGCTAAGTACGTGAGTTGTAAAATTTTGCCTAACTGTGTGCGATGCTTTTAATAGCATTGTGCTGTTTAGCTCTGGCTTATAAATGCGTATAGCGGGGGTATACTGCTGCGCAGGGCGAGGTTTTTTTGTTGTTTTAGCCTTATAGCTTTGCTGGTTTATATACTGTGGTGTATTTTGCGCCGTTGCTTGGCTATTAATAAATGCAGGTGTATTAGGGGCTATAACCCCTTCATTAGTAAAGTTATTACTTTGTAGCGCTGCTTGCGATGATGCTATTGAGCCATTATTAATTGCGCCTGAGTATTTTGTGGGTGCTTGAGTTTGTTTTGGATAAATAGCAACACGCGTACTGGCGAGCTTGTAAGCCGAATACGACACTTTTTGCCACTCTTTATTTTTTACCCAGTATTGGCTGCGTGTATCGTCGCGCAGGCAAGAAGCTTGATACTTGTCTACCACACCAAATAAATTACTTTGTAATTTGCTCTGTAGTACTTTTGGCAGTTGGCAAAGCTGAGCACGACTTAAATAAGAGAATGTAACCACAGGCTCTGAATTTTCAGGCTCATTATGTGGTTGTTCAAATAGTGGGGGGTAATTTAAGTTCACCGGATCCTTGGTGAGCATTTGCATCCTCGCTTTCTCTTTGTAAGAGAGTTATTTATTTTTTACTGTCTAGGTAACGCGCTGCTGTTACAACGCGTAATATAATGAAATTAGAACAATAAATCTACAATGTTTTATGTAAATAATTTAAATTAGTCAGCCTTTTCTCTTACATAATGGGTTGCACCACGCGTTATGTAACGCAGCTGCCAAATAACACGCTCAACAAGTTCGTCAAGTTGTTGGCCTTCTATATCTAGTGCTTCAGCGCCGGCATTAAAGACCAGTGTTACCATGGCTTCTGATTGAATGTAGGCGTGCATGGCGTCGCACTTGGTTTCGCTTTCTAAATAGTGGGCAAGCTCTAAAATAAAGTGTTTGATTTCCCGTGCGACTGCGGCTCTAAATGCCTTAGATGTGCCAGAGCGCTCACGCAGTAATAACCTAAATTGGTTGCTTGAGCTGTCTATAAATTCCATAAACGTAACAACCGAGGTGTTGATTACACTTCCACCGTCGTTTGCTATGCGTCTGCGGGCTTGGCGCATTAGCTGGCGAAGGGTTAAACCGGCTTCGTCTACCATGGTTAAACCTAGCTCGTTCATGTCTTTAAAATGGCGATAAAACGAGGTGGGCGCAATGCCGGCTTCGCGGGCTACTTCGCGTAAACTTAAATTCGAAAAGCTGTGATCTGCACTTAGCTGATTAAATGCCGCCTGAATTAAGGCTTGTCGTGTTTTTTGTTTCTGTTGCGCTCTAACACCCGACATCAACAACTCCCTGAATAATTTTATATTAATATTTAGTGATAATAGCTCAATTCCCCAGTCTAATACTTGACGGCGAGAGTTTGAAATACTATTTTAGCTTACAGTTGTACGCTGAGATTGAGAATGATGAATAAACCACCGATTATCTGGACAAACGTCCTATTTTTTAGCCTTACCTTTTTAGCGGCTATCACACTTGTTCCTTGGTATGGCATTAGCTACGGATTTACCAGCGCACATTGGATTGCTTTTGTAGCCTGTATGTTTTTTGCGGGCCTATCTATCACAGCCGGTTACCACCGTTTATGGGCACATAAAACGTATAATGCTCATCCTGCTGTTGAATTTATTTTTGCCCTTGGCGGTGCGTTTGCGTTGCAAAACAGCGCTTTGCACTGGAGTAGCGATCACCGTATACACCATGGCCAAGTTGACGACCCAATAAAAGACCCTTACGCCGCAACCAATGGCTTTTGGTACAGCCACATTGGCTGGATGTTACGTGACTACCAAGGCGATAGCTACGGTGATTACAGTAATTGTCGTGATTTACAGCGTAATAAAATCGTTATGTGGCAACACAAGCACTACCTAAAACTAGTTATTGCGATGAATGTTGGCCTACCATTAGTACTTGGTTTATTAGTGGGCGACGTATGGGGTATGCTTATTTTAGCGGGTTTACTGCGTTTAGTATTAAGCCAACACTTTACCTTTTTTATTAACTCGGTGGCTCATATTTGGGGTTCGCGCCCGTACACTGAAAAAAATACCGCACGCGATAATGGCTTTTTAGCGTTATTTACTTATGGCGAGGGTTACCATAACTTTCATCATATTTTTGCAAGTGATTACCGTAATGGGATTAAGTGGTTTCATTATGACCCCACTAAATGGATGATTCGCTCTTTAGCTGCTGTTGGTTTAGCCAGTAAATTAAAGCGTACCCCTGTTGAGCGCATAGAAAAAGCCAAAGCCGATACGCTTATGAGCAAAACGCAAACACGCCTTGCAAAATTGCCTTTAGCGCAAGATAGGCTTACATTATTACAACAAGAATACGATTTATTGCTGAAAAAACTGCAGACTTATTGTTCACTTCAAAAACAAGTTTTAGAAGTTAAAAAAAATAATATGGCAAAGCAGTGTGAACGTTCAGCTTTAATGGCACAATATCACGAGCTGGAAGCCGCCTGGGAAAATCAAAAGCAGGCATGGCTAGCACTTAATGCGAGGTTATTAAAAGCCTCTTTTAATTAATTTAGGAGTGGCTGTGGCCAAACAACCAGAACAGAAAAAAGCACCCGTAAGTTTCCAATATGACGCAATAATTATTGGTACGGGCCCTGGCGGTGAAGGCACCGCTATGAACCTTTCGAAAAACAACAAAAAAGTAGCGGTTATAGAGCGCCAAGAAACAGTCGGCGGCGGTTGTGTACATTGGGGAACTATCCCTTCTAAGGCATTACGTCACTCGGTTAGCCGCTATATTGAATACAAAGCCAACCCGTTGTTTAATATTGGTGAACGCCCGAGTCGTTTAACGTTTCCTGATATTTTACGTCACGCAAGTTCGGTTATTTCTAAGCAGTCTAATTTACGTAGCAGCTTTTACGATCGTAATCGTATTCATATGTTTCAAGGTGATGCGAGCTTTGTTGATAAACACACTGTTGAAGTAAAACGTCTTGACGGTTCAACCGAGCGTATTACTGCAAAAACAATTGTTATTGCTACGGGTTCTCGCCCTTACCGCCCACCTGAAGTTGATTTTAGCCATTCTCGTATTTACGAGAGCGATACTATTTTAGGCCTTGAGCACGACCCTCAGCGCGTACTTATATACGGTGCAGGGGTTATTGGCTGTGAGTATGCTTCTATTTTTAAAGGTTTAGGCGCTAAAGTTGATTTAGTGAATACTCGCGACCGTTTACTTGCCTTTATGGATGCTGAAATATCTGATGCACTTAGCTACCACTTTTGGAATAGCGGCATTGTTATTCGTCATAACGAAGAGTTTGATCGTGTAGAAACGCGCGACGATTGCGTTGTTATGCATTTAAAATCGGGCAAGCGTGTAAAGGCTGACTGTATTTTATTTGCGAATGGCCGCACAGGTAACACTGACACACTTAACCTTGAAGCCATTGGCTTAAAAGCCGACGGCCGTGGGCAAATAAAAGTAAACGAAACCTACCAAACTGAGGTTGAAAACGTTTATGCGGTAGGCGATGTAATTGGCTACCCAAGCCTAGCTAGTGCTGCGTTTGACCAAGGCCGTATTGCAGCTGATGCAATAGCCTGTGGTAACTGTGATGATAAGTTAATTATTGATATTCCGGCGGGTATTTATACCATTCCAGAAATGAGTTCAGTGGGCAAAACAGAGCAAGAACTAACCGCGGCTAAAGTACCTTACGAAGTAGGCCGCGCTCAGTTTAAACACCTTGCACGCGCGCAGATTGCAGGTACTGAAGTAGGTAGTTTAAAAATATTATTCCACACCGAAACCAAAGAAGTACTTGGGGTACATTGCTTTGGCGAACGTGCCTCTGAAATTGTTCACATTGGCCAAGCCATTATGGAGCAAAAAAATGGTGGCAATAATATCGACTACTTTGTAAATACCACATTTAACTACCCAACTATGGCAGAAGCCTATCGGGTTGCAGCATTAAATGGTTTAAATCGCTTGTTTAAGTAAGCACTTTAAAGCGTATAAACAAAAAGCCCGCTGTTAAGCGGGCTTTTTAGTATTAATGCATAAAACACATTAATTATTTGTGATACTGGCCGCTAAGCTCGTGCACAGCATTAATAAATACACCGGCATTTTCTGGGTCAACATCTGGCGTAATACCGTGACCTAAGTTAAACACATGGCCATTGCCTGTACCAAAGTCTTCTAAAATAGTGCCTACTTCTTGGCGTATACGATCTGGCGTACCATGAAGCATTGACGGGTCCATATTACCTTGCAAGGCCACTTTATCGCCTACGCGGCGTTTAGCATCGCCAATATTAATGGTCCAATCTAGGCCTACTGCATCACAACCTGTGGCTGCAATGGCTTCTATCCACTGGCCACCATTTTTAGTAAATAACGTTACTGGCACTTTGCGACCATCGTACTCACGAATCAGGCCATCAACAATTTTGTGCATGTATTGCAGTGAAAACTCGTTGTAGTCGCGCGGGCTTAATACACCGCCCCACGAATCAAATACCATTAACGACTGCGCGCCGGCTTTTACTTGTGCGTTTAAGTAGTCGATTACTGAATCAGCAAGTTTATCTAGTAATAAATGAAGTGTTTGCGGCTCTGCAAACGCCATTTTTTTAATTTTACCAAATACTTTGCTGCTACCGCCTTCAACCATGTATGTAGCAAGTGTCCATGGTGAACCAGAAAAGCCAATAAGTGGTACTTCGCCTTTAAGTTCACGACGGATAGTGCTTACCGCGTTCATTACATAACCAAGCTCGTCAGTTGGATCGAGCTTAGGTATTTTTTTAACATCTGCAAGCGACGAAATAGGACGTTCAAACTTAGGGCCTTCACCCGTTTCGAAGTACAAACCTAAACCCATTGCATCAGGAATCGTTAAAATATCGCTGAACAAAATGGCCGCGTCTAATGGGTAACGACGCAGTGGCTGAAGTGTTACCTCACAAGCAAGCTCAGCATTACGGCACAGGCTCATAAAATCGCCCGCTTGCGCACGTGTAGCACGGTACTCTGGTAAATAACGTCCAGCTTGACGCATCATCCATACAGGCGTTACATCAACAGGTTGTTTTGCAAGTGCACGTAAATAACGGTCGTTTTTTAATTCGCTCATGGCGTAAATGATCCTAATGCTTATAGAAATTGTGCAAGATTGTACCACCATATTCATCGCCTCTCTATTTCTTAAAGACGAAAACGCCTTTACATAGAAGCAGATCAATAATATTGATGGTTTTAATCCATTTTGATTATAAATTAGGCAAAAAACACTAACATTTAAAACTTTTTGTTAATATGTTTGCAACATAACAAAAACCTTGGTATTGTCTTTCCCGCGTTAACAAAAACAATAATAAATTATTAAAACAATAAAAATAAAAAGTTTTAAATAATAACAATAAAAATCATTTAATAAAAATAAGAAAGCTTGTTATAACAAGCCACTTGAAGAAATTAGACCACCTTAACCGGTGGTTTTTTCTTGCCTGCAATAAAATATTTAGCCTTTCAATGAATAATTCTTCTGCACTTTTACAACATCTGCATTACTTGTTGATATACACGCAAATTAAATATATCTTGATGTACATAAAAACGAATGTAACTAAAAACCAACCCAGCTTAGGAGAACAGTTATGCTGACGCGTGTAGAAAAAGCTCAACAGAAATGGGGTGGTAGCCATACAGTAATCGATAACTGGCTTAATGAACGCCAAGAACTTATTGTACTGTATTGCAAGATTGCAGGGTTTGCGCCTTATGATAAAAAAGATCACGCGCTACCAGAGCCTGAAAAAATACAGTCTTTTTGCCAACTCCTTATGGATTACCTCTCTGCAGGGCATTTTGAAGTGTACGATGATATTGCTAAAGCTTGTGAAAAAAAGGGCTTAGAGAGCCAAAAGCTTGCAAACTCAATTTATCCGCGTATTTCAGGCACCACCGATGTCGCACTTGATTTCAATGACAAGTACGCTGAAGTAAATAAAGAAGACTTATTAGAAGGGTTTGATAACGACCTTTCAGTTATTGGTGAGTCATTAGAGCTTCGTTTTGAGCTTGAAGATGAACTGATTGATAACCTGTTTTCTAATCATACTGATTAAATTAAGATTTAATTAAGTTACACGAATTAAAAAAGGGACCCTAAGGTCCCTTTTTACGTTTTAAGCTTGGCTTATTCTGCAGGTGCTTCTGCATTTTGAATTTCTAGTAATTCAACTTCAAAAACAAGTGTTGAATTAGCTGGAATTTTACCAAGGTCACGATCGCCGTAAGCAAGCTCTGAAGGAATAGTAAACTTGTACTTAGACCCTACAGGCATAAGTTGTAAACCTTCCGTCCAACCAGCAATTACGCGATTAAGTGGGAACGTAGTTGGTTCGTTACGTGCGTATGAGCTATCAAACTCAGTGCCGTCTAATAAAGTACCTTTGTAATGTACTTTAACAACGTCTGTTGCTGCTGGCTTTTCGCCTTCGCCTTCGCTTAATACTTCGTATTGTAGGCCAGACTCAGTTACTGTTACGCCTTCTTTTTTAGCGTTATCAGCTAGATATTGAACACCTGCCGCTTTGCTTTTTTCAGACTCAACTTTCGCTTTTTCTTCTTGCTTAGTGCGTACTGAGGTATCTAAAGCTGTTAACACTTCACGAATTTTTTCTTCGTCAATTTTTGCATTGCCAGCAAGTGCATCTTCAAAACCACGAATTAATAGCGCTTGGTCTAGCTCAATGCCAATTTCAGATTTGTCTGCTAGGTCTTTATTTAAAAAGTTACCTACAGAAGCACCAATACCGTATGCTTGTTGTTGCTCTACAGTGTCTAGTGTTACTTCAGCTTGCTCTTTTTTTGCTTCTTGATTACAAGCTGTAAGCGCTAAAACCGACGCTGCAATCAATGACAATCTAATCGTCTTTTTCATTTTAAATCTCCGACATACTTTGCAGTTGTCATTTATTGTAATATTACTAGTTAAAGATTAACGCCCTACATGGTAGGCTGTTTGTTTAATAACTAAAGTCTGTATTGTTAGCTAAACTTAGAAATATATATCCAGTGATTAGACAAACAACCTAGGCATTTAACGCACCTAGTCTAACCTCTCAGTCACTAAGAGTTAAGAGGAAATACCTGTAAGATGTCGATATTTCGTACTTTTTTAATCGTTTTTAGCTGTTTTTTAGCCATTGCCTGTACCGATAAAAAAAATCAATCGGTAGAAAGCTTTGAGCACACCGCACAAGGTGCATTTTCGTCAGCTCTCTCTAACGATGGAAAGTACAGTTTAATCTCTTCTATCAACCATGGGGTCGCGCTGTGGGATAATCAACAGCACGTTTTAAAATACCAATGGTTTCAGCAGCAATCTCAAGACAACTTAGTTTACAGCCTTGCTATTGCCTTTGATAACAGCGTGGCGGTTACCGCAGAAAAAACAACTTTCGCAGTGTGGGATATCAGCACTGGCGAAAACAAAGGCTATTACAAAATACAAAAAGCCACGATTCGAGATATTGCCATTAGTAACCAAGGTCGTAGTGTATTATATGGCCGCAGCGATGGCGTGGTTGTATTTTTAAACCTTGAAACTGGACGTCGCATTGAGTTTTTAGGCCATCAAGATAAAGTTAACACCGTTGATTTATCGCCTAATGGGCGCTACGCCTTAAGCGGCTCTAACGACTACGTTGCCTATTTTTGGGATACCAATACAGGCCAAGTTATTCATCGCTTTAGCCACCCAACTCGTGTTACTCAAGTAACCCTTGATCCACAAGGTCGCTTTGCATTTACCGCCGACAGTATGGCACAAGCACATGTATGGAAACTGACTACAGGTGATCTTGTGAGTAAACTGGCGTATATTGCGCGTCAGAAAATTTTTACAGCCGTGCGCTTTAACGAGCAAGGCACATTGCTGGCAACGGGTTCGCCTAATAAGCGAGTTGATTTATGGCAAATATCAAGCGGTGAAAAAATTCAAACGTGGCAAGTTACGCCGCGAGAAGGCAGTAAACCAAAATCGGCCGTTGTGCTTGATGTGGCATTTATAGATAACGATAAGTCGTTGTTAACCGAAAGCTCCAGCGGTATCGCAGAGCGATTTATTATACGAGACACTAATGAACACAATTGAACACCGCGTAATGGAACTTGAAGCCAAAGTGGCTTTTCAAGATGAAACGATTGAAATCTTAAACGATGAGATCAAAGTGCACCAGCAAATGCTAGCTAAAATGAAACGCCAAACAGAGCTGCTGGCAGAAAAAATTAAAGAGGCGCAAACCTCGCCTTCTATGATGTCTAATATGCCAGAGCCACCGCCTCCGCATTACTAAAAGGTGTGTACTTAGGCAATAAAAACCGGGTTAGTCGCCCGGTTTAAACACACCAATGACTTGCTCAAATTGGCGAGTAGATGCCTGAACAGCGTTCTCTGGTTGTGACATTTTATGCCCACACTCAACACACTCTACTTTTTCAACATCATGTTCTCTGTAAAGCATCATTGTATCCATGGCTTTGCAGTCAGGGCACGATGCACCAGCAATAAATCGCTTCTTTTGTCTCACAACATTTTTCCTGTGGTTTGAACTACAACTATTTTATCGTATAACATCACTTGTTGATACGCTTGATAAGCGCATTAAGTTCTATGGTATGATAGCGCCAACTTAACAAGGGTACAGTAAAGTAACGCATTCATGATCCAAATATCAGAAATAGAACTCCTTCGTGGCGGCACAGCCTTATTAAAAAATGCATCAGCTACGTTATTTCCAGAGCACAAAGTAGGCCTTGTAGGTGCCAATGGCTGCGGGAAATCAACCTTATTTGGTTTACTAAAATCTGAATTGCAACTTGATGCCGGTAATTGCAGTATTCCTAAAGATTGGTCTATTGCCTCGGTTAAACAAGAAACCCCAGCCCTCGAAATAAGCGCCATTGATTATGTATTGCAAGGACACCCTGAATACTACGCGCTGCGTATTGCGCTGAGAGAAGCAGAACAAAATAACGATGGCGATACCCAAGCCAAAGTGCATATTCAGCTAGAAAACATGAAAGGCTACAGCATTGAATCGCAAGCTGGCGAGCTGTTGCATGGGTTAGGATTTGCTAATAACCAAATAGAAAACCCTGTTAGTGCGTTTTCAGGGGGGTGGCGCATGCGTTTAAACCTTGCCCAAGCACTTATTAGAAACGCTGATTTACTATTACTCGATGAACCAACAAACCACCTTGATTTAGATGCCGTATATTGGCTTGAGCGCTTTTTGCGTGCCTACACAGGCACATTGGTACTTATATCGCACGACCGTGAGTTTTTAGATGCCGTGGTTGATCAAATTTGGCACATAGATAAACAACTTATCAATGTATACAAAGGTAACTACTCGCAGTTTGAACGCCAAAAAGCAGAGCGTTTATTACAACAGCAAGCCATGTTCGAAAAACAGCAAGAGCAAATTGCCCACCTAGAACAGTTTATTACTCGCTTTAAAGCAAAAGCCAGTAAAGCTAAGCAGGCGCAAAGCCGTGTTAAAGCACTTGAGCGTATGGAAAAGCTTGCCCCAGCACATGCCGACTCACCATTTAATTTTGAGTTTGCAGAGCCATTAGCGCTACCAAACCCACTCATGACGCTCGACAAAGCTCAAGCCGGGTATGGCGACGTAACTATTTTAAATAGTATTAAGCTGAACTTAGTACCTGGCAGCCGTATTGCACTGCTTGGTAGAAATGGCGCAGGTAAATCCACATTAATTAAATTACTTGCCGGCGACTTAAAACCACAAGCAGGGGATGTATTTCAGCACCAAGGCCTTAATATTGGCTATTTTGCACAGCACCAGCTTGAATCCCTTGACTTAAAAGCCAGCGCAATTACGCATTTACAACGTTTAAACCCAAAAGCTACTGAACAATCACTACGTGACTTTTTAGGCGGCTTTGCCTTTATTGGCGATAAAGCGCTTGAGCCTGTAGCGCCGTTTTCGGGTGGTGAAAAAGCCCGTTTAGTGCTGGCTATGTTGGTATATCAAAAACCAAATTTACTGCTACTCGATGAGCCTACCAACCACCTTGACTTAGAAATGCGCCATGCACTTGTTATGGCCCTGCAAGGCTTTGAAGGCGCTATGGTTACCGTATCGCATGACCGCCACATGCTGAAAAACACCGCCGATGAGTTTTACCTTGTAGACAGCGGTGAAGTAACCCAATTTGGCTACGAACTTGACGATTATTACCAATGGCTTCTTAATGCTAATAAAGCGGCTACTAAATCGGAGCAGGCCGATGAGCCAAAAGCAAACTCAGGGGTTAATAGAAAAGAGCAAAAGCGCTTAGAGGCTGAATTTAGAAAAGCCATTCAACCGCTTAAAAAGCAAATTGAGAAACTTGAAAAGCAGCTCGACAAACACACCGCAGAGCTCAGCGAAGTGGAAGTTGCACTTGGCGATAACGAGCTCTACAACGATGACAACAAAGCCCGGTTAAAAGAGTTAATTGCTAAGCAAGCCACGCTTACGCCTAAACTTAACGATATTGAAGAAGAGTTACTTATGGCGCTTGAAGAAATGGAAGAAAAAGAACAGGCCTTTGCCGATGAACTTGCTCAATAAAGACGACTTTTGGCAGTTTGCATGTGACCTTTATAGCAAGGGTGACATGCAAACGCGCCTGTTGGATTATCAAAACCAGCTAGGTAAAAATGTAAACCTGTGTTTGTTACTGTATTACCTAGACTCTCTCAAGCTAGCAGTTAGTCAAACTCAGCTAAACAAGCTTGAACAATCAATTTGTGAATTTGACCAGCAGGTACTGAAGCCCCTTCGTGCTACACGCGCCTATCTAAAAGCAAATCAAACCGAGATTGCAGATTACGCTGTAATTCGTAAAGAGCTGCTCAGTACTGAGCTCAAGCTCGAGAAACAACAACAACAGATGTTAGTAGAAAAAGTGAATACTTTAACATTAGAGCCTGATTCGAGGACCACTAATGTAATGCTATATGTTGGAGAGCTTTAAGCATTCGTTTTTTGCTGCAACTGCAACCCTGTTAGGGTTGCTAAAGTAATAACTAACAATGAAACAGGCAACTCTATAATGGAAGTTTCACTGAAAAAGTAAAACTCTTGCAATATCAATGAGACAGTTACTGTACCAAGCAAAGAGCCTAAAAAGTAAACATAAAATGTATATCGCCAAGCATAATTATCACTGCGATATGCCATTACACCGTATAGTAAAAAAGATAAAACACTAGAAGGCATGATTGCAATAAGAATGTAATCGCCAAGCCTCGATGATGCATAGCGCTCAAAACCAACAACAGTATTAAGTAATGTCGATAAGGCAATTTGCAGCAGCATAATCACTAAAGTGTATTTAACTATCCGTATAATGTTCAATGCCTACCACCATTATTACTAGGTATAAAAATAAAGCTATAAAGGAAAATTATAAGCCCAAGCAGATGTTATTGCTACTAAGCTTGTAGGAACCAGCTTTAGCTGCGAATAAATTTTGCATTCCCCTCATTTACTTCTCATTCTCTCTTTGTGCAAAAAACTATTTAAATAACTGACTCACAATGAGGCATAGAGGCGCTTCGCTTTAAGAGAAAAACAAAGCCGTGATTTAGCTCAGCAAACTTACAATAAAAATTATCGCCATAAATGACGACCTACAGTAATTCATTACCTTGAAACTGCTTTTTATCATTAATTCTCGTTGGGTTTCGCTAGCTCTAGCCAACCTATTTGATCCAAATCAACTTCTTTACGACTCATTTAATAATCAGGAAAATAGCTTGATCTGGATCAGTTCAGAGCTGCAAAAATAGACCTATGATTACCCCATAAACATCAGGAGGCAATTATGGACGTATTCTTTAGAGATTTTTTTAGCGACCCAGTGTTATTTCTATCATTTGGCTTTTTAGGCGTCGTTATTAGTTTATGCCTATTTTTTGTGTATTTTTTCATGAAAAAAGTACACGACGCTGATCTGAAAGAACAACATTAAAAAATTAAGCACGACGCACAAAGCGCCTAATTAGTTATTAATTAGGCGCTTTTTATTCTTTTTGATACACTAACGCTTCGTTTTTGCAAAGTGTGTAGTATAAACATGACTCATAAGTTTAAACCCGCATGGTGGATGACCAATCGTCACGTTCAAACCATAATGCCGCGTTTTTTCCGCCCTTTTCATAATACTCGCTACGAATTAGAACAGCTTGATACACCCGACGGTGATTTTATTGAGCTTGCATGGTCACTTCCGCATAACGAAAATGCTCCACTTGCCATTGTATTGCATGGCCTTGAAGGCAATATTAATAGCTTTTATGCCAAAGGCATGATGAAAGCGCTAAAAAAGCAAGGGTATGCCGTTGTACTCATGCATTTTAGAAACTGCTCAACAGAAGTTAACCGCCTTCCCCGTGCATACCACAGTGGTGACACAGACGACTTAGCTTTTTTTATTAATCACTTAAAACTACAATTTCCAAACAGGCCTTTATTTGCGGTTGGCTTTTCGTTAGGTGGTAATGTATTGGCAAAATATTTAGGTGAGCAAGCCCAGCGATGCCCATTAAATGCAGCAGCCGTTATATCAGCACCGTATGATTTATCATCATCAAGTGATGTAATACGCAAAAGCTTGGGTAAAATTTATCAAAAGTATTTGCTCGATCGTATGAAAAAATCGATGCAGCGCAAGTTGCCTCAAATTAAGCAGCAAATACCCATTACAACTGATGAATTAATGGACATTAATGATTTATTAGAATTTGATAATCATATAACAGCCCCTTTGCATGGCTTTGAGAATGCACATGATTATTATCGTCAAGCCAGTGCTATGCCCTACTTAAAACATATTGCTGTACCTACCTTAATTATTCATGCGAAAGACGACCCAATGCTGTCGATTAAAGCAGTGCCTAGCAAGCAAGATGTGAGTGAAGATGTTACCCTGTGCGTCTCTGAAAAAGGTGGGCACGTTGGATTTATTAGCGGTAGTAATCCGTTTAAACCCATTTTTTGGTTAGAAAAAGCCGTACCTAGCTATTTTGGCCAACACATAATAAACAAAGCGAGTAACAAGCAGTAATGATTATCCCTTTTGAACAACTTGATAAAGACACACTATACAATTTAATAGAAAGCTATGTACTGCGTGAAGGCACTGATTATGGCGAGCAAGAGTTCAGTATTGAAAGTAAAGTAGCGCAAGTCAATCAGCAACTAAAAAATGGTGAAGCCATGGTGTTTTTTTCAGAGCTGCACGAATCGGTCACCATTATTTCAAAAAACGAGTTCAAAGCTATGCAAAGTGAAGAGCAACATCAGCAGCAATAACTATAAATTAAAGCTTAATTGTTGCTTTAATTTACTTGCTTGACGACGAGATATTTCAACTTGCGCACCATTACTGAGCTTTGCTAATAGCCCATAGTTAATAGTTTCTTCGAGTTCTATTATCGCGTCTAGTCGTATTATGTCACTGCGGCTTGCTCGTAAAAAGTAATCTGGATTTAAGCGAGCTTCAATTTTAGTTAAAGAGCTATGAATATAGGCCTTCCCGAAAACAGTATAGATCGCCGCATGATTACCAATACTTTCAAACCTTAAAATATCTGCCAATTTGATAATTTTCATGTTCTCAGAAAATTTAACCATCAATTTAAAGTTATCATCTAAGTAACTAACAGGGCGCTGTGTCAGTTGCCCTTCCAGCTTTTCTAAGGTGCCTTCTAAACGCTCTTTTACAATGGGCTTTAGTAAATAGTCAACGGCATTAAGACTAAAGGCATCTACAGCAAACTCGTTGTAGGCTGTGCAAAATATAATAGGTGTCTCACCTGCAAGCTGCTCTGCAAGCTCAATACCTGTGCCGCCCGGCATTTCAATATCAAGAAAAACAACATCAGGCTTATGCTTTTTTATTAATTCATTGGCATGGCTAATATTTTCAGCCTCATCAATTATATCTATGTGCTTATAAGGCCTTAATAACCGGGCTAACTCATTTCGAGCAAGGAGCTCATCATCAACAATTAATGCTGTTATGGTTGGCTTATTATGCAGCATAGGGCACCTCCAAAGTTGCATTAAACTGACCGCTCTGTTTTTGAATGAGTAATTTACCTCGTTGCGCAAACATTAGTTCAAGTCTTGATTGAATATTCTGTAATCCTAATTTGGTGCCGGACTTAAGTTTCTTTTCATCAAAAGGGTTACTCACTGTAATCGTGACAGTTTCCCCTGTTCTGACTACATTTACTTTTATTTCTCCACCCTCTTCTAAATGAGCAATGCCATGCTTTGTGGCGTTTTCAATTAAAGTTAACAAAGCCATACTCGGTAACACAACTTTTTTTAACGAATCATCACACTGCATTGAAACTTGTAGCCGTTTACCAAACCTTACTTTTTCAATCGCTAAATAATGTTCACATACCTTCCACTCTTGATCAAAGTTGACGTGGGTTTGTAAGTCTGTGGTGAGGTTATATCTAAATAACTCCGAAAGCTGAGTAACAATATCAGCAGCTTTATCTTGATCTTGGTAAATCATGCCGCGAATTGTATTTAAAGTATTGAATAAAAAATGAGGGTTTATTTGGTTTTTAAGGCTTTCAAGTTGCTGCTCTTTCAGCTGGCTCATAATAAGCTTTTTCTCTCTTCGCGATACAACAGCTAAGTAACAACCACTCCATATTAAACTCATTACTAATGCATTTAAAAAGCTTGAGATTATTCCGGTAAACTGTTTCTCATTCAAATCTACGGTTGTTTCTCCATACATTTGTATGCTCATACTTGACGCGCCCTCAGGTAAAATGAAAGGCGTAAAATAAATCACATTCAGCGTCTGCATTAGCGCTAACAAAATAGACAATGCACTTAGCAAAAAAATATTGAGTCGTGCTATTTTTAACTTACCACATAGCCTGTTACCTAGGGTGTAAAGGATAAAATGTGTCAATAAAACAAATACAGATGCATGCGAGATAGTCCTTAAAAGCAAATTAGCATGGTGCTCAATTGACGTATTTAATAACGCAACTCCTAAACCATAGTTTATAAGCACAATACTAATAAAAACTAAAAACTGACAAAGCCAATAAGTTCGCATGGGTACACTCCTTTGATAATACACAGTATTGTACCCAAGCTATGTTAGTTTGCTACTCAAAACTTTGATATTAAAGTAAAAAACATTGATTGATTATTACCTACACTTAGGTAACCCGCGCTAAATAAAGCATATTTTGCCTTGGTTGTCTCAAGTGCCAATTTATACCCGGTCTCATTTTTTAACGCATCGCGATGCTCTAGAGCCGTATTCACCACAAAATCCTTATAAAAATTATATTTGCCACCGAGACGCGTAATATTAAATGTTTGAGAACCAACGCGATTATTAACTTCAAGTTGCTGCTTCATTAATGCACTTTCGATATAAAAATGTGTCTTATCTGAATATGCCCAATTGACCCCTAAGGTGATTTCGGTTTGAGTTAAATTAGATTTACTGCCCTCTTCATTTATTTGGTGATGCAAACGCCCATAAAGATCAACCTTACCATTAAGCTGGTCTTCTGAAAGCTCGCTCAATGAAGCTTGGTAATTAATACCAACACCGTTACCATCAAACACGTCTTTTATTTTGGCTGTTTGAAAGTCAACAGAAAAACCCTCGTGAAATTTAAGCAATAAATCGGTTTTATCATCTGTTTCATTCGCGTAACTAATTGATGACAATCCCAGTAATAATACTGCTAATATTGGTTTTAAAGATAGTTTGCACTGCTTATTGTTGATAGTAAATTGCATAGTGATACCCCTTAAATTGCAGTACGCCTAGATGCATACTGAGTCTTTGTTAGCTAGGACTATAACGATTACGCTTGATACCTAAGGGTAATAAGTGATTAATGGCTAAAAAAGAGGATAAACGGATAGTAGGCAGGACGAATCGATTGTTGTTACAATCATTAGCATTATTATAATAAAACAGGTAAGAACATGAAATTACGTCTAGCACTTAGCGCCATCGCACTCACCGTTGCAGGGGCACACGCTACGCAAGTTACCCCTTCGGATAAAGCAATCAAGCTTGCTCACGATACCATTTTAATCGACACCCACATTGATGTACCTTACCGTATTCATGATAAATGGGCTGATGTAACTAAAGCCACTAAGGGCGGTGACTTTGACTACCCACGCGCGGTTGAAGGTGGCTTAAACGCGCCATTTATGTCGATTTATATTCCTGCTCATTTAGAGTTTGAAGGTAAAGGCAAAAGCTATCAGTTAGCAAATCAGTTAATTGATGGGATGGAAGCCATTGCACAACGTGCACCCGCTAAATTTGCAATGGCAAGCTCGACAAACGACATAGAGCAACAATTTAAAGATGGCAAATTGTCTATTGCTATGGGGATGGAAAACGGCTCCCCTATTGAAGGTGACTTAAAAAACCTTCAGCACTTTTTTGACCGTGGCGTACGTTACATCACTCTTGCACACTCACAAAGTAATCATATTTCTGACTCATCTTACGATATTCGCCGTAAATGGAAAGGCTTAAGCCCCTTTGGTAAAGAGCTGGTCACTGCAATGAATAATATGGGTATGTTAATAGATGTATCGCATATTTCTGATGATGCGTTTTATCAGGTAATGGAATTGTCTGAAACTCCTGTTATTGCCTCACATTCATCGCTTCGTAAATACACTCCGGGTTTTGAGCGTAATATGAATGACGATATGCTATTAGCTCTTAAAAAGAACGGTGGTGTGATTCAAATTAACTTTGGTTCAAGCTTTGTTACAGCAAAAGCAGGTGCATGGGGTAAGCAACTAAAAAGTACAAAAGAGTCTGCTAAAAAACAAGGCACTAAATTAAGTAATGATTTTGATGCGGCTTATCGCGCTAAAAATCCGTATCCTTTTGCCAGCCTTGAACAAGTGCTTGATCATATTGATCACGTTGTAGAGTTGATTGGCATTGATTATGTTGGCATTGGCTCTGATTACGACGGTGTTGGCGATTCGTTACCGATTGGTTTGAAGGATGTGTCTAGTTATCCAAACTTAGTACAAGGCCTTATGGATAGAGGCTACAGCGATGGCGACATAAAAAAAATACTGAGTGGCAATACACTAAGAGTGTGGAAGCAAGCTGAAGCATATGCCAAAAAACACTAAGCTGTGAAATTTGTCAGTTATCAAAAAGTTTAATTAATAGCACGGCTTAAAGTCGTGCTTTTTTATATGTTAAGTATAATTTAACACCAAGCTACTAATAGCTGAAAACGAAACACTTTTCTTTAGGCATAAAAAAACCCGAGACTAATGAAGTGACCCCAATAAGTTGGACTCATTTCTAAGCGGCAACCAAGGCCTGATTTCGATATTGTATCGGACTCAGGCCTTTTAGTTTTAGCTTAATGCGTTCGTTGTTGTAATAATCGATGTATTCT